>Ga0209254_10005390_pt1 | contig 11765 bp, 11 predicted proteins | sample FrelakmetDIP11DI_FD_187148 | JGI IMG/M metagenome (GOLD analysis project Ga0209254, IMG submission 187148) | Freshwater lake sediment microbial communities from the University of Notre Dame, USA, for methane emissions studies - DIP11 DI (SPAdes)... | ecosystem: Environmental > Aquatic >... | reverse complement strand
ATTCCGCGGCCGCATCCTCGACGTCACCGACAAGAGCTACACGATCGAGCTGACCGGCACCTGCAGCAAGCTCGACGCGTTCCTCACCGCCATCGAGCCCGGCGTGATCCTGGAGACGGTGCGCACGGGCGCGTCGGGCATTGGCCGGGGCGAGCGGATATTGCGGGTCTAGAACAACGGGACGAGGGGTGAGGGGTGAACGTGCCCCCTGGCACGGCCGGCGGTCAAGGCGGGCTCACCCTCCCCACCCTCACCCCGCCTTTCCATACAACGAAGCCACCGGAGGACCTCACATGAAGGTGTACTACGAGAAGGACGCCGATCTCAGCCTGATCAAGGGCCGCAAGGTCGCGATCGTCGGCTACGGCTCGCAGGGCCACGCGCACGCGCAGAATCTGAACGACTCCGGCATCAAGGTCACCGTCGCGCTGCGCAAGGGCGGCGCGTCGTGGGACAAGGCGAAGAAGGCGGGCCTCAAGGTCGCCGAGATCGCCGACGCGGTGAAGGGCGCCGACGTCGTCATGATGCTGATGCCGGACGAGCACATCGCCGCCGTCTACAAGGCCGAAGTGGAGCCGAACATCAAGAAGGGCGCCGCGCTCGCCTTCGCGCACGGCTTCAACGTCCACTACGGCCAGGTGGTGCCGCGCGCCGACATCGACGTGATCATGATCGCGCCCAAGGCGCCGGGCCATACGGTGCGCTCGACCTACGCGGCGGGCGGTGGGGTGCCGATGCTGATCGCCGTGCACCAGGACGCCTCGAAGAAGGCGCGCGACATCGCGCTCTCCTACGCCGCGGCGATCGGCGGCGCGCGCGCCGGCGTCATCGAGACGAACTTCCGCGAGGAGACCGAGACCGACCTCTTTGGCGAGCAGGCCGTGCTGTGCGGCGGCACCGTCGAGCTGATCAAGGCGGGCTACGAGACGCTGGTGGAGGCCGGCTACGCGCCGGAGATGGCGTACTTCGAGTGCCTGCACGAGCTCAAGCTCATCGTCGACCTCATCTACGAGGGCGGCATCGCGAACATGAACTACTCGATCTCCAACAACGCGGAGTACGGCGAGTACGTGAGCGGGCCGAAGATCATCACGCCGGCGACGAAGGATGCCATGCGCGAGATGCTGAAGCGCATCCAGACCGGCGAGTACGCGAAGGACTTCATCCTGGAGAACCGCGCCGGCGCGCCGACGCTGATGTCGCGGCGGCGGATCACCGCCGAGCACTCGGTCGAGGTGGTCGGCGAGAAGCTTCGCGCGATGATGCCCTGGATCCGCAAGAACAAGCTGGTCGACCAGTCGCGCAACTAGTTGACCGACTCACATAGTTCGAAACGTGCATTCAATCTCGGCGTCATTCCCGCGAAGGCGGGAATCCAGCGTCGTCGCAAGACACTGGGTCCCCGCCTTCGCGGGGACGACAATGGGTTGTGCCCATGCCAGCACGTTTCGTCAATTGCAGGTCGCTGTACTGGCGTTGGCGCTTCCCCCTCTGCCCAGCTCTCTCCCCCGCGGCCGGGGGAGAGGGCGCGAAAGCCTGGCTCGCGCGTGGACACCCTCTCGCTTGCGGTGCGAAGGAGTGGGAGCAAAGGGCCGGCGTGCCCGTGACCTCCCTCTCCCCCGCCGTACGGCGGAGAGGGGAGGGTGAGGGGGCTCCTCGCCACCACTCGGCGGCGCCACGCCGCCTCCTGGACGGAAGCCGGTTCGCGGGGCCGTGCGCCAGGACTAGACTGGTCACGCCGCGGGTTGCCGTGCCCGCCCCCGTCGAGGTACCCACCGATGCGCCATCAACGTGGCTGGGCATTCCTGATCGTGCTGATTGCGCTCGCGATCGTGGCGTTCCTCGCGCGCGACGCCCTGATGGGCTACTTGGGCAGCGTCACCACGGCAACCGCTCCGCACGCCCTGCGAGCGCAGCCTGCGTCAGATGCCACGCAAGCCGTCCCGGCAGCGGGCACACCCGTCGAGCGCGCGCGCAGTGTCGAGACCCTGGTCCTCAAGCAGGCCGAGGATCTGGGAAAGCGCGTCGATGAGCGGGCGCGCTGAACGCGGCCGTCGCAGCAGCGCGCCTCAGGGGCGGCGCCTGGAATTCGACCGGACCTGGCTCGGGCGCGCAGCGCTCGCGGTGATCGTTGCGATCGCGCTCGTGCTCGTAGCGCGCGTGTCGATGCTGGCGTTCAGCGGTGGCAGCAAGCGCATCGAGCGCTTCGAGCAGTCGGCCGCGCGCGACGTGATCCGCGACGCGGTGCCGCACCCGGTGGCGCTGCCGTAGCCCGCAGGCGCCGGGACTGGCAGGCCCGCGGTGCTAGAATCGTTCACAGCATCGCCGCCGCGGAATCATGCCCGACTACCCGCATCCGCTCATCGCCCGCGAGGGTTGGCCGTTCATCGCCATCGCCATCGCCGCAGCGCTGGGGCTGCACTGGGCCGGGTGGCACGCGGGCGCAGTGCTGGCCTGGATCGTCGTGGCCTTCATGGTGCAGTTCTTCCGCGATCCGGCGCGCGAGGTTCCCGCGCAGCGCAATGCCGTGCTGTCGCCCGCCGACGGGCGCATCGTGAAGGTCGGCCCGGCCCGCGATCCCTGGCTCGAACGCGACGCGTTGCTGATCAGCGTGTTCATGAACGTCTTCAACGTGCACAGCAATCGCAGCCCCGTCGACGGGATCGTGCGCGCGGTCTGGTATCACGCCGGCGCGTTCGTCAACGCGGCGCTCGACAAGGCCTCCACCGACAACGAGCGCAACGCGTTGCACCTGGTCACGCGGGAGGGTGCGGACGTCACCTGCGTGCAGGTTGCCGGTCTGATCGCGCGGCGCATCCTCTGCTACGCGGAAGCGGGCGACACGCTCGTGCGCGGCCAGCGCTACGGCTTCATCCGCTTCGGCTCGCGCGTGGACGTTTACCTGCCGCCGGGTACCAAGCCGAAGGTGGCCGTCGGCGACAAGGTGTCCGCCACGGCGACGATCCTCGCCGAGCTGCCTTAGATGCACGACGACCACCAGCGCCAGCGGATGCTGGAGAAGAACCGGATCCGCCGCCGCGGCATCTACCTGCTGCCGAACCTGTTGACGACGGCGGCGCTGTTCATGGGCTTCTTCGCCATCGTGCAGGCGATGAACAACAACTTCGACCAGTCCGCCGCGGCGATCTTCGTCGCGATGGTGCTCGACGGCCTGGACGGGCGGGTGGCGCGGCTCACCAAGACGCAGAGCGCATTCGGCGCCGAGTACGACAGCCTTGCCGACGTCATCAGCTTCGGGGCCGCGCCCGCGCTCATCGTCTACGAGTGGACGCTGCGCGGGATGGGCAAGCTGGGCTGGATCGCGGCGTTCGTCTACGTCGCCGGGGCTGCGCTGCGGCTCGCGCGCTTCAACACGCTGCTCGAGGTGGCCGACAAGCGCTGGTTCCAGGGCATGCCGAGCCCGGCAGCGGCGGCGCTGGTCGCCGGCTTCGTGTTCGTGATGGACGACTACGGCATCGACCCCGACGGCGTGCGCTGGGTCGCGCTGGCGGTGACGCTGTTCGCGGGGCTCACGATGGTGAGCAACTTCAAGTTCTACAGCTTCAAGACGATCAACCTGCGCCGCAGCTACCCGTTCCTGGCGATCTTCCTGATCGTGCTGTTCTTCGCGCTGCTGTCCTACCAGCCGGCCACCGTGCTGTTCGCGATGTTCGTCGTCTATTCGCTGTCGGGCTACGTCGTGTCGGCGTGGCTTGCGCTGCGCCGGCGTCGCGGCGCGCCGCCGCCGGCGACCTGAAGTTCGCGTTCCGCCGTGCCGCGACGTCCACGACGCCGCGCGCGGCCCGTCCGAGTCGCGGCTCGACGACCGCGGCTGACGGTGCTGCAAGCGTGCTGGCCAGCCTGGGGGCGAGCGGTTGTGGCGGCGGGACGACACGCTTCCCGGCGCAGCCGCCGGTCGTGGCTTGCGCGCGGACTGGATTTCGTATACGGTCGCACAACTATGAGCAGCATCTACAGCGCCGCCACCGACCGTTCCCGGGCGAATGCCCCGGGCGCGCTCGCGCTTGCCGGCCTGCTGCTGCTGTGCCCCGCGCACAGCTAACCCACCGACCCCCCAATTCGAGCAGTGCCCGCGCCGTCCAGGAAGTGCAGGACGGTCCGACGACGTCCCCGCGCATCGCACGCGCAACCCGAGCCGAGCCGACCATGACCACCGACCCCGCGCACAAGTACCCGTCGTTTCCGCCGATCGCGCTTGCCGACCGCCGCTGGCCTTCCCGCACGATCGCGCGCGCGCCGACCTGGTGCAGCGTCGACCTGCGCGATGGCAACCAGGCGCTCATCGAGCCGATGGACGCCGAGCGCAAGCTCAGGCTGTTCGACCTGCTCGTGGCGATGGGCTACAAGGAGATCGAGGTCGGCTTCCCCGCCGCGTCGCAGACCGAGTACGACTTCGTGCGGATGCTCATCGAGGAGAAACGCATCCCCGACGACGTCACCGTGCAGGTGCTCACGCAGGCGCGCGAGCCGCTGATCCGCCGCACGTTCGAGGCGCTCGTGGGCTGCAAGCGCGCGATCATGCACCTCTACAACTCGACGTCAACCGTGCAGCGGCGCGTCGTGTTCGGCCTCGACCGGCCGGGCATCGTCGCCATCGCCGTCGTGGGTGCGAAGCTGATCCGCGACGTGGCGGCGAAGTACCCCGATACGCAGTGGACGTTCGAGTACTCGGCGGAGAGCTTCACCGGCACCGAGCTCGACTTCGCCAAGGAGATCTGCGACGCGGTGACAGCGGTGTGGCAGCCCACGCCGCAGCGCAAGGCGATCATCAACCTGCCGGCGACCGTCGAGATGTCCACGCCGAACGTCTACGCCGACCAGATCGAGTGGATGCACCGCCACCTCGCGCGACGCGAGGCGATCGTGCTGTCGATCCACCCGCACAACGACCGCGGCTGCGGCGTGGCGGCCGCCGAGCTGGCGCAGCTCGCCGGTGCCGAGCGCGTCGAGGGCTGCCTGTTCGGCAACGGCGAGCGCACCGGCAACGTGTGCCTGGTCACGCTCGGCCTCAACCTGTGGACGCAGGGCATCGACCCCGGCATCGACTTCTCCGACATCAACGAGGCCGTGCGCGTCGCCGAGTCGTGCACGCAGATTCCGGTGCATCCACGCCATCCCTACGCCGGCGACCTCGTGTTCACCGCATTCTCCGGCTCGCACCAGGACGCGATCAAGAAGGGACTCGCCGAGCGCAACGCGACGGCGGCGCAGGGCGAGGCGGGGTGGGACGTGCCGTACCTGCCGATCGACCCGGCCGACGTCGGTCGCACCTACGACGCCGTAATCCGCGTCAACAGCCAGTCGGGGAAGGGTGGCATCGCCTACCTGCTCGAGCGCGACCACGGGCTCGTCCTGCCGCGGCTGCTGCAGATCGAGTTCAGCCAGGTGATCCAGCGCATCACCGACGCCTCCGGCAAGGAACTGGCCTCGCGCGACATCCGCGCGGCGTTCGAGCGCGAGTACGTCGACGTGGCAAAGCCGCTCGCGTATGTCGACCACCGCACGAACCACAGCGGCGACGGGCGCATCGAGCAGCTGGCGGCGCGGCTGCGCTTCGACGGCGCGGAGGTGCGCCTGCACGGCAAGGGCAATGGGCCGGTCGACGCGTTCGTGCACGCGCTGCGCAGCGAGCTCGGCGCCGACATCCACGTGCAGAACTACCACGAGCACGCCACCGGCAGCGGCGAGGACGCCACCGCGGTGTCCTACGTGCAGCTGCGCATCGGCCAGGAGGTCGCGGTGTTCGGCGTCGGCCTCGACCCCAACATCGTCACCGCGACGCTGAAGGCGGTGGTGAGCGCGGCGAACCGCGCGGTGGCGCAGGGCGTGCTGGCGCTGCATCCGGCGAAGGCCGCGGCGAACGCGTAGGGTCGTCGCGCGGCGCCTGGCGTCCGGAGAGCGCCGATCAAACTCGTTCGTCGTCCCCGCGAAGGCGGGGACCCAGCGACTGTCCCGAGGGCACGCCGCTGCATAGGATCGAAGACACTGGGTCCGCGCCTTCGCGGGGACGACGAGTAAGCGAATCGCCGGTGTTCCCGCGATGACTCGTCCGAGGGTTGCGCCGACCCTCTCGCCTCGCTACGGCTCGCGCCGCAGCGGCACGATCGCCTCGCGCAGCAGAGACACCGTCACCTCGCGCCCCGGCGCGAGCGCGTTGCGCTGCGCGACGTGCAGCGACACCTTGAGCGTGAGGCGCGTCTCAGGCAGGCCGTCGGGTTGCAGGCGCGCGATTACATCGTCGCCGAGCGTGATCACATCGGCGATGCGCGCCGCCACCGGGTTCTCGTGCTCGCCGCGCGACGGGCGGTCCACGCGGTGCAGCACCACGCGCGTCGGCAGGATCGTCCACGCGAGCGCTCCGTCGCGCTCGAACGCCGCACCGTCCGGCACTTCGAGGCGATGCGGCCCCCATGCGAGCCGGCGCGCCTCGCTGGTTCCCTCCACCGCGCCCTCGAACAGGTTCGGCAGGTCGAGCAGCCGCGCGGCGGCGATCGTCGCCGGCCGCGTCAGCACGTCCGGCGTCGCACCGTGCTGCACGACGCGGCCGCGCTGGACCAGGCACAGGTGCGTGGCGAGCAGCGCCGCCTCGTCGAGGTCGTGCGTGACCAGCAGCACCGTCGGCTTGAGCTCCTCGTGCAGGCGCTTGAGCTCCACGTAGAGGCGCTTGCGCGTGCTGCGGTCCACCGACGAGAACGGCTCGTCGAGCAGGAGCAACCGGGGCTCGCGGGCGAGCGCGCGGGCCATCGCCACGCGCTGCTGCTGGCCGCCCGAGAGCTCGCGCGGCAGGCGGTCGTCGAGGCCGGCGATGTGTGCCTGTGCAAGCCATGCGCGGGCGCGCCGCTCGCGCTCCTCCGGCGCCAGGTGCGACAGCGAGGAAGCGACATTGCCCATCGCGGTGAGGTGGGGAAAGAGGCCGTAGTGTTGCGAGACGTAGCCGATCGGGCGCTCGCGGGTCGGCCGGTTCACGCCTCGCGCGCTGTCGAGCCAGACGTCGCCGCCGAGCGCGACGTGCCCGCTCACCGGGCGCAGCAGGCCGGCGATGCAGCGCAGGATCGAGGTCTTGCCGCTGCCCGACGGCCCGACGAGGCCGACGATCTCGCCCGCCGGCAGCGTGACGTCGAGGTCGAGCGGAGGGGCGTCGTGGCCCAGGCGCAGCGAGAGGCTCACTTGCGCCCCGGCCTCAGCCAGCGTTCCGACAGCACGTAGGACAGCGCGACGGTGACGAACGACACGACGAGCAGCAGCAGCGCCATCGCGCCCGCGCCGGTCGCGTCGAGCGCCTGCACGCGGTCGTAGATCGCGATAGCGGCCGTCTTCGTCTCGCCGGGGATCGAGCCGCCGACCATCAGCACGACACCGAATTCCCCGAGCGTGTGCGCGAACGTCAGCACGACCGCCGACAGCACGCCCGGCCAGGCGAGCGGCAGCTCGACGCGCGCGAACGACTGCCAGCGCGACAGCCCGCAGCATTGCGCGGCCTCGCGGACGTCGAGCGGGATGGCGGCAAACGCGCGCTGCAGCGGCTGCACGGCGAACGGGACGTTGACGATTACCGAGGCCACGACCAGCCCGGTGAACGTGAACGCCAGCGGCGCGCCGAACACCCGCTCGAATGCCGTGCCCAGAGGGCTCTGCGCGCCGAGCGCGACGAGCAGGTAGTAGCCGAGCACCGTGGGCGGCAGCACCAGCGGCAGCGCGGTGAGCGCTTCGAGCCACGGCCGCGCGCGCGAGCGCGTGGTGGCGAGCCAGCGTCCCGCGAGAACGCCGAACGGCATCAGCACCAGCAGCGTGACCGCCGCCAGCGCCAGCGAAAGGCGCAGCGCCGTCCAGTCCACGCTCAAGTCTCCCCGGGCAGCGCGAAGCCGTGACGCACGAGGACCTCCCGTGCGGGTGGGGTCTGCAGCCAGCGGTAGAAGTCGGCCGCCTGCGTACCCGCGCGCTTCAGGAGCACCATGCGCTGGCGCAACGGGCGGTGCAGCGAGTCGGGCAGCAGCGCGGCGCTGCCGAGCTTCGCGACTTCGGGGGCAAGCGCGAGCGAGAGAGGCACGATGCCGCCCTGCGCGTTCCCGCTCGCCGCGAACTGCATCGCCTGCGACGCGTTCTCGCCGAGGACGAGCGCGCCGCGCAGCGGCTCCCACAGCCCCGCCGACTGCAGGACCTCGCGCGCCGCGCGGCCGTAGGGCGCGTGCTCGGGGTTGGCGATCGCGAAACGGCGGACGCGACCGTCCGCGATCGCGGCACGCAGGTCGGCCAGCGACGCGTCGGCCTTCAGCGGCGAGCGCGCCGGCACGAACAGCACGACGCGGCCGATGCCGTAGAGCATCCCCGCGTCGCGCGTCAGCCCCCGCGCGGCGAGGTGCTCGACGTAGAACTCGTCGGCCGAGAGGAACAGCTCGAACGGCGCGCCGTTGGCGATCTGCTGGGCGAAGTTGCCCGACGAGCCGAACGCGAGCCTCACCTCGCGCCCCGTGGCTGCGCGGTAGCGGTCGGCGAGCTCCGCGAGCGCGAACTGGAGGTCCGCGGCCGCGGCGATTGCCGGGGGGCTGGTGAGGGCCGGCACGGGGACGGCCGTGGCGGCAATGGCCAGGGCGAGAGCGAAAAGGCGGGGAAGGGGCATCGGACGGACTCGCGCGGTGCACTATATCGCGTGGCTGGACGCGGCCGCGGAGGCAGCGTCCGTGCGTGCTAGAATTGTGTTTCTGAAAGCCGTTTTCACATATTTCGGCAGGTCGAGAAGGAGCCCCCCATGAACGCCCCCACCTTCGGTCCCGGCATTGTCGTGACCGGGCGCATCACGCCCGAGTTCGCCCGGATCCTCACGCCCGAAACGCTCGCTTTTGCCGCCATGCTGCAGCGCGCGTTCGGCGGCCGCCGTACCGAGCTTCTCGCCCGCCGCGCGCAACGCCAGGCGCAGTTCGATGCCGGCAAGCTGCCCGACTTCCTGCCGGAGACGAAAGCGATACGCGACGGCGACTGGACCTGCGCACCGGTCCCCGCCGACATCCAGGACCGCCGCGTCGAGATCACGGGGCCGGTCGACCGCAAGATGATCATCAACGCGCTCAACTCGGGCGCGAAGGTGTTCATGGCCGACTTCGAGGACGCCAACACGCCGCGCTGGGACAACAACATCCAGGGCCACATCAACCTGCGCGACGCGATCCGTCGCCGCATCGACTACGTCTCGCCGGAGGGCAAGGCCTACAAGCTCGGCGAGAAGACCGCGACGCTGTTCGTGCGCCCGCGCGGCTGGCACCTGCCGGAGAAGCACGTGCTGGTCGACGGCGCGCCGATGTCGGGCGGCCTCTTCGACTTCGCGCTGTACTTCTTCCACAACGCGAAGGAGCTCCTCGCGCGCGGCTCGGGCCCGTACTTCTACCTGCCGAAGCTCGAGAGCCACCTCGAGGCGCGCCTGTGGAACGACGTCTTCGTCATGGCGCAGGACACGCTGGGCGTGCCGCGCGGCTCGATCAAGGCCACCGTGCTGATCGAGACGATCCTCGCCGCCTACGAGATGGACGAGATCCTCTATGAGCTGCGCGAGCACTCCGCGGGCCTCAACGCCGGGCGCTGGGACTACATCTTCTCGTGCATCAAGAAGTTCCGCAGCAACCGCGACTTCTGCCTCGCCGACCGCGTGCTGGTGACGATGACCACGCACTTCCTGAAGAGCTACGCCGAGCTGCTGGTCAAGACCTGCCACCGCCGCGACATCCACGCGATGGGCGGCATGGCGGCGCAGATCCCGGTGAAGAACGACGAGGCCGCCAACGCCGAGGCGTTCGCGAAGGTGAAGGCGGACAAGGAGCGCGAAGCCACCTACGGCCACGACGGGACGTGGGTCGCGCACCCGGGGCTGGTGCCGGTGGCGCTGGAGGCGTTCGACCGCCTCATGCCAGCGCCCAACCAGATCCAGACGAAGAAACGCGCGGACGTCAACGTGACGGCGGCCGACCTCGTGAAGTTCGAGCCGGAGAAGCCGATCACGGAGAAGGGGCTGCGGCTCAACATCAACGTCGCGATCCAGTACGTCGGCGCGTGGCTCGCGGGGCAGGGCGCGGTGCCGATCTTCAACCTGATGGAGGACGCGGCCACCGCGGAGATCTCGCGCTCGCAGGTGTGGCAGTGGATCCGCTCGCCGAAGGGCGTGCTCGACGATGGCCGCAAGGTGACCAAGGAGATGGTCGCCGCGATGCTGCCGCAGGAAATGCAGAAGATCCGCGAGCTGCTCGGCCCCGCGTTCGGCGAGGGCCGCTACGACGAGGCCGCGAAGATCTTCGCCGACCTCGTCAACAACGACACGTTCGTCGAGTTCCTCACGCTGCCGGCGTACGAGCGGATCGACTGAACGGCCGCGTGCCGGCCGGCCCTTCGCCGTCCGGCGCATTGGCGTCGCCTGGCGGCGGCGGTCAGCCGCGCTCGCGCAACAGCGCCATCCGCTGCCTTTCCGCATTGAGGAGGTGCCGGCGCATCGCCGCCCGTGCCGCAGCCGGCTCGCGCGCGCGGATCGCGTCGAGGATGCGCCGGTGCTCGCCGATGTTGTCGCGCCGGCGCTGCATGGTGACGAACAGCGCCTCCAGCCGCGCGTTGAGCGGCTGGTGCCAGGCGGCCCAGAGCTGCCGGACGATTGCGGCCAGCGCGGTATTGCCGGCCGCCTCGGCGATCCTGATGTGGAACAGGCGGTCGCCCTCGGAGCGCGCCTTCGATGCCCGCATGTCGTCGGCGAGCCGCGCGAACGCACGCTCGATCGCGGCGACCTGCGCGGCGCTCGCGTTGCGCGCGGCCAGCGCCGCGGTCTCGGCCTCGATCAGCCGCCGAGCACGCAGCGTGTCGAACGGCGACACCTCGGCCGTCATGAACCGGAACGCCGCCTTGCGCGCGCGGGGGCGCCGCGACCGGACATAGACGCCCGAGCCGATGCGGATCTCGACGCAGCCTTCGATCTCCAGCGCGCTCAGCGCCTCGCGCAATGACGCGCGTGACACGCCGAGCTTGCGCGCAAGGTCGCGCTCCGCGGGCAGCCGGTCGCCCACGCCGAACTCGCCGGCGTCGATGAGGCCGGCGAGGGTCTCGGCGATGCGCTGGTAGAGCCGCGGCGCGGCGATCGGCTGGATCGACATGGCTGCCAGTGTGCCATCGCGCCGCGCGCTGCCGTCAAGTCCCGCCGCCCGTTGACAGTGCGCGACGCCGCGCGTAGCCTCCGCCGACTGGTATGAAAAGCAGACCACTTCCCGGCGGCCCGGGCCGGCGCGAGTCGCGGCGTGCGGCGCCGCCAAGCGTGAGGAAAGTGGTTGCCGCCTGCCTCGCCTCCGGAGGAGCTCGCGCATGAAGTTGCACATCGGCCGCTGGGTGCGCCTCGTCGCGCTGTCGCTCGTCGCCGCGGTCGCGGGTCACGCCGCCGCGCAGGGCTATCCGACGAAGCCGATCCGCATCGTCGTGCCGTTCGCGCCCGGTGGCGCGTCGGACGTGCTGGCGCGCCTGGTCGGGCAGAAGCTCTCGGAGCGCCTCGGACAGCCCGTCGTGGTGGAGAACAAGCCGGGGGCGACGACCACGCTGGGCGCAGCGGAGGTGGCGAAAGCGCCCGCGGACGGCTACACGCTGATGCTCGCTCCGGCGCCGTTCGTGATCGCGCCGCTCATGTACCAGAAGCTGACCTACGACGCGGCCAGTGACTTCACGGGCGTCGCGCTGCTCGCTTCGTCGCCGCTCATCCTCACCGTGCACCCGTCCGTGGGCGTGAGCAC
>Ga0209254_10005389_pt1 | contig 11767 bp, 11 predicted proteins | sample FrelakmetDIP11DI_FD_187148 | JGI IMG/M metagenome (GOLD analysis project Ga0209254, IMG submission 187148) | Freshwater lake sediment microbial communities from the University of Notre Dame, USA, for methane emissions studies - DIP11 DI (SPAdes)... | ecosystem: Environmental > Aquatic >... | reverse complement strand
TGTCTCCATCGCTGACCTTCTCGGCGGCGTGATCGAAGGTCAAGTACCAGGGTAGACCGGTCGTTCGCCGCGAAATCGGCCACGGGCAGGAATGGGTCGACTGGAGTCCTAGGCGGCTTCGAGAAGCGGACGTTCCGCGACAGGAGTGCGCAAGTTCGAACGCTGTTATCGTCAGCAACCGCCTGCGTCAGGCCTAATCGGATCAGGAAGTTAGTGACCGGATCCGACACGTTCAATTGTGAAAGAGCACCGTAACTCGGTCAGGCGCGATGCTCGAGAGTGGCACGCTCACTTCTTCCCGGTCGCAACGGGCGGCTGCCTCGTCATGACGGTCGGGACGCTATAGGCGACGTGCGTCGTCATTCATTCTTGGCAGCAGCCGCTTGTAGTTAACGTAATAGCCCGCTGAATAGGGTGCGAGTGTTTTCAGGTCACGGTCGTTGGCACGGTAATCGCACATAAGATTTATCTCTGTATCTGCTAGTCGCCACACCGCGAATCGCGACCGGTAATCGAATGACCCAGCGCGATCACTTACAGCATGTCCGTAACGTGCGGTTAGTGCGGTGGCAAGCCTCCCACACGAAATGACCCACGCGTCTTCGCTGGCGGTGTGCTTGGCATAATCGTCCGAATGCGAGAGTTGAATCTCAGATAACTCAATTGGCTCGCCATTGAAACCCATGCCCACTTCCAGCAGGAGCTGGAACGGTATTCCCGCAACTTCATACGGTTCCACAATAAGCTTCCCGCATGGATAAGCCGGCTCCTTTGGGTCTACGCACCACGGTTTCGTTTTCCCTGGAAACTTCGCCTTGATCTGAGCGATGTTGGATCCCCATGACAGTCCGTTGAACTGAAAAGGGCCCGACTCTGCTAATGCACATGTCATCCACGCCATCGTAACTATTGGTACGACTAGGAATCGGATCACCGCAGGTACCTCGCTGTACGGTGTGTTAGACGGACGGCAGCCAGAGGTATCTGGCGCAGTAATTGACGATCGAACTGTAGTCAGGAAGCGCAGGTGGGCACCTGTGTTCGAAGGGTCTCGTCGCCATGCCGGGTGATGCGGTGCTCGTAGACCCGGTGGCGAGCGCGGCGCGAACCCCGGTAGGGAGGAGCCGTCGGGATTCGCTTCTTAGTCTTATACGGTGGTGCGGTGCCGCCCTCGGTCGGAGATGCCGAACGGACAAAGCAATTCCAGGCCAGTGTGCGGTTCGCTCTACGCTCAACTAATGGAGCGACAGTGGGTTGACAGGCAATCCGCCTTCGGCATGCGTTCATTTCCAACTACGCGCTGGTCGCTAAGGCTCCGGGTCGCGCCTTGCTCGGAGGAACGTCCGTGGGATTCATGGGAAGGCGCACCTCAAGGAGTAGCTGAAAATTGTCCAACTGGTGATCCGACGGATCCGGCCCCGAGAGCACACTAAGAAGGCCAAGCGCTGTCAGCTCGGCGAACGCACGTCGCGCTTGATCGGATGGCACACCACACTCGTCGGCCAGCTGAGCTATCGAGACCGCGCACAACCCGTCGACCTTGCTGGCCGCGCGTCCGAGGCACGCTAGGAAAACGCGCTCCGAGTGGCGATACAGGCTGCGTGCGTAGAACCACCGACAGACCGATGGCCAGTCGAACGACAGTTGATCATTGACCACGGTCCAGCGCATTGGACTGTTTAGTGTTGAATCGGCCATTTTGGTGAACCAGCTCCCGGACCCGGTCCGCAATGGGGGCAAGTGGTGATCCACGTCATGCGGCGTACTGGAGCGCCCTATGACGCCGTAACACCCTGACAATAATCGATTTTGGGATATTCGGAAATAGGATCCAAGTTGCGAGCCTACGACTGGTGGGCCCGCCTTGCCGAAATCCATTCACTCCCCTGAATACGCCGGACTCAAGCGATTGCTTAGGGACGTCCGGCTTGAGAAGGGTCTGACGCAATCGGAATTGGCGGCCCGGCTGGAAGTGACGCAGTCGCGGGTCAGCAAGGTTGAACAAGGCGAGCGCAGGTTAGACTTGGTGGAGCTTCAGGATTGGTGCAGCGCCCTCGGCATCTCCCTTGTGTCGTTCGTTCGCAGATTTCAGTCGGGTACCCGCAAGAGTTGAATGACGAGGCCACGGGGGCGCTCGCTCGCCCAGTCAACTCACGATGTATCGGTTAGGGGGCGGGCTGGTAGCATTCGGGACGGTGGGGGCCTTTCGGACCAGGACGCATGAGTAATGAGGCCGATACGTGCGGGAAGCGCGTCGTCCCGAAGCTGCAGGCAGCGGAGTGGGAACTCTGACTGTGCCGACCAACGAAGCATTTTCGCGGGTCAAGATCGATGCCCAGCTCAGGGACCAGAGCTGGGAGGTCGAGAACCCGAATACGGTGCGGTTCGAGTACCCGCTACCGCACGCGACCAAGGCGGGTGAGTCGCGTAACGCAGACGCACGGCCAAGGATGGCCGGGCCGTTACGCCGCGAAGCCACGGAAGGAAGAGCGTGCGGTGGGCTAGGTGATCGCAATCGGCGGTCCCTCTCAATCATCGATGCGAAGAAGCCGACGGTCCATCCGGCGAACGGGGCAGCGCAGCCCAGGGCCGTCAAGCTGCGAGCGGGGGTCTGGGGCACGGGCGAGAACAGAATCCGAAGCGGGGCGCCATGAACGCGGTCGAGATTGAACAGGCCATTTCGGAGCTGGCGGAGCGGCCATTTGATCCGACGGCCTTCCCGTTCGAGTTTCTTCGGGCCTTCGGGAGCAAGGAAACCACGCTTCGCCGGCTCAAAAGTGGCGAGACGAACAAGTCCGACGCCGGGGGCGTGCTCCAGGTCAAGCAAATTCACCTGGCCGTGGCGCCAGCGGGCGACGTCACGGCGACGCTGGGACGCTTACGGGAGAGTCCAGCCACCGACAAACACAAGGTGAAGTTCATCCTCTCCACCGACGGGGCGACGTTCGAGGCCGAGGACCTGACCAGCGGCGAGACGGTCGCCTGCACCTACACCGATTTCCCGAACCACTTCGGGTTCTTCCTGCCGCTGGCGGGGATCTCGACCGTCAAGCAGATCCGGGAGAGCTCGTTCGACATCCGGGCGACCAGTCGCCTAAACCGGCTCTACGTGCAGCTACTGAAGGAAAACCGAGAGTGGGGCACCGCCGCGCGCCGGCTGGACATGAACCACTTCATGGCCCGTCTGATCTTCTGCTTCTTCGCCGAGGACACCGACATCTTCCCGCGCGAGAGCCGGTTCACGACCACGGTCGAGCAGATGAGCGCGCGGGATTCCTCGAACACTCATGAGGTGATCGAGACGCTGTTCCTGGCGATGAACACCAAGCAAGGGGACCGAGTCGGCGCCGGCATCCCCCGCTGGGCGCTAGGGTTCCCATACGTCAACGGAGGGCTGTTCTCCGGAAGCCTCGACGTCCCGCGTTTCAGCAAGATCGCGCGCTCGTACCTGCTGCACATTGGCAACCTCGACTGGACCCAGATCAACCCGGACATCTTCGGGTCCATGATTCAGGCCGTCGCCGAGGACGAGGAGCGCGGCGAGCTGGGGATGCACTACACGAGCGTCCCGAATATCCTCAAGGTGCTCAATCCCCTCTTTCTCGATGACCTGCGCGAGAAGCTCGCGGAGGCTGGGGATAACAAAGCGAAGCTCCTGAACCTGCGCAAGCGCATGGCGCGAATCCGCGTCTTCGACCCGGCCTGCGGCTCCGGCAACTTCCTGGTCATCGCGTACAAGGAAATGCGAGCCATCGAGGCTGAGATAAACAAGCGCCGGGGCGAGGACCAGCGCCCGACGGACATCCCGCTCACAAACTTCCGAGGGATCGAGCTTCGGGATTTCGCTGCGGAGATCGCGCGCCTGGCGCTGATCATTGCCGAGTACCAGTGTGATGTCGTTTATCGTGGTCCGCAGCTTGCGCTAGCTGAGTTCTTGCCTCTTGAGGCGAGTAACTGGATCACGTGCGGAAACGCTTTACGAATCGACTGGCTCAGCATCTGCCCCCCTACTGGCACAGGTGTCAAATTGGTGGCAGACGACCTGTTCAGCACCACGTTGACCCAAGCTGAAATCGACTTCGAGAACGAGGGTGGCGAGACGTACATCTGCGGGAATCCGCCGTATAAGGGTAGCCAGTCGCAAGACGATGAGCAGAAGGATGATCTTTCCGCTGTCTTTGCCGGAACCAAAGTAAGTTGGAAGGGTGCTGATTATGTAGGTGGGTGGTTCATGAAAGCGTCAAGGTATTGTCGGTCTACGACTGCGGCATTCGCCTTCGTCAGCACCAATTCCATTTGTCAGGGGAAATCGGTCTCCAATCTCTGGCCTGAATTATTGAACTCCGATCTTGAGATAGGCTTCGCGTGCACGAGTTTCAAGTGGGCAAATCTTGCCAGCTACAACGCAGGCGTTACCGTCGTCATTGTTGGTGTCGCGCCCAAGAATGGACTGAGAAAGCGCTTATTTGTAACGGCACCTAATAAGGACCTGGAAACAAGAGAGGTGAGGAACATAAACGCCTACCTTGTTTCCGCGCCCGAGATATACGTTGAGCCACGCAGTGAAAATTTGAGTGGCCTGAGTCCGATGACTTTCGGAAACATGCCTATCGACGGCGGGTTCCTCTCTCTGACGAGAGATGAATTTGAGTCAATCCCTGAGCGCGCTCGTAACCGTTTTATCAAAAGGATATACGGTGCGGCGGAATACGTCCGTGGGCTAAGCAGGTATTGCCTTTGGATTTCGGATCACGACGCGGCTGATGCAGCTACGGAGCCAAAGATCAGCGACAGGCTTGTCCACGTGCAGCGCTTTCGCGCTGAGTCGAGGCGTCGCGCCACTAATGAGCTTGCCAATCATCCGCACCGCTTCGGCTGGATTGCACAGACTGGCGATGAGGTCGTTACAATCCTACCGAGGATACTGTCTGAACGGCGCGATTACATCACCGTAGGGCACGAACCAGCCGGAACGCTGACGACAGATCAAGCATACGCCCTCTTGGACGCACCGCTTTGGAACATGGCGCTGATAGCATCGCGTCTACATCTGGTCTGGATCGCGACAGTCTGCGGGAAGCTAGAGACGCGATATAGGTACTCAAACACCCTCGGCTGGAACACTTTCCCCGTCCCGACGTTGACCGACAAGAACAAGGAAGACCTGACCCGCTGCGCTGAGGACATCCTGCTGGCGCGCGAGGGGCAATTCCCGGCCACCATCGCGGATTTATACGATCCCGAGACCATGCCGGCGGACCTGCGGGCCGCGCATGAGCGCAACGACGAGGTACTCGAGCGCATCTACATCGGGCGTCGGTTTAGGAACGATACCGAGCGCCTGGAGAAGCTATTCGATCTCTATACCAAGATGGCCGGCACTGCGAAATCCGCCAACAAGCGGAAGACTGGAGCGGTGTGAGTAGCCTTACAGACATCGAAAAGCGATACGTGGAGAGGTTACTGGGTATGAGCGGCGGCTACGTCCTCGACTACTCCGATGCGACGTTCGGCGAGTTCTTCAATCGGCACCGGATCGACATTCACGGCAGGAAGTACCACACCTACGGCACTTCGAAGGCCAAGAAGATGCGTGCCTTTTGGGAGATAGAACCGGACGCGGTGGTTGGAAGTGTCCTGGCGGAGATGATCGAGTCATATGAAGCGGATTGCGACCTCAACAAACGGCCGCCGGATGCACCGCTTCTTGAGAAGATCCAGGCCATCGTGGGGCGACTGCGCGGGGCGATACCAGCTTCCGAAGCTGGTCCGACGGACGGCGACTTCCTGCTTCAGGAGTTCACAATCCCAAACATTCGAAAGCTGCCAATTGAGGTTCAGGCTATCCCTATCGTCGAGAGTCGCCTCGACGAAGCGCGAAAGTCATTGAAGGCCGGCGCGCACCTTTCGGTTATCTTTCTTTGTGGAAGCGTACTTGAGGCCGTCCTGCTCGGTGCCGCGCAGAAGAACCCCGCAAGCTTCAATCGGGCGTCGGGCAGTCCAAAGGCTGCAGATGGACGCGCGAGGCTGTTTCACGAGTGGAGACTCGCGCAACTTATCGACGTGGCGTGCGAGGTGGGCCTACTGAAGCCAGACATCAAGAAGTTCAGTCACGGGTTGCGGGACTTCCGCAATTACATTCATCCCTATGAACAGATGATTTCCGGATTCACGCCGGATGAGCACACCGCGAAGCTGTGCTTTCAAGTACTTAAGGCGGCTTTGGCGAACGTCGCCGGGGATCGATGATGAGCATGGAGCGCAAGTCGGTACCGTCCGTGTCGGTCTCCTACGCGCGCAATGGGGCGACGACGAAGACCAATGCTCTGGGCATGCGTCCCATGCAGGAGCGGGCGTACGAGCGACGAGGAGAACAGTACCTCCTAATCAAATCCCCCCCGGCGTCGGGCAAGAGCCGGGCGCTGATGTATATCGCGCTGGACAAGCTCGAAAACCAGGGGATCCGGCAGGCGATCATTGTGGTTCCTGAGAAGTCCATCGGGGCGAGCTTCCATGACGAGACGTTGAGCCAGCAGGGGTTCTGGGCAGACTGGAAGGTCGAGCCCAAGTGGAACCTCTGCAATGCACCCGGCACTGACAACGGCGGCAAGGTCAACGCGTTGGGCAAGTTCCTGGAGAGTGCGGACAAGGTGCTGGTGTGTACCCATGCGACCTTCCGCTTCGCGGTCGAGAAGTTCGGAATCGAGAGGTTCGACGACCGGCTGATCGCCGTCGATGAGTTCCACCACGTCTCCGCAGAGGAAGAGAACGTCCTCGGGCAGCAGCTGACGGCGCTGATTGCCCGGGACAAGGTTCACATCGTCGCCATGACGGGGTCCTACTTTCGCGGGGATGCGGCGGCGGTACTGTCGCCGATGGACGAGGCGAAGTTCGACACGGTGACCTATACCTACTACGAGCAGCTCAACGGGTACGAGCACCTGAAGCAGCTGGATATCGGGTACTACTTCTACGCTGGCGCGTACACCGACGACATCCTGAAGGTTCTGGATCCGAACAAGAAGACGATCGTACATATCCCGAACGTGAATTCCCGCGAGAGCACCAAGGACAAGATCCGCGAGGTGGAGCACATCCTCGAGGAGCTGGGGGATTGGCAGGGCACGGATGAGGCGACTGGGTTTCAGCTGGTCAGGCTCAAGTCCGGACGGGTGCTGCGGATCGCGGATCTCGTGGACGACGATCCGATCAAGCGCGATCGGGTGTCCGGGGCACTCAAAGACGCCACTCAGAAGAACAACCGCGACCACGTCGACATCATCATTGCACTGGGGATGGCCAAGGAGGGGTTCGACTGGATCTGGTGCGAGCACGCGCTCACGATCGGGTACCGGGCGAGCCTCACCGAGATTGTGCAGATCATCGGGCGCGCCACGCGTGACGCACCGGGGAAGACCAAGGCCCGGTTCACCAACCTTATCGCCGAGCCGGATGCCTCGGCGGAAGTCGTGACCGAGGCTGTCAACGATACGCTGAAGGCGATCGCGGCGAGCCTCCTGATGGAGCAGGTGCTGGCGCCGCGATTCGAGTTCCGGCCGAAGAATCCCAGCGGTGAGCCAACACCGGACTATGACTACGGGGACGGCGGGTACCAGCCGGGCAAGTCCAACGTCGGGTTCAATCAGGAGACGGGGCATATCCAGATCGAGATCGCGGGACTCGTTGAGCCGCAGACCAAGGAGGCGAAGCGGATCTGCAGGGAAGACCTCAACGAGGTCATCGCGCAGTTCGTGCAGGACAAGACCAACCTCGAACAGGGGATGTTCAACCCCGAAGTCGTTCCGGAGGAGCTGACGCAGATCAAGATGGGCAAGATCGTCAAGGAGCGGTATCCGGATCTGTCCGACCAGGACCAGGAAGCGGTGCGCCAGCGTGCTATCGCGGCGATGAACCTGATCCAGCAGGCCAAGCAAATTGTCCTGGATGGTCCCACCAAGGGCGAAGATCAACCCGCACCGAATACCGCCCTGGTTGACGGCGTGCGCAAGTACGCCATGGACGTGCGGGAGCTGGACATCGACCTCATCGATCGGATCAACCCGTTCGGGGAGGCGTATTCAATACTGGCCAAGGCGATGAGCGAGGAGAGCCTCAAGCAGGTGCAGGCTGCCATCGCAGCCAAGCGGGTGAGCATGTCGGACGAGGAGGCGAGAGATCTCGCCCGGCGCGCGCTCAAGTTCAAGCAGGACACCGGGCGACTGCCCTCAATCACGGCCGCGGATCCCTGGGAGAAGCGCATGGCCGAGGGCGTGGCCTACCTGGCCCGGCTGAAGACGGAGGCCGGCCGTGCCTCGATTCACTGACGAGGACGAGGCGCTGCTCGATGCTTTGGGCGTCGAGGTCGAGACCGAGACGCCTGGCAGCCGCACGGCCCGGGAGGAACGCATCATCGCGGGCTTCGAGGATGTCCAGCGCTGGGTGGATGAGCACGGCCGAATGCCGAAGTCGAGGCCGGGTGGGGATATCTTTGAGCGGCTGTATGCCGTCCGGTTGGAACGGATCCGAAGTCTGGCAGAATGCCGCACGCTGGTGGAGCCGCTGGATCATCAGGGCCTGATGCAGGCCGGCGGCGGCGCGCCGGTCGCCGCTGCCGAGGCGCTCGACGACGACGAGCTGCTCGCGGCGTTAGGCGTCGAGGCGGAATCCGCCGGAGTCACTGAGCTCAAGCACGTAAGATCCAGCGCCGAGAAGCGGGCGGCAGACGAGGTGGCGAGCACCCGGCGCTGCGAGGATTTCGAGAAGTTCAGGCCCTTGTTCAAGACCGTCGATCAGGAGCTAAAGAGTGGCCTGCGTCAGTCGCGGGTCATCACGGCCACCAACCGCAGCATCGAGGCGGGCGACTTCTTCGTCGTTGGCGGGCTTGTGGCCTATGTGGCCGAGGTCGGCCCGCCGATCAAGTCGACCGCTGGGGAAATCGACTCCCGGCTCCGGGTGATCTACTCCAACGGGACCGAGAGCAATCTGCTACTGCGGTCGCTGCAGCGGGCGTTCTACGAGGATCCGGCGGCCCGCCGGCTGGCCGTTCCCGAGTCTGGACAGCTGGCGCTGGGAGATACCTGGGAAGCCGATGATGTGGAGAGCGGGACTATTTACGTCCTGCGAAGCCGGTCCGAGCACCCGTACATCGCGGCGAATCGCCAGCTTGTCCACAAGATCGGGGTCACGGGCGGCAAGGTCGAAACGCGGATAGCGAATGCCGAGAACGATGCGACGTATCTGCTCGCAGGGGTCGACGTGGTGGCGACGTACAAGCTCGCCGGGATCAACCGCGTGAAGCTGGAGAACCTGTTTCACCGGATCTTTGCCGCCGCGCGCCTGAACATCACGATTCCTGACCGGTTCGGTAAGCCGGTCGTGCCCAGGGAGTGGTATCTCGTGCCCATCTCGGCGATCGATGCTGCCGTGGAACGGCTGCACGACGGCACCATCACAGAGTTCACCTACGATCCGGAGAACGCTGCACTCGTGAAGGTCAAGCGGTAGGCCATCGGACGCTGGGGGCCTTGCAGGGACTGCGGTAGTGGTCATCAACGATATCGTCTGCGATCAACCCTGCGTTTGTACCGCCGTTCAGGAAGACGTTTCTGCAGGACGTCGAGCGGGTGGGGAAGCCGACGCCCTCGGTGCTGGCCAAGGCGTTTCGGGGGGATTTTGTGCCGCAGGATCCGGTGGATGAGCCGGCGCCGGAGCTTCTGGAGGATTTGGGCGTCGAAGGGATTGCTTGTCCGTGACTCTGACGAAGATTATCGAGCCGCTTCAGGATCTCCGGTCGTGAATTTGACGCAAGTGATCACTCAATCGACACGCGTGTTCAAGACGGAATTCGCGCAGAACGTCCAGGAGCAGATGGCTAGCACTTTGTTGAATACCCGACTGAAGCGACAGCGCTTGCGATTTCACTTGCGTCCGCCTACTGCGTTACCCACGTGACAGTCCTCAAGTTCGTCGCCCATGGGCAACGCGTACAACGGATCGCGGCTAGATACGGCTGGTTTCCCGGCGCGCGCTACACGAATCTCAGGGATGTACGGCACATTGCGTTTCAGAACGTCGGCTTCATAGATATTGATTGGAAGCGCTACGACTTCCAGCGTCACCTCGCTGCCGTCTCCCATTGCCGGCCGCGCTTGACGGTCGCGCGAGACATTGAGTGCATCAGGCAACTCGACTCGATACTTCAAGAAGCGGAGGAACTTGGTCGGCACGCCCAACACGTTGTGCTTGTCCCGAAAGCGCCGTCGCTTGGCAGGAAGTTGCATGTATATCTTCCGGGCAAGTTCATACTTGGATATAGCGTCCCCACTCGCTACGGCGGGACGAAGATTCCGCCGGATCGGTTCCGCAGTCCAGTTCATCTGCTAGGCGGGCGTCCGGATGTTCAAAGGCGACTGGGCGAGCTCATGCCGGTTGTTTCTCTTGACTGCAATCGATTCACCTTGGATGCCGCCTTCGGAGACTACTTCGATGGCACCACATTCCGTCGTCATCCGGCCGGCGGGTATGAGAGGTGTTTGCGCGAGTCACTGCGTAACATTGCTGCCTTGTGGCATAACTACCGTCACTCCGTCGCTCTTGGCTGATCAGGGTGAGATAAGCATGCAGGACCGTCGCGATGAGTTTCTGGTCGAGATGTATCGTCAGATGATGAACGATATCAATCGACACATCATGGTGGTATGGCAGTCAGTCAGCGTGCTGGTCGGTGCACTAGCGTTCTTCGCGTTGGTCGAGAAAAACATCGTCACGTTGGATATCGCGGCGGCCATCGTCCTTATGTTGTGTGGCTGGTTGTACTGTCACCTTGTAGATGCGTCCTTCTGGTACAACCGCAATCTTGTCATCATCGCCAATATTGAGCGCCAGTTCTTACGTCAGACTGACCTCCGGGAGATCCATCCCTACTTCGGCCAGCATCGTGGTAGCAAGGCCATTACGCACCTTCGCCTTCAGGGGTATCTTGCGTACGGACTGGGCGCCCTCGTGCTGGTATGGCATTTCGGCCAGCGCGTATGGCCAAACCTAAATTTGGCCAACGCGGTATTCGACCCGCCCCGGAGTCTCCCGTACCTAGTCGCGATTGCGGCCGTCGTGATCGGCCGTAAGGAAGTGCTCAAGGCGCGCGAGAAATACAAGACGTTCCTCAGCAACTCTCCCGGCATAGACGTTGACTCTCGCGACATCGATTACTCAGTGGGACACGGACAGCGGAAGGCGTAGTGCGCCACTGGCGGGGGGGATTGGGCCGGGAGGGGAGTGTTGGACGAGTCTCGCTTCAGGTAGTGACGTAACAGCACCCGTTGCTCCCTCCCGTACATCGGCGGCTCCCGGATCGGCCACGGAGCTGCCCGCTTGCAGGGGTGTGCAATTTTCGTCCGCACCGCCCCCTGTGCAACGTACGTCCGCCACCGACATCGGAAGTCTCCGAGCCAGGTTCGGTAGGCCTGACGAGCCGGCGGCTCAGCCCGTCACTCGTAAACGAATTCCACGGACGGCCCTCGTCTTGGGTTTGATGATGCGGCCGCGATCATAGAGTGCGGGAGCGGGGCCCCTTCTCTAGGACCTGCGGCCGAGGAGACGTTGCTGAGTCTGCGCAGAGTCCAGAGCGACTCGTGACAGGATTCGGCCCTTCGCCGTTGACAAATGCTAAATGCCGGAGTTCGATCGCGCCGTCCTCGAGGTGCTGCGCGAGCCGATGGAGTCCGGACACATCCTGATCTCCCGCGCGGCGCGGCAGTCGGAGTTCCCG
>Ga0209254_10005388_pt1 | contig 11767 bp, 10 predicted proteins | sample FrelakmetDIP11DI_FD_187148 | JGI IMG/M metagenome (GOLD analysis project Ga0209254, IMG submission 187148) | Freshwater lake sediment microbial communities from the University of Notre Dame, USA, for methane emissions studies - DIP11 DI (SPAdes)... | ecosystem: Environmental > Aquatic >... | reverse complement strand
CGGCTATGATCCCATCTGGTTCGGCGTGATCATTGTTCTGGTCACGGAGATGGGCGTCATCACGCCGCCCGTGGGCATCAATGTCTATGTCGTCGCCGGTGTGGCGCGCGACGTCCCGCTCCATGTCATTTTCAAAGGTGCGACCCATATGCTCATGGCCCTGCTGGTCACCGCGATCCTGTTGATCCTCTTTCCTCAGATTGCGACGTTCCTGCCCAGCTTGATGAAATAGGACCCCCTGGAAAAAAGACGGGAAATGAGGCGTACGAAGCTGTAAAATACTGTATTAACGTCCTGCCCTATGGCCATTACGTTTAAGTTGTGATGGCAGAGCGATAAGGAGTATATATGGATTTCTTTTTCAATCCGAAAACGATCGCCGTGGTGGGTGCTACACCCAACCCGTTCAAGGGGGGCTGCTCCATCGTGAAGAACCTGATCGCCGGTTATCAGGGAAGAATCTATCCCATCAACCCCCGTTATGACACGATCGAAGGCCTGCCCGCCTTCCCGTCCGTCAGCGCCATTGACGATCCGGTCGATCTGGCCATCGTTTTTGTGCCGGCGCACGCGACGCCTCAGGCCATAGAAGACTGCATTTGCAAGGGCGTCTCCGGCGTCATGATTGAATCCGGCGGCTTTGCCGAAACGGGCCCCGATGGACGGCGGCTGCAGCAACGGGTGCTCGATATCGCCCGGGCGGCCGGGGTCCGTCTGTGGGGGCCGAACTGCATGGGCCTTGTGGACGCCGTCCACAGCCGCGTCTTCTCCTTCATGGATCCCAGGGCCCTCCAGGCGGGCCTGGTTCCGGGCAATGTTTCCCTCGTGGTGCAGAGTGGCATGCTTTCCGCCGGCTTTCTGGTCGATATCATGACGCACGGAATCATGGGGATCAGCAAGGTCTGTTCGGTGGGCAACAAAATGGATGTCGATGAATGCGATCTTGTGCCCTGGCTGCAGGACGATCCCGACACCGCCGTCATCGGACTCTACCTGGAGACGATCGTGCGCGGCCGGCGCTTCGCGGATATTTGCCGCGGCAGCGCCAAGCCGATTGTGGTCCTGAAAGGCGGCAAGAGCTTCAAAGGCGCCCAGGCGGCCATGAGCCACACCGCAAGCCTCGCCGGCAACCGGCGGATTGTTTCCGGCGTCCTGGCACAGACCGGGGTTATCGAAGCCTCTGATTTCAAACAAATGATGGATCTCTGTCGCTCTCTGGCCATGGTTCAGGACAAGTCCTCTGGCTCGAAAGGCGGTGTTGCCGTTCTGACTTTCAGCGGCGGCGCGGGCATTGTTTCTTCAGACTTTCTCGAAGAGATGGGCCTCACCGTGGCCGATTTTGCCGACGACACAAAAAAAAGCCTGCAGGCAGTCTTTCCCGAATGGATGCCCGTGGCCAACCCCGTGGATCTGTGGCCGGCCATGGAAAAAAACGCCGAGACCGGGGTCGATATTTACGGCGAAGCCATGAAGGCCGTTCTGGCCGACCCGGCGGTGGATGCCGTACTGCTGCATGTCTTCGTCGGAAACTTCCGGATCAGGATCAATCTACCGGATCTGGCCCGGCAGTCCCGGGCTGCCGGAAAACCTGTCTTCATCTGGCTTCTGGGCAGGCGGGATGAGGCCTATGCGTTTCAGATGGCGGCCCGCGAACACGGGATTCCGGTCTTCCAGGAACTTTACCGCGCCGTGGAATGCCTCCGGACGGTCATGAATCGGAAAGAACCTCTCCCAACAGTCATCACTGCAGAAGAAACCGGAAAACCATCATCGTTACCCCCTGACATAAAGCGTGTCCTGGATAATGCGTCAGGACCGCTGAATGAATTCATGTCCAAGCAGATTCTGAAGACTTGCGATATCCCCACGGTGGACGAGGCCATTGCCGCCGATGTCGATGAATGCCGGCAGGCAGCGGCGAGGATCGGCTATCCCGTCGTCATGAAGGGGTTGCAGGAAGGCGTCGTCCATAAAACAGAGCTGGGGCTGGTCTATCTCGATATCCGCAACAAATCGACGGCAACGAGAACCTTCAAAACACTCACAAGGAAGATGGGCGGCCGTGGCAGGGTGCTTATCCAGAAGCACGTGAGGGGCGATGTCGAGCTGATCCTGGGGTTGTTGCGCGACCCCCAGTTCGGTCCCTGTGTCATGATCGGTCTGGGCGGAATCATGGCTGAGGTTACCCAGGACGCGGTCTTCGCCATGGCCCCGCTGAGTCTCCAGGAGGCGCTGGATCTCATCGACCGTATCCGGGGCAGAAAGCTGCTGGACGGGTTTCGCGGCAGTCCACCGGTGAACCGGGATGAACTTGCCCGGATCATCACAGCCCTGGGAAACGTCGGCCTCGCCCATCCACGGATTCAGGAAATCGACGTCAACCCGCTGATCGTCTCTGCAGCGGGGTCTGTCGCGGTGGATGCAACCATCATCGTAAAGTAGCAGATTATTTAATTTTCTGGATGTCCTTTTCCTTGCCCACCACGACGAGAACCTCGCCGTCCTTGATCACAAAATCGGCCGGGGGAACCATGTGTACCCGGTCGGAAACGACATCCCGGATCGCGATGACCTCGATATGATATTTCCCGCGCAACTGGAGTTCCGCAATCGTCTTTCCCAGAAAGCTGTTCGGCGGCGCCAATTCTGAAATCATGTAGTCATCGGACAGGGGCAGATAATCCAGCACATTAGGTGAAATCAGGCTTTTGGCCACCTTGCGGGCCATTTCCTTTTCCGGAATGACAACCTCCGTCGCCCCGACCTTCTCCAGGATCAGCTTGTGTTCCTCATTTGGCGCCTTGACAATGATGTTCCTGACATTCAGTTGTTTCAGGTGGAGCGTGATCAGGGTGCTGGCGGCCAGATCCTCGCCGAAGGAGATGATCGCCACATCGTCCTGCTGAACCCCGATCATCTCCATGACCTCCTTGTCGATTCCATCGGCGACAATGGCCTTGGTGGAACAATCCTTCGCCTTCTGGACGGCGTCCTTGTTTTTATCGATGGCGATAACCTCGAAGCCGCCCTCGTAAAGCGCACTGACGAGATTGATCCCGAAAATCCCCAAACCGATGACGATGGCCCTTTTCATTTTTTCACTCCTTTTTTATCAACCCACCATGACCTGCTCTTCAGCGTAGGTAAGTCCCCGCTTCGGCGCACTCCAGGCAAAAGCCAGCGTCAGGGGTCCCACGCGGCCGGCAAACATCATTATAATGATGGCCAGCTTCTGTAAATCGTTCATTTTTGCGGTGATCCCCATGGAGAGCCCCACAGTCCCGAAGGCAGAAACGGTTTCAAAAAGATATTCCACAAAAAAATGGCGGCTCTGCGTGGGTTGCAGATTTTCAGCGCCCCCCGCAAGAAGAAGGATGGACGTAATCAGACAGATCGAAACGGCCGATGCGAAGATAATGGTGATCGTCCGCGTCAGGATTTCCCTGGGAATGGTCCGGTTGAACATATTGACGTCCTCGCTGCCCTTGAAACGGGACCAGATCATCATCAAAAGCAGAGTAAAGCTGGTCGTCTTGATGCCGCCGCCGGTCGATCCGGGTGACGCCCCGATAAACATGAGGATTATCATGACCAGGATAGTCGCATTGGTCAATTGACCGATGTCCACGGTATTGAAGCCGGCCGTCCGCGGAACCACGGACTGAAAGAAAGAGGTCAGAATCTGCGTTATCACGGACTCTCCTTTCAGAATGTGATTCATTTCAAAAAGATAAAAAAGCAAAGCCCCTGCAATGAGCAGAATAGCAGTCATCATCAGTACAACCCTGCTGTGGATGGAGAGTTTCTTTTGTAATCCCCGGAATCTCGCGAAAACTTCATATTGAACAATAAACCCGATCCCCCCCAGAATAATCAGTCCCCCCACCGTCAGATTGACGATGACGTCAGACTGATACTTCACCAAACTATCGCCGAAGAGGGAGTAACCGCAGTTGTTGAAAGCTGATACGGCGTGATAAAGAGCCTGATAAAAGGCATGCGCCGGGGAAAAATCCTGAGAAAAACGGACAAACAGCAGAAACGTACCAATGCCTTCAATGAGAAATGTTGATAAGAGAACCCATTTGGCAATGACGATAAAGTCCCGCCGCGGCGTATGCAGGAATGTTGATTGCACGATTTCCCGTTCTTTGAAGGAAATTCCGCGGCCCATCATCCCGAAGAACACGACGGAAAAGGTGATAATCCCCAGTCCGCCGATCTGAAACAGAAGAAGGCTGATGATCTGGCCGGTGAAAGACAGATCTGTGCCGATATTGAGCGTGGCCAGGCCGGTGACGCATACCGCCGAGGCCGACGTGAACAGGGCATCCACGAAAGTAAGCTGCCCCCGGCCGGCGGAAAAAGGCAGCCACAGCAAAAACGCCCCCGCCAGAATCACAGCGGCAAAACTGAAAATGAAAATCCGTGCCGGTGAGAGCTGTCTGGCGAGAAAGGCACGAGAATTTACCGAAATACTCATGGCTATAATCCCTAGGAGTCGGTCTGCCTCTGTCTGCCGCGTCTCGTGATTTCGATAAACACAATGACCGCACCGACAGAAATGGCCGAGTCGGCTACATTGAAGGCCGGCCAGTGATAGGAGCCGATGTAAACATCCAGAAAATCAATCACTTCCCCCAAGCGGACCCTGTCGATCAGATTGCCGACGGCGCCGGAAAGAATCAGCGACAGGGCAAACGTAAGAAACGGCTCTTCGGCCTTGCTTTTCCAGATATAATGCACGACCAGGATGATCGCCAGGATCGTAACGGCCACGAAAAAGATGGAGCGGAACAGCGGCGAGGCGTCTGCCAGAAAGCCGAAGGCCGCCCCGGGATTGCGGACATAGGTGATGCTGAACAATCCCTGAATGACGGGGATGGTTTCATGCAGCCGCATTGACGAATCGACATAAAACTTGGTGATCTGATCCAGAAGGAGTATCAGGCCGGTCGTCACACCAAGCAGGAGGTACTTTTTATTCAAGATTTTTTAGGCACCTTTCACATATCGTCGGATGTTCCGGATTCATCCCGACATTCTCATTGTAGATCCAGCAGCGGTTGCACTTCCGGCCACTAGCTTTGGAGACGCCGACGGTCAGACCCTCAAACTCGGCGCTCTGCCAGGCTTCCTGAATCTGATCTTTCTGTACAAGCCTGACCTGTGAAACGATCAGCAGAGCCCGGAGATACTCGATGTGCGTTTCCAGAAGAGGCCGGAGTTTTTCCGGCGGACAGACGGCGACGGCGGCATCCAGGGGATGTCCCACCACCTTGTTTTTTCTCGCGATTTCAATCGCCTTGGAAATTTCTCCCTTGACGGCAATGAGGGTCTTCCAGCGTTCTGACAAATCAGGATTCAGGAAAGCTTCATTGACCTCCGGGAATCGGGTCAGATGGACGCTCGCCGCTTTCCCGGCATAAGCCGGCATGGCTGCCCAGATCTCTTCGGCGGTAAAGGTCAGCATCGGCGCCAGCAGCCGGGTCATGGCCTCCAGAATGAGGTACATGGCCGTCTGGCCTGAACGACGCGCCTTTGAGGCTGCTTTGGCCGTATAGATACGGTCCTTGAGCACATCCAGATAAAGGGCGCTCAGATCAACAGTACAGAAATTATAAAGGGTGTAGTAAACGACATGGAACTGATACCTGTCATAGGCGTCGCGGACACGCCTGATCATCTCCTGCAGCCGGTGCAGGGCCCAGCGGTCAATCTCTTCCATGTCTTCGGGCGCCACGGCATCCCTCTGGCAGTCAAAATCATAGAGATTCCCCAGAATATAACGGCTCGTATTGCGGATGCGGCGATAGGCCTCCACGAGTCTCTTGAGGATCTCGTCTGAAATCCGGATATCCATGGTATAATCCTCGGCGGCCACCCATAACCGCAAGATCTCGGCCCCGTACTGATCGATAATCTCCTGTGAATCAATGACATTGCCCACCGATTTGGACATCTTCTTGCCTTCGCCGTCCACGACAAACCCGTGCGTGAGGACGCTCTTGTAGGGCGCCCGGTTGCGCGTGCCCACCGATTCCAGGAGCGAAGAGTGAAACCAGCCCCGGTGTTGATCGCTCCCCTCCAGATACATGTCCGACGGCGACCGGTGATCGGGCCAGGTTTCCAGAACGGCGGCATGGCTGACGCCCGAATCGAACCACACATCCAAGATATTGGTCTCCTTTTTGAACGCGTCGTTCTGACAATGGGGGCAATGCGTACCGGCCGGCATGAGGTCTTTGGCTTCCCGTTCAAACCATACGTCGGCGCCGTACTCGCGGACGAGCGCCACAATATGATCCAGCAGAGGCTGGGTCATCAATTCCCGGCCACACTGGTCGCAATAAAAGACGGTAATCGGAACGCCCCATAGGCGCTGGCGCGAAATACACCAGTCCGGCCGGTTTTCCACCATCCCGTAGATCCGGTCTCTGCCCCAGGCGGGAATCCACTGGACCCCTTCGATCGCCCGCAAGGCGTTTTTCCGCAGATCGTTATTTTCCATGGAAATGAACCACTGCTCCGTGGAGCGGAAGATAATCGGCTGTTTGCAGCGCCAGCAGTGGGGATAGGAATGTTCCATGTCCATCAGACCCATCAATGCGCCGAGTTGCTTGAGTTTTTTGTTGATCCCGTCATTGGCATCAAAGACGAACTGTCCCGCAAACTCCTCAACATCGGGAGTGAACTTGCCGTCCTCGTCAACAGGGGCGTAATTGTCCAGGCCGTACTTCATGCCGATTTCATAGTCCTCCTGGCCATGCCCCGGAGCGATGTGGACGCAGCCGGTTCCGGCCTCCAGCGTGACAAAGGGCGCCAGAATCAGCACACTCTCGCGGTCGACCAACGGATGGCGGCATTTGAGCCCCTCCATGACTTCACCAGGAAATTCGTCCACGATTTCGTATGGTTTACCGCGATAGCCGAAGGCGTCGAGACAGTAATCGATCAGGTCTTTTGCGAGAATCAACACCTCCCCTTCCACTTCGACCGCCGCATAGATAAACTCCTCGTGGAATGCGATGGCGAGGTTGGCCGGAATCGTCCAGGGCGTCGTCGTCCAGATCATGACGTTGACTTTTTTGCCTGCAAGCTTCGGACGGACGGCAGCAATGTCCGAAATAATCGGGAATTTTACATAAATTGACGGCGTATGGTGATTCGCATATTCCACTTCCGCCTCGGCCAGGGCCGTTTTACAGGTGGCGCACCAATAAACGGGCTTTTTCCCCTTATAGACGCTGCCGTTGACGAAGAGCTTTCCGAACTCGGCCACGGTAATGGCTTCATAATCATAGGTCATCGTCAGATAGGGATGCCCCCAGTCCCCGAAGACGCCGAGTCGCTTGAACTGCTCCCGCTGAATATCCACATATTTTTCCGCGTATTTCCGGCAGAAACGGCGCTTGTCCGCCTGGGACAGCTCATTTTTCTTCTCGCCCAGTTCCTTGTCCACCTGGTGTTCGATGGGCAGGCCGTGGCAGTCCCAGCCGGGCACATAAACGCTGTCAAAGCCCGTCATGCTTTTGGATTTGACCACCATGTCCTTGATAATCTTGTTGAGCGCCGTCCCCAGATGGATGTTGCCGTTGGCATAGGGGGGCCCATCGTGCAGAATGTAAACCTCGCGGCCCTTTGAAACCTCCCTGATTTTACGATAGATGTCGATTTCCTCCCACAGTTTGAGCATTTCAGGCTCTTTCCTTGCGAGATTGGCTTTCATGGGAAAATCGGTTTTCGGAAGATTCAGGCTGTCTTTATAATCCATAGGACGCTCCTTAAAGATTTGCTCACGAATTTGGAACGCTACCACAGAGAAGGTTCACTTTCAAATATAAAAAGCCCCTGAAGGGCCTGGCGAAAGGTTCAGAGAAAACAAGGCGGGGCAATGAGGAACAAGTGCTTGTTGCGATAGAAACAGCCGACCGTCACGAATGCCCGCATCTCATCTTCCGGTTCGTCAGGTAAAGGATAAGGCCGTCTCGAAGACATGTTCGCGCCGGCCGTCGACGAGATTGACGCCGTGCGCATAGACCCCCTTGATCGTCTGGAGCTTACAGCCATATTGTCTCAAGAGACCATCTCGTCAATGATGGCCTTGACGGGCTTGATCTCCCTGATGAGCGCGGCCACCTGGCCGGCGCCGGCCGGGAAGAGATCGAAATCGCCGCTCATCCAGCCCTTCGGGGCGTTCATCAGATTGTATTCCTGCGAAAGGTCAACAGACGGATCGACTGACAGATCGACGAGCTTCTTGTTGGGAATGACGCGCATTTTCATGTTTTTTAAGGGCACAAGCATTGTGCCGCTGTCTCCGCAGGCCAGAATCGCTTCTTTCCACACCTGCGGGGCGGGTGCATCCTCCGAGGCGATGAAGCGCGTCCCGATCTGCACGCCCTGCGCCCCCAGAGCCAGCGCCGCCCGGTAACCGCGCCGGTCGGCGATACCGCCCGCCGCCACGATGGGAATCCTCACATGATCGGCTACTAAGGGCACAAGGACCATCGTGGAGGACTCGGAGCCCATGGAACGTAAGCCGCCCGACTCCGATCCGGAAACCACGAGTCCGTCAGCGCCTTCACCGGCCGCCCGGATTGCATGGGGAAGCGCCAGGAGAACATGTAACCCCTTCATGCCCAGATCGTGAATAAGAGGATAAATCTTTCCGGGAGAGCCGGCCGAAGTGGTAATGACTTTCACGCCCGCATCGGCCAGGATTTTCAGGATCTCTGGATTGGCGGGATTCATGATCATGATATTGGCTCCGAAGGGCTTGTCCGTAAGCTCCCGCACCCCGTCCACGAGCTTCCTCGTTTCCTCGGGGCTGCTGAACCCCAGTGCGATCATCCCGAAGGCACCCGCCTTACAGACGGCAGCGGTCAATCGGGGACTGTTCATGGCCGCAATGGGCCCCTGAATGATGGGATAACGGCATCCTAACATTTCCAGTAATGTTGACATGGTGTGACCTCCTGAGGTTATTGTTTCCAAGATTGCAGCCATTGAAATTCATCGCGGCCATTTACCATCGTTATGCCGGGGGACATATATGAAATAGAACTTGCCGCCCGATCACATTTTCGGTCTCCTGCCGCAGAGAATCTTCGTCGTGTAAACGACCAGATCCTCGCCCCTTTGATTTTTGATGGAGTTCTTGGCCGCGATAACGCCGCGCTCGTCGTCCTTGGCTTCCATGCTTTCTATTTCCACTTCGCAGCGGATCGTATCGCCGATTTTCGTGGCGCCTGTGAAGCGCACCGAATCCATGCCGTAGAAGGCGATAAACGATTTGGGCAGGGCCGCATACATGCCGAGCCGGAACATCAGAGCGCTGCCCACACAGAGCGTCAGCATGCCGTGAGCGATACGTTCGCCGAAGATGGTCTTCTTGGCAAATTCCACGTTCGTGTGCAGCGGATGCCAGTCTCCTGTAAAGGCGGCAAACATCACGATGTCCGTTTCAGTAATGGTCCGCCCGGGGGACCTCAATTTCTCGCCCACCGCATAATCCTCGTAAAACAGTTTTTCCATAACTTCCTCCCTTTCTCTATTTTGAATCATCCGCAAAAGCTAATTTTTAACGACACTCGTCGTTGTTATCACGCCATCTTTTGCATGGCCTCCACCAGTTCCCGGACGGCCGCCGCCGATTTCCCAAGCGCTGTCCGTTCTTCCGGCTTCAGCTTGATCTCGATGATCTGTTCGATGCCGCCTGCCCCTAACTTGACGGGAACACCGACAAACAAACCCTGAATCCCGTACTCTCCCTCGAGATAAGCGGCGCACGGAAGGATTTTTTTCCGGTCCTTCAGGATGGACTCAGCCATTTCCACGGCTGCCGAAGCCGGGGCATAATAGGCGCTGCCTGTCTTCAGCAAGCTGACGATTTCCGCCCCGCCGTCCCGGGTCCGCGCTACCAGTTCATCGATGAGCTCGGGCGGCAACAGCTCTGTGATCGGAATGCCGGCCACCGTGGTGTAGCGGGGCAGCGGGACCATCGCATCGCCGTGTCCGCCCAGGACGCAGGCATGGATATTCTCCACGGAAACTTTGAGCTCCATGGCAATGAAGGCCCTGAAACGGGCGGCATCGAGGACGCCCGCCATGCCGATGACGCGGTTTTTCGGAAAGCTGCTGGCCTCGAAAGCCACATGACACATAGCGTCCAGCGGATTGCTGACGATGATCAGAACGGCATCAGGGGAAAACCGGGCAACCTGCTCGGTGACGTCTTTGACGATCCTTTTATTGGTTGCCAGCAAGTCGTCCCGGCTCATGCCGGGCTTGCGTGGGATTCCGGCCGTAATGATGACGATGTCGGACCCCGCGGAAGGCTCGTAGCTGTTCGTCCCGATCAATTGCACATCGTGCTTTTCAATGGGCGCCGCCTGTGCCAGATCCAGGGCCTTACCCTGGGGCGTCCCTTCGACGATGTCGATCAATATCACGTCGGCCATGGCCTTTTCGGCGATCCGCTGCGCGGCTGTCGCTCCGACGTTACCAGCGCCAACCACGGTAATTTTTTTATCCATAGCGTCCTTAGCGTCCTTCCTGTCGTTTAATAGCCAAAATCTATTACAAACTGATTTTCAAATCAACCGCCGAAACCGATGTTTATTCCTTTTATCAGGAGGTCTCGCACGGCCAGACGGTCCTTGATGTTCTCCTCCGTGTAGAGCTTGCCCCGGGGGTTACGGGCAAAGGCGTCCTTCAGGCGTCCAATATCTCTTTCACCCGGCCGACGATGCCGCCCTCCAGGCGCACCTTGATGCCGTGGGGGTGGCGGGACGATTTCGTGAGCAGATCCCGGACGACCCCTTCCGTAAGGGCGCCGCTTCGCTGATCCTCTTTCCGGACCACTCTCACCCGCATACCGGGTGCGATGTCGGATCGGTTGTTGATGATCATTCGCTGCGCATCAACCTCTCCAAAGAGGCAAGAACTGCACGCCCTTTTTCTGTAAGTCGGGACTGCTGGAGACGGCTATTGGGCTTGTCGGGAATGGTGTATTGGATCAGATCCTCCTCCAGCGCGGGTCGAAGGTAATCGTTCGCGAAATGCATCCGGTCTTTGAGTGCGAGCGCGCTCATGAGCTCGGCACGGGACATATCACCGATTTAAACCTCCAACAGCCGACTGACTTGCGGGATGACTTGCGGGGTAACAGCATCAGCCAATTCCCCCATCTCTGAATCGGTTATCCTTAATCCTCACCGAGTTGGTTATTCCTATCATGATTAACAAGGATTATCGAGGAAATAACATCAATGATTCCGGCTCGAAATCCAACATCATCTTTGAGGTTAACGATTTGTGGACTTCATGAAGACAATAATTTTGTCGTGTACCCGCAGTTAACGCCGGGTTCCTTTACTTTTGGGTTTCTTCCGCTTCTTTGTCTTCAGCCATGCCTCATGCTCCGCGATCAGCGACGGGTTTGGCGAGGGTGCTTCCGCACGGAAAAGCCGAAATGGCCCAGGCGGCGGCCAAGTTCGAAATATTGACCGTGTGCAAACGCGAGCAAACCGCCTTTCTCCACACGGAGTCGCCCCTTCGTGTCAAGCAGTGTGGAGGAAACCTGCACGGCAACCACTTCCGCCACAAACATCGTGTGCGAACCCAGTTTCAGGAATGTCTGCACCCGGCATTCGATGTTGAGCAAACACTCCGTAATGATCGGACACCGCACTTTCAATGCCTTCGCCGGCGTCAACCCCGTTTCGGCGAACTTGTCCACATCACGGCCGGAAACCGTCCCGCA
>Ga0209254_10005387_pt1 | contig 11771 bp, 9 predicted proteins | sample FrelakmetDIP11DI_FD_187148 | JGI IMG/M metagenome (GOLD analysis project Ga0209254, IMG submission 187148) | Freshwater lake sediment microbial communities from the University of Notre Dame, USA, for methane emissions studies - DIP11 DI (SPAdes)... | ecosystem: Environmental > Aquatic >... | reverse complement strand
GCAGTACCAGCCTGCAAGCCTGGACTTTCATGGTCTACCTGGCAGGCGATAACAACCTGCAAGATTTTGCCCTCAAGGACCTGGGCGAAATGAAGCTGGCCGGCTCCACTGGAAGCGCGTCCTATGCGCACGGCGTCGCCATCGTGGCGCAGCTCGACCGCATGGCAGACTCAATCACGCGGCGCTACTACCTGCGCTCCGGCACTGCGCTTGAAGAGGATGCGGTGGCCGAGCTGCCCGAGACCAACACCGGCGACCCGGCTTGCCTGGTCGATTTCGCCTCCTGGGCGATCGAGACCTACCCTGCGCAGCGCTATGCCCTGGTGCTCTGGAACCACGGCTCTGGCTGGAAAGAGGACGACATCTACCAGGCCGCCGAGCGCAGCGGCACGCAGCCGCAGATCACCCGCCAGGTGATGCGCAGCCTGGCCTCCAGCAAACGCCGGGTGCTCTTCCGCAGCAGCCTGGAATGGTACGTAGAAGACCCCGAGCGGGCGATCGCCTACGACGATAGCTCGGAGGACTTCCTCGACAACGCCGAGCTGAAAAAGGTGCTCGAGGCGGTGCGCCTCAAAACCGGGCGAGCGCTGGACCTGCTGGGTTTTGATGCCTGCCTGATGAATATGCTCGAAGTCCATTACCAGCTGCGCGAGCTGGCGAATGTGATTGCCGGCTCGCAGGAGCTGGAGCCGGGCGACGGCTGGCCGTACCACGACATCCTGAGGGCGCTGATCGAGCAGCCCGAGCTGACCCCGGAGAAACTGGGGGCTTTGATCGTCGATACCTACATCGCCTTCTACGAGCAAAAATTTCCACTCGTATCCGTGACCCAATCAGCCATCGCTGCTGGCCGGCTGGCGCCGCTCGTAACGGCGGTTGACCGGCTGGCGGGCGCCCTGGCCTCCGTGCGCAGCGAGCAGAAACTGGGAGGGCTGGTCTACGCCGCCTGCCGCTTGGCGCAGAAGTTCAACGACCCCGATTATTTCGACCTGGCCGACCTGTGCGCCGCATTAACCCGAGCTGGTCCACCCGCAGAGATCGGGCGGGCAGCCCAGGAGGTGCAGGAGGCGCTTACGGGCGCGCAGACGCCGGTCCTGGCGTCGCGCTTTCACGGGGACCCGGTGTCCAGGGCCAGCGGCCTCAGCATCTACCTGCCGGCGCGCCGCGTTTCCCCGCTTTACGCCAACCTGGATTTTGCCAGGGATTGCGGTTGGAGCCGCTTCCTGGAGCGATTCCTTGGTTTATGAGACCGCCGGATGAGCCGCAGCTACGAACCGTTTGAGATCGAGATCAGCCCCAAACAGGATGGGGGTTTCACCCTGGAGGCGCGCTTCCTGGGGCTGAAGCACGAATCAGCCATCCCCGCTGGCCTGCCGCTGTTGAGCTCACAGGAGGTCAAGGAAGCCAGTACCTGGCTGGAACGCGGATTCATCGATCGCGCCTACGCCCAGGATTTCGGGATGCGCCTGTTCCGGACCCTCTTCCCACCCTCAGCCGAAACCTTCTACCGGGAAGCGCTGCAAAGGGTAAGCCCGGAAGGCGGGCTGCGCATCCTGCTAAGCCAACCCCTGCCGGATGAGCTGGCGGGCATCCCCTGGGAGCTGCTGTATGACCCGCAGGGACCGGGTTTCCTGGCGCGGTCGGCCCTCGCCCCGCTGGTGCGCCATTACACCGACGTGCCCCTGCCCCACGAGCTGCCCGCAGAAGGCCCGCTGAACGTGCTGGTGGTAACTGCCTCGCCGGCGGGAAAGCCGCCGGTCAGCACGCAGGCCGAGATCGAAGCCATCAGCGCCACCCTGGCGAAATCAGCCTATAACCCGCTGGAGCTGCTCAGCCTGACCGCTACCCAGCTCAAGCGCAGCCGTTCCCTGCAGGGACTGCGCCGGCGCTTATCTACGCGCCGACTGGTGGAGATCACAGTCCTCGCCGAGGTCACCCGCAGCAGCCTGCAAAACCGCCTGCTGGAAGCTCGCAGCCTCGGGCAGCCCTTCCACATCGTGCACTTCGTCGGCCATGGAGAGCAGGACGAGGCTGGCAGCTTCCTGCTGCTGGAGGACGGCCCGATCTCAGCAGAGGATTTCGCCGAGATCGTGGCGGAACCGAGCGTCAACCTGGTCGTGCTGAATGCCTGCGAGACGGCAGCCAGCGGGCTGCTGGACAGCAGCGCTGAAGCCTGCCTGCGGCGCTCCATTCCGGCGGTGATCGGCATGCAGGTTCCGATCCTCGACCACGTGGCCATCGAATTTGCCCGCGAGTTCTACAATGCCTGGGCCGGCGGCGAGCCGATCGAAAGCGCCCTAGCTTACGCCCGCCGCTTGATGAGCCAGGAAGCGCCCGGCGCCGCCGTCGATTGGAGCATCCCCATCCTGTACATGGGCACCGCGCAGGGCTTGCAGCTCGAGATCAAGCCTCCCCCCCTGCAGATGCCCTGGCAGGTGAAGATGCTGCGCTGGGGACTTGCCGCGATACTTTCGATTATAGGCACCACCGCCCTGCTGCTCCAGGTGCCGGACATCGCTGCTGCCGTGCGCCAGCAGGTGCCCGGGATACGCTGCCTTTATCCCTACCCGCTGCAGGCAGATCCCAGCTTTAACGTCGCCATGGTTGAGTTCGGCATGAGGGACGAGGCCGGGCGCCGGACAGGCGGGCAGGACGGCCAGGCGGTTGCTAAAGACCTGTACCTGCGCTTGAAAGCCAGCATCGACGAGCTGGACCTGCCAGTCGCTTACGACCTGGGCGACCGCCCCTATCCCTGCCCGATCCGCGGCGATACGCCCGAGGAGATGGCCGCGGCTGCAGAGCGCTTCGCCCGCAAGGTCAACGCTGACCTGCTGGTCTATGGCTCGATCAACCAGAAAGGCAAGTTTGGAGAGATCAAACCGGAGTTTTACGTAAACTACACCGGCTTCCTCGAAGGGGTCGAAGTGGTGGGCAATTACCAGATCGGGAAACCGATCCGGGTCGATATCCCCATCCAGGAAGCCGACCTGGCGCTGGGGCAGAACCAGGCGCTGAAAGCCCGCAGCGCCGCCCTGATCAACCTGGTGATCGGGCTGGCGGAATATTCGCTCGACGATTACGACGCCGCCCTGCAGCATTTCCAGGCCGCGGAAGCTGAAAAATTCTGGCTCAAATCGCAGGGCAAGGAGCTGGTTTACCTGATGATCGGCAACGCCTACCTGCGCAAGGCCGGGCAGGTATTCCTGCTGACCGACGAGACTCACCAGGAATACCTGGGACAGGCGCAAAGCGCCTACGAGCAGGCGCTGTCGGTCAACCCAACGTACGCGCGCGGCCAGTACGGCCTGGCGTCGGTCCTTTACCAGCAGGCGCTGGGCTCACTGGACCGGGTCGAATATGACCTGGAACGCCTGTCCGCCGCTGAAAAAAGATACCGCGACCTGCTCTCCTTGCCAGATCTGCCACCCAGCGCCCACATTCCCGGCCTGGTGCATTTTGGGCTGGGGCAGATCTATATGGCGCGCGGCTTTTACGGGCGCAGCCTGGTCGAGAATAACGCCGCCAATGAACTGCCCGCGGGGCTGAATCCCCCCCAGCAGGAGTTTTCCGGGGCAGCCCAGGAGTTCGAGCAGGTCATCGCCCTCCAGGAAGCCGGGGAAGATGCGCTGCTCAGCCTGGCCAGCCAGGCGCACGCCAACCTGGGCATGCTCGCCCGCCTCGATGGCGATTTTGCGGGTGCGGTTGAGCAGATCGAGAAAGCCATCGACCTGGCTTCGCCCTATTACCGGGTGCGCTTCTATGCCCTGCTCGGAGACACCTACCGGATTGCCGGCGATAGCAAGCGGGCGATCCAGGCCTACACGGACGGAATCGCCTACGCCGAAACGACCGCCGACGAAAAATCGATCGAGCAGCTGCAGGAAATTCTGAAGAAAATCCAGCCATAAATAAAGGTGGACTGCGGATAGGAGTTAAACGATGAAAAACATTCGGTCTGTCATTCTCTTACTGCTCCTGGTCGGGTTCTGCATTTCCTGCGGGATCCAAAAGAACGCCCTGCCTGCCACTCCAGAGCCAACCGTAGAGGTCAGGCCGGAGGAGCCCAGCCCGACCGTTCCAGGGCCAACCGCAAGCGCCACCCAGGAGATCCCCACCCAAACCGTCGAGACCACCTCCACTCCAGGCGTTACCCCGACCCCGCAGCCGCTCTCATCGACGATCACGCCTACCCGTACGATTCAACCGACCGAAGAGGTCGCCTTTGCCTTTCAAGAGCTGATCTTCTTCGGCGAGGGTGGCGGAGGCGGAGGCTGTTTCCCCTACAACCGCCCGCTGCCGCTGGTGGACCGGAATTCGGGATATGGATACCCCAACCGGCAGGATTTTGCGGCGTGCCTGCTGGGCTTGCCTGGCGGCGAGCTGGTAGAGCTGGCGGTCATCGACCCGCGGGGGCAGGAGATCCCGTGGATGGAAGTGCGCATCCCCGACCAGGTGGTGTATGACTCCACGTACAACGAGTCCTTCACCCTGGTCGAGCTGCCCGGCCTGGTATCGCTGGCCTTGGGATCGCCGGACTGGCGCCTGGCGGTTAAATTCTCAGGCGGGTCGCTTGCGGGATTTCTGTTTGACCCCCAGCCTGGCTACTGGTGGCAGGAGGGCGATCAGGTGGTCACGCACAGCCGCTTCCCCACGGGGACCAGGGTGAATCCGTTCGAGCCCACCCTGCGCGCCCCTTACCGGGAAGGCGATACGGTCTACCTGCAGGGCATGAACTTCACCCCCAACAGCCGCATCCCCATGGGCCTGTACCAGGGCGTCCTGGAAATGCACTTTGTGCGGCCATTTTCTGCCGAGACGGACGCCCAGGGCCAATTTGAAACGGAGCTGATCGTCGGCCCGGAGCTCCAGGACGGGACTTATTCCGTAATCCCCTCCGAGATGTTCAATCCGGATGACCTGAGCCAGGTCTTGAGCGGAGCCTTTGCCACCTTCCAGGTGCAAAATGAGCTGCCCTACGCGGCCTGCCCGGACTCGCCAGAATCAAGCCTGCTGGTGGGCGACCGGGCCATCCAGGTCGATGACGTTGCCAACAACCTGCGCGCCGGTCCAGGGCTGGATGAGTTTTATCCGGTGCTCGGGAAAATTCAGCCGGGCGAGCAGGTGCAGGTGCTGGGCGGCCCGCAGTGCGCCTACGGATACACCTGGTGGCTGGTTTTAAACGAAGACAACAGGCTGGTCGGGTGGACGGCGGAGGCCGACCCTGGCGAAACGTGGCTGCGCCGCCTCGAGTGACGGTGAATGGTATGACAAGGGATTTCTGGCGCGGCAGGCTGGTGCGATTCCTGCCCGTGAGTAAACGGAAACGGTCCTCGATGCGCATCGCGATCTGATCGATCACCGGTGCACTGGCCTCCACACATACTTTCCCGAGCCGGTATGCGACTGGCAATTAACTGGATGTCAGGTTGTGTTTCACCAGGCTTTCGAGCTGGGGCAAGTGCGTCAGCTCGTGACAGGTGAAGTAACTCACTTGCTGGTAAAGCCGCAGTTGACCAAATTCCTCGTGCTGGCCGCGCCGCCACCAATCCACAAGCGGTAAATTTTCGAGGCTGGCGATTGTGCTTGCGCGTGAGGCACGATACGCTTCAAAAATCTCGCCCAACGTGACAGGATGGTCCGCCGGTTTTGCTGCCCATTCAAACACGGCCTTCGACTCGAGGACCGGGTTCTCGTGGTTGAGCATCAGGTTGACTCGGAAAGCAAGAAGTCCTTGGGCATCGCGCAAGTGAGAAACGGCCTGGTGCAGTGACCAGCCGCCATCTTCAGATAGCAGGTTTGCGCGTGTATCCATCAGGTTATCCAACAAGGCAGCAACTTTTTCAGGAGTTGCACGGAGATGGATTTGTGCGGTAAAAGGATCCAGCGCTTCAAGCCAATAGATGGGCCGGAAGCGTTTAAACGTGACCGGTTGCGATCCGCAGACCGGGCAAACTGCGGCATCATCCATCGCCAGGTTTCCGCATGTCCGGCAAACAAAAGGATCGGGGGTTTCAACATAGGTTGGCAGGCGCCCTTCAGAAAAGGCAGCGCGCGCCTGGTGCAGCGCACTCACCAGCCCTGGGCTGACCTCGGATGCCTCAAGCGTTTGAATCGCCCAATCGGTTTCAGCCAACAGTTGGGAGCGATCATTGGATAAACCCAGCCGGGATGCGGAGCGAGTGATGAGAGCCTCTACGGCTGCACGCAAAAGCTTGGCATGATTGTATTGTCCTTCGCCTTCTAGCTGGAGGGCAAGAGCGATCAAGTGGGAAAAGTGCTCATTATTCATGGAGCCTCCTGATGAATGACGTCTGAAAAATTATGAGGATGTGATGGGTTTTCCAGGTAATAAATATCTATTATATCCTGTATATACCCATTCCCTCATCCAAGACCTGGAGAAATAGTAGTGGACACCCGCCTCGATCGCAGCCTGGATGGCAGGAACCTGCACCTCGGACGTGGGTCCAGCGGTATTGACAAATGCTTGTTTATGGCTCCTTTGCTCCCAAGGTAATCACGCCCCGTTTCATCAGGTAGGCTATGACAACGCCAACGATCATCCCAATGAGGTACCCGTAGGGAAGTCCAACTGCGATGAGACCAACCAGCAAGATGATGGTGAGGTCACTTTTGGATGATGTGGAGTCTCGTACCAACAACATGAGCGCCAAACCTTCAAATAACAGGATGATTCCTAAAATAGGCAAGGGAAAAACGCCTACAACGGCTTCAAAACCCTTGCCGAAAAATAGGCCCAGGAACACGTAAAGTGAACCTTCAATAATAACGGAACCGCCGGTGCGTGCACCGAAGGTGTAATGCCCTGCCATCCCACCAGAACCATGACAGGTTGGAATACCGCTTAAGAATGGATTAACCAAGTTCATCAGGGCATAGGTGAAACTGATTTGTCGTATTGTAAGCGGACGACTGGGGAATAAATCTTCGGCGATTTGCCGCGTGGCAAGGATGGAATTGCCCAAGGATAAAGGAATTTGCGGGAGAGCCAGGAGAAGAAAGCCAGCCAGAATATCTTCCCATTGTGGAATATAAACCTCAGGCAAGCCAAACCCGAAACCCTGAATAATAGATGAGGCTTGCATTTTGAATGCAAAGGCGTAAATGAAACCAACCAGAACGAGAAAAAGCGCAGCAGGGTACTTTCGGTTTCCGAGGAGGATCACGGCGATGATAAATGCCACAATCGTTAGCCAGTATCCCGAGACGCCCTCTGATTGCACATATTCTTTGAGCGCAAGCGTGGCGAGCTGAAGGCCGAGACCGAACTGGATTCCACGCACGACAGTTTTTGGGACAACCCGAGCCAGCCAATCGATCAGGCCTGTCACCGACAGGAGCAACATGGTCACACCAATGGCAAACCCTGCTCCATAAAGGATTGGACCGCCTACTTTTTGGGCAATCACGATCGCCGCCATCGCTTTGAGCGGTTGTACGGGCATCGGTATTCTATAACGCAGCCCGGTCAAGATTTGCATGACGCCGAACATGATGAGCACGCTGGTCCCATCAAGACCAGCAGCCAGAGTAACACCAACGACCAGGGGCAAGTCTGTGCCGATATCGCCGAAAGCGCCAGCCAACTCATTACGATCGAAACGGATGGAGGGCAAGTCTATCTTGACGAGAGGTTTCGTGGGGTCAGGGTTTTTCACGCCGACGATGGACTCTATTACGGTTCCTGGCAGTATTTGTCACTAGTATACAAGGAAATTCTTAAACGAACAACCGCAAGATGTTCCTTGACGCCCTGTATGGCGGGGATTAGAATTCATCAAGAGCGATGAGGCTCGCTTAAACAAATAAACCGCCGGTCTTACGGCTGATAGCCTCTGTCAAAGACGAATGTCCTGGCAGAGGCTTTTTTGTGCAGTGAGATATTTCAACGAAAGTGGTTATTGAATCAATGGGCGATTTACTCAATCCATACCAACGAACTGCTGTAATAAGCACTGTAAGAGAATTTGAGAAGAGCCTACGTGAAGCAATTCGCTGGTTGGATGACGCCAGCGAAGATGGGATCCTGTATAAAAAATCGCTTGAATTACCCGCTGAGCGTCGCGGCGATGGAGAAGATTGGAATCGCGTTCGAGGAAATTCGCAGTTTAGCCGATAACCTGGGTTTCCAAGCAGATATCGAAAACTCTGCAGCCGAGATACGGGCAGGAATGAGTTTACATTGGGCCGATTTATCCGGAAAGCACTCGTATGATTTAAAGGGCTTTGGTCAGGTAAATCCCGAATTAGCCGGAAGACTGAATGGATCAATAGATCGCCTGGCGAAGATTGCCATGGAGTTATCAAGGCTCTTTTCATAAAATAAAAATTTCAAAAGAGGAGAATGAAAAATGACTACAGAAATTGAGTTTGTTCATGCACGTGAAATCTTGGATTCGCGCGGTAATCCTACCATTGAAGTTGAGATTGGACTGGAAGATGGTGGGTTCGGCCGGGCTGCTGTTCCTTCTGGCGCTTCAACAGGCATCCATGAAGCCCTGGAATTACGTGATGGTGACAAAGCCCGTTACGGCGGTAAGGGCGTCCTGCAGGCAGTGGAACATGTCAATAATGAAATTGCTGAAGCCATCTTTGGGATAGACGCGCTCGACCAAACAGCCGTTGACTCGACCATGCTAACGCTGGATGGCACACCCAACAAGAACAAGTTCGGCGCCAATGCCATTCTGGGCGTAAGCCTGGCTGTCGCACGCGCCGCAGCCGATTCGGTTGGCCTGCCGTTGTATCGCTACCTGGGTGGCATAACCGCCAAATTGCTGCCGGTGCCCATGTTCAACATCTTGAACGGCGGTGTGCATGCCAACTGGCAAGGCACCGATTTCCAGGAGTTCATGATCGCCCCCGTCGGCGCGCCGAACTTCCGCGAGGCACTGCGTTGGGGCAGCGAGATCTACCAGGCGCTTAAAGGTGTTCTCAAGAGCTCTGGATATGCCACCGGTGTGGGCGATGAAGGCGGCTTTGCACCGGCACTCGAGACCAATGCCGAAGCGGTTGAAGTGATCTTGAAGGCCATTGAAAAAGCTGGCTACAAGCCCGGCGAACAAGTTGCTATCGCCCTCGATCCAGCCACCAGCGGTATTTATGAGGATGGGCTGTACAACCTGCGCACTGAAGGTCGCAAGGTCAGCTCTGCTGAAATGGTGGAAATATGGGCCAGTTGGGTCACGAAATACCCGATCGTAGTGCTCGAAGACGGCCTGGCTGAGGATGACTGGGACGGCTGGAAGCTGCTCAACCAGACCCTGGGCAGCAAGATTGAGCTGGTAGGCGATGACCTATTCGTGACCAATGTGAACCGGATTGCCCGGGGCATTGCCGAGAACAGCGCCAATGCGGTCCTGATCAAACTCAACCAGATCGGATCGCTCTCTGAGACAATCGCTGCCATTGACATGGCTCGTAAAGCCGGCTGGGGTGCGATGGTCTCTCACCGCTCGGGTGAAACGGTGGACAGCTTCATCGCTGACTTGACTGTGGCGATGGCCACCGGTCACTTGAAGACCGGCGCGCCCTGCCGCGGGGAACGAGTTGAGAAATATAACCAGCTCATGCGCATTGAAGAAGAGCTGGGCGAGGCAGCGGTGTATGCCGGGCGCAAGGCATTTGTGCGATAACGGATCATCAGTCAGGCGCTTTTTTACCCGTGTATGATTGCTGTGCCGGATAGTCGAGGAAACATGACTGTAATCATCCTGGTTCGTCACGGTCAGACCGAGTGGAACCGCGTTGAGCGGTTTCGGGGTCACAAGGACGTTCCACTGAATAAGACTGGCTTAGCTCAAGCTGAGGCAACCGGGCAGCGCATCTTTGCACAGTTGACGCCGACTGCTGTTTATTCAAGCCCGCTCTCACGCGCCGTGAAAACAGCCGAAGCCATTGCCAAACATTTCGACATCCCTGTACAGCCTCACCCAGATCTGATTGATATTAATTATGGCGAATGGCATGGATTGACGCCTGAAGAAGCCAGCCAGTGTTGGCCAGAGCAAGTGGATAACTGGTACAACAACCCAGAACAAGCGCTTATTCCTGGTGGTGAAACCTTGGCGGATTTGCGCTCGCGCGCCATGCAGACCGTGAGTGAGTTAGCAGATCGACACGCCGGAGAGACGATTGTCCTGGTCGGCCATACGGTAATCAACCGCATTATCCTGCTTGGAGTGCTAGGCCTGGGAAACGAACGCTTCTGGCATATCAAACAGGATACTTGTGCAATCAATATATTCCAGGTGGATAAAGGTGATTTTGTGCTGGTGTCTCTAAATGACACCTGTCACTTGAATGAGAATAACTGATCCGGAATCATCCAGTTGGATGGAATACCTTGTGATACAAGTCCTCGCCAAAACTGGTCTGTAAGGGTTCGCCCTCGATCAGTTTAAAAGTTCGCCCACCGCCAGCCTGCCTTCCAGCCCGTAAGAAAATGGAATTGCCCTTTTTTTTGTGATAGAAACCGTGGGCAAATTCATAGATTTTCCGGACGCCGAGCGCGTCGGAGAGGTAGCCTGCACCTATTTTCATCAAACTTACGATCGTTGTTAGAGAGCCTTCAATGAGTCCAATGAACTCCTTGTTCAACCCTAAAACCGATGTGTAAAACACCGGTAAAATAGGCTGGATCATATCTTGCGCCAACCCGCCAAAGAAAGCGACCCATCCCAAAGAGATAACGTTTCTACCTAGACCGGTATCTTCTGAAGATGGTTTACTTAAATGAATAGATTCTTTTCATTACAAAAATTGCAGAGAACCTCAAAAACCGAGAGGGAAAGTCAGCCAATATCAGGGAAAGGGTAGGAATGAAAATACGCCGCTGGAATTAACCGGGAATGGCCTCACGGCCACCACAGCGTCCAGGTTGAGCGCGCCGTACAGGTGCGGGAAGGACTGGTCTTCGACCGCCTCCCAGCGCAGCTCGTGTCCCAGCAAGGCCGGGTCGACCCACAACAGGAGCAGGTCCGGCTGGCCGGCATAAAAAGCATTTGCCACCTGCAGCATCTGCCACGGCCGCGAGAAATGAATGAAGCCGGCGCTCTCCAGCGAGGCAGCCCGGTAAGCGCCCGTATCCACGGCGAGCGCCCAGTCCGCTTCCGGGCAGAGGTGCACGATCCAATCCACGAGCCCACCTTCCGAAAAATAGTCGTCGCGGGTGATGCCGAGGTTCCACTCGTCCAGGAGGCGGCCGCGCTTGAGCACAGAGCTGCGCCGCGTGCCCTCCAGGCGGAAGCCATTTTTCTCGAAGATGCGCCGGCTGGCCCAATTGCCCACGAAGACCTCGGACTCGATCTTCTGCATGCCTAACGGGCCAAAGCCGTAAGCCAACATGCGGCGCACCGCCTGCGTACCATAACCCTTGCCGTGGTAAGGTGCGCCGATCCACAGACCGATCTCGCCGCGTACGTAATCCGAGTGCGGGCGGATGTCGATCGAACCGATAGGCTGCTGCGTGGCATGCTCGACGATGATGAAGAAGTGGCACTCGCCCCGCAGTGTCGCCTGGGCACGCTCTGCCAGACCTTGCTGGAACTGCTCGAGGGAATCCGGCCCATCCCAGAGCAGGGTATCCGTGACCGGACTCTGGTAAATCAAGGGAAACAGGAGCAGGGCGTCCTGCGCCCGTACCGGGCGAAGCTCGATCGCATCCATCAGAGTAGTTTGAGGACGTGCGCCAGGACAGCCTCAGCCACCAGCTCCTTACTCATTAAGGGCAGGGATTGGGGCTCCTGGCC
>Ga0209254_10005386_pt1 | contig 11773 bp, 12 predicted proteins | sample FrelakmetDIP11DI_FD_187148 | JGI IMG/M metagenome (GOLD analysis project Ga0209254, IMG submission 187148) | Freshwater lake sediment microbial communities from the University of Notre Dame, USA, for methane emissions studies - DIP11 DI (SPAdes)... | ecosystem: Environmental > Aquatic >... | reverse complement strand
GCCAGGATCTGGAATGTTACGTATCTGACCCCGATTTCCGATTTCCGGAATGTTACGTATCTGACCCCGTTCCCTATCTCACCAGCCCTTGCCTTGGCGCACGAGCCCGACGGCCACGCCTTCGATGGTCAGCGGAGCTTTCTTCGGATCGACGACGATCGGCTCGAAAGCGGGGTTTTCGGCGACGAGCAGCAACTGCCCGCCGCGGCGCTTCAGGCGCTTCACCGTGACCTCGTCGCCACCCCGCCCGGGGAGCCGCGCGACGACGATCTGCCCCGAGCGGGCTTCGGCGGTCCGGTGCACGGCGAGGAGATCGCCGTCGAGGATGCCGGCGTCCTTCATGCTCTGCCCGCGCACGCGCAGCAGGTAATCGGCGCGCGGCGCGAACAGCGCGGGGTCGAGCCGCACGTGCGCCTCGATGTGCTCGGTGGCGAGGAGCGGGCTGCCGGCGGCCACGCGCCCCACCAGCGGCAGGCCCGTGCCGGGCAGCTCCGGCATCTCGGTGAGCCGCAGTCCGCGCGACGCGCCCGGTGTGAGTTCGAGCGCGCCTTTGCGGGCGAGCGCGCGCAGGTGGTCTTCGGCCGAGCTCGCCGTGCTGAAGCCGAGACCCGCGGCGATTTCGGCGCGCGTGGGCGGCATGCCCGTGGACTCCAGGTGCCGGCGGATCCAGTCGAGGACCTTCTGCTGGCGGGCGGTAAGCGGGATCGACATAGGGGACCACGTTCTTTCGGAAAGCCTCGCACGAGCGGCGTCGGGGACGAATACGTGGTCTGTCCCCTTTTTTGATCGCCTCTCGCGCTAGCCGTATGGATATACGGTTAACGAATTATAGACGGCCAGACGCCGGCGTCAACCCCCGGCGGCGCGCGCGGGCATCCACTGTCGCGTTGACCATCATCAACATCGGGCCACAGCGTGCTGCTAGGATGCATTCCCACTGGGTATGGTGATCGCATGAGCAGGCCGGGCCGGCCCAAGGGCGAATAACCGGAGCGCGGAGCGCGAAGACAGTCCAATGAGCGCGACGATGCAGGCGATGGTATGCGAGGGCGCGGGGCGCCCGCTCGCGTTGCGCACGCTGCCGCGGCCCGAACCCGGCCCGGGCGAGGTGCAGATGGCCGTGCGCGCCTGCGGCGTCTGCCGCACCGACCTGCATCTCGTCGACGGCGAGCTGCCGGACCCGAAGGTCCCTGTCATCCCCGGCCACGAGATCGTCGGCACGATCACCGCGCGCGGATCCGGCGTCACCGCCCCCGGCATCGGCACCCGGGTCGGCGTGCCATGGCTGGGCGGCAGCTGCGGGCATTGCGGCTTTTGCGCGACGGGACGCGAGAATCTCTGCGCCGACGCGCGTTTCACCGGCTATCAGCGTGACGGCGGCTATGCGGAATATGCCGTGGCCGACGCCCGTTACGTTTTTCCGTTGCCCGACCGCTACGACGACGTTCACGCCGCGCCCCTGCTGTGCGCCGGGCTGATCGGCTATCGCGCCTACGCGCTGGCGGGCGAGGCTCGCACGCTCGGACTCTACGGCTTCGGCGCGGCGGCGCACCTGATCGCGCAGGTCGCACTTGCCCAGGGGCGCACGGTGTTCGCCTTCACGCGCCCCGGCGATCGCGCCGCGCAGGCGTTCGCGCAGAAAGTCGGCGTGCACTGGGCCGGAGACAGCGACGCCACAGCGCCGGCACCGCTCGACGCCGCGCTGATCTTCGCCCCGGCCGGCGCATTGATCCCCGCCGCGCTCCAGGCGACGGCACGCGGCGGCACCGTCGTCTGCGCCGGCATCCACATGAGCGACATACCGGCGTTTCCCTACCGGCTGCTCTGGGGCGAGCGCTGCGTGCGCTCGGTCGCCAACCTCACCCGACGCGACGGCGAGGCATTTCTCGCACTCGCGGCGACGATACCCCTGTCGGTGCACGTCGAGCCCTATCCGCTGGTGCGCGCCAACGACGCGCTCGCGCAGCTGCGCGCCGGTGCCGTGGCGGGTGCCGCCGTATTGACGCCGGGCGTCTGAAGGCGTCGAATGAACAGGGTGTCTCGATTTCCATCGCCATTCGTCACGCTGGCAGGACCGTTGCCGCGGCGCGGATGGAGATCCGTCCGTCGTCCCGCCCCCAACCCACCACAGGAGCAATGAGCATGGCCACGAAGTCCGCACCGAAGTCCGCCCCCAAGCCTGCCGCCGCCAAGCCGGCCCGCAAGAAGGCGAAGCGCGCCGCCAAAGCCGCCCCGAAGGCTGCCCCGAAATCCGCCGCGAAGGTCCCCGACATGTTCACGCTGCCCGACGCGACGCAACTCGCCGAGTACGCGAAGACGCTGACGCCCGAGCAGGCGTTCGAGCTCTACCGCGCGAACGCGAAGCTCGCTCTCGACGTGATCGACGCTGCGATCGAGAGCACGGCCAAGATGCGCCGCCTGCAGTTCGAGGGGGAGGAGTCCGCGCGCACGATGCAGAAGAAAGTGGCGCGCCGCGCGGCCGAAGCGGGCGACGTGCCGGCGCTCATGGCCGCCGGGCAAAGCGCATCCCAGGAAGCGATCGAGCGGTCGATGGCCTATTGGGGCCAGATGTTCGATCTGGTCGTGGAGATGCAGAAGCGCCTGTTCGCGCTGATGGAGAACCAGATGTCCGGCGTGCCGGGCGTGAAGCAGGCCAAGGCTGCGATGGCGATGATGCCCGACATGACGCAGATGCAGAACGTCGTTTCGGCGATGCAGGGCGTGATGTCGTCGGGCGGGTCGGCGTTCGAGTCGATGCAGAAGGTGATGGGCGACTTCGCGCGGATGTCCGGAGTCAAGCGCTGACCGGCCTCCGGGTGGCCGCGTGCGTGATGTCGACGCACACTTGCACTGAACAGTTTGCAGAGTGTCGTCGTCTGCGCATGCGGGCACGTCGTTTGCTTATCGAAGAACTCCTGGCGGATCGCGGTCCGCCGCATGCGTGCGCTCGATGCCGGAACGTCTGGCGCACGAGGACAACGGAGTCCATCGATGAAGTCACTCGAGTCCGAGACAGTTGCGGTTGCCGACGTCCAACAGGAGCGGGAGAGTGAGCGCGAGCGCGCAGACAACCGTGCGTGGGTCGCCCGGCGCGCGCCGCAGAGGCGCGCCGTCCTGCTGGACACGACCACGGTCTGGATGGCCGAATTGCCGCAGGCCGTCCGGCCCGTCAATCTGGCACGGAGGTTTCCGCGGATCGCGAACAGCATCGCGGAACTGTGGCCGCGCGGCGCACGCTGCGAGGAATATCTCGTCACGCTGGTCGTCGACCAGCGCGGCGACCGGACGGGGTTCCCGCCCGAGGTCGCGCAGGAGCTGACTGCGCTGCACAGTCACTTCAGCGAGCTGCACTCCGGCATGCGCTCGGCACCAGAGCCGGTCGCGCAAGACGACTAGCACGGCGCCCGTTGCGCGTCATTTCCCGCATGTCACTCGGCATCGGCCTGTAGCGTACGGCTTGCGCTGCCGCACCGTCGGCACGTGCATTCGCGTTCATTGCTGCACGTACTGCGGCGATCCGCGCGCCATCGCAGCGCCCAGGCACGCGGGCAGCACGGTCTGCGGCAGCAACATGGCATGGGTCTTGCTGATCGATTGCCACGCTAGCCGTGGCTGCAATCCTGCAAGCCGCGGCTGTAGCTGACAGCGACATGAAGCGATCGAATCTCGACTCGGCAGGCGCCGTTGGCGCAGCAGCGCGCACGGGCGAGTCCGGTCGATAAACATGAGGATCGAAGGAGCATTTCTACGCAGCAGGACGGCACGTCGCATCGTTGCGTTCTTCGCTGCGGCGGCGCTGATTCCGCTCGCGGTGGTCTCAGCACTGGCCTGGGATCAGGCACGGAGCCTGCAGCTCGGGGTTGCCGCCACCGGATCGATGGTTGCGCTGACATCGATCCTCGTCGTATCGGCGGTGCTTGCGTTGCTGGTCGTGGCTGGATTGAGCGCGCTGCAGATTCGCCACACGCTGGGGCCACTGCAAAGGTTGATCGTTGGCACAGGCCGGGCGGGCGACGGGGACCTCTCGGCGCGCGTGGATGTTCCCTCCGGCGACGAATTCGGCGAGCTGGCCGCTTCGTTCAACTCGATGGCGGCGCGCCTCGGCAGCCAGTTCACGGCCTTGCTCACCCTTTCGGACATCGACCAGGCGATCCTGTCCCGGCTCGATCTCGATCGCGTCATCGAGACGGTGGTCACGCGCATGCGCGACATCGTGCCGGCCGACTTCGTCAGCATCGCGATCGTCGACCGCAATTCCCCGGAGATGCTGCGCATCTACACGCGGGATCAAGGCACCGACAACGGACTCCAGCTCGAGCGCTGCGCCTGCTCGACCGACGACGTGAGCGTGCTGCTGGCCTATCCGGACGGGCTCTGGCTCGACGGCGCACAGGCCGTGACGCCCTATCTGGCGCCGGCGGCGAAGCTCGGCGCGAAGGCGCTGCTCGTGCTGCCGATCATCTGGCAGAACGCCGTTGTCGGCGCTGTCGTGCTGGGCTTCGCGACCTCGGCGATGCTCACCGACGAGGAGCGCGCGCGGGCAAGGAGCCTCGGCGATCGGGTCGGCGTCGCCTTCGCGACGGCGGCGAAGGACGAGCAACTCTATTACCAGGCGAACTACGATGCGCTGACGGCGCTGCCGAACCGCCTGTATTTCAAGGACCAGCTTGCCCGCCGGTACGCGCAGGCGCAGCGGGAGCCGCAGCCGTTCGCGCTCCTGTTCATCGATCTCGACAATTTCAAGTCGATCAATGACAGCCTGGGCCACGGAGCGGGCGACGAGGTGCTGCGGCAGACTGCAGAGCGGCTGAAGCAGTGCGTGCGCGAGACCGACACGGTGACGCGTCTGGGCGGCGACGAGTTCACGATCATCCTGTCCCAGATCCGCGCGGCTCGCGATCCCGAATCGGTCGCCGAGCATGTGCTGCAGTCGATGGCGACTCCGTTCATCATCGCCGGCAACGAGCATTTCCTGAATGCGAGCATCGGCATCGCGCTCTACCCGGAGGATGGCAGGACGGCGGAGGAACTGCTGCGCAATGCCGACACGGCGATGTACCGGGCGAAGGAGGGCGGGCGCGGTCGGTTCGTTTACTTCGAAGAGCGCATGAATGTGGCGGCGGTCGCGCGCGTGAACCTGGAGCGGGATCTGCGGCGGGCGATCGACCGCAACGAGTTCAGTCTGCGGTACCAGCCGCAGCTCGACTTGCGCACCGGGCGCGTCTCCGGCGTCGAGGCGCTGCTGCGCTGGGACAGTCCGGACCACGGCGAGCGCCAGCCGGCCGAGTTCATCGCCCTGGCCGAAGAGACGGGACTCATCGAGCCGATCGGGGAATGGGCGTTGCGCGAGGCGTGTCGCCAGTATGTCGCGTGGCAGGAGGAGGGCGTCCTGCTGCCGCATCTCGCGGTGAACGTTTCGGCGCGTCAGTTCAGGCAGAAAGAATTCGTGGCGAAAGTCCAGTCGATCGTGCGGGAGACGGGAATCGCGCCGCAATGCCTCGAGCTCGAGATTAACGAAAGCCTGCTGATCGACGCGAACAACGGTGTCGCCGGGATGCTCGACGAGATCCATGCGCTGGGCATAAGCCTTGGCCTCGACGACTTCGGCACGGGTTACTCGTCACTCGCCTGTCTCAAGCGTTTTCCGATGCGGACCGTCAAGATCGACCGCACGTTCGTCACCGATCTCAGCGCCGCCGGTGATTCGGGGGCCATAGCGTCCGCCATCATCGCCATGGCGCACGCGTTGCAGCGGCGGGTCGTCGCGGAAGGGGTGGAGACCGAAAGGCAGGCGGCGATTCTCGCCCGTCTCGGTTGCGATCACATCCAGGGGTATTACTACAGCCGGCCGTTGGCCGTGCCGATGCTCGCCGAGTTCGTCAACCGGGTGGCAAGCGAGGCTCCGCGACCGATCGCCTCGCGCAAGCTCGCCGCGCGGCGATAACGACTCGACGCCACCAGGTTCGACCGGAAGAGTGGTGCCCGGGGCCGGAATCGAACCGGCACGGCGCGGTCAAGCGCCCGTGGATTTTAAGTCCACTGTGTCTACCAGTTTCACCACCCGGGCCTGCTTGCCCCAGCCCCGCGCCGCGCCGACGAAGCGTCGGGCGGCGGGCAAACAAGGCGGGCAACGCTCGCGCATGTTAGCAAACTGCGCCCTGGCACGCCGTTTGCTCTTTTCTCCTCACCGACGGCGGATTTGGTTTGCCGTCACGTTCCCCACCGGGTTCCGAAGCGAGGCGATATGTCGATCGACACTCCTGGCGCGAGACGCCGCAGACGGTACAACCTGCAACAGACCCGGCTGGTGGCCGACGAGTCTGCTGCCTTGAAATTGGCGGCCCCTGACGCACCGGAGCCGGCCAAGGCAAAAATGCGCCGGCACCATTTGCACGAAGTCAATCGGCTGCTGTCCTCGACGATCGACTGGCTCGCGACCCTGCCGCTGAACGTGCGGCCGCTGGCGCTGGCGACGCAATTCCCGCGGGTCGCCAACCGGATTGCGCAGGAGTGGAAGGAGCCGAGCGCCTGCCGCAGGGATTTCGAGGATCTTGTATACGACAATCGAGGGAATCGTGAGGGGTTCCCACCCGACGTGCTGGTGGAGCTGCTGGCGCTGCGCGACCACTACTACGGTTACGACCTGATGCTCGCCAAGGAGGCCTGAGGCTGAGACGAGTGGTCGTCACAGCGGCAGGAAGACGGCCGTCGCGAGTCCCTGGCTGAAACGGCGGATCGTGCGGTTCGTGCGCTGTGCCATCACCAGGGCCAGCGTGTCCTGATAGGCGACGAGCTTGCCGAATTCGCGCTCGAACGACAGGTTGGGCGCGCCGGCCGACATCTCGTTGCTGAGAAGCAGCAGCTCGCCATTGGGACCGCGCATGCTGGCGAGCTTCCACGCGGCGATCTCGATGTTGCGCGCGGCGTTGTACAGCCGCTGGGCGTCCAGGCTGTCGGTCAGGTAGAACTGCGACTTGTCGCCGTATGCCGCGGCGATCATGCTGCCGAGACCGACGCCGAACGCGAAGACGCGGTCACCCGTGAAGTCGGGCCGGAACGCCGTCTGCAGGGCGTCGATGCCCCGCTGGTTCGACAGTTCCGCGAAGCGCCAGGCGTTTCGCGGATCGAACGCGCGGGCCACGCCGGCTTCCGGTGTCGGGAGGTCGCTCTTGCGGAGCTCCCGCGGATTGCGCCGGTAGAGCTTTTCCATCAGCAGCTTCGCCGACGCGATGCTCTCCTGCAGAGCCACCTCGGCGACGGCGTCGATGTCCGACTTGGCGAGATCGCTCAGCTTGAAGGTCGCTTCCGCCGGCGGAGGCCGGCGACCGGTCGGCGCCGCCGTGGGTGGGGAGGTCGACGTCGACGTGCAGGCGGCCAGCAGACAGGCGGCAAGCGCGAGCAGGGGGGCGCGCATGCTGCGGATGCTGGCGCATCACGCCGTCGAATGTCAATCGGGAATACGAGGTCGGGATCTAGCCTTCACCGGTCAGCCTGTGAATGGCTGGTCCGACGCGTAGACTTGGAGCGTCGCGGCTGCGCGACAAAAATGGAGGGGATCAAGAATGCTGAACTTCGGTTACAACAGTCTCTGGGGCGTGCTGATACTCGCTGGGGACATCTGGGCGATCATCAATATTTTCCAGAGCTCGGCGTCCAACGTGAAGAAACTGATCTGGACACTCACGGTGGTGCTGCTGCCCGTGCTGGGCTTGATCCTGTGGTATTTCCTCGGGCCGCGTGATCGCAAGGCTTAGGGCCGGTAACTCTGCAGGTCCGGCGGGCGAAAAACGGGTTGCCGGCGGCTTGACGAACGGGAAGCGGGCCATGGCAGTAGGCCGAACCGACGGCAGCAGGTGGCATAATCAGCACCGTCGTCCGCAAGAGCCTCGCCAGCGGCACGAGAATGCAAGTGCCGTATCAGTTGCTCTCCCTGTGAGTCGGATATCGCAACCCCCCTGCGAATGGAGGAATGACATGTTCAAGACGGTTTTGCGCACGGCGGCCGCGGCTGCCGCAGTTCTGTTGAGCGGCGTTGCCGTTGCCGCTACCACGTTGAGCATCAACACGGCGCTGACGCCCGCCGATCCCCTTTACAAGGGGCTGGAGAGCTTCCGCGACGCGGTGACCAAGCGCACGAACGGCGCGATCGAGGTCAAGCTGTTCCCCAATTCGCAGCTCGGCTCCGACGAGGACGTGCTGGAGCAGGCCCGTGCCGGCGCGCCCGTTGCCGTGGTGGTCGATGGCGGCCGCCTCGCCAACTTCGTCAAGGAGTTCGGCGTGCTCGGCGCGCCCTATCTGGCGTCGGGCTACGACGGCATCCGCAAGGTGGTGACGTCGGGCATGTTCGAGGAATGGGTGGGCAAGCTGAGCAAGGCTTCCGGCCATCAGGTCCTCTCCTTCAACTGGTGGCAGGGCGAGCGGCACCTGTGGACCGCCAAGGCCGTACGAACGCCCGCCGACCTCAAGGGCAATCGCATGCGCACGATCGGCTCCCCGGTCTGGCTCTCGACCATCAACGCGATGGGCGCTACGGCGACGCCGATGCCCTATGCCGAAGTCTACTCGGCACTCGAGCAGAAGGTGATCGATTCGGTCGAGGTGCAGTTGCCGGCCGGCTTCAACTCGAAGCTCTTCGAGGTCACGAAGTACGTGACCAAGACCGGTCACGTCAGCCTTATCACCGGCCTGGTGACGAGCGCGAAATGGTTCAGCTCGCTTCCGGCCGACCAGCAGAAGATCCTGCGCGAGGAAGCGCTCAAGGCCGGGGACGTGGCTTCCTACGGCACGCGCGACAAACTGGCAGAGATCGAAAAGAGCCTGAAGGCGGCCGGCATGACGGTCGATGAGATCGACGTGACGCCGTTCAGGAACGCGACGGCCGGCGTCTACGACAAGCTCGGCTACGGCGACTTGCGGGACAAGCTGCAGGCGATTGCCAAGTAGCTTTCCTCAACCATCAACATGGCGCGCGGGACCTGCTCCGGCGGGTTCGGCGCGCAGAGGATTGCCGCCATGCTCAAGCGCCTCGGGCAGATCGAGCTTGCGATCTGCGTCGTATTGCTCGCGATCATCACCGGCCTCGTCTTCGTCGCGTCGATCATGCGCTTCTTCGGCCATCCGCTGGTCTGGTCGGTGGATTTGGCGCAGCTCCTCTTTATCTGGGTGTGCTTCCTCGGCGCGGACAAGGCGATGCGCGAGAAGACGCACCTCGGCATGGAAGTGCCGGTCAAGTACCTTCCCTACAAGTACCACCTCTTGGTGGAGCTGGTCTGTTCGGTGATGGTTTTGGCCTTCCTCGCCGTTCTGGCCGTTAAAGGATACGAGCTCACGCTGCTCAATATCGAGCGCACGTTCGGCGACAGCACGCTCTCCTATGGGTGGGTGACCGCTGCCGTGCCGGTGGGTTGCGCACTGATCGGCGCTTCTCTGGTCAACAACATGGTCAACGCCTTCCGGCGGCGCAGGCAGGGCGCGCTCGTCTACAGCAGAACCGCGATGGACAGGGGCGCTCCGGTGCCGCTGGAGCTCTAGGATGAAACGACCCCCACGCTCGCTTTGCTCGCTGCCCCCGGTGGGGGCTAGTCAGTGGCTTGGGACGGCCCGGCGCCACTGACATGCTGCTGATTTCCATCGTCTTCGTCGTGCTCATGGTGGCGGGCATGCCGGTGGCCTTCGCTACGGGTATCGCCGGCTTCGTCTTCTTCGTCTTCGATGCCGGCATGCCGTTGTCCGTCGGCGTGCAGAAGATCGCCTCAATGAGCCAGAGTTTTCCGCTGCTCGCCGTGCCGTTCTTCGTGCTTGCCGGCCATCTCATGAACGAGAGCGGCATCACCGACCGCCTGCTGAAGGTCTCGATGGTGGCGGTCGGCTGGATTTCGGGCGGCTTGGCGCAGGTCGCCATCCTGCTCTCCACCCTGATGGGCGGAGTGTCAGGGTCTGCCGTCGCCGACGCGGCCATGGAGGCACGCATCCTGGGACCGGCGATGATTGCCAAGGGCTACGGCAAGGGCTATTCCGCTGCGGCCATCGCCGTCGGCTCGCTGATCACGGCGACCATTCCGCCCTCGATCGGCCTCATCCTCTACGGCTATGTCGGCAACGTTTCGATCGGCAGGCTGTTCATTGCGGGCATCATCCCCGGCCTGCTGATGATGGTGGTGCTGATGGCCACGGCCTACGCAATCGCGAAGCGGCGCGGCTACGTGGTCGCCAATACCACCAAGCCCACCTTCGGCGCTATGGCCCGCGCGACCTGGGAAGCGAAGTGGGCGATCCTGTTCCCGGTCGCGCTGTTTTTCGCCATTCGTGGCGGGGTGTTCACGCCCTCGGAGGTCGGTTCCTTCGCCGTGTTCTATGCGCTTGCCGTCGGCTTCGCCGCCCATCGCGTACTGACGCTGGAGAAGGTCTGGCGCGCCTTCGCGCACGCCTCCTCGGACGTCGGTCTGATCATGCTCATCATCCTGATGAGCGGCATGGTGGGTTTCGCCACCATCTACCTGCAGGTGCCGCAGAGCCTCGCCGTATGGATGCTTGCGGGCATCACCGATCCCGCCATCATCGTGCTGGTGATACTGCTGTTCCTGCTGATCGCGGGGCTCGCGCTCGACTCCACGGTCATGGTCCTGCTGCTCACCCCGATCTTCGTGCCGATCGTCGTCAAGGTCGGGATGGACCCGGTGCATTTCGGCATCCTGATGATGAGTATCGTAACGCTGGGAGGCATGACTTGGCCGAGCGGCTCGGCCATGTTCGCCGTCTGCGCCCTGATGGACGTATCGATCGAGGAGTACTCGATCGAATCGATCCCGTTCATCGCCGCCATTTGCGCCCTGATCGCAGTGCTCGTCTTCCTCCCCGGGATTGTGCTGTGGCTGCCCAAACTCGCCTTCGGATGAGCGCCTAGACGTTCTATTCACCCATCTGCCTGGAGGCGCAGGCGACGCACTTGGCGCTGGTTCGACGCCGTTGACAGGGTGACGATCGCCGACGCACCGACCGGCAATACCTGCCGGCGCCGGGACAGGCTGCGGAATGGGGGGCGCTATCGAGAAAGCAACAAAAAAGCCGCGCAAGGCGGCTTGTAATAGTGTCCATTGGAGGCGGGGGTCGGATACGCACACGCTAGGGGAAATAGGCTCGCGCCGGTCGGAACCCCCCCTTGCCGCAAGTGCTCCGGTTCGGAGGCGCGCGGCGCCATCAAACGCACGTCGCCTGCGTCGCTCTACGCAGCCGCAGCAACCCGCGGGCGTTTCGGCGCGGGGGTCGCGTGCTTGACGCGACGGCGCACGGGCTTTGCCGGAGCAATCATCAATCGCAAGCCGGTGGCGTCGAGGATAGCCGCAAGACTGGTCAGGCGCGGATTGCCGGCCGCACTCAGCGTGCGATAGAGCGCCTCGCGGGTTAGCCCGGTCGCCTGCGCCAGCTTCGCCATGCCGCCCCGGGCTTCCGCTATGCGGCGCAGGGCGAGCAACAACACGGCGGGCTCGCCATCCTCAAGTGCCGCTTGCAGATAGCCGGCCGCGAATTCGGCATCGGCGAGCCGCTCGCGCATAAAGTCGTCGTGTCGTACCGTCGCTTTCATCGCTGCTTCCCTTGAAATTCCACCCAGTACCGGACCGCTCGCGCAATGTCCGCGCGCTGTGTTCGCTTGTCCCCGCCGCACAAGAGCAAGACTACGGTGTGGCCCGCGAGCGCGAAATAGACGCGATAGCCGGGCCCGTAGTCAATCCGCAATTCGCGCACGCCTTCGCGCAATGACTTGGCGTCGCCGAAC
>Ga0209254_10005385_pt1 | contig 11775 bp, 9 predicted proteins | sample FrelakmetDIP11DI_FD_187148 | JGI IMG/M metagenome (GOLD analysis project Ga0209254, IMG submission 187148) | Freshwater lake sediment microbial communities from the University of Notre Dame, USA, for methane emissions studies - DIP11 DI (SPAdes)... | ecosystem: Environmental > Aquatic >... | reverse complement strand
AGCCAGTTCAAATAGCCGAGGCCCCGGCGCAAGCGGGACGCGGAGTTGGCCGGTCGCCTCATCCTGAATGCTGCAACTGTTCCGCGCAGAGCGCGAACGAAGAGAGGCGGGTCACTGGCTCAGGAGAGCCATTGGGGCCGATAGCCGCCTACCGGGAAATCGATAGCGAATGCCCTTCCCCACGTCAGTCTTCGCATTCATTCGCGTTCGTTCGCGGAACCGTTCTTTTTGGCAGGCCTCTGGCAAGGGCTCAGCCGCCCGCCGGCAGCAACACCTCGTCCACCACCTGGATGACGCCGTTGCGGGCAGGAATGTCCGCACGGATGACGCTGAGCTCACCCGTCGGCAGCGTCTGACCCGCGGCGGTCTCGAGGGTCCGGCTGGTCAGGATCTCCACGGCGCTGACTCGCTTGGGCACCAGGTGGTACTTGAGCAGCTCTGCCAGCTTTGTCTTGTCGGCCAGCAGCCCTTCGAGGGCGCCCTCGGGCAGCTCCTTGAACGCGGCGTCGGTGGGAGCGAAGAGGGTGAAGGGGCCATCACCCTCCAGTAGGCCGGTGAGTCCGGCGGCCTCCACGGCCTTGAGCAAGGTTGTGAATTCGCCGGTCCGCTTCGCCACGGCGAGGACGCTAGGCCGTGCCGTCATTCCAGGCCCGTAACCGAGGCCCCGGGGCATCCTCTGCTGCATCGGGTGACGCGGGGGATACAGGGGCATCGCCATGTGCGCCGGTGGCTTCATCATGCCGCAGCTGCGGGCGTCTGCCTCGCCACTGACGAGGGCAAGGGCGATGAGGGTCAGAAACAGGAAAGCGGCGGCAGTTCGGGGATCGACAGCGGTCTCGGTGCGGGTTCTCACAAAGCGGCTCCTGGATGGGTGGATCGAGCGAGAGGCCGGGGTCGCCGGCACGGTTTGGTCATCCGTGAGGTCTTCCCCTGGTACTACCTGACCATGGGCGCGACAACTCTGGTCGCCCTCCTGATGCTGCTGCCTGGAAGCGCGGAAGGAGCGCGGTGGCCCGCCGCTCTTTGCGCCCTGACCCTGCTCGGATTTGTGCTCGCACGCCAGTTGCTGATGCCGAGGATCAACCGCGCGCGGGATGCGGAGGCCGCCGGCGATGCGGGGGCGTTCCGCCTCTTCCAGAGCCTGCACCGGCTCAGCGTCGCCATCAATGGAGTCCAGTGGCTCGCGATCCTCGCGGCACTGTGGATGGTGCTGCTCTGAGCCTGGTCCGACTGGCCCTTGCGTCTGGCCCCAACGAATTCGAGATCGACGCGGGCCGGTCCCTGTCACTCGTCCGCGATGGAGACATCCTGACCGGCGGCCGTCAGCTCCGTGGTCTTGGCGTTGATGTAGTCAAAGGGGCTGTCTGGATAGCGGGCGTAGTGCCCCTCCCCGACATACTCCAGGATTCCGATGAAGTGATACCGGTAGAGCATGCTCGCGATGCGGGCGATCTCGCGGCCGCTGTCGAACAGCACCAGGCTGGGACTGTAGGTCAGGCCAAGGCTCGCCGCCAGGGCGCCGGCGGTTGTAGCGCTTCCGTCGGGGGCAACGATGGGGTCCTGCGAGTCGGCGTCGAGGCGCACCAGGTGGAACCGCCCCAGCGCCTCGCGGACCGCGGAATCGGCCAGATGTCCGTCGTGTAGCGCGTCGCAGGCGATGCAGTCGGCGTCCTCGAACAAGAGGGCCAGGGGCTTATCCTTGAGGGCGGCGAGATCCGTTGTCATCTCGATCTGGGGATGATCGCGAAAACGGTATCGGGGCTCGGCGGCGCCGGAATCCAGGTACTGGGACAGGGTCTGGTGCTGATAGGACTTGGTGCGCACATAGTCCAGCACCCGCTCAAAGTCCTGGGGATTGCGGTATCCATCCACCCGCGCCACCGGACGGTTGGAGGGATCCAGAAACACCAGGGTGGGCGTGTAGCGGACGCCAAGCCGATCGGCCAGGGCCTTCTCGGTCAGCGAGCTCTCGGCGTCCAGGGCAATCTCCCGGTCGCCCCGCACGTTGATGGCGATCACGTCGAAGTGCTGCTGGATCAGGTCGCGATACGGGGCGGCCTTGAAGTTCTCCTCCAGCATCTTGTAGCAGTAGGGGCAGCCGTTCATCTCCAGGAACAGGATGACGTGCTTGCCCTCCCCCGCTGCCTCATCCACGTCCGCCGGCAGATCGAGGAAGCTCTCCTTGAACCAGTCCGGATGGGCGGAGACTTTGCCGCCGGTCACAGTGCCGGCGGCGGGCTCCTTTGCCAGTGAGGGGGATACGGCGAATATCAGGGTCAGCGCCAGCGCGGCAAAGAAGGGCTTCAGGGTCCGCATGATTTGGTTTCCTTAGAATGGGTTGGAGACACTTTTTTCCAGGCCGCGAGGAGCGCGGCCTGGTAGCGCCGTTACTCGGCGACGGAGGAATCGCGGCGGGACGCCACTCCTACTCCTCGCCCGGCTCCGAGAGACGGACCAGGCCATTCGAGAAGTCCAGCTCGAGGAGTCCGCCGCGCACGAAGCCGTCCCCCAAGAGGCCACCGATACGAAAGCCGAAGCGGCGCTCCAGCTTGAAGCCGCGGATCAGCATCCCGGCGAGGTCCCGCCGGGTACGGCCGGCGGCGCTGAGGGATCGGCAGCGGATGGGCTGGGCCTGGAGTGCCTGACCCACACCATAGCCCTCACCCTCCTGGTCCAGGGCCAGATCCACGTTGGCCAGGCGGGCGGTGGACAGGGGCAGGGCCAGGGCCGCCCCGGACATGCCGATGTCGAGGAACAGCAGGGTATCCAGCCGATCATTGAGGCGTGCCTCGACCAGCGGGTGCTGCTCGCCCGCCAGATAGAGTGGCTCGCCGGCCGCGAGGCGCCGCCCCGGGCTCAGCCGGAGGCGGCGTCTCGGGTAATCGAGGCTGGTCTGGACCTGGCTGAAGAGCCCGGTCCCCAAGACACCGTCCACCGGGAAGGGCAGCAGGCCAGCAAAGGACTCCCGTACCGGATGGATCTGGACCGGCACGCCGCGGACCAAAAGGGCATCGAGCTGCAATTCGCTCAGGATGCCGTGGTCTACCTCCCCGGCCGGCCCGGCCGGGAAGTGGATGGGCTCGACCCCGAGGGATTCGAGCCCCAGGCGTTCGGCGATGCCGCGGTCGAGCAGGGTCTCCCCAACACCGGTGTCCAGGATGAACCGTGCCGGCGACCCGTTCACCAGCACCTCCACCGCTGGCAGGTCCGAGTCTGGCAGCCAAGGGATCTCGGCACCCGCCCCGCTCAGACGGTACCAGCCCAAGGGCGCGAGAAGGGCCAGCTTCTCCGCCGGCCCCAGCCGGCCGAGGCGGCGATAGAGCCCAGCGGCCTCGCCCAGGCGACCGGCACGGCGCAGGGTCTCCGCCAGGAGGCCAGTCAGCCGCGGGTGGCCCGCGAGCTCCTCGAGGGCGATTCGCAGGGCCGCCTCCGCCTGATCGAGCCGATTGCCCAGCAGGGCGAGCTCGCCGTAGAGCACCGCCAACTCGGGGGAGCGCTCCCCCTCCGCCCATAGGATCCCGGCCAGGTCCGACGCAGGGGTGAGGCGCCCGCCGGCGAACAGCTCGGCGGCGGTCTTGATCTCGTGCTTGGTCATCCGGGATTCAGGCATGGTACGCGGGACTGCGGCTTGGGCTCGAAGGTGGAGGCGACGGGCGCGCCCTTCGAGTTTGGGCGAAAGGACAGCGGATTCGATATCATCCCCGACAGATGAACATCCAGCAGCTCTATCCTGCCGTCGCCCGGGTCCGCGAGGGAGGCTACGGGACAGGCTCGAGGGAGACGGGCTTCCTAAGGGCCTACCCGGTCCTGTTAGCCGCCGCACGGATGGAGGCGAAGGACCCTATGGAAGCCTTCCTCAGGACCGCCTCCCTGGCCTATGGCTGGATGCCGCGGAGCCTGCGGATCGACGAGGACACCCTGCCCCAGGCCGTCGAGGCCTTCGGGAACGCCCAGGGTGAGCGGGTGGTGATCAGCGAGTCACTGATCAAGCCCATCGCCGCTTGCCTCAGCTCCCTGGTAGGGGCCTCCAAGGTGCTACACCTCGCCAACCCCAGCGTCTTCCCCATGTGGGGTAAGCGCGTCGAGCGCTTCCGCCTGAGCCAGAAGCCCACGCCCTACCACATGGGCCAGCCCAGCAACTATCTCGGCTTCATCGAGGAAGTCTGGACCATGACCTCGGACCCGCTGTTCCTGACCTTCCATCATGAGTACTGCACCGCCTACCAGGAGCGGCTGCAACGTCTGCGCATCGCCCCCTATCCCCTGACCGAGCCCCGCGTGGTGCAATCGGCCACCGCCGAGCTGGCCTAGCCCGGAAGGGATTGCGGGCAGGGGCACGGGGCCGGGTCGAGTCATTGGGGTTGGCGGGTCGTTTGGAAACGAAAGGGCGCGGCGAGCAGCCCAGCGGGACCCTGGAGCAGAACCTTCGCCTCCCAGTCCATGCGATCACGCACGCAGGTGGGAAGCATGCCCCCGCCCTCGAAGCGCCCGCCGCCGACCGCCGTCAGGCTCACCCGGTTGAATCCCATGTTCATGTCCACGCCGGCGAAGTCCACCTCGGCAGCGTGGGCCTCCAGCCCCTTGGCCTCGACCCGCAGCGTCAGGGGTGCCAGTACCGGGAGGGTGCTGGGGAGTATCTCGAAGGTCAGCTCACCCCCCCCGGGGAAGCGGGCGGCACAGGGCCCCAGCCGCAGATCGCAGGCGGGATCCAGGGGGGCCGAAAGGACCGGCCTGGGGTTCAACAAGGGCTGAGCCTTGTAGACCGCCACCCCGGCGATGGTCGCGAGCAGGCCCAGGATTACCAGCCACAGGGCGCGATCGAAACCCCTCATCGCCATCAGGAACCCTCGCTCGTCGTCGGATCTGGAATGGCCCCGCGACCGCACACCATTTGTTGCGGGTCTGACTGGATTGGTCGGTCGCGCCGAGTCGCGACGCGGGGCGGGCTCCAGGGACCCTCAGTCCCCTTGCGAGCCCCAGGCCTGGCGCTTGCGGTAGAGGGTGGACGGGCTCACCTCGAGCAGGGCGGCGGCACGCGGGATGTTACCGTCGCATAGGCTGATGGCACGCTCAATGGCCTCCTTCTCCACCAGATGCAGGGGTCTTATGCCCCGCGCCCCATCGTCCCCGGGCTTCCCCGCCCTATCCCCAGCGGGGGCCAATCGCTCGGCGCCTCCGACGCCCCCGTTGAGCGGCGGCGGCAGCATCTCCCGGGTCACCTGCTCCCCGTCGCACAGCACTGCCACGTTGCGGATCACATTCTGCAACTGACGAACGTTACCGGGCCAGTCGTATTCCAGAAAGACCGCCTCCGCCTCCGGGGTCAGGGCGCGAAACCCCTTGCCCTCCTCCGCGGCGAACTTGCGCAGGAAATGGTTGGCCAGGATCGGGATGTCGTCCAACCGGTCCCGCAAGGGGGGCAGATGGATAGGGATCACATGCAACCGGTAATAGAGGTCCTCCCGGAAGCGGCCCTCCGCGACCTCCTGCTGGGGGTCCCGGTTGGTGGCGCAGATGAACCGCACGTCCATCTTCACCAGCTTGGTCGACCCGACGCGTTGGATACAACCGGTCTGGACGAAGCGCAGGAGCTTGGTCTGCAGGTCCAGGTCCAGCTCGGCGATCTCGTCGAGGAACAGGGTTCCGGCATGGGCCTGCTCCGCCGCCCCCACCCGATCCCGGGTGGCCCCGGTGAAGGCGCCCCGCACGTGACCAAAGATCTCGCTCTCCATCAGATCCCGAGGGATCGCCCCGCAATTCAGCGGCACGAAGGGCCCATCGCGACGCTGGCTCTGCCGGTGGATGGCCTCCGCGCACAGCTCCTTGCCGGTGCCGCTCTCGCCGGTGATGAAGATGGTGGCCCTGCTCGGGGCGGCGCTGTCGATGATGCGATAGAGGGTCTGCAAGGGCAGGGAGGACCCGATGAATCCGTGGTAGTGATCGCGCTGGAAGTCGTCCCGGATGCGCTCCACCAGCGAGGTCAGGCGCTGGCGGTCCAGGGCATTGCGCAGGGTCACCTTGATGCGCTTGGCGCCGAAGGGTTGCTCGATGAAGTCGCAGGCGCCGTAACGCATGGCGTCCAGCGCGACATCCACCCGGTTCGAGGCCGCGATGACCACCACCGCGGTGGGGATCTGCCGCTCATGGACGTGTCGCAGGATCGTCATGCCGTCCACGTCCGGCAGCCCCAGATTCAGGAGCAGGGCGGCGGGCGGCTCCTTGTCGAGCTCGGCCAACGCGCTTCGCCCGTCCGTCACATGCCTCAGTCGATAGGGCTCCCCGCTCAGATAGCCCCGGTACACCTCCGCCAAGGCGCGGCTGTCCTCGACGATCAAGACACTGGGTTGGGTGCTGGACACGTGATTCGCTGCGCTGATCCGTCAGAGACGGTTTGTTGATCGTCCATTCCGATTATTTGCATCGCAACAATCCATTAGAGACGATGGGACGCCATCCCTAACTTAGTTGGCGTTGGCGCCGACTAGCGCCATCCAATACAACGTCAAGCCAAACTGGAGCTGCGAATCATGTTGCAAGATCGTACCGGAAGCCGTGTACCCCAAGTCACCTTCCGCACCCGTCGCGGGCATGAGTGGGTGGACCTGACCACCGATGCCGTGTTCGCCGGGAAGACCGTGGTCGTCTTCTCCCTGCCCGGGGCCTTCACCCCGACCTGCTCGTCCTCCCATGTGCCCCGCTACAACCAGCTGGTCCCGGCCTTCCGGGCCCAGGGCGTCGACGCCGTGGTGTGCCTGTCGGTCAACGACGCCTTTGTGATGAATGAGTGGCAGAAGACCCAGAACGCGGAGGCCCTGACCTTTCTGCCGGACGGCAACGGGGACTTCACCGCAGGCATGGGGATGCTGGTGGACAAAGAGGATCTCGGCTTCGGCAAGCGCTCCTGGCGCTACTCCATGCTGGTGAAGGATGGGGTGATCGCCAAGATGTTCATCGAGCCGGACCTGCCCGGGGACCCCTACGGGGTCTCCGACGCGGACACCATGCTCCGCTACCTGGCCCCGGGCGCCCCCAAGCCCTGGGACGTGACGGTCTTCAGCCGCGACGGCTGCCCCTTCTGCGTCAAGGCCAAGCAGGAGCTGCGCAACGCCGGCATCCCCTTCGAGGAGCTGGTGCTGAATCGGGATTTCACGGAGCAGACCCTGAGGGCCGTAGCCAACGCGGCGACGGTTCCACAGGTGTTCGTCAACGGCACCCACATCGGCGGCTCGGAGGCGGTCTCCGACTGGCTCGGGGAGCGACTGGCGGCCTAGGGACCTCCCGCGCCGCCTCGCTCACCGAGGAAAGCATCGTCGGCCAGGGATGGCCCGCGCCCCGAGACTGGCTCCCACCCGCAGGGGTATGGCGCACTCGGCGGTCTCATCCAGCAGACACCCCCACCCGGAGCTTTACGACATGCGTCAACACTATGATCTGATCGCCATCGGCGGCGGCAGCGGCGGCCTTGCCGTCGCGGAGCAGGCCGCCCAGCTCGGCCGGCGGGTCGCCATCATCGAGGCCAACCGGCTCGGCGGGACCTGCGTCAACCGTGGCTGTGTCCCCAAGAAGGTGATGTGGTACGCCGCCAACCTGGCATCGGCCATCGCCGACGCCCCCGGCTTCGGTTTGCGGGCCTCCTATCAGGGGTTGGACTGGCAGACCCTGGTGGCGGGCCGCAACCGTTACGTGCAGGCCATCAACGACTATTGGGACGGCTACGCGGAGCGACTCGGGATCGCGCGCATCGATGGCTATGGCCGGTTCCTGGACGCCCGCACCCTGGAGGTGGACGGCGTCCGCTATACAGCGGATCACATCGTGATCGCCACCGGCGGGCGTCCCCTGGTCCCGCGCCTGCCCGGTGCCGAGCTTGGGATCACCTCCGATGAGTTCTTCAACCTGACCCAGCAGCCGAGGCGCGTGGCGGTGGTGGGCGGCGGCTACATCGGCGTGGAGCTGGCCGGGATGCTGCGCGCCCTGGGCTCCGAGGTCGCCCTGATGGCCCTGGAGGACCGGCCCCTGTCAGCCTTCGACCCCCTGATCGGGGAGACCCTGATCGAGAACCTGCGCCACGACGGGATCGACCTGCATCTGGGGTTCGAGGTGGCGGCGCTGGAGCGACACGAGGGCGGCATCGCCGTCGGCGCCCGGGATGGCAGCCATCTCACGGGCTTCGACACCGTCATCTGGGCAGTCGGCCGGAGCCCCAACACCGGAGGGCTGGGGCTCGATGCCGCCGGGGTCGAGACCCGGCCTAACGGCATGATCCCGACCGACGACTATCAGACGACCAAGGTGCCGGGTCTCTACGCCATCGGGGATGTCACCGGGCGGGAGCCCTTGACCCCGGTGGCCATCGCGGCCGGGCGGCGCCTGGCGCGGCGCCTCTTCGGCGGTGAGTCAAAGCTCAGGCTCGACTACGCCGACGTGCCCACCGTGGTCTTTGCCCATCCACCCGTGGGCAAGGTTGGACTCACGGAGCCCGAGGCCAGGGCACGCTACGGTGACACCCTGACGGTCTACGAGACCCGCTTCACGCCCATGCGCTATGCGTTGAGTGATACGGGCCCGCGGACCGCCATGAAGCTGGTGTGCGAGGGACCCCAGGAACGGGTGGTCGGAATTCACCTGATCGGAGACGGGGTGGATGAAATGCTCCAGGGTTTCGCCGTGGCCCTCAAGATGGGCGCGACCAAGTCGGACCTGGACGCCACGGTCGCCATCCATCCGAGCAGCGCCGAGGAGCTCGTGACCCTGAAGGAGCCGGTGCGAAGGCCGGGGGTGGTCTCGTCGCCCCTGTCCGTCGCGGCCTGAGGGCCTGGCCTGCGGCGGTAGGCCCTGGCCGGGTGCCATCGCACCCGGCCAGGAACTTAGGCGATTGCCGGAGAATCATGTACCAGATCGCGAAGGATTTTCCTCTACCTTCGAGGAGCGCCGATAGGAGCATAGTCGGGCTATGCGACTGTCGACGCGACGCCGAAGGCGGGCGAAAAGACCAGCAAGATTGCGCGTGATTTGACAGAAATCGCCTTAAGCGGCGCGAGGTCAGCGACGCATCAGCGCCTCCGACATGGCCTCGATCTTGGCCATCCGCATGTCCAGCGGCTCCAAGCGCTGAATCGCCAGGTGGGGCTCAGGGTTTTGCCCTCCAGTCGGTGGGTTGACAAGGCGACTTGGTCTTTTCGGATAGGGTCGTCCCAAAAGCGCCCTGGTATCCTTGCGTGGGCCCCTTATAAGAGGACGGCGGTCGCCTCCCCCCCGGCCCCACGGTGATCGATTTGAGTGTGCTCACACCCCATTGCGACCGAAACCGACCTGCTCGCCCCCTCAGCCCCCCCCGCCCCCTCGCGAGGTCCAGACCGGTCGGCGTCGCTCTCCTGGTCCTGGCGCTGGCCTGGGCCCAGGATTGGGGAGCGGCCCCTGCTTACGCGGCCGAGGAGGGGTCGGGGACCGCCGTGGCAGCGGGGGCTCAGATCGAGGCTGAATCCGGCTTGACGCTCCCTGGTCGCGCCGAGATCGAGGGCCGAATCAAAGACGCTGAGGCCGATACCGGGCTCGAGGATGGCGCGAGGAATGCCCTTCTGGAGCAATACGGCCGCACCCTCACCCAACTGGAGTCGGCCCGCGCCTTCGAGGCGAAGGGCAGCGATCTCCTCTCGTCCCTCGAGCAGGCCCCCAGGGAGACGGCGGAGATCCGCCGGCTATTGGACTCCAGTCCCCGCAATTCGGCACCCGAGGAGGACCTGCCCAGAGACCTCGCCGCGGACGAGATCGTCCAGCGCCTGGCCAAGATCAAGACCGAGATGGCCCTCCTGGAGGCACGCCTCGCGGAGCTGGACAAGCTCCTCGAGGGGTCCACCAGCCGCCCTGCTCAGGCGCGCGCCCGGGTGCTGGAGCTCAAGCAGGGCCTGGACCAGACCAACACCGAGCTGGATCAGCCGGCTCCCGAGGGCCAGTCCGCGGACCTTACGCAGGCCAGCACCTGGACACTGGAGTCACGCCGCCAGGCCCAGCTTGCCGAGCTGCGGGCGATCGAGCAGGAACTCGCCAGTCTCCCGGTGCGGGAGGAGCTCTACCGGGCCCGTCGCGAGCAGGCGACCGAGCAGCTGGAGCGCTTGAAGACACAGCGCTCGGCGCTGGAGTCCTTGCAGGTGGTGAGCCGCAAGGCGGACGCCGAGCAGGCGCGGCTGGAGACCGAGGCGGCCCAGCGGGAAGCCACGGGCAAGCACCCCTTGGTTCAAAGGGCAGCGGATGAGAACGCCGAGATCACTGCTTCCCTCGGGGACATGGCGGAGCGGCTCGACGGGATCAACGCCATGTCGACCGCTCTGGAACAGGAGCAGAAGCGCATCGAGGAGGAATACCGGGGGGCCCAGCAACGGGTGGAGGTCGCCGGACTCAACCGGGCCCTGGGTCAGGTCCTCATCGACCAGCGCAATCAGCTGCCGGAGCTGCGTGCGCTCCGCAAGGCGGTCGCCGAGCGGGAGGACGAGATCGCGGAGGTAACCCTCAATCAGATCCGCTTTCGGGAGGAGCAGCGGCGGCTGCGCAATCTGGACCGGGTCCTCGACGAGCTGACGGCAGAGGACCCCGTGGTCCTGTCTGATGAGATGCGCAATGAGCTCAAGGGTCTGCTGGAGCAACGCAAGACCCTGCTCGAGAAGGCCACCGCCGCTCAGGATGCCTACCTGCGCAAGCTCGGTGACATCAACAGTGGCGCGCAGCAGCTCATGCATGCAGTGGAGGTCTACGACGGCTTCCTCGCCGAGAACCTGCTGTGGGTACGCAGCACCCTGCCGGTGGGGATCGAGACCCTCAAAGCGCTCCCGTGGGGACTGGCCTGGCTCCTCTCCCCGGAAGCCTGGGGCGAAGTGCTCCAGGTCCTGGCCTACGCCCTCCCGCGTTCCCCCTTCGCATGGGTGGGTGGCTTCATCGTGGTGGTCCTGGTGGTGCGCGGGGCAGCGATCCGCAGGGCCTTACGCGCCACCGCCGAACCCCTGCGACGCATCCGCACAGATAGGTTCCGGTTTACCCTCAAGGCCATCGCACTCACCCTGTCGGCCGCCCTACCCCTGCCCCTCGTGATCCTGCTGCTGGGACGGGAACTCGCCCAGTCCATCGAGGCAACCGCCTTTACCCGTGCCGTCGGTCAAGGCCTGATCGAGGTGTCCCTAGGCCTTTATTTCTTGCAGGCCTTCCGTTTGCTGTGCATGCGCGGGGGTGTAGCAGACCGCCACTTCCGGTGGAGCATCGAGGCCTTGACCACCATTCGGCGCAACCTCGGCTGGTTCATCCCTGGGGTGGTGCCGATCGCCTTCGTGGCCGTCGCCGTCTATCAACTGAATGATTCGCGGCATAGCGGTGGCCTGGGCCGCGTGGCCCTGACCGCTGCCATGATCGGTGTCGCCATTGTTTTCGCCCGCCTGTTGAGCCCGCGCACCGGCGCCATCGAGGGGATCCTGGCGGAGTACCCGGAGGGCTGGGCCAACCGCCTGCGAAACCTCTGGTTCCCGGCCGTCGTCGCGACCCCCTTGGCGCTCGCGCTGCTCACCCTGCTGGGCTACTCCTACGCCGCGGGCACCATGTTCCAGGCCCTGGTGGCGACCGCCTGGTTAGCCCTTGCTCTCGTGGTGATGCAACAGACGATCATCCGCTGGCTCATGCTCACCCGCCGGCGCTTGGCCCTGCAGGCCGCCTTGGAGCGTCAGGCGACGCGGCGCGCCCAGGCCGAGGCCGAGAAGGCCGAGGCACACCCCAAGGATAGCCCCCTGCTCGGCG
>Ga0209254_10005384_pt1 | contig 11779 bp, 10 predicted proteins | sample FrelakmetDIP11DI_FD_187148 | JGI IMG/M metagenome (GOLD analysis project Ga0209254, IMG submission 187148) | Freshwater lake sediment microbial communities from the University of Notre Dame, USA, for methane emissions studies - DIP11 DI (SPAdes)... | ecosystem: Environmental > Aquatic >... | reverse complement strand
ATCCCCTGCTCGACGACTACGAGGTCTTCTCGTTTCAGATGAGCTACCTGGAGATCATGCCCGGCTCGACGATCGGCAGCTCGACAGAGGGCTTCTTCGTGGATGGGCCCGGGGTTCGCGACGTCTTCGATCAAGAGGACTACGAGGCGGATCACCCGGGCGAGGTGTTCATCTACTGGACGTCCAGCCTCGCTCGCGCGCTGGGAACGACGGAAGGCGAGGCCTTCAATCAGCAGATGCGGGAGTACGCCATCGAGCATGGTAAGCCGCTCTTCGATGTGGCGGACATCCTCTCGCACGATCCGTACGGCAACCCTTGCTATGACAATCGGGATGGCGTGCCGTACAGCAACGGCAACCAGTCGGAGAACTACCCAGACGACGGGGAAGATGTTCAGGCGCTCTGTCAGCACTACACGACCGAGCCCGATGGCGGGCACCTAGGGAATGTCTCAACCGGGGCGATCCGCGTGTCCAAGGCCATGTGGGTCCTGATGGCCCGCCTGGCCGGTTGGAGCGGCTAGCCCCTCTCTACCGCGGCGCTCGAATCAGGTTCTGAGAAATCCATCCCCCGCTGAGGCCTCCCGGTTGGCGTGAACGCCGGCCGGGAGGCGAGATCGCGTGAGCCTTTCCAGCAGACCCATGGCGTCTTCGACTCGCTACCCTTCGATCATTATCGTGTCCTGGAACACGCGCGACCTGCTGCGCCGCTGCCTCAGCAGCGTGGACGCTCAGTCGCTTCCGGAGAGTCACGGCCCCCCCGAGTTGTTCGTGGTGGACAATGCCTCCTCGGATGGCAGCCCGCAAATGGTGCGTGCCGAGTTTCCGCAGGTGCGGCTGATCGAGAATCCAGGGAATGTCGGCTTTGCCGCGGCCAACAATCAGGGTCTGGCGATCGCCCGAGGCGACCTGCACATCTTGTTGAATCCGGATACCGAGCTGCTGCCGGGTGCGCTGGCGGCGCTGATCGGGTTCATGGACGATTGTCCTGCGGCCGGCGCGGCGGGCGCGAATCTGCTCAACCCGGACGGAACGCTTCAGAATAGTGCCTATCCGATGCTCGGCCTGGGGAGGGAGCTGTGGCGGCTCTTTCGCCTGGATCGCATCCACCGCCTGGCCTCTTACCCTCTATTGGATTGGGCTGGCGGCGGCCCGCGTCGGGTCGGCGTGGCGCAAGGGGCATGCCTGGCATTGCGCCGCGAAGCACTGGATCAAGTCGGTCTGCTCGACGAGCAGTACTTCATGTACACCGAAGAGGTGGATCTGTGCTACCGCCTTGCCCGCGCCGGCTGGGAGGTGTACTGGGTTCCCCAGGCTCGCGTCCTCCACTTCGGCGGCCAGAGCACGCGCCAGGCCGAAGCGGAGATGTTCTTGGCGTTGTATGAAAGCAAAGTGCGCTTCTTTCGCAAGCATTTCGGGAATGGAACGGCGAGGGTGTACAAGGTGATCCTGGGCATGGCCTCGGTCCCCCGCCTGTTCACCCGGGCGGTCAGCGTGACGGCTTCATGGGATGAACCGTCCTCCCAATCCAGCGTCTCGCAGCGCTATCGTCGGCTTCTGGCCTCACTCCATCAGATGTAGCTACCAGAAGAAGGAACTTGCGGCGCCGGCCCGTGCCGCTCCAGCATTGTCGCCGGCAGCGCGATCCCGTATTCGATCCAAGAGCCCCTCCCATGCGAATTCTCTTCATCGTTCCCTACGTCCCGGAGCCGATTCGGGCACGCTCCTTCAACCTGATTAGGTCGCTGGCGCACCGCGGCCACCGGCTCGACATCCTGACGGTATGGTCCGGGGAGCGTGAGGCAGCTGCGCTCGAGTGGCTGCGCCAAGCCGGCTTTGGGGTGTACGCCTTGCGCGTGGGAAGGGCTCGCTCGCTGTGGAATTGCGTGGCTGCCATTCCCACACGCGAGCCTTTCCAGGCCGTCTATAGCTGGCACCCCGGCGCCCGTCAAGTGCTGACTGGGATCCTTGCCGGGCAAGACGGTCAGCCCGCACAGGATGTGATCCACGTCGAGCACCTGCGCGGCATCCGCTATGGGCTGGTCAGCCAGAAAGTGCTCGCCGAGATGGGCCGTCATCTCCCAGTCGTCTGGGACAGCGTCGATTGCATCAGCCTGCTCCTAAGACAGGCTGCCGCTCAGAGCCGTTCGAGATTCGGGCGGATTGCGGGATTGTTGGATGCTGGCCGGACGCGCCGCTTCGAAGGGATGCAGGCCGGCAGCTTCGACCGGGTCCTCGCCAGCTCGGCCGCGGATCGTGCGGCGCTGGTGGATCTGGCGGAATCCTGCAGAAGACCGGCAGACATCGTCGTCCTGACCAATGGTGTGGATCTGGGCTACTTTGCCCAGGACCTAGGAACGCCGCGCGAGCTGGCGCGTCTGGTGCTGACCGGGAAGATGAGCTACCACGCCAATGTAAGCATGGCACTTCATTTTGTTCAGGAGATTCTCCCAGCGATCCGGCGGCGCCACCCGGGAGTCGAGTTGTGGATTGTCGGGAAGGACCCTACGAAGGCAGTGCGCGAACTGGCCGAACAGCCCGGGATCGTCGTGACGGGCGAGGTGCCGGACCTGAGGCCTTACTTGCGCTTGGCGACGGCGGCCGTCGTGCCGTTGGTCTACGGGGCAGGCGTGCAGTTCAAGGTGCTGGAGGCCATGGCTTGTGGCACGCCGGTGGTGGTCTCCGAGCGGGCCGCGCGCGGCCTGGCGCTTCGACCGGGGGTCGAGGCGTTCGTCGCCGGAGACCCCGGAGCATTCGCAGAGGACGTGTGCCGGTTGTTGGACAGCACCGCGCTGTGCCGGCAGATGGGGGAGGCGGGCCGGGCCTATGTGCAGCGGCATCACGATTGGGACCGGTTGGCTGAGCAGTTGGAAGGAGTCTACGATGAGGTCATCAGCAGCCGCACTTGAGCAAACCGCCGAGTCAGCCGCGGCGAAGCAGGCAAGGGAGATCGAACGCGCAGGTTGGTCGGCGGTCGAATGGCATCTGCTGGTTGTCGCCCTGCTGGCCAACGACATAATGATGGCCGGCCTAGGATTCCGCACGGCGTACTGGCTGCGCTTCGAGACGTCATTCGCTTTCTTTCGCACGGATGCACTCACCTCGGAGAGATACTACCAGGCGATCGCCATGATCCTGGTCCCGATCTGGATCGTGGCGTTTGCGATGATGGGCCTGTACCGGCGTGAGGTGCTCCTCGGAGGCACGCAGGAATATCGGCGGGTGTTCCAGGCGACGAGCTATGGGCTGGTAGCGGTCTTCTTCATCGAATTCCTCAAGCCGGAGACCATCGTTGCGCGCGGCTGGGTGCTGCTCGGCTGGCCACTCGTCTTCCTCTTGACCGTTCTGGGTCGGATGGCCCTGCGGCGCTTCGTGTATGCGATGCGGCGTCGCGGGCACTTCCTCTCCCGTACGGTGGTGATCGGCGCCAACCGCGAGGCCGTTCTGCTGGCAAATCAGCTTCGCCAGTGGACCACCTCCGGCTTGGCCGTGCTCGGGCTGATCGGCGCCGACACCGAATCCACTCCGGAGCTTTCCCACGGCATGCGCATCCTCGGGGACCTCGAGCACTTGGACGGCATCATCAGCCGGTACGGTGTGACGGACCTCGTGCTGGCGAGCAGCAGCATGTCGCGAGAGACGATGTTGGATCTCTTCCGGCGGTATGGGACAGCGGATGGGATTGATCTGCGCCTGTCGTCCGGCCTGTACGAAATCATCACCACCGGGCTGAACGTGCGTGAGTTCGGTTTCGTCCCCCTGGTGGGGGTGAACCGCGTTCGCTTGACTGGGATGGACCGGATGGCGAAGTGGGCGCTGGATTATTCGATCTCGATCCCCGGACTGATCGTGCTCTCACCGCTGCTGCTGGTGCTCTCCATCCTGGTGAAGCTAGATTCCCGGGGCCCCCTCATCCACCGGCGTCGGGTAATGGGCACGAATGGAAGGAAGTTTGACGCCTTCAAGTTCCGCACCATGCTCGCCAATGCCGACGAGTTGCTTGCGGCCAGGCCTGAACTGGCGGAGGAGTTCCGAGAGTACGGAAAGATCAAGGACGACCCGCGGGTGACTCGGGTCGGCAAGTTCCTCCGGCGGTGGAGCCTGGATGAGTTGCCTCAGCTATTCAACGTCCTGCGGCGAGAGATGTCCCTGGTTGGACCGCGGATGATCTCACCCGAGGAGATGGAAAAGTATGCCGAGTGGGGGTTGAACCTGCTGACCGTCGAGCCGGGGATCACCGGCATCTGGCAGGTGAGCGGCCGTTCGGAGATCTCCTATGAGGATCGCGTTCGTTTCGACATGTACTACATCCGAAACTGGAACATCTGGCTGGACCTGCAGCTGCTCTGGCAGACCATCCCGGCGGTCCTGAAGGGCCGGGGGGCATTCTAAACCCGCGAACGATCGGAAGGAGAACTCGATGAAAGTGCTTGTCACTGGCGGAGCCGGCTTCATTGGCTCGCACGTGGTCGACGCCTACCTGGCTGCGGGGATCGAGGTGGCAGTGGTGGACAACCTATCCACTGGCCGACGAAGCAACCTGAACCCGGGCGCCAGATTCTACGAGATCGACATCCGCAGCAAGGCGTTGTGGGAGGTCCTCGAGCAGGAACGCCCTGAGGTGGTGAACCACCATGCGGCCCAGATGAGCGTGCGCAACTCCGTCGCAGACCCCCTGTACGATGCCGATGTCAACATCATCGGTTCGCTGAATCTGCTAGAGAGTTGCCGCCGGTTCGGAGTACAGCGCATCGTCTACATCTCCTCGGGAGGGGCAGTCTACGGAGAGCCGGAGTATCTGCCCTGTGATGAGGCGCACCCGGTGAATCCAATCTGCCCATATGGGGTGAGCAAGCACGTTGTCGAGCACTACCTGTTCCAGTGGCGGGCGACGTACGGTCTGCAGTACCAGGTCCTGCGGTACCCCAATGTGTACGGCCCGCGCCAGGATCCGCACGGAGAAGCCGGAGTCGTGGCGATCTTCATCGGCCAGATGCTGGCGGATGAGGCGGTCGTGATCAACGGGGACGGGGAGCAGCAAAGGGATTTCGTCTTTGTCGGCGACTGTGCCCGTGCCAACCTGCTGGCGCTCGAGCCGGGACCGGAGAGCGCCATCTTCAATCTGGGCAGCGGGCACGGAACGAACGTGAACGAGATCTTCGCATCGGTCGCAGGGATCATCGGCTATCGCCGCCCGCCAAAGCACGGCCCGCCCAAGCGGGGAGAGACCTCCCGCATCTATCTGAGCGCCGAGAAGGCTCGCCAGCAGCTGGGCTGGTCGCCCCAAGTCGAGCTGCAGCAGGGTCTGGCGCAGACCGTGGAGTACTTCCGGGCTCAAGGAGGGGCCGGCGGATGATCATCGTTCAGACTCCGTTGCGCGTCAGCCTCTTCGGAGGCGGCACCGACTTCCCGGCCTACTACCGCCAGGAGGGCGGCTGCGTCTTGTCGACTGCCATCGACAAGTACGTCTTCGTGACCGTGAAGGAGCGCTTTGATGACAAGCTGCGCATCGGCTACACGCGCACCGAGATGGTCGACGACGTCTCTGAAGTGCAGCACGATCTGATCCGGGAAGCGATGCGCAAGACTGGCGTGACGCGAGGGGTAGAGGTCAGCACCATGGCCGATATCCCGTCTGCGGGATCAGGCCTGGGGTCATCGGGAGCAGTCACCGTCGGAGCGCTGCACGCGCTGTACGGTCACCGCGGCGAGATCGTCCCGGCTGAGCAGCTGGCGCGCCAGGCTTGTGAGATCGAGATCGACATCCTGGGGAAACCGGTCGGCGTGCAGGACCAGTACATTGCAGCCCATGGGGGATTGCGATGGATCGAGATGCGGCCGGACGGGCGGATCTGCGTCGAGCGGGCAGTGTTCGACCCGCAGCTGGAGCGGCAGTTGGGCGAGAACCTGCTCTTGTTCTTCACCGGGGTGACGCGAGATTCCGCGTCCATCCTGAGTGAGCAGGAGGCCAATATCGAAGAGACCAAGCCGGTGCTGCGCGCGATCAAGGATCTTGCGTGCCAGGCCCGTGAGCTGGCTGCCCAGGGAAACGTCGATGCGATCGGTCGCATGCTGCACGAGTCGTGGCTGCTCAAACGACGCCTGGCGAGCAGGATCACCAACGATCCGATCGACGAGATCTACCAGGCTGCCCGCAGGGCCGGAGCGCTTGGCGGAAAGATCACCGGAGCCGGGGGCGGGGGATTCATGCTCATCTACTGCCCCGATGGACGGCGGCAAGCGGTGCGCCAGGCGCTGCAAGGCCTGCGCGAGCTTCCGTTCCGGTTTGAGTCAGATGGCACAAAGGTGATCTTCAACTATCGACGCTAGAGAGCGTAACCTGGCGAGCCCGTCCGGGGTTTCAACAGTCATTATCGGTTGTGGTTGGCAAGCGGGGAGGGCAAGATGATGGACGACCTGCGAGAGTACATCGAAGGGCTGCAGGACACCTTGCGTCGGCTGCCGATGGACAGGATCGAGAGTGTGATCTCGCTCCTGGAGCAGGCAGGGGCGCGGGGACGGCGCATCTTCATTATGGGAAATGGAGGTAGCGCCTCCACAGCCTCGCACTTTGTGTGTGATCTGGCAAAGAACACTCGCCACCCGGGCAAGCCTCTCTTCCGGGTGATCGGGCTGGCAGACAACATGGCGATCTTCTCGGCGTATGCCAACGATGAAGGCTACGAGAATGTGTTTGCCCAGCAGCTGGCCAACCTGATCGAAGCAGACGATGTGGCCATCGCCATATCGGCCAGCGGCAACTCGCCGAACGTGGTGCGCGCCATGGAATTGGCCCGCACCCAGGGCGCGACGACCATCGGGTTCACCGGCTTCGACGGGGGAAAGCTGGGCACGATCGTCGACGTTCAGGTGCATGTCCCCAGCAGAAGGATCGAGCACGTGGAAGATATCCATCTGATGCTCGAGCACATGATCACCGCCCGGCTGCGAATGGCGCCGCCAGCCGAACTGCGCATTGTGCCGGCACGCGCGGCAGAGAAGGCGATCGAATCGCAGCACGATCGCGCACCCGGCGTCCTAAAGGAGTTTCATGGCAGCAGTGCCGCCACCGTCATGCGCGAGGAGATGACCGACGCCGGCCGGTCCCCGGGCCCCGAGCTATTGGGGCGGCTGCTCGTCTTCGCCATGGCGAGTCTGGGCGCCGCCAGCGGGAGCACCATCGTCGTCGGAGAGAATGGGGAAGTGGTCGATGCCGCACTGGCCTATGGGGGACAGGTACAGTTGGCCGCTGCCGAGGGCCTGGCCGAGACGCTCGAACGCGGCCTGGCGGGCTGGGTGATGCAGAACCGGAGCCCGGTGGTCGTTCCGAACACGTTGCAGGACACCCGCTGGCTGCGGCGTGACTGGGAGGGGAGCGATGTGAGTGCTCGCTCGGCGATCTGCGTACCGCTGTTCGATGACAACCGGGTGATCGGCGTACTGACGCTTGTCCACCCGAGTCCCAATCGCTTCTCCGAGGAGGACGCGGCCATCCTGGCAACGTTGGTCTCAAGCATCTCCGTTCTGGCGGGCAGAGTGCAGCGGGTATCCGGCTGGCGCTAGCCTGCCGCCCGGCCTTGACTGGATAGCCCGGAGGTCGATCCGACCTCCGGGCTTCTTTTTGGCCGCCGTCTAGCCTGCGCAGCCTGCCGGAACACGATGTGCGGTGCCTGTTGCCCGATCGATCGCTCCCTCCCTCCGAACGTCCCGCCAATGCCTACCTCGCGCGGCCGGTGAACCTTCACCCAGGAGGCGATTGGCGTGCATAAGCATCGCCACGAGCGTGGCGCAGGGCAGATTGGATGGGTTGGCCAGAGATCGCCGGCGGGAGGAACAGCGCAGGTCCACAGGCGATTTGTTGACTGCGGCCTCGGGGCTTGGCGGGAATCGGCAGGCGCCGGCCAGGGTGCAACCAGGCGCATGGCGGTATCGTCAGCGGAAGGAGGAGGTAGGCAGAAGTTGTTCCAGCGCCTGTTCTAGGTCATCAAAGTGGGCAACCTCGCCCAACCCGGCCTCCACCAACAACGGGAGCTGTGAGTCGCCCAAGCCCGTTAGCACGAGCGCCAAGCGGCCGACCCCAGCCGCCTGCCCGGCCTGCAGGTCGGTGAGAGCATCGCCGATCAGCGTCGATTGAGGCAGGTCCAACAACAGATCCTCCGCCGCCTGCAGGAGCAAGCCGGGCCTGGGTTTGCGGCAGTTGCAGCGCTGCTCAGGATGGTGCGGGCACATGTACACGGCATCGATGCGGCCGCCAGCAAGCACGACGGCATCTACCATCTTCAGGTTGATCGCTTTCGCCTCCTCCGGTAGGACCAGTCCCCGCCCGACGACCGATTGATTGGTGACGATGACGATGCGGAGCGGAAGATCCTTCAGGCGGGCGATCGCCGCGAGCGCGCCCGGGATGAAGGCCGCCTCCTCCCAGGAGCGCAGGTAGTCCGGGCGATTCTCGAGGATCACTCCGTCCCGATCGAGGAAGAGCGCTGGCTGAAGGTGAACGCCGGGTTCGTGGTGATGCGCGATCACGAATCGGGATCCATCGCCAATCGCAGACCCTCTTCCCAAGAGGGGAGCCTCAGCCCGAAGGTGGTGGCGAAACGGGAGGAGTCAAGCGCCGAGAAGGCCGGGCGGGGGGCTGGGGCAGGGAAGTCACGGCCATGCGCGGCCTGGATCGCCTCGGCGCCCACTCTCTGCTCCTCCGGGTGCGGGTCGAGCAGCAGGATCTGCCGGGCCCACTCCAACCTGCTGGCAGGAGTGCTGCAGGCCAGGTGATAGACACCGCTGAGTCCGGAGAGCGCCGCCGCCGGTTGGGGACCAAGTTGCGCCAGCAGCATTCCGGTCGCCTCAGCCAGCAGTCGGGACCAGGTCGGGCTGCCGACTTGGTCCTGTGCAACCCGGAGCCGATCCTGTGTGCGAGCCCAGTGAAGAATCTGGGTGGCGAAGCATGGACGGCGCAGACTGTAGACCCAGCTTGTCCGCAGGACGAGGTGGGCGCCTCCGACCCGCTGGATCAGCCGCTCGCCTTCTAGCTTCGACCGCCCGTACACGCTCAGCGGACTTGGCGGATCGTCTTCTGTGTAGGGACGGGTCTGGCACCCGTCGAAGACGTAATCGCTGGAGTAGTGAATGAAGGCCGCCTCGAAGTCTCGGGCGGCTTCCGCCAGCATGACCGGCACGAGGGCGTTGACTTGACGGGCCAGCTCAGGTTCCTGCTCAGCCTGGTCGACGGCGGTGTAGGCGGCGGCGTTGATCACCACCTGCGGGCGCACCTGCGCGATCATCCTGCGCGCCCGATCGGATTCCCTCAGGTCAAGCTCCGACCTTCCGAGGCAGGTCAGACTTCCGAGCGGAGCCAGCACCCGAGCGAGCTCCCAACCGATTTGTCCCTGGCGACCGAAGACCAAGATTCTCATGGATGCGGCTCGAGGTCGCTCGGAAGAGGGTCCGCCTCGAGCAGGGCGAGTAGATAACTGCGGTAGTGGTTGTCTCCGACGATGCTAGCCAGTTCCGATAGTTGCTCCGGACCGATGTAGCCCAACCGGTAGGCGATTTCCTCGGGGCAAGAGATCATCAGCCCCTGGCGATCCTGAACTGCCTGTACGAAGTTGGCTCCTTGCATCAACGCCTCCGGCGTGCCGGCGTCCAGCCATGCGATGCCTCTCCCAAGGATCTGGACTTTCAGCTCGCCCCGGGCCAGGTATTGCCGATGGAGATCGGTGATCTCGAGTTCGCCGCGGGCGGAGGGCGTCAGCCGTCGCGCATAGGACGCCACCTGGCCGTCGAAGAAGTACACGCCCGGGATGGCGAGCGAGGACTTGGGCTTGGCCGGCTTCTCCTCGATGCTCAACACCTTCCCGTCCCTTCCCAGTTCGATCACCCCGTAGCGCTGGGGGTCCCGCACGGGATAGGCAAAGATCAGCGCTCCAGTGTGCAGCCCGGCCGCCCGCCGCAGTATCTCCGGCAGCCCATGCCCAAAGAAGACATTGTCCCCCAGGATCAGGCATGCCGGCTCAGAGGAAAGGAAGCCCTCGCCGATCACGAAGGCATCGGCGAGGCCCCGCGGTTCGACTTGCTCGGCATAGTCCAGACGCAAGCCCCACTGCCGGCCGTCTCCCAGGAGCCGCTGAAAGAGCGTCAGGTGATCGGGCGTGCAGATGATCAGGACCTCGCGGATGCCGGCGAGCATCAGCGTCGAGAGCGGATAGTAGACCATCGGCTTGTCGTAGAGTGGGAGCAAGTGCTTGCTGATGCTCGTGGTCAACGGTCGCAGCCGTGTGCCGTGCCCTCCGGACAGGATGATTCCTCTCATGACGATTCCCCCCGGCCAGCGTAGTTGCACGCAATCCATTCCTGATATGAGGGACGGCCCCGGATGGCTGAGACCCATCCCGGGTTGCTCAAGTACCATTCGACGGTCTTGCGCAGGCCGGACTCCAGCGTTTCCAGCGGCCGCCAATTGAGTTCCCGCTCGATCTTTCTCCAGTCCATGGCGTAGCGGCGATCGTGCCCGGGGCGGTCTGGCACATGGCGCAGCAGCTTGGCGTGGGGCCGATGCCGGGAGGCGGGCAGGCGCTCATTCAGCAGCTGGCAGAGCTTTACGGCGATCTCGAGGTTGGTGGGCTGGTTGCTTCCCCCGACGTTGTAGGTCTCTCCCGGTCGGCCGTGTCGGAGGATCAGGCGCAGCGCCCGGCAATGATCGGTGACAAACACCCAGTCGCGAACCTGCAGCCCATCGCCGTACATGGGGAGCGGTTTTCCCTCGAGGGCGTTGAGCAGCATGAGGGGGATAAGTTTCTCCGGGAACTGGCGCGGCCCGTAGTTGTTGGAGCAGTTGCTCAAAGTAACCGGCAATCCGTACGTATGACCAAAGGCCCGCACTAGATGATCGCTGGCCGCTTTGGATGCGGCATAGGGAGAAGACGGGCGGTATGGCGTCGCTTCGTGGAAGGCGGGCTCGTCCGGCTCAAGCGAGCCGTAGACTTCATCGGTCGAGACATGGTGGAAGCGTACCGCCTCCCCCGCCACGATCCGCTCATCCACCCAAATGGCGCGGGCGGCCTCGAGCAGGGTGAAGGTGCCCTGGATGTTGGTTCGGACGAACGCCGCCGGTCCGTAGATCGACCGATCCACGTGAGACTCGGCGGCGAGGTGGACGATCGTATCGATCTGCTGCCGTCGCAGCAGGTCCTCTACCAGCGCTCGGTCGCAGATGTCCCCCTGGACGAAGCGATAGCGCCGCGCATCCGGCAGGTGCTCGAGGTTCTCCAGCGCGCCGGCGTAGGTCAGCGCATCGAGATTCAGCAGCTCTACGTCGGGTTCGTTCTGCAGCAAGTCATGAATCAAGTTTGAGCCGATGAAGCCAGCGCCTCCGGTGACCAGCACACGTTTCATGGTGACCCGCCCTGGATGCTCGCCGCCGGATCGTCCGCCGCGATGGCGGCGGGGACGATTGGTGCGCACGGGGTCAACCGCCGGGTGTTCGACCGGTCGCCAGCCAAGCGGGGAAGCAGGGGGGTGAACGCCGGAGCGACCATACCGGCAGCTATGCGTAGACTTCCGCTCCGGCAAGAAGCGGAGCGGAAGCATCCCGCGGGGAGAGGCGCGGCGGTCGACCGCCGACGAGCGGCCATTCGATTGCGAGCTGCGGATCGTCCCATCGGAGTGATCGCTCCCATTGTGGAGCGTAGTGCTCGGTCAGTCGATAGACCACAGTCGCGTCTGCAGTCAACGTGTACAGACCGTGAGCGAACCCGGAGGGGATCCAGATTTGGCGACCGTT
>Ga0209254_10005383_pt1 | contig 11779 bp, 11 predicted proteins | sample FrelakmetDIP11DI_FD_187148 | JGI IMG/M metagenome (GOLD analysis project Ga0209254, IMG submission 187148) | Freshwater lake sediment microbial communities from the University of Notre Dame, USA, for methane emissions studies - DIP11 DI (SPAdes)... | ecosystem: Environmental > Aquatic >... | reverse complement strand
GCATTCTGGAAGCGGTGTGGTCCTTGTTGGTGGAGGGTGGTTTATTACTTTATGCAACCTGCTCACTTTTGAACCAGGAAAACGAGGCCCAAATCGCCGCTTTTCTTGCCGACCACCCGCAGGCGCAAGTTGTTCCCATCGACGCGGAATGGGGGCGGTCTCTGGCGTTTGGACGGCAGATTCTGACTGGAGAGCGTGACATGGACGGCTTTTACTACGCGCGGTTAAGGAAATGACCCCGTCGTTGTCCTGTATCCCGAGGTATTTCGGCTGTTTGCTGGGATTGTTGCTTGCCGCGGACATCGTTGCCGCTGACTTCGGTTTTCGCATTGTGCACGCCGAATTGGCGTTGGAGCGGAGTGATATTGTGCTCAATGCCGATATCGATTATCGCTTCAGCGAGCCCGCCATCGATGCGCTCAGAAACGGTGTGCCTTTGACGCTGTTTCTTCGTCTCCGGCTCAAGCGAGAGCGTGCCTATTGGTGGGACGAGACGGTATTGAATGAGCGGCGGAAGTTCCTTATCCGCTATCATCCGCTGGCCAAGTTGTTTCAACTTCGTGACGAGAGCAGCAACGCTCCCCAGAATTTTGCCAGCCTGAATGCCTTGCTGGATGCGATGGGAGCGGTGCGTCGCTTGCCGGTCCTGCCGGCAGATCGACTCAACAAGGGTGAGCATTACTGGGCGACTCTCCTGGTGGGGCTGGATATCGAATCCTTGCCATTGCCGCTGCGCCCCGTTGCTTATGTCACACCCGCATGGTATCTCGACAGCCCTACCTTTCAATGGCATCTCGCAGACTAAAGCCCCCTCTTGGCCTAACGATTCTGGTGCTGTTCGTGGCGATCGTTGGGTCGCTGCATCTCATGAGTTCCGCTACCCAGGACTCTTCACAACTCGGGAAGATGTATTCGTGGCTGCTCCTGATCAATTCATTGGGGTCGGTGCTCTTGTTAGGGCTGGTGGTGGCCAATGTCTATTCGCTGTTGCGCCAGCTTAAGAAGAAGGTGGCCGGATCCAGGTTGACCGCGCGGATGGTGTTTCTGTTCATCCTGCTCACACTCGCGCCGGCGTCCATCGTGTTTTACTATTCTATGCAGTTTCTCCAACGAAGCATCGACAGCTGGTTCGACGTCCGCATCGACCGGGCCATGGAGGATGCGTTGGAGTTGGGACGGGCGGCATTGGACGAGCGCATGCGTGGGCTCTTGAAGCAGACCGAGCAAACGGCGGAGCAGCTTGAAAACGTGCCTGAATCCATGATCGCGATTACACTGAGCGAAGTGAGTGATACTTCCGATGAGGCAGAACTGACAGTGTTTTCCAAGAAAGGCAGGATCGTCCTGTCTAGCGGGTCCCATCCGGATTCGATCGTTCCGGACATTCCCAGCGAGGGAATCTTACTGCAACTCAAGCAAGGCAAATCGTATGTCGGGTTGGAGCCAGTCGCAAGCGAGGGTATGCGGGTGCGTGCGGTGGTATCGGTGGCGGCGCGCGATGAAAACTATTACTTGCAGGCGCTTTACCCCGTTCCCTTGCGCTTGGCTGATCTGGCGGAAACAGTCGAATCGGCCTACGTGCACTACAAGGAGCTGAACTATTTGCGCAGCTCTTTGAAATCGAGTTTCGCTCTGACGCTTTCACTGGTCTTGCTGTTGAGTCTCCTGGCGGCGATTTGGGCGGCGTTCGTCAGTATCCGTCGTATCGTCGCCCCGGTACGGCGCTTGGCCCAGGGGACGCGCGCGGTGGCCGATGGTCAGTATGAAAAACGTCTGCCCGTGAAGAGCCGTGACGAATTGGGAGCGCTGGCAGAATCGTTCAACGCTATGACCATGAATATCGCCAAGGCACGGGACGAGGCGCATCGCTCACGGGTCGAGGTCGAACGGCAGCGCGCCTATTTGGAAACGGTGCTGGCTAATCTGTCTTCGGGCGTGATGAGTTTCGATGCGGCGCTGTGTCTGCAAACCACCAATCATGCGGCGGACACGATTCTGCATGCGGAAATCAGCAAGCTACTCAACACCCCGCTTGCCGCCTTGGTGGCGGCCTATCCTCACCTTGCCGAGTTGATGGAGGCAGTGGCTCAGCGGCTGGCGCAGGGGAAGACGGCTTGGCGGGAAGAAATCTCGTTCATGGGACCCCATGGCCGTCAGGAGTTGTTGTGCCGAGGTACGCCCTTGTTCAGCGAAGAGGGCGAATGGCAGGGCGCGGTGGTGGTGTTCGACGATGTCACGGCGTTGATTCAAGCCCAACGCAATGCCGCGTGGGGTGAGGTGGCCCAGCGGCTTGCGCATGAGATCAAGAATCCTCTGACCCCAATTCAGCTTTCTGCTGAGCGGCTCAAGCACAAGCTATCGAAAGACCTGGGCAAGAGCGAGGCCGAGGTATTGGATCGTTCGACGCGCACCATCGTCCAGCAGGTGGAGGCCATGAAAAGTATGGTCAATGCCTTTGCCGAATATGCCAAACCGTCGATTATTCAGCTGCAGCTCGTCGACCTCACCGCACTGATCGAGGAGGTGGCAGCCCTGTATCCGCCCCAATCTGGACTGGATTTAGAACTTTCACTTGAAAAAAACCTGCCTGGTGTAAGCGGGGATCCGGTGCGCTTGCGGCAAGTCTTGCACAATATGATCAAGAATGCCGTGGAGGCCATGGATCCGAACAAGCCCGGGAAAATGAGCATGCAGACCCGATTGGTTCAGGAGAGTAACCAGCACTATGTCGAAATCCTTCTACGCGACAATGGCCCCGGCATTTTGCCCGAGCAGGTCGATCGGGTATTCGAGCCTTACGTCACCAGCAAGACCAAGGGTACCGGCCTGGGGCTGGCCATTGTGAAAAAAATCATCGAGGAACACGGCGGCGCGATCCGCCACGACGGTAGTTACCACGAAGGGGCCGGTTTTGTGATTCGGCTGCCTGCTATGGAGCCAGTCGAGCAGGCTTGGGGATCGAGGCATGGCTAAGGCATATGTACTGGTTGTAGATGACGAGCCAGATATTCGCCAACTGCTGCGGGAGATTCTGGAAGACGAAGACTACGAAGTGGCGGTCGCCGAGAATGGTGCGGTGGCCCGGAGTCTCAGAGCGGCGCGCAAGCCTGATCTGATCCTTCTCGATATTTGGATGCCAGACGAGGATGGCATCACGCTGCTCAAGGAGTGGCTCGAAAACGATCGCCAGGAGTGCCCAGTCATCATGATGTCAGGGCATGCCACGGTGGAAACGGCGGTCGAAGCGACTCGGTTGGGCGCTTACGATTTTCTGGAAAAGCCCTTATCCCTGGCAAAACTTCTGGTGACGGTAGACCGGGCCTTGGAGAACGCCCGCCTGAAGCAAGAGAACATCGGCTTGAAGCGCCGGGTGGATGGGTTCGTCGAGCCAATCGGCAAGAGCGCTGTCATGGAGCGCCTCAAAGAGCAGCTCAGGCGCTTGGCCCAGCACGACGCACGTTTGTTATTGATCGGTGAGCCGGGTAGCGGTAAGGAGACGCTGGCGCGTTATCTACACGCTAATAGTCCAAGGCGAGACGGGCCTTTCGTGGACGTAGGCGTGGGCGCCATCGCTACCGACAATTCAGCGATCGAATTCTTTGGCCGAGAAGAGGGCAGTCGGATTCAGCGAGGTTTCTGGGAACAGGCTCATGGTGGCACCTTGTTTCTCGACGAAGTGGCCGACATGGAAGAGGAAACGCAGCAACGCCTGTTGAGTGCGCTCGAGTCACGCACTTTTTCCCGCGTAGGCGGGAGCGAGCCAATCAGCGTCGATGTGCGGGTCATTGCCTCAACACGGAAATCCCTGGAAGAAGAAGTGCGTGCCGGTCGTTTCCGCCGCGAACTGTATTACCTGCTCAACGCAGTGACTTTGAAGTTGCCGCCGCTGCGGGAGCATAACGAGGACGTGCCAGACTTGCTCAGATTCTATGTCGATTACTTTGTCAGCAGGGAAAAGCTGGCTTTCCGTAAGTTTCCAGTCGCTGTGCAAAACTTCTTGCGTTACTACCCCTGGCACGGCAATGTGCGCGAGCTGAAAAATCTGGTGCAGCGCCTGCTGATCCTGGGGACTGGCGACGAGGTGAGTCTCGACGAAGTCAAGATAACCCTGGGCGATTCCTTGACCGAACCGGTACTGAGCCAACAGGCCCCGGATTATTACGAGCTGCCACTCAAGGAGGCGCGGGAGCGGTTTGAGAAGGCTTATTTGGAATATCACCTTGACAAATTTGGCGGCAGCGTAGCGCGCCTGTCCCAGGCCATCGGCCTCGAGCGGACACATCTTTACCGCAAACTGAATTCCTTGGGGATAAAATTCAAGGAAAAGCGCTGATTGGTTTTCACAAACAAAGACGGTGATGTGTCCGGCATCTCGACGGCGGCTAATGCTGAAACAAATTCTTTGAAATTCTTGGGAAATCCGGCATGAAAATCATCATTTTGGGCGCCGGTCAGGTGGGTACCAGCGTGTTGAACAGCCTTGCCAGTGAGGCCAACGATATTGTCATGGTGGACACCCAGCTGAACCTCTTGCGAGATCTCCAGGATCGCTATGACATTGCGACCGTACAGGGCAATGCAGCGCATCCGACGGTCCTGGCGCGCGCTGGCGCGGAGGATGCGGAAATGCTGATCGCGGTGACCAGCGACGACGAAACGAACATGCTGGCCTGTCGGATCGCCGACACCTTGTTCAAGATTCCGAAAAAAATCGCCCGTGTGCGGGCAATCGAGTACCTCAGCTATCCGGAATTGTTTTGCTCTGGGTCCTTGCCAATCGATGTGGTGATCAGTCCGGAGCAGATCGTCACGCGGCTCATCGAACGTCTGCTGGAGTATCCCGGCGCCTCGCAGGTTCTGGATTTCGCCGAGGGCAAGGTGCGCTTGGTCTCGGTGCAGGCTCGCTGGGGCGGACCTTTGGTCGGGAGGGAAATCAAGGAGCTGCATCAGCACATGCCGAGCGTCCATGCCCGTGTTACGGCCATTTTCCGTAGGGGCCAGCCGGTGATTCCCAACGGGAAGGTGATTATTGAAGCGGACGATGAGGTATTCTTCGTTGCCTCCAGCGAGGAAATCAAGGATGTCATGAGCGAGTTGCGCGAACTGGACAAACCCTACAAGCGGCTCATGTTCGCCGGTGGCGGGCATATCGGCAAACGGGTGGCGCAAGCGCTGGAAAAGCGGTACCAAGTAAAAGTGATCGAAAAGGATGCCAAGCGTGCGCAAAAAATCGCCGCTGAATTGACTGCGACTGTGGTGCTGCTGGGAGATGCCTCCGACAAGGAGCTCCTGGTTAGTGAAAATATCGAAAACACGGACGTGTTCTGTGCCATCACCAACGACGATGAGGCTAATATCCTGTCAGCGATGTTGGCCAAACGCCTGGGTGCTCGGCGTGTCATCAGCCTGATCAACAAGATCGCTTACGCGGAAATCATAGACTCGTCGGTAATTGACCTGGTAATCTCCCCGCAGCAGGCGACGATCGGCAGCTTGCTGCGGCACGTGAGGCGCGGTGACGTGGTGCAGGTGCATTCCTTGCGGCACGGCTCGGTGGAGGCTATCGAGGCGATTGCGCACGGAACCCGGGGCGAGTCAGAGATCGTCGGCCAGCGTATCGATCAGATCAAACTGCCGGTTGGGGTGGTTATGGGAGCCTTGGTCCGCGGGGATGAGGTGATTCAGGTTCATCACGACACCGTGATCGAGGAAGGCGACCACGTGATCATGTTCCTGCACGACAAGAAATTGATCCGTATCGTCGAGAAACTGTTTCAGCGAGCCGAGCATGTCGCCAATCAAGATTCTTAATCCCCGCCAAGCCTGGACGGCGCTGCGGAATAATCCCGCCGCCGTGTTGCTGGACGTGCGCGATAAAATTGAGTTCAGCTTCGTCGGTCATCCGGTGGGCGCGGTTAATGTTCCCTGGAAGGAAGCGCCTGACTGGAAGGCCAATCCCAATTTCGTCGATGAGGTGCGACAACGAATCGCCAATTACGACGCGTCGATTTTGCTGATTTGCCGGAGTGGCCAGCGCTCGCTGGATGCAGCCAAGGCATTGGCGGCCGCCGGCTATAAGGATCTCGCGAATATTGAGGAAGGCTTTGAGGGAGCGTTGGACGAAAACAAACACCGGAGCAAGCTCGGAGGTTGGCGTTTTCATGGCCTGCCTTGGGAACAGAGTTGAGTTCGCCATAGTAATTAGCCAAGGGGCCTTCTGCCCGGTATACTTTTCGAATTCGTGTCGGGATATTTCGTTTCCTCTTGTTCTGATATTGATCGGCGCGGGTCTCGAGGCAGCACCGCCAAGGCTGGGAGTCACCCCCGATTCGTTTCAGCCCGCAATCACCCGCGCACTGACAAGCAAGAGACTCTCTCATCTAAGGTTTTATGATCGAAAAGTTAAGAAATATCGCGATTATCGCCCATGTCGACCACGGCAAGACCACATTGGTAGACAAGCTTCTGCAGCAGTCCGGCACCTTTGCCGCCCACGAGAAAGTGGAAGAGCGGGTAATGGATTCTAACGCCTTGGAAAAGGAGCGTGGTATCACCATTCTGGCAAAGAACACCGCCCTCGACTGGAATGGCTACCACATCAACATCGTCGATACACCCGGCCACGCCGATTTCGGTGGGGAGGTGGAGCGCGTCCTGTCCATGGTGGATTCGGTTCTACTCTTGGTCGACGCGGTGGATGGCCCGATGCCGCAGACTCGCTTCGTTACCCAGAAGGCGTTCGCCTTGGGGCTGAAGCCCATTGTCGTCATCAACAAGATCGATCGTCCCGGCGCGCGTGCCCATTGGGTGCTCGATCAAACTTTCGATTTGTTTGACCGCCTCGGTGCGACCGAGGAGCAATTGGATTTTCCGGTCATCTATGCCTCCGCCCTGAACGGCTATGCCGGCCACGATCCCGATATTCGAACGGGCAATATGGATCCCTTGTTCGAAACCATCATCGAGAGGGTGCGTCCCCCGTTGGTCGATGCCGACGGTGCGTTTCAGTTGCAGGTGACCAGCCTGGATTACAACTCCTATGTCGGTGTCATTGGCATCGGGCGCATACAGCGTGGCGCCATCAAGACCAATACGCCGGTTGCGGTGGTGAGCCGCGATGGCAAGCAGCGCAATGCCCGCATCTTGCAGGTTTTCGGCTTTAAGGGCTTGGAACGGATGGAGGTGCCCGAGGCGAACGCTGGCGACATTATTGCCTTTACCGGTATCGATGCGCTCGAAATTTCCGACACGATTTGCGCGACGGATTGCATCGAGGCGCTGTCGCCTTTAACAGTGGATGAACCAACGGTCAGCATGACCTTCCAGGTCAACAACTCCCCTTTCGCCGGCAAGGAAGGCAAATTCGTCACCTCGCGACAGATCCGCGAACGCCTGCAGCGGGAGCTCTTGCACAATGTGGCCTTGCGTGTCGAAGACACTGCTGATCCGGACAGGTTCAAGGTATCCGGTCGTGGCGAGTTGCACTTGTCCATCCTCATCGAAAACATGCGGCGTGAAGGTTATGAGCTGGGCGTTTCCCGGCCCGAGGTCATCATCAAGGAAATCGACGGCGAATTATGCGAACCTTACGAGTTCGTCATCATCGAGGTGGAGGAAGATCATCAGGGCTCGATTATGGAAAAGCTCGGTGAGCGCAAGGGCGATCTCCAGAACATGGTGCCGGACGGTCAGGGCCGGGTTCGCCTGGAGTACATCATGCCTTCGCGGGGTTTGATCGGCTTTCAGACCGAGTTTCTGACGGCCACCTCGGGTACCGGCTTGCTCTATCATGTTTTCGACCATTACGGTCCGGTAAAAAAAGGCGACATCGGTCAGCGTGTCAATGGTGTGCTGATTTCCAATGTCACGGGCAAAGCCCTGGCTTTCGCACTATTCAATCTCCAGGAGCGCGGGCGCCTATTCGTGGAGCATGGGGTTGAGGTCTACGAGGGAATGATCGTCGGTATCCATTCCCGTTCCAACGATTTGGTGGTGAATCCCACCAAAGCCAAGCAACTTACCAATATCCGTGCGGCCGGCAGCGACGAGAATATTCTCCTGACGCCTCCCATCCGGCTCAGTCTGGAGCAGGCGCTGGAGTTTATCGACGATGACGAACTAGTGGAGGTGACGCCGCGATCGATCCGAATCCGGAAGAAATTTCTGCTGGAGCACGAGAGGAAAAAAGCGAGTCGCGCGACCGAAACGATCTAAGCGTAAGAAATCAAAAGGGTTTATCAGGATTCACCAAGGGATTATCATCACCGTGCCAACGCAATGCGTGCACCTTACCGGTAAGAAGCAAACAGAATGGCGGACCGCACTGCCGAGATACAACGCAATACGCTGGAAACGCAAGTCCGTGTGTGCTTGAATTTGGACGGCTCCGGCCACGCCCGCTTTGAAACCGGCGTTCCCTTCCTTGAGCATATGCTGGATCAGGTTGCCAGGCATGGGCTAATCGACCTCGATATTCAGGCTAACGGCGATTTGCATATCGATGCTCATCACACGGTGGAAGATGTGGGTATTACCTTCGGGCAGGCCGTCGACCGGGCGCTTGGCGAGAAGAAGGGTATCCGCCGTTATGGGTTTGCCTATGTGCCGTTGGACGAAGCGCTTGCTAGAGTCGTGATCGACTTTTCAGGTCGCCCCGGCCTCAGTTATGGCGTGGCCTTTCCGCGGGCCCGCATCGGTGACTTCGACGTGGACCTGCTGCTGGAGTTCTTCCGGGGTTTCGTGAATCATGCTAAAGTGACGGTGCATATCGATAGCCTGAAAGGCGTCAACGCCCATCATATAGCGGAAACGATCTTTAAGGCATTCGGCCGGGCGATGCGAATGGCGGTGGAGTCGGACCCGCGCATGCAGGGCATGCTTCCTTCGACCAAAGGCGCGCTTTAACAAAGGTCAATCCCTTCTTCAAGCTGTTCCCCTTATGTCCTCGGTGGCCGTCATCGATTATGGAATGGGTAACCTCCATTCCATTGGCAAAGCGCTTCAGCACGCTGATCCCCGAACCCGTGTTTTGGTCACTGCCGAGCCGAGCGTCATGCTATGCGCCGACCGTGTGGTTTTTCCGGGTGTCGGCGCCATCCGAGACTGCATGCGGGCGTTGAAAGAGCGTGGCCTGACCCCGGTGTTGAAAGAATTGTCGACGATCAAGCCAGTCATGGGCATTTGCCTGGGGATGCAGGCTTTGCTGGATGAGAGCGAGGAAAACAATCACACCCCGTGTCTGGGTTTACTGCCCGGAAGAGTGCTGAGATTTTCCGAACCATTAGCCGATAGCGAAGGCAATGCGCTGAAGATTCCGCACATGGGCTGGAATCGCGTGCACCAATCCTTCGAACACCCCTTATGGCGCGGCATACCGCAGGACAGCTGGTTCTATTTTGTGCACAGCTATTACGCTCAACCCGCTCGTGCCGAACAGGTCGCTGCGACCAGTGATTATCCGACTTCTTTCGCCGCTGCCCTGCTCGGTGACAATCTATTCGCGGTACAGTTTCACCCGGAAAAGAGCCAGGCGGCCGGCTTACGGTTGCTCGCCAATTTTCTTGAGTGGGATCCAGGCAGATGACCCCTCTTATGTTTATGTTCTTCTTGAATAATTGATATGAGGACTTCAACATGCTTTTGATACCTGCTATCGACCTAAAAGATGGCAAGTGTGTCCGGTTGCGGCAGGGTCGCATGGAAGAGGATACGGTTTTCTCGGACGATCCGGTGGCAGTGGCCGGCAGGTGGGTCCGTGAAGGCGCCAAACGTCTCCATTTGGTCGATCTGGACGGCGCGTTCGCGGGGGTGCCCCGCAATGCGGAGCTGATCCACGCGATTAGGGAAACCTATCCCGACGTGCAAATTCAGGTCGGTGGTGGCATTCGGGACGAGGACACCATCCAGGGTTACCTGAACGCCGGAGTCGATTATGTTATCGTCGGCACCAAGGCAGTCAGCGCACCCCATTTCGTCAGCGACATCTGCGCGGAATTCCCCAACCACATCATCATCGGGTTGGATGCCCGGGACGGCAAGGTGGCCATCGACGGGTGGTCGAAGCTATCCCACCACGATGTAATTGATCTGGCTAAAAAATTCGAGGAAGATGGCGTCGAGGCTATCATTTACACCGATATCAGCCGCGATGGCATGATGGCGGGTGTCAATATCGAGGCGACCGCAAGGCTGGCGCGGTCAATCCGTATTCCCGTCATTGCTTCCGGTGGCATCACCAACATCGACGATATCCGTGCATTGGGTGAAATCGTTGCTGATGGGGTGATGGGCGCTATCACCGGACGGGCGCTTTACGAAGGCACGCTGGATTTTTCCGAAGCCCGGAAGCTGGCAGAAACCCTCTAGGATGCTCGCCAGGCGTATCATTCCGTGCCTAGACGTGGACAATGGCCGCGTTGTCAAGGGCGTCAAATTCGTCGAGATTCGCGATGCCGGCGATCCGGTCGAGGTCGCGCGCCGCTATGATCTAGAGGGGGCGGACGAGCTGGCCTTTCTCGATATCACCGCCAGTTCCGACAACCGCGAAACCATGGCACACGTGGTGGAAGAGGTGGCGGGAGAGGTCTTTATACCCCTCACGGTAGGCGGCGGCATCCGCACCATCGGGGACATCCGCAGGATGCTCAACGCGGGGGCGGATAAGGTCAGCATTAACACGGCGGCGGTTTTCAACCCGGAGTTCGTGCGCGAGGCGGCGGACAGGTTCGGCGCCCAGTGTATCGTCGTTGCAATTGACGCCAAGCAGGTGAGCGGCGAGCCCACACGTTGGGAGATTTTCACTCACGGTGGACGCAAGCCCACTGGTCTGGACGCGGTGGAATGGGCCCAGCGGATGGTTGAATATGGCGCGGGCGAAATTCTGTTGACCAGCATGGATCGGGACGGCACCAAGATGGGTTTCGATCTGAAATTGACGCGGGCCGTCAGTGAGGCCGTGAGGGTTCCGGTCATCGCTTCGGGCGGTGTCGGCAGTCTGCAGCATCTGGCGGATGGTGTGCTCGAGGGAAAGGCCGACGCCGTGCTGGCGGCCAGTATTTTCCACTTCGCTGAATTCAGCATCCGCGAGGCCAAGGAATACATGGCTGCGCGCGGTATTGAGGTCCGGCTCTGATGATGGCCCCGGCATGGCTGGAGGAGATTCGCTGGACCTCGGACGGTCTCGTTCCGGTGATAGCCCAGGAGGCCGGGACCGCTCAGGTTCTCATGTTCGCCTGGATGAACCGGGAGGCTCTGGCGCTCACCGCGGCAGAGGGTTACGCCGTGTACTGGTCGCGCTCGCGGAACAAGCTGTGGCGCAAGGGCGAGCAATCCGGTCATCGCCAGAAAGTGCTGGAAGTCCGCCTTGATTGCGACGAAGACGTCATCCTGCTTAAGGTCGAACAGGCGGGAGGCATAGCCTGCCACACGGGCCGGCATCATTGCTTCTTCCGAGTTCTGCGCAACGGCCGCTGGGAGTCCGTGGAGCCCATACTGAAATCCCCCGAAGCGATTTACCCGCCATGAGTCAGGACGTATTGAGAGAATTGGCTGCCGTGCTGGAGCAGCGCAAATCCCAGGATCCGCAGAAATCCTATGTGGCGAGTCTGTATGCCAAGGGGCTCGATAGCATCCTGAAGAAAATCGGCGAGGAGGCGACGGAAACCGTAATTGCCGCCAAAGGTGGTGATCAGCGGCAGATCGTCTGTGAAATGGCCGATCTCTGGTTCCATTGCCTCGTGTTGCTGGCGCATCAGGGCTTGGCGCCGGATGTGGTTCTGGG
>Ga0209254_10005382_pt1 | contig 11782 bp, 14 predicted proteins | sample FrelakmetDIP11DI_FD_187148 | JGI IMG/M metagenome (GOLD analysis project Ga0209254, IMG submission 187148) | Freshwater lake sediment microbial communities from the University of Notre Dame, USA, for methane emissions studies - DIP11 DI (SPAdes)... | ecosystem: Environmental > Aquatic >... | reverse complement strand
TCTTTGATTTCGAACAAGCCGATTGCAGAGGAGATCACCACCGCCGCCAGTGCAGTATCTGGTAAGTTTTGGAGAAGGGTGGGCGACAGGACGAGCAGAAGGGCAATTGCGACAGCTCCTGTGATGCCGGTGAGCTGGGTTTTGGATCCAGCTGCTTCGGCGACGGGAGTGCGGGAGGCGCTGCTGCTGATGGAAAAGCCCTGGAAGAAACCAGTAGAAAGGTTCGCCACGCCCAGGCCGATCATTTCCTGGTTAGGATCGACGTAAGTCCCGCTCCTGGCAGCCAGGCTGCGGGAGAGCACACTGGTGTCGGCAAAAGAGACCACCGCAATGGCGATCGCTCCGACTAGCAAAGGACCGATATCTGTAAAGTGAACCCAGGGGATGGAAAAGGAAGGCAATCCTTGAGGAATCTGGCCCAGGACTTCCACCCCCGCTCTGGTGGTCAGCTCAAAAGCCCCTGTGACGACCGTAGCCCCTACCACTGCCACCAGCACACTTGGGAAACGCCTGAAGCGTTTCAGTGCCAGGATAAAAATTAAAGTGGAACCACCGATCAGCAGGGTCATCCAGTTTATCTTCCCGGTGAGCAAACCCTGGATAAAAAGAGCTATTTCTGAAAGCAGACCATCCCCTTCGACTGAAAAACCACACAACTTCGATAGCTGACTGACCAGGACCGTTAAGGCGATGCCGTTCATATAACCGTAGCGGATCGGTTTAGAAAGCAGCTCGGTGATGAATCCCAGGCGAGCCACGCCGGCCAGGATGCACAACACCCCGGTGAAAATAGCCAACATACCTGCCAAGGCTACCGCTCGGGTTGGATCGCCAGCCGATAGGGGCAGGATTACCGCGGCGATGATGGCTGCCAGGGATGAATCCGGTCCCAGGACCAGGATCCGGCTGGGACCAAAAAGGGCGTAGGCCAGCAGGGGGACGATCGTGGCATACAGCCCACAGATTGCTGGCAGGCCGGCTGCCTCGGCATAACCCATTCCGACCGGTACAAGTACGGCGGTGAGCACCAATCCAGCCACCAGGTCGCTGCGAAGCCAGCTCGGGCGATAATGCCGCAGCACGTATAAGCCTGGCAGCCATTTCCAAAATTTACCCTGGTCCGCGGGGATAGCCGGGCGAGCAACCCGGCCGGGCTCTACTGATGTGGAACTTGTAGCATCCGAGCTGGTGTCAGTTGTCATGAGTGGGATCCCATTAAAATTAATATCTGCCAATTCTAATGGGTTTCCAATCCCAGGTCAACGATTCAGTCTTCAATCCTTTCTTATCCTTTGAAGAGTGTTTTCGATCTCGATCAGCGCCTTAAAGCTTTCCACCATCCTGAGGTTGGAGCCGAAGTTCAATATGATATGGACTTCTTTGGATGGATCGTAAAACATATGCGTGGACAGAATTCCGATATGCCCCTTAATTCTTGGTAGTTTTCCAAGCAAAAAGAAGAATTCCTTGAAGCGGATTTCCATCATGCCTGACCCATAGTAGATCCCAGGGCGGAATTTGTTAGTACAGGTGTCCATGGCTTCCAAAGTGTTGCTCCGAACCAACTGGCCACTTCTAAGCGACTGGTTGAACCTGAGAAGGTCTGCAGTGGTGGATACAATCCCGCCACCTGCCCAATCGCAGCTGAGGCTTTCGAATCCGCTGACTTCCAAGTCATCAAACCAGATTTTCTGGATTTGCTCCTTGGACAAATTCTTCGGTTCGGAGTAGAACATGAGATATGAATCTTTCATCTCTAAGGGGAGGAAGAATTTATCCTCCAGGTTTTCGTCGAAGGATTTCCCGGTTATCTTTTCGATGACCAACCCGAGCAAGATATAACCCGTGTCTGAGTAGTTGAACACCCTACCTGGGATGCCAACGGCTGACTGGTGCTCCCTGGTAAAATCGAGCAGCTTCTGAGGAGTCCAATGTTCGTGGGGGTTGGAGAGAACCTGGTCGAGGAAGGATTTTCCGCTGGTTGTTCCGCCTTCGAAGTAATCGGCGACGCCGGAAGTGTGACCCAGCAGGTGCTCGATGGTCACTTGCTGCGCATAGTCCGTGTTTTGAAAGACGAATAGCCGTTCTAACTCAGAGGGTGCAAGAAACTGGATTACGTGATCCTTGATCGAGAGGAACCCTTTCTCTGCCAGCATACGCACCAAGGTGGCCGTGAATACCTTGCCAATACCGGCGATGTGATAGGGCTGGGTGATAGAATCGGATGGAAAGCAGTAATCCAACCCCAGTTTTTCTGAATAGATCCTTACCTGAGTAGGTTTGGATGGGTTCTTTGCCTGGAGCTTCTGGAAATACCGGTCAAAATGGCTGGTGGCTTGCTGTGGAACGAATGGCTTGATGAGATTCATAGCTGATTCTCCTTTGACTTATATTCATAAAAGGTGTATAATACTATTAGATATATTACTAATAGTAACATAAATTTTGCACGCTGTCAACTAACAAAGGAGTTTTCAATGGAAAATGTGGTCTTGGGATTGTTGATCATCCACCATCTGACCCTATATGGTCTCAACCAGGCGTTCAAACAAGGCATCTCCATGTTCTACCGCGCCAGCTACGGCAGCTTGCAGGTGGCAGTCAAGAACCTGCTGGACAAAGGGATGGTTGTCTTTGAGGAAAAGGTTGAAAGAGGTCGCAATAAGAAGGTCTATAGTGTGACGGAGAGAGGTAAGGAAGCCTTTTATCAATGGATGATGGACAAAATACCTGGCAGCAAGCTGGAGGCGACCGCTCTTTCCAAGGTGTATTTCCTGGGGTTAATCCAGAGTGTAGAGCAGAAAAACCAAATTGTTCGAGAAATCCTCACCAGGATTGAATTTGCGCAGGAGGAGCTGAATACCATGAATGATGAAATCTGCCGGCTGGAAATTCCAGATTCGTATAGTGATATTTTCAAATACCAGGTAAGGACGCTCGATTACGGTCTGGGGTCTCATGCATTTGCCAGGGAATGGTTCCAGGCGTTGTTAAACGATTTATAATCCCTCCCTAATGAAATCCTAGTGTTCCATCGAACATGATTTCATCGATTGGATCAATAAGGGACGGAACACTTTTAGCTTTGTCAAGGATGCAGAAGCCTGATATGATATGCAACTTTCATCCTTGACAAAGCACTAGCCATTATATGTAAAAAAGGAAAACCAAATGAAAGCTATCGTCTATGAAAAATACGGATCACCAGAGGTTCTCCAGCTCAAAGAGGTGCCAAAACCTTCCCCCAAAGAGGACGAAGTGCTGGTGAAAGTTCATGCAGCCTCTGTAAACGCCCTTGATTGGCACATGCTTACCGCGGATATATTCCTGGTTCGGTTTATGGGCGGGGGGCTTTTCAAACCCAAGAACACCAGGCTAGGGGCTGACATTGCCGGGGTGGTGGAAGCGGTGGGTGGAAACGTCAGGCAGTTTCGTCCAGGCGATGCAGTGTTTGGGGATGTCTCCGGGCATGGTTACGGCAGTTTTGCCGAATATGCATGCCCCGGGAAAGATGAACTGGCGCTTAAACCGGTCAACCTCTCCTTCGAAGAAGCTGCAGCGGTGCCGGTGGCTGGTTTGACTGCCCTACAGGGGTTGCGCGACCAAGGAAAGATCCAGCCAGGGAAAAAGGTGCTGATCCAGGGCGCCTCAGGTGGGGTGGGCTCGTTTGCAGTGCAGATCGCCAAGGCATTCGGGGCGGAAGTTACGGCAGTTTGTAGTACTGGAAATTTGGACCAGGCGCGTTCACTCGGCGTGGACTTCGTCATCGACTATACAAAAGAAGCCTTCACCCAAAACGGGCAACAGTACGACCTGATCCTGGCCGTCAACGGCTACCACCCGCTTTCCCATTACCAGCGCGCCTTAACCCCCAGGGGTATTTATGTCATGGCGGGAGGTAAACCGGCTCAAATCTTCCAGGCGATGCTGCTGGGACCCTCGAAATCGAGAGCCGGAGGTAAGAAAATGGGTGGGGTGTCGGCGAAAGTAATCCAGGAAGACCTGGTCTTCTTGAAAGGTCTTATTGAGACTGGTAAAATCGTGCCGGTGATTGATCGGCGTTACCCATTGAGTGAAACTGCGGAAGCGCTCCGGTATCTTGGAGAAGGACACGCCCGTGGAAAAGTTGTCATCAATGTAGAACATCCTGGTTCATAAAATCTCATAACTTTTACAAACTAGTATCCTGTTGATACCATTCACAAATGGGATTAAAAGACAAATTAGAAAATATACTTTTTCGTAGAAAATAAGAGGAATACTAATATGACACAGATTCTGATTGCAATTTCTACTGCACTGCATGCCATAGCGACGGTTATTTTTATCGGGCATCATTTTTTGCTGTCGGTGCTTTACCTGCCGATTCTTTCAAAAAATGGTAATGGAGCAGCGCTCAGCGAAATTTCAAAAAAGAGCCGTCCCTGGCTATATGCCTCACTTCTTGTTTTCATCATCACGGGAACCCATCTCATGCTGGTCGACTCAGGTTACCTGGGCTTTATGAATTTTGGAAACCTTTGGGGGATTGCGATGTTGGTAAAGCACATTCTCATACTGGGAATGATCGGGCTGGGATTTTGGTTCAATGGTATTCTGCGCGTTGGTCCATTGATGAGCTCGAGTCAAGGTGCAGAGCAGACGATCGCACGCTTTCGCTGGTACTGTAACGCAATGTCGATCGTTAGCCTCCTGGTTCTGCTGCTTACAGCTGTTGCACAGGTACAATGAGCGGTGAGTGCGACCACGGTTTACGTAGGTAATGAGGTCATCATCGTGTGAAAAGGAGAGATTCGAGCATGCCTGCTAAAGAAAGCTATAAGATATCATCGCTGGAGACTATTCGCACCTTTCTTAGAGATGGAACCTGATCAGAAGCGATCATGAGCGTCGTGGACCGCTCATTCGGACACCCGATGAAAACGGAAGAGAAAGCTACCATGCCACTGGCGGGCGGTATCATGCAATACGGCTACCAATGCGGCATGCTCTGGGGAGCTGCGATGGCAGCTGGGGCACAGGCTTTCCGACTATTTGGTTCGAGCCCGCAAGCGGAGACCGGAGCCGTCCTGGCTTCGCAAAGAGTGGTGGAAGCCTTCCGAGCCCAAAACAAGGAGGTCAATTGTAGCGACATCATCCAGATAGAATGGAAGACGCTATCCACGGGGCGCTTGTTGAAATTCTTCTTAAAAGGGGGACCTATAGGCTGCTTCCGCATGGCTGCCAGAGTTGCTCCTTTGGTACATCAGGAGATCAATGCTGTTCTCTCTGAAAAACAAATTAAAGCACCCACTCCTCCGGTAAGCTGCACGGCAGTGCTGGCTCAGAAGATGGGCGAATCCGACCTGCACACGGTCATGGCCGCTGGGCTGGCGGGTGGTATTGGCTTGAGCGGTGAAGCCTGTGGGGCTTTAGGCGCGGCCATATGGATCATCGGATTGAAAAATGGCGAGGAAAAAGGCAAGAACTTTGGCTACGATAATCCCTTGGCCTCAGCTGCAATCGAGAGATTTCTGGAGAGCGCCGACTATGAGTTCGAGTGTCACAAGATCGTCGGAAGGAAATTTGAGAATGTCGCCGACCATTCCGCTTATTTACGGGAGGGAGGCTGCGCTCAAATTATCGAAGCATTAGCTGCATAAATTGATCATCGACCGGCTGTCCGTTGGATTTTGCTGCTTAAGGATACTCGGTATATCGTACTGGTGCATAGTGTGATTATCGCCATGACAATGTTGCAATATGGGATAGAGAACAGTTAAGAGCCATTGGCGTGATGGTTCTTCATGGATAATTTAGCAGCTTTAAATCTAGAACAGGTGATGGATATGGAAGATGCTGGCGATTCGAAAGGTTGGAGCGAAGAAACCTCACGGGTTTTTCTGGATTACGGTCGATATTTCGTGCCCGAGTGAGAAGCTCAATTTCGCATAGTCACAGGTCTCTTGACTAGTTTAGATCCGGAAAGCGTCATTCTTGAGCTCTGTAGTGGGGAGGGTCTCCTGGCGGAGATTGTTTTGGAAAAGTTCCCTGGTTTCACTGTTCTGGGATTAGACGGCTCGGAAGAGATGCTGAACCGAGCGCAAGAGCGCCTGGCTCGCTTTGGAAAGAAGTTCCGATGTGGGAGGTTCGACCTGGCGGAACAGGATTGGCGAAAATTGGAGCACCCATTGCAGGCAGTGATTTCTTCGTTAGGGATCCACCACCTGGAAGGATTGCAGAAACAAGAGCTCTTTAAAGATGTATTGCAAATGCTCGAGAAGGGTGGATTATTTATCATCGCTGACATTGTAGAGATGCAGGGTGAGTCGGGAAAACGCGTGGCAGCAGAAGTTTGGGACGAAGCCGTCCGGAAGCGATCCCTGGAGCTGGATGGGAACACGGAGGTATACGAGTTCTTTGTGAGGGAGGGGTGGAACACCTTCCGTTACCTGGACCCGGAGGACATCGATAAGCCTTCACCGCTGTTCGACCAGCTCAAGTGGCTGGAAGAGGCGGGATTTGTGGAGGTGGATGTACACTGGATGCAGGCTGGACATGCGATATTTAGCGGGAGTAAACCTGGAATCTGTCAGTGAATTGTCAGTCGGGTCTAGTATGGTGGGATCCGAAGTGAAAGGAGCTCTAATGTGAATAAAACGATTCTAATTCTGCTGCGTATAGTCATTTTTATTATTCTTGTATTTGTGTTACCTACAATTCGTCCTGAAGGATTGCCTTCAATTGCTCCTGTCCGGGCTTCGTCCACTACGGGTGAATGGCATGCCCTGGGAAGCGGAATTAATGGTGGAGTGGGAGCGTTTGCCGTGGACGGATCGACTCTTTATGTAGGAGGAGGATTTTCTTCAACGGGTGGGTCTCCGGCAAATCACATCGCCCGCTGGACGGGAGCGACCTGGCAAGACATGGGAGCTGGCACGAATGGAGGTGTCCTCGCCATGGCTGCTTCTGGAGCGACCGCATACGCTGGCGGTGTGGAGCTTACTCCGGATCACTACGCAATCATCCAATGGGATGGTTTGTTTTGGACTCCCCTGGGAACGGGGGTAACGAGTGAAGTCAATGCCATTGTCATCGCGGGCTCGGACGTTTATATAGGTGGAGGCTTTACGAACGCTGGTGGGAATTCTAACGCCGATCGAATTGCCTATTGGAACGGCGCATCCTATCAGGCACTGGGAGCAGGATTACCCGACTTGTATGATGATGTATATGCTATCGCAGTGGACGGCTCCAACGTTTATGTAGGCGGTAACTTTACCAATGCAGGGAATAATGGATATGCTGACTATATTGCCCGCTGGGACGGCGATTCTTGGGAGGCTTTAGGCGAGGGGTTGAACGATAAGGTAAAAGCAATCGTTATTGATGGGACAAATGTTTATGTTGGAGGTTATTTCACCAGCGCCGGAGGGAATTTCAATGCCAGTGGCATCGCCCGGTGGGATGGTACAAATTGGAATGCTTTGGATGAAGGAGTGCAGGATATGTCAACGCCATCGCGGTGAAAGGGACGAATGTATTTGCTGGAGGTGCCTTTAACGATTTGATATCCGACATAGACAACGTCGGTCGATTTGACGGGACTTCCTGGAACGGAGTGGGCGGCGGCTTGAACAACACGGTCAACGAATTGGCTATCATTGGAAACAGGCTCTATGCTGGCGGAGGTTTTATCAATGCGGGTAGTGACCCTTTAGCCGATTACATCGCATACTGGGAGATCGGCGCCTTTCCGGAAAACTGCCGGGTATATTTGCCGATCGTTAAGCACTGACAAGTATATTATTTGTTAGCAAATACATCCTTGTATATTACTTAGCATTATGCTAATATTACCCTGTGTATAAAATCAATTTCACTAGGCAGGCGGCAAAATCGATCCGGAAAATTCCGAAACATACCAGTGATTTAATACGCGAAAAACTGGAGCAGCTAGCATCGGACCCATTTGATAAGGCTTTGGATATAGTGAAACTTCAGAATCGTCCTGGTTATCGTATGAGAGTTGGAAACTGGCGTATTTTATACGAGTTACAGAAGGAGAATCTGATTATTATAGTGCTGAATATAGCATCTCGAGGAGATGTTTACCGATGAATATTCAATTAATTGAACAGGATGGCAAACCCGAATGGGCTGTCCTTCCTTACGAAACTTATCTAAAATTGGTTGAACAAGCTGAGGCGTTGCAGGACATCCAGGACTACGATTCAACAATCGATGCGTTGGGAAAAGGGGAAGAAGAAATTATTCCAAGCGAAGTAGTCTATGCTTTACTTGATGGTCAGAATCCCATCAGAGTCTGGCGAGAATACCGCGGGATGACGCAAATTCGATTAGCAAAGGTTGTAAGAATAAGCGTGCCTTATTTATCTCAACTGGAATCGGGAAAACGCAGTGGCTCTCTAAAAGTATTGAAGGCGATTTCGAAGGCATTGAGTATAGCTTTAGATGAACTTGTTGTTCCTGAATGAAAACAAGGAGACCAATTGAATATTCCATGGACTTTTCACTTTTCACATTGGGGATGAAACCATCCACGTGGACGAGTCCTTTGGCAAGAAAGTCGATATCGACTATATGTTGTTCTCCACGGAATTCATAGTTGGCTGCCTAGAACAATGTGGTTTCCGAAGGATAGAGACCATCGCGAGTGAACCCTACCCGGAAGTGGAGTATGAAGTCCGGAGGGCTTATGTGTTTGCTAGAAAGTAGACCAAGCTCACTCAGGAAAACCCAAGTATTTTCTTGTAACACTGAGAAATTCTCGAGCCCATTGAACTACTTTGTGTGCCTCCTCGATACTAACGTTTTCCTCAACTCCATAATCTCCGATATGACGTATATTTTGCGCAGCAATCAAGTAGCGAGGAACTCGGGATCCATTGATCATGAAAGGTGTTAAGTGATTTCAAGCAATATGGAATGATTTGAAAATGAAAGCTTCTATCTTGATCATCATTGCCTTGTTTTTGATTAGTCTGACCAGCTGTAACTCCAATGAACCGCCATCTACGACTGTCCCGGATAAAGTTACGCAACCTTTTCCCCCGGTTGTGACATCTGAATCCAATTCTTTACCCCATATATCAGGCACACCAGTTAATAAAACAAAACCGGTTTCTCAATCTACCTTTTGTCTCCGAACATCTCTCCACAAGACCTTGGTATGTTTAGTCACCTGAAGTTGGAAGAAAAACCTCTCCTAACAATGGAAGACATCATTTCGTATAGTATAACCACCCACGAAATCGAATTGACCGCCGCTGGTTACGAGAAGATCCGAGGCTTATCGGTTCCAGTCGATGGAATCCCCTTCGCGGTTTGTGTAAATGGGCAGCCAATTTACACTGGGGCTTTTTGGCCTGGGTATTCTTCTCTGAGCTTCGATGGAATTGTTATTGATCCAATCTTTGCTACAATAGAACATCCCGTCATCCAAATCCAGCTCGGATATCCAGGACCGGACTTTTTCAAGGGAGAGGATCCCCGATCCGATCCGAGGATATTGATGGTTCTGGAAAGGGTGGGTAAGTTGAAGTGACGCCCATTCTATTGCAAATTCTGTACCTGGATGTTTATAATGTAGATATCCATTTGGATTGGTTTATGGTGAAATTATTCTAGCAAATAGAGGTCTTCCATGAGTACATTTAAAGAAATGGCAAACGATTTTCTGACACAGAAGAACCTGGCGGTGGTGGGCGTCTCGCGCGCAAAAGATTCTGCGGCTAACCTTATATACAAAAAGCTTAGAGATGAAGGAATTCAGGTTTATCCGGTCAACCCGAACATGGAAACATTTGAGGGGGACAAGTGTTATCCGGATCTCAAAGCGGTCCCAGTAAAACCAGACGGGGTCTTCTTGATGACCCACCCAGAAACCACCCTGCAAGTGGTCGAGGAATGTGTCGACCTGGGAGTGGAGCGAGTGTGGATGCACGAGAACGCCTTCGCGGGCGCCGCAAATTCCAGTGTTTCCCAGGAAGCAGTCGATCTGTGCCAGGCGAACAACATCAAGGTGATCGCCGGTGGCTGCCCGATGATGTTCCTGGAGTTTGGGCACAAGTGCATGCGCTGGATTATTGGGTTGATGGGGAAGCTTCCGGCTTAGAAATTGGGATTGCTTCGTCGGCAAAAGAAGCCTCCTCGCAATGACATTAATTCTGAAGTAAGACCCTGTGGGAGGTTTGGTTACGAACAGAACTGAATAGCCGTAGCTTCGATGATCTCGGTAAGCTGGGTCAGCTCGGAGATGGAGACACACTCGTTGGGGGTGTGGAAGTTGTCGTCCCTGGCGCCCAGACTGAAGCCACCTTTCAATTATCGAGTGAGCTTGATCCATCTCAAAATGATGGAGATGACACTTACGCAGCCATTGTGATGGAAAGCAGTGCTGATTTGCTCTATTGCGTCTACAACGGAGGCATGGGCTGAATTATTGTAGTGGATGGAAACCTAGGTGGTTTCCTTATTGACGATGCCCATAAATTAGTATATGATATCAATATATAAATTCCCCATATCATCTCCTTCCATCGCTGACACAATTTATGGGGTTGTTATGCTCGCTTCTTGCTTGCTGCGAATCCTGTTTCAATCAAAAGTATTACTCATATGGAAAGGAGTGCCACATGAAAACGGGCTGGTTTTTCGATAAGGTAACTTCATATCTAATACTCGCGCTGGTATTTGTGTTGTTTACCTCCGGCTTGTTGCTAGGGTATACGGGTAGAGTTCGTTCTGCCGGCCCCTATGTGGTGAATGTTTCTGGCGACGGCCCCGACTCGGACACCACCGACGGGATTTGTTATTGGGAAGGTCACGGTTGTAGCCTGCGCGCCGCCATCGAACAGGCATCTGCTGATGGCGCGCCGACGAGCATCACCTTCCTGGGGACGCTGGCCTATTCCACCATCTATTTGGATTCCACATACGGTGCCATCTTTTGGACCGGCAACGACATCATTGTGGCTGGTGAGAGCAACAACATCACCATCAGTGGGGAGTATCTTGCGCCAGGACAAAGCATCATTCTGATCAGCGGCAATGGCAACACCATCCAGAACCTGAATATCAAAGATTCCCCCTGGGACGGCGTCGGGGTGGGCGATTTTTCCTTATTGGGCGCGGGCAACAATAATGTGATCAAGGGTAACAGCATTATTGGGAGTACAGCTTCCGGGGTCTACTTTTATGGAGGCGGTAGCGGCGGTGGGCATGATAACGCCTTAATCGGCAATTTAATCGGCAATACCAGCCCTTCCACGCCCGTTTGCGTTCCCAGCGAGGCTAACCAGGATGGCGTTTACGCTGGAGGCGTTACGCTCACCAACATTATCACCGGGAATCTCATCACCTGCAACAATCAGAACGGAATCCACCTGGTTAATTCCAGCCATTTCGAAATCACTGCCAATAAGATCGGCACCGACGGTGTCCATCACCTGGGCAATGGCACCAATGGAGTTCTTATCGAAGGCGCTGCCTCCCAGTTCAACGTGATCGGTGGTAACTCTGCGAGTTCCCAGAACGTCATCAGCGGAAACGGCAACAATGGCGTCATGTTGAACAGCGCGCCGGATAACACCGTCAAATCCAACCTGATCGGCCTGAACGAATACGGCGACGATCCTATCAATAACCAGTGGGCCGGGGTCGCAGTGGAGAACTCTTCGAATAACACCAAGATCGGATATTTGCTCCCCAGTAACCTTTATATTTCAGGGAATCTCCGTGAGGGGATTTACGCGGCGAATTCTTCCAACTTGGTTGTGGG
>Ga0209254_10005381_pt1 | contig 11783 bp, 9 predicted proteins | sample FrelakmetDIP11DI_FD_187148 | JGI IMG/M metagenome (GOLD analysis project Ga0209254, IMG submission 187148) | Freshwater lake sediment microbial communities from the University of Notre Dame, USA, for methane emissions studies - DIP11 DI (SPAdes)... | ecosystem: Environmental > Aquatic >... | reverse complement strand
TCTATTGAACAGTGACCGGGACATGGAATCCGAAGTCCTGACCCATCTTCCTCAGCTTCTGCTGCACCAGGCCTACCAGGGCGTCATCGACGAGCATGACGATGTCCCGTCCCATGGAGACCTCCCTGGCGCAGTGCTCCAGCGCATTGAAGACGTAATCCACCTTCATGCCGTTGTCATGGGCCCACTTGCGCGCCATGGTGCCATAGACGCCCACCGCCTCCTTGCAGTCATGGCCGTTGGTCGAGGCGGGGAGCTCGGGATGTCGGAATGGCTGAACGGCCACTTTCACTAGCTTGACCGTCCCTACTTTGGCCTGAGGCGAAGGGAAGAGCTTGTGAATCGCCTCCTCCATCGTGCGGGGATATGGCGCCAGCGGGTCCCCTCTCACCTCATTGAGCCTGCGGTTGACGTCGAAGAGCATCGGCGCCACCAGGCTCAGCGATTGTACCTTCTGATCGTCCATGAAGAAGTCCTCGGGCAAGCCCGAGAACTCCATCCGCCCGCGGTGCATGACCCTGATCTCGTCCGCCCATTCGTACGCCGTCTCGACATCATGGGTGGACATGATGACCGTAAGCCCCTTCTGGTTCAGCTCGTCGGCGAGCTCCAGCAGCTCGTGCACCATGCGCGAGTCCAGGCCGGCTGTCGGCTCGTCCATCATGAGCACCTTGGGCTTCATGGCCAGCGCGCCGGCGAGCGCCACCCTCTTCCTTTGGCCGAAGGAGAGTTGCTGCGTCGGCCTCTCCCTCACCTCCTGCAGGTCCACCAGGAACAGCGACTCATCCACCCTCCTCTCGACCTCGTCCATGGGAAGCCTGAGGTTCATGGGTCCGAAGGCCACATCCTCCTCCACCGTGGTGGAGAATATCTGATCATCAGGGTTCTGCAGCACGACGGAGATGCTCTCTCTCAGGCTGGCAAGTGCTTTGGCACCATATTCTATCCTCTTACCCTCGTAGAGCACCTCGCCGGACTTGGGCCTGAGGACCCCATTGAAATGGAGGAAGAGAGTGCTCTTCCCTGACCCGTTCGAACCTAGTATCACGGTCTTTTTCCCGCGAGGGATCCTGAGGCTGACCTCCTTTAAAGCCACGGCCTTGTTGGGGTATTCGAAGGTGAGGTCGATGGTCTCCAGTATGTGCTCAGGGCTCAATGATTCACCAGCCGAAGTACGAGAACGTCGTGATCCAGTAGTTCAGGGAATAGAGGGCTGCGAAGGCGAATACGGGTATCAGAGCCCAGGCGGCCGTCATTTTGGCAGGAGGTCGGAAGGTAGGGAAGTCCCCCTTGAAGTTGCGGCAGTACAGGGCAATCTGGGATCGCTCTGCGACCTCCAGGGAGCGGATGAAGAGGCCCACTGCCAGCTGTGCCGTGGTGCGCAGCTTGTTCTTCGCTCCGCGGAAACCGACCCGGCATTGGGCCGCGGTGTAGAGCACCTCCAGCTGCTCGAAGAGGAGGAAGGAGTAGCGATAGACGAGGATTACCAGCTCCGTGATGTAGCTGGGGACCCTCAGCTGGCGCAGGGCGGAGGCGAAGTGCGGTATGGGCGTGGAGGTGGCGAAGAAGAGCATGACCGCCGCGCCCGCCAGGGCGCGCAGGAACACCTGGAGGCCACGCTGAAGCCCCTCCTCGGTGATGCTCAGCTCCAAACCCAATATGTGGAAGCTGAACAGGACCGCCCCACCCTTGGTGATCAGGGCGATGATGAGCGCACCTATCAGGAAGATTATCATGCCTTCGAGGAGGGCAAGGGATATGACCTGAGGGAACCGCAGACGTGTGGAACGGATGAGCAGTACCATGCCGATCACGAAGACCGCGATAGGTATCAACAGGGATGTGGAGACCAGGGAGACTATGAGCAAAGAGAGGACGAGCAGTAACTTACCCAGCGGTGGCCAACGGCGCATGGGCGAGGCGTAGGCCAGTTCGTCGATAGCGAACGTCCCTATCCCTCCGCCTTTCCTGCGCTCGCCCTTTTCTTGCGCAGGTACCAAATGAAATAGGCGAGCACGGCTACCCCGATCAACGCCTGAAGGGCGAACAGCATGAGCTCCATCCCCTCATCGGGCTCGAAGAAGCTGTTGAACCAGGGCTCATAACCGGGATCGATCTCCTGGATGATCTCGACGCCCTTGTCGTCCGTTCCCAGGAGCCCGATGGCTGCGTTGGCCACCAGAGCCATCCCGATGACCATGATGATGGCGCCAGCGATTATCGTATTGCGGCTTCCCTTGAGGCTCGGCCTCGGCTCCCTCACCACGTCCTTGATCAGGTCGGGCTTGCTCTCCGCCAGGAAATTGAAGAACAGCACAAACAGAAGCCCTTCCACTATCGCCAATGGCACCTGGGTCAGGGCAAAGACCAGGAAGAAGGCCTCGAAGGACGCCACCACGGAACCGCCAGAGGGATAGGCCAGGGCGAGCTGGAAGGCGGTGGTGATGTACGTCACTATATTCGCCACGAAGGCCGCCGCGAACACCGAGACCGACATGGAGGCTCGGCCTTTCTGCAGCGTCTTGTAGACCAGGAAGGCCATGGCCGGTCCGGCGACACCCATGGAGAAGATGTTGGCACCCAGGGTGGTCAAGCCCCCATGCGCCAGCAGCAACGCCTGGAAGATGAGGACGATGGTGCATAGCAGAGAGGTCACACCAGGCCCGTACAGGATGGTGGAGAGGCCGGTCCCGGTCGGATGCGAGGACGAACCCGCCACCGATGGCAGCTTGAGGGCGGATAGCACGAAGATGAAGGCCCCTGAGACGGCGATGGTCAATTTCTGCTCCGGCCTCTCCTGGAAGATGCGTTTAATCTTGAGCGCTCCCCAGATGACGAAGGGCAGGGAGACCAAGGACCAGAATATCGCCCATTCCAAAGGCAGGAAGCCTTCCATTATGTGCATTTCCTCTCACACTCCCCGCACGTCCCCACCAATCGCAACGACCATCTTTCCACGCTCATTCCCACCTGCTTCTCTAGTTCCTGGTTGCGGATCTCGAAGGGCACGCAGAAGAGCTTCCCGCAGGTTTTGCATTCGAAGGTGGTGTTGGAGAAAGGATGCCGCGCAAAAGCGCTTGAATTGCCTTTCTCCGTCTCTGAGATCATGCCTTCATCGACGAGCTTGTTAAGGTTCCTGTAGACCGTTCCTAGACTGATGTTGGGGAGTCTTTTCCTCGCCCTAGCATATACCTCATCCGCTGTGAGCGGGCGGTCGCTCGAATAAATTACGTCCACTATCACCTTCAGTTGTTTGGTCCATCGAACCGGTCCTGTGGACATAATAGTAATGGTTATCATTTGCAGTATATTTTATCTTTGCCTCCTTCGAAATCTTAGCCATAAGTGGAGCTGTCATTGGAAATTAATACAATAAATAGAATGCACACTCAAAAAAATTAAATATCGTTGACCCCAATTGCGGGGTAACATATTTCCTTTATTCGTGCTAAGGGAGAGGCGGGATTTGCACATACCAGATGGGTTGATGGCTCCAGTGATATGGATACTCGGCTGGGCCGTTTCACTTATCTTCATCGCCCTGGCGGTACTCAGGGTCAACAAGACCATCGACGAGAAGGCCGTACCTTTCATGGCCATACTCGCCGCGGGCATCTTCGTGGCACAGATGCTGAACTTCCCGATCATCGGTGGAACGACGGGACATCTGATCGGCGCAGCCCTTGCCACGGTGCTCTTGGGGCCGTGGGCCGCCATGCTCATCATCACCGTGATCCTCATCATCCAGGGGCTCATCTTCGGTGACGGCGGGATCACCGCTCTCGGCCTCAACATACTCAACATGGCGATAATCGGATCGCTCAGTGCCTGGGCCATAATCAGCCTGGTGCCCAAGAAATATGAGATGACTGGTATCTTCGCCGCCGCTTGGACCTCGGTGTTCCTGGCCGCCACCGCATGTGCGTTGCAGCTCTCGTTCAGCTACGCCATTGACCCAGCTTTCGGCATCGATGGGACGATAGCCATCCCGACCATGCTCGCCTCCCATGCCATAATCGGATTGGGAGAAGGTGTCATCACCACGGGCATCGTGGTCTTCCTGGCCAAGGTCGCGCCAGAGACCCTCAAGATGCGCGTTCCCTCGGAAAAGGGGGCAGGGGCATGATCGAGCGCAAGTACCTCATCGCCTCCGTGGCCATAATCGTCGCCTTCGCCATCGGACTGGTGGCCTTCTTCGCCTTCTCCGCTGACAAACCGGACGGCCTGGAGGACGTCATGGAGGATAACGGAATAGAGGAGGGCGAGCCGATATGGCAAGCCCCCTTCGATTATGGCGATGACTACATGGGCGCACTCTTCGCTGGAATAATAGGATTCCTGGTGGTGTTCCTCGTTCTCTTCGCATACCTTAGGATCGTAGCCAAGAGGAAGTCGAACGAGGAGAAGAAATGATCCTGGGGATAGGACGTATGCGACCTATCGCACCGTTCCATCTATCCCGGGTCATTTCCCACTTGACCTGCGCTCACGAGCGACATCCTCCAACATCTTTAATGCTGAAGAATCATTAACTCTGGGCGCGCGCCAGGATTCGTGGATAAATGTCCCACACCGAGATCGATATGTTCGCTAGAAGGTCCTTCCTCTACTCCTTCGACCCCCGGGTCAAGCTCCTGTGCACCATCATATTCGTGGTGATCGTCGCCGTGCTCAGGACCTTGGAGGCGGTGATTGTCGCTGGAATCTTCATTCTCCTGCTCGCGGCCGTCTCTCGCGTTCCGGTCAAGCATCTGGCCTACAATTTCGCTCTGGCACTGCCTTTCATCGTGTTCGCTGCTCTAACCATGCTCCTCACCAAAAGTTGGGAGAACTCCCTCCTGATAGGACTGCGCATAAGCGTATGCGTGCTGGCCCTCCTCCTACTGGTCACGACCACCCCCTTCTTCAAGACCCTTCAGGCGTTGAGGTACTTCCGCATCCCCAGAATCATTTCCAATCTGCTGCTCTTCACCTATCGGTTCATCTTCCTCCTTTTAGACGAGGCGGAAAGGATGAGCATGGCTCGCAAGGCGCGGGGCTTCACCGGAGGTCGCAATCTTCTAGACAAACGTGCCTTCCAGACCATCGCTGCCACCATCGGTATGACCTTTGTGCGCTCCAATGTCAGGGCGACGAACATATACGATGCCCTGCTATCCCGCGGATACAACGGTGAGATGCGTACGCTGGACCGGCCTAAAGTCAAGGCTAGGGATGCCGCGCTCGCACTCTCATTCACCGTCGCGAGCCTGTTGGTGATTTCGTCAGAACTGGGGGTGCTTGGATGGACGCTTTCGAGCTGAGCGATGTCAGTTACCACTATGCCGACGGAAGATGCGCCATCGAGAACATGAGCTTCAGCATCCAGCCAGGGGAGCGGGTAGCGCTGGTGGGACCGAACGGGGCAGGGAAGAGCACCCTGCTGCATTTATTGGCTGGGCTCTTCGTTCCGACCAAGGGTGAGGCAAGGATCATGGGCGTGCTCCTGACGAAGAAGGAAGCACCCAAAGCCCGCAGGCATGTGGGCCTTCTCTTCCAGGACCCTGATGACCAGATCTTCATGCCCACGGTGTGGGAGGACGTGGCCTTCGGCCCTATCAACTATGGCTACTCTGAAGAGGAGGTACGCCGGCGCGTCGGCGAGGCTATGGCCATGACCGGCATCCAGGGATTCGAGGAGAGAGTGCCACACCACCTCAGCCTGGGCGAGAAGAAGAGGGTGGCCATGGCCGGCCTTCTGGCCATCTCCCCGGACATCCTGCTGTTAGATGAGCCGACAGCCAATCTGGACCCGCAGGGCCGAAGCGACCTGGTGAACGTGCTGGAGCAGAGGAAGGAGACGGTGGTGATCGCCACGCATGATCTGGCAGTGGCATTCCATTTGGCAAAAAGGGTGCTGGTGCTGAAGAAGAGTATTCTCTACGACGGAGACTTCGCTGGCCTGGTAGAGGACGAGATGGTGCTCCGTGAAGCGCGGTTGGAGCTGCCCTCCTTCTCGAGGCTGATGCAAGCCTGGGCCAAGGACACGGGCAAGAGCTTCAGCCCCCCTCTCACGGTCCAGGAGGCCTTAGAGGTGCTCAGGAACAATTACTGCTGTCGCGGCAATCCCGAGGGAAGGCACGAGCATTGAGGTCGCATCAGTTCTTGCGCTTCTTCTGCAAGTAGATGAGCTCGACGGCCACCGCCACCAGGAGCACGAAGACCAGTATGATCACCCAGCTGAAGTCCGTGGTGGCCTTGGACAGGGAGGCCCGACCGAGGTCCAGGGTCTGTCCCGCCGTCATCGTCACATTGACGCGCATGTCCCCATAGCCTTCGTAGCGGATGGTCAGAGTATGCACCCCGCTCGGGGCGGTGAGCCGGAACTGTCCGTCTATATCCGTGGCCTCCGTCTGACCTGTCTCCAGGGAAACGATGGCGCCCTGCAAAGGGGCTCCTCGCTCGTCCATGACCCTTCCGACCAAAGTCCCCAGGTTGGGGATGGTCACGAACTGGTAGCGGAGAGGTGTCATGCTGTTGCCTGCCAGGTCCCTTCCATCGACCTCTACCTCATAGGTCGTGTTGTACGCCAATGAGGAGATGGGTGTGAAGCGAAGGACGGTCGATCCCTCCCAGGCCAGAGATCCCCCGACCGAACCTAGATCAACGTTCACGCTGGAGGTGACCATGGGCTCCGAGAACTGGATGATCAGAACGATGTTGATGGGGACGAAGGACCCGATGGGCTCGTAGCTTATGGCCCTGGGAACAGCGGTGTCCAGAACCAGCTCGACCGTATCGTTCGGGCCAATGGTGCCAGCGCGGTCCCGGGCGCGGACGCTGACATTGTACCATCCATCCGGATTGCCCGTGGAGAGGTAGGAGAGTACTGAGCCCACGTCCACCCAAGGTCCGACCTCCGTGACGTATGCCGTCCCATTGAAGAAGGTCCTGACGACCCTCACCTGATACCCGGCTACCCCCGAGATATTGTCCGAGGCTGGCATCCACGCTACCGATATCCTTCCTGTATTCACATATCTGGATGGATCTAACGTCTCCGGTGCCGTTGGCGCGGTCAGATCGACTCCGAATATCGAGCTGGCGGTGGTGTTCTGCGACGTGTTGGAATATCCCTTGACCTCTAGGAGGTGCGCGCTGAGGTTCAGGCCGTCGAAGCGGAAGGTCCTGTTGAGCCCGACATTCGTCCAGGGCCCTCCATCCAGCCGGACCTCGTAGTAGGCCATCCCCAAGGGCGTATCGCTCCCGGTCCATCTGACCACGATGTTCGTGGAGTTGACCCAACCTCCATTGGAAGGATGCTGTATCGCCACGATTGGAGCGCTCATGTCCACGGTGAAATTCACGCTCCGAACCTTTTGGTTCTCAGCGTTGTCGAAGGCCAGCACGAAGACCGTGTGGCGCCCATCCGAAAAGCCAGTGAATACATGGCTGAAGGACATGGCATAATCTACCCATCCGAGATTATCATATCGAGCGTAGAAACGAGAGAGGCCAGCGCCCGGGTCACTCCCCGTCCACACCACATTGATGTCCCTGGCCTGGATGATCTCTCCTTCCCGGGGGTAGCTTATGCTGAGGAGGGGAGGCGTGATGTCCACCTGGAACCTGATGCCGGTCTCCCTAGAGTTTCCCGCTCGGTCGTAAACCCGGACGGAAACGCCATGTCCCCCCTCGCTCAAGTTGGTAAAGGTGTGGTTCTTGCTCTGGCCCAGGTCTATCGGTCCGAGATCGTCCAGGAACAGATAGGTGACGTTCAGGCCGGAATTCTCGTCGCTGGCGTTCCATCCTACCTGGATATTGGTGACGTTGAACAGAGTACCGTACGAGGGATAGAGCCATTGCACTTGCGGCGCCGTGGTGTCAACGATGAAGGAGGTGGAATTGCCGCCGCTGTTGCCCGCGAGGTCGAAGGCCCGGACCTCCACTAGATGCTGACCCTCGGAGAGGGCGGGGGTGAGGTAGCTCTGCTGTACGGACAGGTTGACCCAGGTGCCGCTATCGAGGCGCAGCTCGTACCAGGCAATGGCCGCCCCAAGGCCGCTGGCGTTCCATCTCACTTGCACGTTTTTTACGTTGATGTAGGTGCCATTGACGGGGCTCTCCATCCTGACCTCGGGGGCTTGGGAATCTACAATCACGGACTTGTTGGCGAACCCAAAGTTACTGGCCAGGTCGGACGCCCGGACCTCCAGGAGATGCTCGCCCTCCCCCAGGACCAGATCGATGCTCAGGTTCATGCCCTTCGGCTGCCAGACGCCCCCGTCCGCACGGATGTCGTATGAAAGGATGCGGGTGATGTTGTCCTGCGCCGAATAGGCCAAGCGGACCAGACCACCGCGCGAGAAGCCGCTCACCGGGGAGGTGATGCTTACCACCGGGGCATAGGGATCGACCGTGAACTGCACCGAGGCCAACCCGGTGTTGTTCACCATGTCGAACGCCCTCACCACGATCAGTTGCACCCCGGCGGGGATGATGACGGCACTCTCGTTCTGGACCTGAATGAGGGACCAGGCTCCCTGGTCCAGACGTATCTGATAACCTAGGATCCCGGTTCCATTGTCGGACGAGGTCCACCTGACCGATAATGAGGTGTGGTTCAGGACGGCGTTGTTTAGTGGCGTAGTGATGGCAAGGGTCGGGGCGAAGGCGTCCACGAAGAACATGGTCCGATTGGCCCCGGTGTTGCCGGCGACATCCCATGCTCTCACGGTGAGGTTGTGCCATCCTTGAGGTTGCGGGGACAGGGACGCTTCCAGGGCCAAGTTCATGTTCTGCCATGGCCCCCCATCGATGCTCAGCTCGAATCTTGCGATGCCTGAGCCCTTGTCGTTACCGCTCCACTTGGCGACGATGCTCGTGGAGTTGACCGCAGTGCCATAGGCAGGAGATGAGATGAGGACGGTGGGCGGGGTCAGGTCGACCGTCACCACGTCCAGCGCGACCGACACGCTTCTTCCATAGGCGCTGAGCGCCGTGATGTCGTAGACGTACTCACTGAAGGCGCTGATCTCACTGTCGTTCAGCTCCGTCTCCGATGGCGTGAAGGTGAAGGTGACCAGGCTGGTAGCGTTCCGCCTTTCGATGGAGTAGGAGCTCAGGGGGAAGATGGCGGTGTAGTTCGGCGCTGACCACTTGAGCAGCACGTAGAGCTTTCCCACGGTCGCCTGGGCCCCGGTCACGGGGCCCAACGGGCCGCTCAGAGGCCTTTGGTCGAACGCTCCCCCGATGAGGGGATAGGGGACGTCGACTACACCATCGCGGTCGATGTCCGGTGAGACCCGGTCGGCCCAGAGATTTCCTACCCCTCCGGTCGTGTTCCATCTGTCCGATGGAGAATCGTCCCTGGCCTGGACCTTGGCGGCATCGAAGGTTGACGTCGCCCCATGGTTGCCGTTGAAGATGTTCTGATAGAAGAGGGAGCCCGTGCAGGAAGAGGCAGCAATGGCATATCCGCCGCTCCCCTGGACGAGGTTGTCGCGGAAGGTCGAGCCGCCGATGCCGGAGAGGACCATGCCATCCTGGACGCAGGACAGGACCTGGTTGTTGCGGACCACAGCCCCCTGAAGGGAGATGAGACCGATGCCGAACTGGTTCTGGCGGAACAGGTTCCGCTGCAATAGCGCCGTGGGGGATGACCGGAGGGATGCCCCGTAACCGCCGTTCCCGACGAACGTGCTGTTCTCCAGGCGAAGGGATGCCTCGCCTTCGGCGATCATGCCCGAAAGGGCATTGCTGAAGAAGCTGGAGTTGCTTATCGTGGATCTGGCGCCCAATAGCGCGACCAGACCGGAGCCGTCGCCCGATGAGCAATTGCTCCAGGTGATCGAAGTGCGCGTCGAGCCATAGAGGAAGATGCCCGCCTCCGAGCTCCCCTGGCAGGTCTCATAGCTGAGCTTGGCGTCGTAGGTGGCGTTGAGCTCCAACCCCCGCGCGCTGCCTATGAACAGGTTATGGGATGAGGTTAGGTTCGATGAGGAAATGACCAACATCCCATGGCCACCCCCCTGAACCTGATTCCTTTGAACCAGGGCCCGGTCGCTGGCTGAGACGTGGATGCCTACCAGCGTCTGGCCGATGACGACGTTCTCCCAGATGTGGGTGTCGGAGCTACCCTCCTGAACGATGATCCCCTGGGATCCTGCGCCCCCGATATCGTTGCCAAGCACGTTCGAGCCGGTGCTGGCGGCCCTGACCCGAATGCCGATAGAGCAGTCCCGCAGGGTGTTGTTGATGACCTCGATCGAATCGCATTCGGAGAGCGAGATGCCAACGCTGGCCCCAGCTATGGAGTTATTCCGAAGGAGCGCCCCAACGGCCGAACTGAATGAGATCCCCTTGCCCGGGCCCGATATCGTGTTGTTGCCCACCTGCAATCCTGCTCCAGCATCGGATACGTTGACTGAGACCAGTGTGCAAGATTGGAACGTGTTCAGGGTCACATTGCCATCCTGCAATGCCTCAAGGCGGAGCCCTTCGGAGCATGAGATGATGGAATTCTCCCGGACATCGTTTTCTCTGGATGCGTTCAACCACAGTCCTGTCGTGTCGTCCCAAAGCTGGTTATCGCGGACCAAGGCACGCGTCGAACCGTCGACGGTGATTCCCGTGGTCGACGAGGAACAATTGTTGGTGGCGATCACCACATCGGCGCATCGCACAAGAACGATGCCGGTCTCGCATTCCTGGCACGAGTTGTTGCCAACATCGGAGCGGTTCGTCCCTTGGAGGAAGATGCCCCTGGTGCAATTTATGATGTCATTGTCAGAGATAACGACGTCGACGGAGTCCCCGATAGCCAGCCCAGTGGAGTCTACGTTATAGCAAGTAATCGAAGCCACCGTGATGTTGCTCGATTTCTGGACCATGACCGCGATGGGGTTGTCAGAGAGATTGCTGTCCAAAACCTTGCATGGGGAGGATGCGGAAGGACCAGTGACGTTGAAGAGAGTCACAGCCGCCCTCGGATTATATTCGTTCAATTCTGCATCGACGCCCGTGCAATTGTAGATCGTCCACCCGATAATCTCGAAATGCTTCGTGGTATTGCCGATATAGATGCCGATAGCGCTCCCGTTGGCATCCACGGGATCTGCGGGTCCCTCGATGATGTAGGGACTTCCTGAGCTCCCATCTCCATCCCACTTGAACTCATCGTCGTAGAATTCCAGGTCTGTGTCGTTGTTGGCCCTGAACAAGGAAGGGGGCAAGGGCTTGTCCTGCGGTGCTGGTGAGCTCCCAATATCGGATGCAGAGACGGCTGGGATTGATGCCACGATCATCAGGCCAAAGGCCATCGACAGTGCCACAGCGAGCAAGAGCCCCTTCATAAGCGCTTTTATCCCCCGTCGAGCTTGAACTCCTAAGGCGAGCGCGCTATTTATGCATATTTCGGGAAGGCATGGAGCATCCCGCCCTTTCTGGTGTCCGATCAAGCGGTCGATTTGTTGCGAAGTGAAAATAGAAAACAGGAAAAGGGTTGGATTAAGTGGTTTGTGGGCTTAGGCTCACTTCTTTCCCTTAGGCGCCTCGGGCTTCTTCTCCGCGGGCTTCTGCTCCTTCGGCTGCGGTTCCTCTGGCTTCTTCTTCAGGAAGAGGAAGTAGACCGCTACGATCGCTAGTGCCGCGACCACGGCCACGATGATCAGCCAGGTCCAGTCGTCCACGGGGTCCATGCCGATTTCGCCCAGGTCGTTGGCACCAGCTCCCACCACTACCTCCTTCTTGAGATCCTTCATTCCGGAGGCGGATACGGTGAGGTTGTAGGTGCCCAGCGGTAC
>Ga0209254_10005380_pt1 | contig 11783 bp, 12 predicted proteins | sample FrelakmetDIP11DI_FD_187148 | JGI IMG/M metagenome (GOLD analysis project Ga0209254, IMG submission 187148) | Freshwater lake sediment microbial communities from the University of Notre Dame, USA, for methane emissions studies - DIP11 DI (SPAdes)... | ecosystem: Environmental > Aquatic >... | reverse complement strand
TGTGTGTAGAGAAGGAGGGCTACCTTCTTGAGTTGAGCAGGTACATACATCTGAATCCGGTGAGGGCAGGGGTTGCGGAAAATCCGGGGGGATATAAATGGAGCAGTTACGGATACTACATTGGGGAGAAAGAAGGACCCGGCTGGCTGAATACGGGCTGGCTTTTGGCGGAATACGGCCAAAACAGAAAAGCAGCCTGGAAGAACTATAAAGGATTTGTGGAGGCGGCGATAGAGAATCCCTCAAAATATCCCAAAGAGGATATCATAGGGCAGGCGATTTTAGGGAGCAAGGAATTCACCAAGAAGGTAATTAAAAGGATAAAGAGCGGCAAGAAATCTGACGAGATAACGGCAAAGAGAAGATACGAAAGCGGGATAGACCTTGAAGAGATAAGAGACAGCATATGCAGATATTACAAAGTAAAGGAGATTAGAAATATAGACATATCTGAAGAACGACGCGGCAGGCTGATGTTCATATTCCTATCAAAGAAGGAGACATCTGCATTCAATAGAGAGATAGCGGAGATGGCAGGGGGGCTGAGTCCTTCGGCTGTGACTCATCAATATAAAAGGATATCGAAACGGCTTAGGGAAGACAGGAGATTCTCGAAGGGATGGGAGAAAGAATCGAAGTCGATAATGTCAATGATCAAGGGCAGACCCCAATGACAGAACAGGGCGACCATTGGGCGACGTTAGTTTTGTGGAGAGATTGGAGGGTGTCTCGGGCAGATCGTTACGGCGTCGAAACCCCGGCCCAAAGAGAAAAGATAAGGAGAATTAAGTGTGGTGTCCCCGGAACTCATCAAGCAGCATGCTCCGGGTGATGGCCGCGGTATGCCATGCTGAGTTGCAATACCTGGATGACGTTGGTTTTCCCCTTCGCAGAAAAGATGCTATTGCCGGGACAACCACGAATCATTTAAAATTAATAAGAGCTTGATGGAGTATTTTGACCGGTAACCTGCAAAGTATTCTGCTTTGCGGGTTTTTGTTTCTACTCATTAAGTTAAATAATCATTGAGAGGTGTTGAATGAAGACAAAGAAAATGATCCTGTGCGCCGCATTCCTGGGGTTTATCGCAGCCCTGTTTTTCACCGTTGCATCCGAAGCGGCGGAAAACAAAAAGACCGGGGGGACTCTCGTAGTGTCGGAAGGAAAATCCGTAAAGGTGAATTATACCCTGACAGTAGACGGCAAGGTCGTGGATAGTTCAAACGGCCGGGGACCTTTAGAGTTCAAGGCCGGCAGTCATCAGATGATCCCCGGGTTCGAGAAAGCGGTAATGGGGATGAAGACCGGCGAGAAAAAGTCCTTTAAGGTCAGCCCCAAAGAAGGATATGGGACTGAAGATCCCAAGGCTATTCGAGATATCCCGAAAAATCAGCTTCCGCCTGAAATGACGCCAAAGGCGGGCATGACGTTAACCGCCCAGACAAACGGTCAGAAAGTTCCTGTCAGGATTGTGGAAGTCAAGAAAGACGTGGTTGTCATGAACTTCAATCATTCCCTTGCAGGCAAGACCCTTCATTTCGATGTAGAGGTCCTTGAAATAAAATAGGGCACTGGGACTGAGGAGGAAAACACTCTATGTTTCTGAAAATCGGTCACCGCGGAGCAAAGGGGTACATAACCGAAAATACCCTCGAAAGTTTCAGCAAAGCAATCGAATTGGGGGCGAACGCTATTGAGTTCGACGTGAGGAGATCGAAAGATGCCCAGTTGATTATCAGCCATGACGATAACCTCAAAAAAGTATTCGGCAAAGACGTCCTCATAAACGAATCAACCTTACAAGAGCTGAAGCAGTTAACAGACAACAGGATCGTCACCCTTGAGGAGGCTCTGCGCTTTATCAGCGGGAAGGTCGAAAAAATAGTGGTAGAACTGAAAGAGACCGGTTATGAACAGGGGATCCTTGATCTGATAACGAAAGAAAACCTGAGAGAAAGGGTAATCGTCGTTTCTTTTCTTGAAGAGGCACTTGCTCGTGTAAGAGACCTCGACGCAACAATCGAAACCGGCCTCATTTTTACAAAGGCGAAAAAACCTATCGAGACCGCGCTAAGGCTGAAAGCGCAGTATCTCGTCTCTCTTTACCGATTCATGCACAGGCGAGACGTTGCAAAAGCGCACAAGAGCAATCTGAAGGTAATTGTCTGGACGATCAATACGAAAAAGGAGGCTGAAGAATACTTCGCCAAAGACGTGGACGGAATAGCCTCCGACAAACCAGACATATTGAGGCATATCGCCCGGTCCTCATTCCAGGCCGAAGAGATAATCAGTTAAGTCTAATTTTTTCTGCGCCGGGGACGGTTTTTCTCTGCGCTTTGAGGCATAGCGGTCTTCTCCGATGTCTTTTCTCTCTTCTCTGCTTCTTTCGACTGAGGTCTTTCTCCAACCCGTTTTCTTCCATAAGGCTGTTTTCCGTAACGCGGCGGCTCCTGCCTTACCGGACGGGCAGACCTTCTTCTGTACCCGGTGACGATCATTTCTTCTGTCAATGACATGACCGGTATCTTCTGCCTGATATAGTCTTCGATGTCCGTGAGGGAATGCACATATTCCTCGCAGGCGAGGCTTATGGCCCTGCCGGCAGCGCCGGCGCGTGCGGTTCTGCCGATCCTGTGCACATAGTCTTCAGAATCCTGGGGCAGATCGTAATTGATCACGTGCGTAACCCCTTCGACATGGAGCCCCCGGCTCGCCACATCCGTAGCCACAAGAATCGGCAATGTGCCGGCCTTGAACCGGGCGAGCACCTTCATCCGCTTCTCCTGGGGAATGTCTCCGGTTATGGCTGCAGTTGCGAGGCCATTGACGTTCAGAACTGCCTCAAGCCGTTCAGCTGCTGCCTTGGTATTACAGAAGATAAGATAACGGCCGCCGGGCTCACGCCTGAGGATTCCGAGAAGAAGCCCGATCTTCTCGGACATGCCAACGTGGTATATCTCCTGTTCAACGAGGTCCACAATGACATTCTCCGGAGTCACTGAAAACCGCTCGGGATTATTCATATGTTCATAGCACAGTTCGAGCACCCGGTTGGACAGGGTTGCAGAAAAGAGCATGGATTGCCGCTTGTCATAAGGAGACATCCTTCTGAGCAGGAAACGAAGGTCGCTGATGAATCCCATATCGAAGAGACGGTCTGCCTCGTCGATTACAAGGAACTGGGTATTCCTCAGGCTGTAGACTTTCTGTTTGAGATAATCAATGAGCCTTCCGGGTGTGCCTATGAGCACGTCAACGTCCTTTGCAATGTCCTCGCGCTGCTTGAGATAATCGATGCCGCCGTAGACAGGGACTATTCTGAAGCCGGTGGCCGCCCCCAGCAATCTCGCTTCCGCGTCTATCTGGATTACGAGTTCCCGCGTCGGCGCAATAATCAGCGCCCTTGGCGAAATACCCCGTCGCGGTGAACGCGATGAGAGCATACGTGAAAATACCGAGATCAGGAAAGCTGCGGTCTTTCCGGTGCCTGTCTGTGCCTGGGCCGCGATGTCCTTACCCCGCAATGCTACAGGGAGGGTGAGGGACTGAACGGGGGTACACTCGCTAAACCCCGCAGCCTTGATCCCTTCGAGAACCTGTGGGGGAATATCCAGCTCTTCAAATCTCATTGCTTCTACTATACCTCATCTTGATGTAAAACATGGACCCCGAACTTCTTCAGGCTCTCGGCCAGGGCATAGAGGGGAAGACCCATAACATTAAAAAAATCCCCCTCTATTTTTTTCACCATCACCGCGCCGAGCCCCTGAATCCCATATGCACCGGCCTTGCCGAAAGGCTCGCCGGATCTGATGTATGCCTCTATCTCCTCCCCGCCCATTCTCTTAAAGTATACTTTTGTCTCTACTGACATGGACAGTTCTTTCTTTCCTGCGGTATCTATTATGGTGAATCCCGTGATGACGGAATGGGCTCTCCCGCTCAGCGTCTTAAGCATCTCCCTCGCCTGTTCCTCACCGCCGGGTTTGCCGAATATGTTACGTCCTGATATCACAAGAGTGTCAGCCGCGATAACGAGAGCATTTCTGTGTCTGCGGGCAACGTCCTTTGCTTTTGCGCGCGAAAGAAATGTTGCGAGTTCATGAGGCTTCAGTCCGGCATTCGCTTTCTCATCGCAGTCGCTTTCGTCCACCTTAAATTTCAGGCCCGTCTTCCCGAAAATTTCTTTTCTTCTTGGAGAAGCCGATGCGAGAATAATTTTTCTGGTATTACGCATATTGCCCTGCAACAAACCCTGAAGCCCACGCCCACTGAAGGTTGTACCCGCCGAGCTGTCCTGTAACATCAACAACCTCACCTGCAAAATAGAGGCCGGGCACCTTCTTTGCTTCCATGGTTTTGGATGAGAGTTCTTCGGTATCGACGCCGCCGGCAGTGACCTCTGCATTCCCGTAGCCCTCGGTCCCCTCGGGCCTGATTGTCCAGTGGTGCATCTGATACGCTATATCTTTAAGTTCCTTCTCCGTATACTGGCACAACGGCCTTGAAGGCGCATATAATTCGCACCACGTGCGGCTGAATCTCCTGGGGAGATATTCCGAGAGAAGGTTGCTCAACTCGACCCTGCTCTTCGGCTTCGCCGTGAAGAGCGCATATGCATCCTTTTCAGGCATCAGATCAATCGCGATTTCTTCCCCGCGGTCCCAATAGGATGAAACTTGCAGAATGGCAGGCCCGCTCAGGCCCCGGTGGGTAAAAAGAACTTCTCCCCGAAACCGTCTGCCTTTACAGTTCACCTCAGCATGAAATGAAACTCCGCTTAATGCATCGAATCGTTTCTGATCATGCCGGCTGAATAGAAACGGCACAAGTGCAGGTTTCAGCTGCGTGATCTTCAGGCCAAATCTCCGGGCGGTGCGGAATCCCATATCTGTTGCGCCAAGTGCAGGATACGATAAGCCGCCTGTTGCGATCACAAGCGCCGCTGCGTCTATTCTGCCGGAATCCGTTGAGATTCTAAAGTGATCCGCTTTTGCGATGCTGCCGATTCTGCAATTCACGCGTATCGCAACGCCGGCGTTTCGACACTCCGCAGAGAGCATCCTGACGATATCCGCTGAAGTATCCCGGCAGAAGAGTTGTCCGTTTTCCTTTTCATGATATGCGATCCCGTGTTTTTCTACCATACCGATGAAATTATTGGGAGTAAACCGTGAGAGCGCGGATTTGCAGAAATGGGAGTTTGCAGACAGGTAATTTTCAGGCCGCAGATATATGTTCGTAAAATTGCAGCGCCCGCCCCCTGAAACCCTGACTTTCTTCCCTATTGAACCCATATGGTCGAGGACAAGCACCGAGCGGTTTCTTTTCCCGGCCTCAATCGAGCACATGAGACCTGCTGCCCCTGCTCCTATGACAACGACATCCTTTTTGATCAGAGGCTTTATGTCCTGCATCGTTTTTCAGGCAGCGTTTAACTCTTTTCTCAACCAGGCTTTGAGTTCGCCGTCGGGGGCATAGACACCTTTAAAATTACATACCGGCTGTTCAAATCTCTCAGGCAATTCGAATTTTGCCAGATCTACTGCTTCTTCATTGCTTATTTTGATGAGATAGATGTGATACGGTTTGGTCCAGCAGTTCACGACAAAATAGACTGAATAATCCTTTTTCGACTGGACCACATGTCTTCTGTCCTCCCCACGGGCCCAGATGTTGCCCCACTCCAGATACATTCGCACTGCCATTTCAGGCGTCATCTCCCAGTCAATCTCATTAATGAGCTTCCCGTCTTTCTTCAACTCTTCGAGTGTTGTTATCATGTCTCCCCCTTTCTTGATCTACCCATTGCACATATGATAATACTGCTCATGTGTTCTGAAAACTATTACCATTGTAACATTATTTCATCCAGCATTCATGACATTCCCATGCGTGAGAGTGATTGTTGAACCATACCGCATCGGCAAATTCAGGTCTCCTGCCGTTGCTTTTCATTTCATCGTATTTCCCCTTTGCGCCGCATCGGGGGCAGTCCATTTCTTTTCCGTGCAGATACTGACTTTTTATCCATTCTCCTGTCAACGCCCTCCGTATCGATGTATAAAGGTCGTATCCGTTACATGAACCGCAAAGGATTCCTTCCTCTTCGATCCACTGAACAATTTTGCGCTGAAAACGGTTCACCGCTCCTCTCATGTCATCCTCGGAAAACTCGTTAAAGCCCCGTTTACTTTCTCCCATTTATTCTCCTTGTTGATATGACATCACTGTTTGCGTTTCAAGGTTTCTGATCATTACGTGGAATTGCGAAAAAAATCGGGTAACTGCGCAAGCAATGATGGACCGAGATTCTTCGGCTTTGGCCTCAGAATGACATTGCGAAGCAGCCTCTATCAGCGCAAATAAACAGATTATGCTGAGAATCGAAACTGAAGTTCTTAGACTAACTTCCTTACGGCCTTTACCTGTTTGACAACCTTCTTCTCTGCAGCCTTTACTTTCTTGGCAACGGTTTTCTCCACTGCTTTTACTTTCCTGGCAACCGTTTTCTCCACGGCCTTCACTTTCTTGGCAACGGTTTTCTTTACGCTCTTTACCTGCTTGGCAACTTCCTTTTTGGCGTTCTTAACTTTCTTGACAATCGTTTTCTTGTTCATCCTTCCCTCGCTTTATAGAATATTTGCACCGTGCTGATGCAATGAAACCCTATGCGTTGAGTCATCCTACCAGACATTATCTCTCTTGTCAACAATCAAGCTCTGTATGGGTTCATAGATAAAAAAACCGCACTATAATGCAGGATGCTGCCGGACAGCACGAACAGATGCCAGATGGCGTGGTGATACGGCAATCGGCGCCACAGATAGAAAATAATTCCGACAGTATACATCAAGCCTCCCATCACTATAAGGATGAGTGCGCCCGGCGGAACAGAAGCGGCCAGAGGCTTGATAGCAACTATTGCAGCCCACCCCATCGTGATATAGAGGATAAGCCGTATAGAGGAAAATCTTCGCAGCGGTGAAAGATGGAGGGCGATCCCCAGGAAAGCGAGGCCCCAGACAACCCCGAAGAGAGACCATCCCCAGACTCCCTGCAGGTTCACCAGGGTAAAAGGTGTGTATGTACCTGCAATGAGAAGATAGATTGCCGAATGATCTACTATTCTCAGAATCTCCTTCGCCTTCGGGTGCTGTATCCCGTGATACAGCGTAGATGCTAAATAGAGAATGATAAGCGACGCGCCAAAAATGCTGCAACTGGCAAGATGCCGGGTGCTCCCGCAGGCACGTGCATGAGCGATCAGTATTCCCATGCCGGCGATCGCCAGGACTGTCCCTATCCCGTGAGTGACGCTATGGGCTATTTCTTCCCGCAGATGAGTATATGAGCTTTCTTCCATCTGTCAGATCTGTCGTGTTGTAACAATGCACAGGAGGAGCATGCTGGGAATCATCTCACTCCTTGCTGTCTTTTGCCGCTCTCATTTTCTCGATCACCTGTTTCAATACCACAAACAATTCATCGGACAATTGCTGCATATTCTCCATCCTCTCGATAGCTTTGAGGACAAGGCTGCGCAGATCATCCTCCGTAACAGATGCATCCAAAAGTTCCAGTGTCCCTTTTACCGTTATAATGTGTTCGTTCATTGTGTCTGATATTTCTTTTAGTTTTTCGTTGATCTCTGACATTTCATTCCTCCTTTCAATCCGATGCAGCCGCTCTCATAGAAGATAAAACGTTATGATTAATTATATCCGAAATTGTTGAAGCTGCGCAGAGGTGCGTTACACACCCTGTAAAATAATGTGGGGCAATGAGAGCAATGGGAATGCCTAACATTCCTGAATTGTGATTGATCCGCAGGCAACAATTTTCTATCGTTGTCCCCGGGCAGATTTTTTTCGGACTTTAATAGTAATTTCCTTTTCAGAGGTGTCTATAGAGATGTTGATGTAGCTGACCATCGCGAGAAACGCTGCGAAGAGCAAAAGACCGGCTGCGATATAGTATGCCGTCGTATACGCACCTGTCGCATCGGCTATTTTACCCGCGAGCATAGGACCGAAGACACCGCCGAGCCCCCACGAAGTGAAAAGGATCCCATAGTTAAGGCCGAGATTGTTCGTTCCCCAGTAGTCTGCCGTGGTCGCCGGAAAAAGCGCAAGGCAGGCCCCGTAGTTGAACCCCACAAATGCCGAGCCAAGGACAAAGGCAGCTACGGTTGAAAACTGCGGGAAGAAAAACATGATCATCGCCTGCATGATACAGACAAGGGCGATCGTAACAATCCTTCCGATATAGTCCGATACCACGCCTGCTACAATGCGACCTCCGGCATTGAAAACCGCGAGAAGGGCGACAAAGAAAAATCCGGCCTTTATCGTATTGCCGGACTGGACCGCCACTATCTTCGCGAGGTGCCCGATAATCATGAGCCCGGCGGTCGCTGCACAGGCATACTGGATATAGAGGGAATAAAACACAGGAGTCCTGATCATCTGCCGCCACGAACTATCGGCATGGGCGGGTTTTACAACACTTCCGCCCTGTGCTCCTTGGAAAGGAGCCTGCATGACGGGTGGATTCTTGATCAACTGCGCAAAGAGGGTCGTGGTAATGATAAAGGCAATTCCGAGAATCCTGAAGGAGTAACTGATCCCATAGGTAGACAGGAGATATTTGGAGAGAGGCGCGATATAAACGGGTGCGAGCCCAAACCCGGCCACCACAAGCCCGGTAATGAGGCCTTTCTTCTGCGGCGGGAACCATTTGACGGCAGCAGGCATTGCAGAGGCATAGCCGAGACCTATCCCGGTTCCAGCCATAACGCCGAACCCGAGCACTGCCGGCAGAATGCTTGCAGGCGTTCCGAAGCCCGCGATGATAAGTCCTGCTCCAGTGAGAAGTGCGCCAACCGAAGCAACAACACGGGGACCAAACTTGTCCTGAAGCCGTCCGGCAGGCACCATCATTGCGGCAAAACACGCGATCGCAACCGTATAAGGGAGCGTAGCTTCTGTCTTGCTCCAGCCAAACCCGCCTTTATCTACAGGCTCTGTCAGTTGTTTTCCGAAAATACTCCAGGCATACAAAATACCAAGGGCAAGATTCAGCCCCATGCCGGCAAAGGTTACAATCCACCCTTTTCTTCCCGTCGTCTCCCCCTCCATCCGTTGCCGAACAGTGCATTCACTTTTCATGCTGTGCTCCATATGCAGTATATTCGACCGAATTTTATAGTACAACACACAATAGCTTGAAAGAAAGAAGACCCCTTTGATAAAGTGAAAGAACATTGATACTCCTGATTTGCCCCCCTGTTGCAAAACCATGTGAACCGCCGGCTGGCATCGCGAGGCTTTCGGGCATGCTCGGCAGCCAAGGCATTACACATCGTACTCTGGACGCGAATGGTGAGGGAATCCTTCATCTCCTCCGGATACCTTTCCCCAGAGGAAAAGAAGGGAACACGTGGACACAAAGGGCTTTCCGCAATTGTGAGCGCAACATCACCTCCCTGCGAGACCCTCTTCTTTACCGTCACATCGACCGTTACAAAAGGGCAGTTAAGGATATCGACAGGGTGCTCAGCGAAGTTACCTCATCGGGCGTTTCGGTGGGGCTGGTAAATTATGAGCAAAAAGGGTTATCCCCTGTTAAGAGCGAAGACCTCCTGACTGCTGCAGAACAACCCGAACTGAACCCCTTCTATCCCTATTTCAGGTCGAGACTCGAAGGGCTGTTCCACGAGAAAGAACCGTCAGTGGTAGGCATCTCTGTGAACTATCTGAGTCAGGCGCTCACCGCTTTTTCGATGCTGGGTTTCATCCGGCGCGAATTCCCCCGGCTGAAAGTGATAATGGGTGGCGGACTTATCACCTCATGGTTAAAAAACCCCCGGTGGAAAAACCCCTTCTCCGGCATGGTGGATCATCTCGTGGCAGGACCAGGCGAATATAAACTTCTCTCCCTCCTCGGAGAGAATGTGACGGGGGAAAAAATACCGAGGCCGGATTATCGTGCGCTGCCGCAAGATAATTACCTTTCACCCGGTTTTATTCTCCCCTACAGCGCTTCGTCCGGGTGTTACTGGCATAAGTGCTTGTTCTGTCCTGAAAAAGCAGAAGGGAATCCTTATGCTGCTGTTCCTTCACAGCAGGTTATTTCGGACTTAAAGGCTCTTACGGAAATACATGCTCCCACGCTTATCCATCTTCTTGACAACGCGGTAAGCCCGGCGCTCCTCGATGTCCTTTCCCGCGACACCATAGGTGTTCCATGGTACGGGTTCGCGCGCATCGGCCCCCCTCTGACTGATCCTGATTTTTGCATGGCGCTGAAACAGACGGGATGTGTCATGCTCAAGCTCGGGATTGAATCCGGGGATCAGGGGGTACTCGACGTCATGGAAAAAGGGATCAGCGTTGAGACAGCTTCTGTCGTCCTCAAAAACCTGAAGAGAGCGGGAATCGCGGCGTATGTGTATCTCCTCTTCGGCACGCCGGCAGAGACTGAGGCTGCTGCAAAGAAGACCCTCGAATTCACCGTGAAGCACAGCGACTGCATCGACTTCCTCAACCTTGCGATATTCAACATGCCCGTCTGCGGGGAGAACAATCCGGGGATCGAGACGCGCGAATTTTATGCGGGAGACCTTTCTCTTTACACTGATTTTATCCAGCCGCACGGCTGGGACAGAAAACGGGTGAGAATGTTCCTCGAAAATACATTCAAGAAACACCCTGCGGTTTCTGCCATCCTAAAGCACGAACCCCCGCTCTTCACCTCGAACCACGCGCCGTTCTTTGTGATGGGACGGTGAGGTCATATGACTAAAGGCATGTGATATCACTAATCCATAATAATGCATACATAGGGAGAAGATGAGACGGAGATAGAGTATTTGAGCGGGTTTTTTTGCCGATAGTCAACTACCCCCCTTGATCCCCCCTTGCCAAGGGGGGAATATAAGGGGGGTGAGGCAAAAGCCTCGCAGGGAGGCACGACCGAGAATGAGCGAAAATGCTCTGTCTGCGGCGATTTTATAATAAATGTAAGAATACCATGGACTAAATCTCCACGATCTCGATATCATCCGCTGAATTGATAAACGGTTTTTCCAGATCTGCGATTGCAATAAGACGCGTAAAGGTATATGCATATGAAGTAATAAGGGTAATGCATTTCTTATCGAATATGACAGGGTTTATCCGGGCCTGATGTGCCCGGATCAGCACACTCCTGCCGAGCCGGGTCATGACACTCATAAAATAATCCTGACCAAACTTCTGTCTGCCGTCCGATCCCGTATCACCTGTCTCCTTCACTTCTGTAAAGTCACCCCATGTAAGCTGATGCCATTGTTCACTGCATAACTGGATAGTATTTATTTCCTCCAGCGTGTTTACATCAGGCGGTACTCCGTGGACGGCGATAAGACCGTTTTCTGCAACTACCGCAAAAGACAAAAACTGGAAGATATCCGAAAAAGAGTCATTTTCATCTGGAGCAAGACTCTCCCAAAAATCTGCCGGGCTGAACGGGACAGAGCAATATCCTTCATGATTCCCCATGAGGAGAAATACCTGATCAGGAGCCTCAGCTTTTTTTCCAAGCAGATACGCAATATTTTCCCTTGAATCCGGCCCCCTGTCCACATAATCCCCGAGGAAAATCAGCGCATATCCGGGCTTAAAATATTCGCGAAAAACTGTTTCAGTAGCATCCAGGTCCCCATGCGTATCACCCACAAATACGGCTTTCCCCTTCGGCTGCAAGCGGATGAGGCGTTGGTCCCTGGCTAATAGTTC
>Ga0209254_10005379_pt1 | contig 11785 bp, 10 predicted proteins | sample FrelakmetDIP11DI_FD_187148 | JGI IMG/M metagenome (GOLD analysis project Ga0209254, IMG submission 187148) | Freshwater lake sediment microbial communities from the University of Notre Dame, USA, for methane emissions studies - DIP11 DI (SPAdes)... | ecosystem: Environmental > Aquatic >... | reverse complement strand
ATCCAGACGGCTCGAGTCTTTCCCAATAAAGACGTGCGGCCCGCCCGCCGATACCCAGGGGGCCCCCGCCCTGGATATGCCCGATCAACGTCTGCTTTTTCGTCTTGGCGCGAGCTATGTCGTTACCCGGACTGGGAATCCTCGCGACTCGCGGCTCGGAACTGGCTACTGACCGGTATATCATCGCCAACTAGTCGAGCGTTGAGGAGACCGAGGCGGATGGGCGCACAGGTTCTGGACGGCAAGGCGGTGGCCGGGAAGATCCGGGGACAGGTCAAGGGGCGGGTCGACGCGATCCGCGCCACGGGCGGTCGCGCCCCGGGGCTCGCCGTGGTCCTGGTGGGCGAGAATCCGGCCTCTCAGGTCTACATTCGCAACAAGCGCAAGGCCTGCGCGGAGGTGGGATTCCACTCGGAGCTCCACGAGCTCCCCGTCGTCACCAGCCAGGGCGAGCTTCTCGACCTAATCGATCGGCTGAACGGGGATGACCACATCGACGGGATCCTGGTTCAGCTCCCCCTGCCCGAGCACATGGACGCGGAGGAGGTGACTGAGCGCATCCTGCCGACCAAGGACGTGGACGGCTTCCACCCCTATAACCTGGGCCGGCTGGCACTGCGCATGCCGTTGCTGCGTCCCTGCACCCCCAAGGGCGTGATGACCCTGCTGGGACGAACCGGCCTGTCCCTGGAGGGGCTGGATGCGGTCGTCATCGGCCAGTCCAACATCGTAGGCCGCCCAATGGCGCTGGAGCTCCTGGCCGCCCGCTGCACCATCACGGTCTGTCACAGCCGTACCCGGGACCTGGCCGAGAAGGTCCGGAACGCCGACGTGCTGGTCGCGGCCATGGGCCGACCCGCCTATGTCCCTGGGGACTGGATCAAGCCCGGTGCTCTGGCGATCGATGTAGGCATCAACCGAACGCCAGACGGCAAGCTGGTGGGTGATCTGGATTACGCCGCCTGTGCCGAGCGGGCCGCCTGGATCACCCCGGTCCCCGGAGGAGTGGGCCCCATGACCATCGCGAGCCTGCTGGAGAACACCCTCCAGGCGGCCGAGCTGCACGGAGCAGAGACGGCGAGCCGGTAATCGACACTCGCCCTCCCGCTGGCCCTGCCCTTCTCCTCGACCGCTCTCGCAGTAAGGTCCGCTGCCCTACCCAAGCTTCGCCTGGCGACTCAGCTGTTGAGCCTCAGGGTCGAGAGGCCTCCGTCCACGTGGATCACCTGTCCCGTGGTGAGTCGGGCATCCTCCAGAAGCCAGAGGGCCGCCTGAGCAAGATCCTCGGGCTCGGCGATGCGTTTCAGCGGGTGGCGCTCCGCCGCGCCCGCCCGCTTCTCCGGGCTGTTCAGCAGCCGATCCGCCAGGGGCGTTGCCGTCAGCGTGGGTGCCAGGACGTTCACGCGAATACGGGGTGCCAGCTCCGCCGCAAGGGCTCGGGCGAGTCCCTCCACGGCCCCCTTGGCGCTCGCCACCGAGGCATGGAACGGCATCCCGGTGCCCGCCGCCACACTACTGAAGAGGACTAGGCTGGCGGAATCCGATCGGCGCAAGGCCTTGAGCGAGCCCTGGATGGCCCGGACGGCCCCCATAAGATTGACCTCAAGATCTTCCAGCCACTCCGCCTCGGGGATGCGCTCGAAGGGCTTGAGTCGAATGGTGCCCGGACAGTAGGCGAGTCCGTCCAGGGACTCCGGCATCCGATCCGCGGGGAAGGGCTCCGCTCGGGCGTCCCATCGCAGGCTGGTTACATTGGGGTCGTCCAGGGCGAGCTCCGGGTGGCGGGACAGCTGGGTCACCTGGTGTTCGCGCTTCACCAAAAGGGTCACAAGGGCGGCGCCGATACCGGAGGTGCCACCTACGATGAGGATCTGCTTTGCCATGTCGATCTATCCGTTGCAATCGCACTGTTTCGGACGAGTTGATCCGCTTGTAGGGTGGGAGATTCCGTCAATGACTTCCTTTTCAATACCTGGCCAAGACAGGGGTCGATCACGCTCCGGCAAACCCGACTGAGATCGCTACCCCCCTCGCCGAGCCACCGACACCGCTCCCGCCAGCGGACTGCCCGCGAACGCCGTCAACTCTTGGTTAAACTGTGCCTGACGTCGATGACGTCAAAGCCGGCACGACGGTTTTCACGGAAGAACCATCAGAAAAAATGATGTTCGCATTACCTTGACAACTCTTGGACAAAAACTGATTCTCGTCTGACAAAAATTCATACTGGGTTAAGCCAACCGCACGAGGAAACGATCGTGAGCGACGACATCGAGATCCTAGAGTCCTGTTGCCCCGGCCGCCGAGTTCATGCCCTAATCGACATTCCCAGTACCGAAGGGATTGACGAGGGATGACGGTGCTGCGTGGGCTTCGGCCCCCGCGGACTCTCTAGGGGTCTTTAATATGGTGGGGACATGCGATGAAGGTGGCGGTGATCGGTGGAACGGGCTTCGTCGGCGTCTACCTGGTTGAGCGGCTGTTGGCCGAGGGGCACCGCCCACGCCTCCTGGTTCGCTCCGGGAGCGGCTCTAAGGTGGAGCGAGCGGACGACTGCGAGATCGTCCTGGGGGACGTAGAGCAGCCCGATGCCATGGACCGGTGTCTGGAGGGCACCGATGCCGTCATCTATCTGATCGGACTGCTACGAGAGCTCCCGACCCAGGGCATTACCTTTGACGCCATGCACCGCGCGGGTGTCGAGTGCACCATCGCCGCGGCCCGAGGTCAGGGTGTGGAGCGATTCCTGTTGATGAGCGCCAATGGGGTTCGGCCGGACGGGACCGCTTATCAGCGAACCAAATATCAAGCGGATGAGGCCCTCAAGGCTTCCGGTCTGCGCTGGACCATATTCCGGCCCTCCGTGATCTTCGGGGATCCGCGCGGGCGCATGGAGTTTTGCTCCCAGCTCAAGCGCGACCTGATTGACAGCCCTCTGCCCGCCCCCTTGTTCTTCCCCGGATGGCTGCCGACCCACGCGGGCGACTTCGAGCTGGCCCCGGTGGCGGTCGAGGACGTGGCCGCGGCCTTCACCTTGGCCCTGTCCGACCCCAGCACCGAATCCCAGACCTACAGCCTGTGCGGTCCGGACCGCCTGAGCTGGAAGACCATCCTCCAAACCATCGCCAGCGCCAGCGGGCGGACCAAGTGGATGCTGCCCGCGCCCGCCCTGGCGGTCAGCGTCGTAGCCGGCCTGCTGGATCGCTTCCCCTGGTTCCCCATCACCCGGGACCAGCTCCGGATGCTCATTGAGGGCAACGTCTGTTACGAGAACGACGGCTTCGCGCGACTGGGGCTCACACCCACCCACTTCGGGCCTGATGCGCTGAGCTATCTGAGGGGCTGAGGGGCCCGGTCGGCGCTGACCCTGATCGCGGTCCACACATCCAGGCCCCGAAACTGGCCCTGGGTGCCATCGCGGCGGGGGCCGCTCCAGCGGTAAGCCCGCTGGGCAAGGCCTGAACGGCTAAGCGACCTTGGGCCGCATCTGCTCCCGCCGCAGGCGTGGGGTGAAATAGCGGTCGGCGTCTTCCAGATCCACCTCGGCCCCCTCGGCATTCACCAGGGGCTGCTCATAGTCCTTCCAGCCGCGCAGGCCGGTCTGGAGCGAGGCCACTTCCTGATACCCCAGAAGCAGCATGGAGTTGGCCGCGAGTACGCTGCGGTAGCCGGATCGGCACACCACCACCACCTCCCGCTCCCGGGCCTGTACCAGCTCCGGGACCGTCTCCTCGTAGTCCCACTCGCAGGCGGATTCCAGGATGCCGCGGGGGACGCTGATGGAGTCCGCGATGTGCATGGCGGCGAACTCCTCAGGCTCACGCACGTCGACGATCAGGAGCTCAGGATTATCCTCCAGCCGCTCGGCCAGATCCCAGGGCATAATCTCCTTGACATTGCCGAGGCAACCCTTAACGAGCTCAAGAAAATTTTTCATCTTGGCACCACTTGGGCCGGTTCGGTCCCGCACGGGGACTCTGCCAATTTTGCATCAATCGCGGGGGAAACCGCGCTCGCAGAGCCCGCGCTCCACCGCGATCACCGCCGCCTCGACCCGGGAATGGACCTCGAGCTTGCGCAGGATCGCCTTGACGTGGAGCTTCACGGTCCCATCCGAGATGCCCAGTCGGCGCCCGATCGCCTTGTTGCTCTGCCCCTCGGCCAGGTGACAGAGGATCTCCTGCTCCCTTGGGGTCAGGTCGGCTACGCGGTCCCGGAGCTCCATGCCGGAGCGCACCTCCCCCTGAACCGCCTTGGCCAGAATGCCCGCTAGCTCGGGGGCTACCACCGTGCGTCCCTGCACAATCTCATGGAGCGCCGCGATCAGGGCATCGGGCTCCATGTCCTTCAGCAGATAGCCTTGGGCGCCGGCCTGGAGGCTCTCGATCACATCCCGCTCCTCGGCGCTGGTCGTCAGCATGGCGATGGGCATCCGTGGGTGGGCAACCCGCAGCTCCCGGAGGACCTCGGTGCCAGTCATGCCCGGCATGCGCATATCGAGCAGCACCACGTCGGGGTCCCTCTCCGCCACTCGGCGAATCCCGGCTCCACAGTCCCCCAGGGCCGCCACCACCTCGATGCCCCGCCGCTCCAGGAGCTCCTGGAGCCCGAAGCGGAACAGGGCATGGTCATCGATCAACAGGACTCGCATCAGGCCGCGACCCGAACCTGCCGATCCGGCCGCCGGCCGGCCTCAAGCATCAGCTCCACCCGGGTCCCCTCCCCCGGCTCGCTCTCGATGCGCAGCTCCGCCCCGATACGGCGGGCCCGCTCCTCCATGATCGAGAGCCCGATGTGCTCTCCCGCCCGGTCCCCTGACACCGGGATGCGGAAACCGACCCCGTCATCCTCCACCAGCACCACCAGGGCGCCGCCCGGGGGCCCATTGGGTACCCCGCCAGACTCCCGGGTCAGCAGGACCCGCACCGTGTGGGCGCGGGCGTGCTTGCGGATATTGGCCAGACACTCCTGGACGATGCGCAGGACCTGCAGCTCCTGGGTCGCCGAGAGCTCCAGGTGGCGGCAGTCGTTCTGAAACAGGCAGTGCGCATCGGTCTCCCGGCCGAAGCGCAGGGTTAGGGCCTCCAGAGCGGAGGCCAGTCCCTGGCGATTGAGCGGGGCCCGGAAGCTGGTCAGCAGCTCCCGCAGCTCGGTATGGGCCTCGTCGAGCCCGGTGCGGACCCGCGCCAGGTCGCGCCGAGCCGCCTCCGGGATGGGGGCATCCCCCAGGGCATCGTGGAGCATGCGAACCTGGAAGCGCAGGCTGGCGAGGGTCTGGGCCAGGGAGTCGTGGAGCTCGTGGGCCAGGGCGTTGCGCTCCTCCACGATGGTGAGGCGTCGCGCCTCTGCGTCGGAGCGGTGCTTGGCGATGGCGACCCCCAGGTGATGGCCAACGGTGAGCAAGAGATCCATGATGTCCTCCCGGGCACTGACCCCCGGGCGGTCGACAAAGATGGTATAGACGCCGAGCAGCTCGTCCCGGTGCTCCAGGGGCACCGTCACCACCTCCAGCTCATCCGAACGGAACATGCGCCGGCCGTAGATGCGCGAACAGTAGCGGGCGTCCTGGTCGCACAGGATGTCCCCCGGAGTCAGGACGCTGCCGCACAGACAGAGATCCACCGGGGCCATGTCCTGCTCCCTCAACAGGTCGTCGTCGAGCCCGATGGAGCCCATCAGGCGACGGCTGCCGTCGGCCATCACCAGGCGAACCGTAGCGGCACGCCCGTTCACCATCTCTTTCAGGACCCTCAGGAACCTCAGCAGAAGCTCCTCGATGCCGTCAGCCTGGTGAATGCCGGCAGCCACGTCGTAGAGGATCTTCAGGGAAGCCGTCTTCTGGGCGAGGCGCATAGTCTGGCGGGCCACCCGGCTGTCCATGTCCTCATAGAGGTCGGTGAGCTCCGCGTTGAGGCTGCCGATGTCCCGGGCCATGCGGTCCAGGACGCCCGCGTCGTTCAGGGCCTCGCTGGCGCCGGGCTCCCCCTGGCTGATACGCGACACCGACTCCTCAAGACGCGCCAGAGGAATCAGCAGCTGGCTGCGCAGGCGCAGCCCCGTCAGGACGAAGCCCACCATGCCCGCCACCAGGAAGGCGAAGCACACCAGGTGTGGCCAGGCGAGGTCAGGCCGCGCCCAGTGCAGCGCGACCATGGCAAGGGCCACGCCCAGAGTCGCCGCCACCAGGGCGAGGGGCCGAATCAGCCCGGCCTCCCGGAGCATGCCCCACAGACGAGCGGAGGCTCGACGGGGGTCGCTCCGGGCAGGTCCGGTTGTCTCGCGCCGACGAGGCTGCGCTGCGGGTGACAGGTCTGGGGTTCCCACGCTCATGCCGGCTCCTCGAGGACCCGGGCGTCCTCCCGCTTCTGAAGCTCCCACAGGGCGGCATAGTGCCCCCCCGCCGCAAGGAGCTGGCGGTGGGTCCCCTGCTCGCGGATGCGGCCCTGGTCCAGGACCAGGATCAGGTCCGCGTCGACCACCGTGGAAAGGCGGTGGGCGATCACCAGGGTCGTGTGGTCCTCCGCCACCTCGGCCAAGGTCTGCTGGATCGCCTGCTCGGTGTGGCTGTCGAGCGACGAGGTCGCCTCATCGAAGACCAGGATGCGCGGGCGCTTGAGGATGGCCCGGGCGATGGCCACCCGCTGCTTCTCACCGCCCGAGAGCTTGAGACCCCGCTCACCCACCACCGTGTCCCACCCGTTGGGCAGTCCCTCCACGAAGGACCGGATGTGGGCCATCTCGGCGGCCCTGAGCACCTCCTCGCGGGTGGCGCTGGGGCGGCCGTAGAGCAGGTTGTAGTAGATGCTTTCGTTGAATAGAACGGTATCCTGGGGAACGATGCCGATGGCGGAGCGCAGGCTGTCCTGGGTGAGGAAGCGGATGTCCTGGCCATCGAGCAGGATGCGCCCGCCCGAGACGTCATAGAAGCGGAAGAGCAGCCGCGCCAGTGTCGACTTCCCGGCCCCGCTGTGACCCACCACCGCCAGCGTCTGCCCCGGTTCGATGCCGAAGTTCAGGTCCCGCAGGATGGCCCGCTCCGGCTGGTAGTGGAAATCCACGTGCTCGAAGCGGATCGCCCCCGCACCCAGGGCCAGCGGCCGCGCGCCCGGCAGATCCGCAATCTCTGGCCGGCGCTCCAGGAGCTTGAGGACCAGGTCCATATCCGCCAGCGCGTACTTGATCTGCCGATAGACGATCCCGAGGAAATTGAGGGGAATGAAGAGCTGCAACAGCAGGGCGTTGACCAGGACCAGATCCCCGATCGACAGGTCCCCGTCCGCCACACCCTGGGCGGCGAAGACCATGAGCAGGGTCACCCCCAGGGCGATGATGGCCCCCTGGCCGAAGTTGAGCACCGACATGGAGGTCTGGCTCCTGACCGCCATCTCCTCCCACTGGGCCAGGGTGCCGTCGTAACGCTCGAGCTCCATGGACTCGTTGCCGAAGTACTTAACCGTCTCGTAGTTCATGAGACTGTCGATCGCCTGGCCGTTGGCCTCGGAGTCGAGCCGGTTCATGTCGTGGCGGTAGTCCATGCGCCACTCTGTGATCGCGAAGGTGAAGGCGACGTAGACTGCCACGGTGCCGAAGGTCACCAGGGCGAAGACCGGAGCGTAGCGCCCGAGCAGGATCATCGCCACCAGGGCGAACTCCACCAGCACCGGCAGCACACTGAACACCATGTAGTTCAGGATGGTAGCCACCGAGCGGGTGCCCCGCTCCAGATCCCGGCTGATGGCACCGCTGCGCCGCTCCAGGTGATAGCGCAGGGAGAGCGCGTGCAGATGCTCGAGCACCCGGGTGGAGAGGCGCCGCATGGCCCGGTAGCGCACCCGCGCGAAGACCACGTCGCGCAGTTCGTTGAACAGGGCGGACCCGAGCTTCAGCGCCCCGTAGGCCAGAAGGAGCGAGAGAGGCAGTATGAGGATCTGCCCCTGACGGTCCTCGAAGGCATCCACGATCTGCTTGAGCACCAGGGGCACCCCGACGTTCGCCACCTTGGCCAGCACCAGGCAGGCCAGCGCCAGGGCTGCGCGCCCGCGGAACTCCCAAAGATAGGGCAGCATGGCCCTCAGGTTGTGGCGGTCGCGGCGGTCCCCGCGGGCGCGCTCGGTGGCGACGATTCGTTGCATGGGTGAGCGGTTGCTTTGTCGCGGCCCGAGTGCCATTTTGGGGCACTGGGTCAGCGGTCGAGACTGGCCCGAGTAGTTCCCCGGAGTTGAGGCCGGATGATGGCAGATACCACCCCAGAGAGCACCTTGGCAGGCGCGGCGGGCAGCACCGGCTGCAGCATGCACGAGCCCTACGCCCTTCAGGTTCTGGGCGATCAGATGGAGCCCGAGTTCCCGGACCGGTGTGTCGTCATCATCGAGCCCACGGACCAGCGTCGCAACGGGACCTACGTATTCGTCGAGGTTGAGGGGGTTCGCTGGTTCCGCAAGTATGTGAAGGACACAGAAGGGCAGGAGCGCCTGATCGCCGAGAACCGCATCTATCCGGACATCGAGCTCGACGGCCTGGAGTGGCAGGTGCTTGGGGTCATCATCCAGCGCAACATCCGCCGCCGGATCAAGCACTACGACTACTCCCAAGAGCCCCTGGCCGCGCCCGTGGTCGAGATCAGGGATCTGACCGGGCGATGATCAGCTGGCCCAGCACCCCCTCCCGCGGGCCGGCGTTGGGACCGGTTCAGACCCTGGCCGCGGCCGCCCAAGCCAGCCGTAGGAGCGACGCCCCGCCGCGATTCACCTCAGCAGTCCTGATACGACCCGAGCGCTCCAGTCGCGCCGGGGCGGCGCTCCGACGCACGTCCGAGCCTCAAGCGTGACGGCAGTCAGGCTCCCCCCGAACCCGGTGAGCCTCCGCGCCCTGGGCCATCTGATTCCGCGGCTGAGACTGGGGCCCCGCTATCGTCCAACGGCAATCGGCCTCCAGCATCTGGTAGCCATCCTGCTCACCCTCTTGGTCGCGGGCTGCACCCGATCGGGCGAGACCCCAGCGGAAGCTCGGGCTCCCCGGGCCCCATCTGACCACCTCGTGACTACGATGATCGCGGAGCGGACACCGCTGGCCACCACCCAGGAACGCCCTGGGACCCTACGCTACCGCCGACTGGTGCGGATCTTCAGCCAGGAAGAGGGGCGGATCACGGAGCTCGCGCTCTTCGAGGGGGACGGGGTGGCCCAGGGCCAGCCCTTGGTGCGCCTGGAGGACGACCTGTTGCGCGCCGAGCGCGACAAGGCCCAGGCCACGGCGGCACAGAAGCGGCTCGACCTCGATCGGCTGGAGGACCTGCGCCGCAAGCGCGCCGCCTCGGAGGACGAGGTCGCCCAGGCGTCGACAGCCTTGGCCCTGGCGCAGGCGGATCTGCGACTTCTGGAGACCCGTCTCGGATTCTCCCGCATCGAGGCCCCCTTCGCCGGGGTGATCATCGAGCGCTTGGTGGAGCCCGGGGACTTCGTGACCAAGAACACCCACCTGCTGACCCTGGCAGACCCAGAATCCCTGGTGGCCGAGGTCTTCGCCTCGGAGCTGATCCTGCCCGATCTGGAGGTTGGGGCCCCGGCTCGGGTGCGGATCGACGCCCTGCCAGAGGGCCCTTTCGAGGCGCGGGTTCTACGCATCCATCCACGGTTGGAAGAATCCAGCCGCCAAGCCATCGTGGAGCTCACCCTGGATCCGGTCCCCCTGGGTGCCCGCGCCGGACAGTTCGTGCGCGCCACCCTCAACGCCGCCCAGAGCGAACGGCTCCTGGTGCCCTTCCGTGCCCTGCACCGGGACCGGGAGGGCGAGTTCGTCTGGCTGGTGGGACCCGAGGGGGCCGCCCAACGCCGCCCTGTTCGCAGCGGGCTGAGGATCGCCGACGGGATCGAGATCATCGAGGGCCTGGCACCGGGGGACCGGGTCATCACCCGAGGCTTCCTGGGTCTCACCGAGGGTAAGCCTGTGAAGGTGGTGGCGGGCTGATGCAAACCGGGCCCAGCGATGAGTTTGGATCGGCCACCGGGCGGTCAGCGGGATCGTCCCCCGGGGCGTCGGCTACCGCCCTCTGCCGCCAGAACTACTCAAGGGAAGGCTCATGACGATGGCCGTGCGGACACATCGGCGACGGCCGTCGAAGCGCGGGACAGGCCGCCTGGGCCGGCCTGGATCAATGACGGCAGCGTACCGAGGGCCGTATCAGTCCGCGGCGAGCGACAGATGAGACCAGCCCCGCCCCGAGCCGGCTGGCTGTTCGCCTACGACTGGGATCGGCAGGAGCTGGAGCGCCTCCAGGCCACCGCCAACATGCCACGTTTCGACCGGGCGGGCTTTGATCTCTTCCGCTTCCCCAGCAATGCGGCGCTGCTGGGCTTCGACCTCGAGCGATTCGCCACGCGGCTGGCCAACTATGGTCGGCGGCGCGGCTGGCGCGCGGTGATGTCGCACCACGAGCAGTTCGGTGCCCTCGCGGCCGCGCTAGTGGCCGAAAGGTTGGGGCTGCCGGGGACCACACCCGAGAGCATCCTCGCCTCTCAGCACAAGTTGTTCGCACGCCGCGTCCTGCAGCGGGTGGCTCCCGAGGCCAACCTGGGCTTCGCCGAGCTGGAACTCCGCTACGGCCAACGCATCCCCGACGGCCTGCGCTACCCGGTCTATGTCAAACCGGTCAAGGCTGCTTTTTCCGTGCTGGCGCGCCGTGTGGAGAGCCGCGAGGAGCTGCAGCGCCACACCCGGTTCGGTCGCCGCGAGCTGTGGGTCATCAAAAACCTGACCGAGCCCTTCGAGCGCGTATGCAGGCACCGACTGCCCGGGGCCGGCAGTGCGCATCGCATGCTGCTCGAAGAGCCGATACCGCCGCAGGTCACGCAGTACAACCTCGATGGGTGGGTTCAGGACGACCAGGTGCAGCCACTCGGCGTCGTTGACGCCGTGATGTTCCCCGGCACACAGGCCTTCATGCGCTGGGAGATCCCGAGCCGGCTGGACCCCGCCGTGCAGCGGCGCGCCCTAGACGTGGCGCGGCGTTTCCTGGCCGCAATCGGGTTCCGGCACGGCTTCTTCAATCTGGAGTTTTTTCACGACGCAGTCCACGACCGCCTGAGCGTGATTGAATTCAATCCGCGCCTCGCCTCCCAGTTCGGCGATCTGTACCGGCGCGTGCTGGGTATCGATGCCCACGCGATGGCCGTGTCGCTGGCGTTGGGAGACGACCCGCTGCGGGTCCCACGCACCCCGCCCACGTCCGCTGTGGCGGCGAGCCTGGTCTATCGCGCCTTTCGCGCGGACGCCGTGCCACCCGCTCCAAGCCCCGCACAGCGCCTGGCGTTCTCGCAGCTCCACCCCGACGGGCTCCTGCTCGGCTTTCCGAAACGGGGCCACGCCCTGGCGCGCGACCTCAAATGGACCGGCAGCCACCGCTACGGCATCGTGCATCTGGGCGGACGGGACCCTGGCGACCTGCGCGAGCGCGCCGAGCACGCGAGCGCCCTGCTCGGCTGGCCTGCGCCCTACCTCGACCACGCGACCAGCCCCGTCGAGTCGCAAACTCCACCGCCCTGGCCGGATGCATGGTCCGGCCCCCTGGGAGCCACCTGACGATGTCCACAGGGCCAAAGCCACCGATCAAGCACGCCGGGGGCCATGGGGCGCCACTCGAAGCGCCGACGACGCAACCCGAGCAGACCAATACGCGGGACCAAGCCACGCGCGACCGCTCGGTTGCCAAGTACCGCAAGCGCGCGGCTGGCTACGACCGAACCTGCGGACCCACCTGGACCATTCGTGAACGTGCGATCGCCGCGCT
>Ga0209254_10005378_pt1 | contig 11785 bp, 12 predicted proteins | sample FrelakmetDIP11DI_FD_187148 | JGI IMG/M metagenome (GOLD analysis project Ga0209254, IMG submission 187148) | Freshwater lake sediment microbial communities from the University of Notre Dame, USA, for methane emissions studies - DIP11 DI (SPAdes)... | ecosystem: Environmental > Aquatic >... | reverse complement strand
GCGGCGGGGCGTCGCCGCGCCCTGGTCCGGCGCCGCGTCCACCACGGCCGCCCGACTCACCCGCCGCCGGTGCCCGAACGGCGCGCAGCACGCAGACGTCGGCCTCCTGCGGAGTGGCCGCGACGGCGAACCCGCGCGCCGTCACCGCTGCCGGGTCGAGGCCGTCGACGTAGAGCCGCGCGCCCGGCTTCAGCGGGAGCACGCCGGCGTTGGAAAGCAGCACGATGGACTTCCGCTGGGCCTCGAGGGCCTTCTGCTCGAATCCCCTGTTCCGCACCGTTCGCTCGGCGGCGTCAGGGTCGGCGTACGGGTTCTCGAACATGCCGAGCGCGAATCGGACGCGCAGGATCCGCCTGGCAGACTCGTCCACGCGCCCCTCCGAGATCTCGCCCTTTCGGACGAGATTCACGACGAATTCCGGCGTCGCGTCGTTGCTGAAGAGATCGGTCCCGGCGTCGATGGCCTTCTTATACCGCTGCTCGACGGTGAGATCCTCGACGCCCCACACCATCGACGTCGTGATGCCCGAGTCCGAGTTCACCACGCCCTTGAAGCCGAGTTTGCCCCGGAGCAGGCCGGTAATGATCTCGCGGTTGAACGCGTTGCCCACCGGGTCGCGCGTGATGCCTTGCGGGATCGAGTAATACGGCATGATGGCCGCCGCTCCGGCGTCGATCGCGGCCTTGAACGGCCTGACGTGATAGTCGAAGTTCCCGCCCGGGTAGACGTCGAACTTGCCGTACGCGAAGTGCGAATCGTGGCCGTCGTCGGCCGGTCCGCCGCCAGGGAAGTGCTTCACGACCAGCGCGACGCTCTTCGGGCCCAGTTCCCTGCCCTGGAAGCCCCGCACCAGGGCCTCGGTCATCGCGCACGTGAGGTCGGCGTCTTCACCCAGCGTGCCCGAGATGCGGCCCCAGCGCGGCTCGGTGGCGAGATCGATCTGCGGGTGATACGCGCCGCGGATGCCGACCGAGACGTACTCTTCGGCCGCGACGCGGGCGAACTCCTCGACCAACGCGGCGTCGCGCGTGGCGGCGAGGCCCAGCGTCCCCGGCCACTGCGAGAAACTGCCGGCTGCCTCGTCTATCCCCACGGCCATGCCCGACCCGAGGTGGTTGCGCGGATTGGTCACGAAGAGCGCCGGAACGCCCAGCCGCGACCGCTCGGCGATTTCCTGCACGGCATTGAGCCACGTCGCCATGGTCCTCGGCGAGGTGTTGACGCGGTTGATGAACTGCCTGATGTGCAGCTTGAGCACCGCGTCGGAGGTGCCGGGCTGCGACCATGCCCCCGCGCCGAAGGGGTTCGCCATCGGCCGTGACTCCTCGTTCACGGTGCCGCCCGGGCCCATCGGCAGCGTGGGACCCACCATGAGCCCGGCCTTCTCCTCGAGCGTCATCTGCGAGACGAGGTCGTCGACGCGCGCCTCCAGCGGCGCGCGCCAGTCCTCGTACCGATCGAGTTTGCCGTTCCTGTTGAGGTCCTTGAACTTCAGCCCGTCGATCGAGAGGACGGTCACCGAACGCGTGCCGAGAACGGGCTGTGCGGGAGCCGCGCCTCGAGCGACCACGCCAGCGCCGTGCCCGACGCTGAGGAGAAGGACGATGAACGGGAACAGCAGGCGCGCTTTCATGGACAGGTCTCCTCGAGTCGGGAGTGACGTGCCGATGATAGCACCCGGGTTGGTTGGGACTTCTCCGCCGCCGTCTGCCCCCGCACCGACACCCGTGTGCGGCCGGCAGCACAGTGGCTGCTACGATACGGGCATGGGCACTGCGTGCCGTCTGTCATCGTCTGTCCTGCTGTTCCTGCTGACCCTCGGCTGCGGGTCGTCGCCCGCCCAACCTAGTACGTTGGCGGGCAAGGTGGTCGCAGTCTTCGACGGCGACTCGCTCCAGGTTCTTGTCGATGGCAAGCCGGTGGACGTGCGCATCCACGGCATCGACGCTCCCGAACGCGGCCAGGCGTTCAGCACCGTCTCGCGGCGCGCGCTATCGAACCTCCTCTTCGGCAAGGCGGTCACGGTCAGGGTGGTCGAGACCGACCGGTACGGCCGGCGGGTCGGCCACGTAAGCGTGGACGGTGTGAACGCGGGTCTCGAGCAACTGCGCGGCGGCCTCGTGTGGCACTACACGTTCTACTCGAACGACGCGCGGTACGCCGCCGCCGAGCGAGACGCCCGCGCCGCCCGCCGCGGCCTCTGGCAGGATGCCTCGCCCGTGCCGCCGTGGGAGTTCAGGCAGCGGCAACGGGGGCGGTAACGTAACACAGGCGGCGCCACGTTGGCAGGGCGTATCCAGATGGATACACTTGTCTCGTGTTTGTCGTCCGACAAACGGCGGAGTTTCTTGCGTGGCTCGATGGCCTCAAGAACATAAGTACACGCAGAGGCGGTACATTCAGCGAGCCCGGGCCCTGGCGACACGGATCGGAGACGACCCATGACTAAGGCGAAGACGCAAGTAAAGCTCCTTGCCTTCGATGCGGCACGCTATCCCGACAGCGAAGATGCGATTGCCGAGTACATGACGGCGGTGCTGGAAGCCGATGACCCGGACCTGCTGTTGCTCGCCTTGGGTGACGTCACGCGGGACAAGGGGATGGCTCAGGCTGCCAAGGATGCTGGACTTGGACGGGAAAGCCTGTACAAAGCCCTTACGCCAGGCGCCAAGCCTCGTTTCGACACTGTAATCAAGGTTGCACGGGCGCTCGGCGTCAAGTTCACTGCGCACCCCGCGAGTGCGGCGTAGCCTGGCGGCGGATGCGGCACGTGAAGAAGATCGACTCCCTGGCGGTCTTCGGAGTTGGAGCGTGAGCAGGCGAGGCTGCTATGCAGCGGAACCCCGAAATCCGACACGCGTCCGGAGGAAGTGCGTGCGCCGTTCGGTTGGCATTGCCTGCCACCGGCGAATCAGCTCGAGCACGGCCCGCTCATTCTCGGCCTTCAGGGCGCTGAGCGCGGCGCGCCGCCGAGGCGGCTTCGTTTCACGCGCTGATGGAATCCTCACCGTATTGCCGCCATGATCATGGCCACGAGCTCGTCTGGGTCGTTTGTCAATCCTGTGGCGCCAAGCTCCATGGCTTCACGTACGCGCTTCGGTGCACGGGAGCTCGAGTAGATGAAATACGGCGTCCGCATGCGTGCGGCACGAACGTGCGCCAGCAGGGTATAGCCTGCCCGACGATCGCCAGGCCGGCTCAAGTCCGAAATGACGGCGTCGAAGGGGCCGCCATCACGGATCCACTTCTGCGCTTGCGCGGTGTCCCTCGCGAGAGTGAACCTCACGCCGTAGGATTCCAGCGCGCGTCGCTCCCACACGTTGTTGTCGGGGCTATCGTCGACCCACAGGATAACTCTAGCGCTGAGTGTCTCGCGCCTCGTCATCTCTCCAGGGAGACTGCCTGCATCAGTGCCCGGGCTGAGGAAGCGCTCAGTGCGTGTGGCAACGGACTCACGAGGCGGCGGCGGCGCGGTCCTGAGCCGGTCAACCGCAGCAGCGACGGCCTCGCCGAGCGTGAGCATTGCCCTGCGGGCCGCCGGTTCGTGCAGTGGCAGGTCTGCGGTCTTCCGCCAGTCGAACATCTGGCGATTCGCCAACTCCACGGCTAGAGGGTCCTTGGCCTTCTCTTCATCCTTTTCGAGTTTAGCCGAGGACAGGAAGTAGACGGGCACCATCAGGTCGTCCCGTTTCATCTGCCGCTCGTGTGCGAGAAACAAGTCGACTTCCATCCTGCAATACGGGCTATTGAAGAACAGCGGCGTGAGCATTGGCACGAAGCAGTCCGCGGCAGAGACGACATCGGCCAGCTTCTTCTGCCACGGCTCGCCAGGCCTGATGTCCTCAACGTCCTGGAAGACATGAAAGTCCTTCGTGCCCGTCACGACCTGTACCGCACCCTGCAGCATTTCGCGAAAGTTGGTGATGTAGTTGTTGAAGAACTCGTCATCCTTGCGCGTATAGCTCAGAACGGCGATGGCTCCAGCCATAGATACCTCGCTGAGTTGCGCTGACCGCGGTAATGAGGGGAGACCCGCTGGGTAAGGAACGTCGGAGCGATCGTGACACCCTCCAGAACCTGGACGACGCGCGCGACGGGGAGACGCGCCCATCATAGCCGAAGCATAGACGGGCCGGACGAGAGGACGCATTAGGGCGTGGCCCTTTCCTGCCGACGTGCCCGGTGGACATCACCTGCGTTCTCAGTCCCTGGGGGCGCCGTTCCAGCGTGAAAGCGGGGCCCGCGGGCCCCGCAGGCTCGTGGACACAGCAACTTACTTCCGGTCGAAGAACTTGTAGAACATCGCCTGCCTGGCGACAGGTTCGGCCTTGGCGGAAATCGCTCGCATCTGCGCGTCGCTCAGGGGTGTGAAATCGCGGGCGAGGCGGACGTTCTCTTCAAGTTGGGCCACGCTCTCGACGCCGATGATCGCCGTGCTGATCGGCAGCGACAGCGCATAGTACATGGCCTGGCGCATGTTCAGCGTGCCGGGGCGCGTGGCGACCACGGCGCTCCCCTCCCAGGACTTCTTCTGGGCTTCTTCCGGCGCCGGTACGTAACTCGACAGGATGCGCCCCCGACCCGTGAGCTTCATGCCGATGATGCCCATCTGCTGCTCGACAGCCAGCGGGATCAGCGTCTCCGCAAAGCTGTAGTGGAAGGGCTCCGCGGCATTCACCGCCAACAGCACCGTGTCGAACGGATGGCGGCGAATCGCCTCCATCAGGCAGTCTGGCCGGAAGTGCCCCGTAATGCCGAGGTGCTTCACGACCCCCTGTTCCTTCGCCTGGATCAGAGCCTCCAGCGCGCCGCCCTTTGCGAAAACCTCCTCGATGTCGCCCATCGTGCCCAGGTCGTGAAGTTGCCAGCAGTCGAGATGGTCCGTCTGGAGCAGCTGAAGGGACTTCTCCAGCATTCGCAGCGATCCCTCGCGTGTGCGCTCCTTGGTCTTGCTGGCGAGGAACGCCTCGCGACGTCGCCCTTTCATGACCTGCCCGATGTACTGCTCGCTCCATCGCTCGGGTCCGCCGTAGATGGACGACGTGTCGATGTAGTTCACACCCAGGTCGAGGGCGCGCTCGATGACGGGGATGGCGGCCGCATCATTGCGGGCGCGCTCGAGCACGGACTGGCCGCCCAGGCTGAAGATGCCGACCTTGAAGCCGGTCTTGCCCAGGTTGCGTGTCGGCATGGCCTCGACCGCTGCGGGCACGCTGGCGGCGTCAGCGGGCACCGGGCCACGTCCAGCGCGCGCGCGCGCGGGATCGGCCGCTGCATGACCCGGGATGAGGGCCTGGCCTGCCATGGCGGCAGCCGCGGCGCCACCCAGGCGGAGGAGGTTGCGGCGGCCCGGGTCGAGAATGTCGCGTCGGTCATCGGTGTGATTCATGTGTCCCTCTCAAGGTCGGGCCTGGCCCTACTCGCGCCGGAATTCCAGGTAGTCGAGATTGAAGCTGCCCACGACGACTTCGAGGCGCAGCAGATGCGCTCCCCGCTCAAGGTTCAACTTCAGAGGGGAGGCAACTTTGTTCCAGTGGTGCCATTGCCGCCACGCGATTGGGTCGGCATCGACGTGCGTCGTGGGGAGCGCCATGGTGCCCTGCGCAACATCGTCCACGAAGATCCGCAAGCTGCCCTCGCCGTTGGATGTGTACATCACGTCGACGGTGTAGGTCCCCGTTTGGTCGACGTCAACGGTGTAGTTGACCCACTCACCGGGCTCGGTCCAGCCCAGGTAGAGTGCGTCGCGGTCCGGTGTGACCCTGTTGTACTCGCTGAAGTCCTGCGTGGGAGTGCCGCGGTCCTTGGTATAGGACGTGTCCACAGCCTCGTCGGCCCGGAAACTGTGCAGATAGCTGCCGTCGATCGGATTGAGGGCCCCGCTGCCCGAGTTCTTTCCGTCCGAGTCGGCGTAGGCCACGCCGGCTCCGCCCGCGTCGAACAGTTCGCCCTGTATCCGCCCGGGAATCCTCTGCGGAGCCCGCTGGTTCCGGGAGTCGCCGAAAGGAGAGCCGGTGTAACCGGCTGGAATCCACTTCACGGTGGCACCCTGACTGTCGGATGACCGTTCAGGGCCCTGCGCGCGCATGCCCGTGATGCCTGCGCCGAACACGAGCAGCGAGGTGATGGTGATGGTGCAGACCACGGTGTGCATGTCGGATCCCATGCGGTAGAGAGCATCGCGATCGGCGCCTGTGTATGCGCACGTCCACATCGTGCTGGTAGCCAATCCTGTCCGAAACGGTTTGCTGGCCGTCGGACGGCTGCGGTCTACTTGTCCAGGGGCAGACTGGCCCAGCCCGCTGCCTTCGTCTTCTCCCTGCCCGCCCACTTCTTCCACACCGCCGGCTCGTAGAGCAGGCGCAGGAAGACACCGCCCACGACCGAGCGAGCCTGGAACCCGACCTTCGCGGCGTCGTGCGTCCAGTACCAGTCGGTCATCGGCACCCGGTGCGGCGTCGTGTTGAGGAATGTGAAAATCGGGTGCACGATCGCTTCGAAGTCGGCGCGCCGGCCCGTCAACGTGGCCGTCCAGGTGATCCAGTCCAGCTTCGTGTAAAGGCGCCGGCTGTCGAGCGGCAGTCCGTAGGGCCCCTGCGCGCTCCGATAGAACGCCATCTCCTGATCGCCCACCGATGCGGGGAACAGGTTGAGGCCGAGCAGGCGGTCCCAGACGATGTTGTACTTCTGGCTCCACGTGCCGGGCTGGTCGAACGCCAGCCGGAAGCGGACGCCCTCGGCCGCCTCCTTCACCCAGCGCGCGGCGAACTGCTCCGCCAGCGCGCGATACTCCTGCGCCACGGCCCGCTCCCCTCGCGCCGCGGCGAGCTGCGCGAACGCGCCGATGGCCACGATGGCCTTCGCCGACAGGTTGACGTTGTGGGCAAGATGGCCCGCGAAGTCGTCCGTGCACAGCTGGTTTTCGGGGTCGAAGCCCTTGGTCCTGAGGTACTCGGCCCAGCGGGTGAGGACCGGCCAGTAGCGGCCGGCGAAGTCCGCGTTGCCCTCCATGCGCGCGATCGCGGCCACCAGGATGAGCATGTTGCCGGTCTCCTCAACCGGCATCTGGTTCTCTTCCGTCTTCTCGCCGCCGCCGTATACCTGACCCGTCGCGTGGGGATACGTGCCGAGGTCGTGCGGCGCGAATGGGAACTTCCAGCGCGGCGAACTGGCGTAGTCGAGGTTCGACACCACCAGCGCCTTGGCGAGCGAAGGCCCGAACAGCAGGTACTGCGGGGCCATCGGGTAGATGACATCCACCGTGGCGATGCAGCCGTTACTGAAGTTCTCCTTCGGGAACAGCAGCGGCTGGCCGTTGGCGTCGGCGGCCAGTTTCGTGGCCGCCAGCGTCTGCCGGTACGCCAGCGCGGCGATGGCTGCGTACTCCGCGCCTCCGGCCGCCGTCAGGTCGTTCACCAGTTCCGTGTCGAAGTCGCGCGCCTGGCGCGCGAGCGTGTCGTGCTCGCGCGCGGCGGTGACGAGCAGTTGCTCCATCGACATGCCGCTACGCCGCCAGTAGGCCACCAGGTCGCGCGCGAAGTACCGAATCGCCTTCACATCGTCGTAGGCCAGCATCGCCCAGCGGGTGACGGGAGCCGTTCCAACCGTGCCGAGATCCCACGCAGCTGCTATCGCGAGGCGCGACTCGGTGACCGGCGCGGGTGCTGCGGGCCCGGCCGGAGCAGGCAGCGCTGCCCCCGTCACGAAGGCGCGGCGCAGGCGGCCGCCGTTGCCTCCCGTGACCACGACGCCCGGCGCGGCCAGCGTCGCCAAGTACCCATACCCCCAGTCGATCCGCACATCGTCGCCGCGCCGCGCGAGTACGGGCTGGTCAGCCGTGCCCATGCGTGCCACCGCGAGTCCCTCGACGACCGGATAGTCGAGGCCGACCGGTTGCTCCGGCGTATTGACCGCGATCTCTGCGCCGCAGTCGACGTAGAGCTGCACCTGGTGCGGCTTCCCGTCGGTCGAGATGACCTCCCAGGTGAGATAGGTGATCGGACGCGACAGGAGATCCAGGTCCCAGGGCAGCGCGGGGGTGAGGAACGTAAGGGTGATTCGGACGCGCTTGTCGGCAAACGTGTAGACCGTGCGCGTCGGCTGAACCGCGAGCGACGTCTGCGGCATCGCGGCGGTGTCGGACGGCGTGGCCCCCATGATTCGGAACGGCTCGCCGTCCACGCGCACGAACGAGTTCAGCGGATGCGGCCGGCCTGTCCAGTGCACCGTCGCCGCGTCGGTCAGCCGGTCGGCCGGCGACCAGATCGAGAAGTACGGGTCGACGGCGACCAGAGGCACGGCGGGCGGACGGAGCGCGGCTGCTGCCGGCGCCGGCTGGGCCTGGGCTGCGGCAGCCACGGTCATGAAGAGGGTTATAAGGGCCAGCGGTGCGCGGAACCGGACGCGATTGAACATGGGCCACCTCGCCGGGGAGAACACCGGCCCATGCTACACGCACAGGGTCGACGCGCGACAGGGGCCGGGAAGCGTCTGCCGTTCCCCGCACCGAGATTCTGTATGCAAAGGTCTTGTCGTCGCCCAGCCCGCGCAGGACAATACGCGCGGGAGACCGCCCGGAGGCGGCGTGGTGCGGTGGTCCGGGGTGTTGTTCCCAGCGAATCCGGATGTCTGACTGATGACCGCCGTAGCGATCTGGTTGAACTTGGGGCCGGTCGCCAGTTCCGCCGCATGAACACGCTGGAGCCGCCGCTTGCGCGCGCGGCTCAGGCGGCAACGTGAGAACAGCGGGCGACTAGCGATGCCGCACCCTGAGCTCTACGAGAGCGACGACCGCCTGGAGGTCCGATCTCCCATGCGCCCCGGAATGCGCGTCCTCCTCGCCGCCCTCGCGCTCTTTCCGCTTCTCGCTCCGTATGAGCTGATCCTGAAGGTCGAATGGGAGAGCTATCTGCACTGGTTCTTCCTGCTGGCCGCCTTCATCTCTGCGGGAGCGATTGCCCTGAGCGCATGCCTTCTCTTCGCCGCGGTCGCCGGACTCAGCTCGCAGATGGTCTTCGATGCTGGTGCCGGGACATTCGTCTATTCGTCGCACGCTCCGGTTGTCAGACCGGCGCCACGGGCGTATCCCCTGGGCGCGGTTGTCTCAGTCGAGGTCTGCGAGCGCGCCTGGAGCGACGGTGCGCCGTCCTACCACCTGGGTGTCGCCACGGCCGATGGCATGGTGTTCGAAAGCGGTTCGTCGTGGTCGCGTGGGGATATCGAATCGCTTTGGGCACGAGTGGAACGGTTCCTGTCGGGTGCAAGGGTGTAGGATCCGCGTTCTCAAAGCGTTTGCACCCGCCCGCCGCCCGAACTGACACACCGCGGCCGCGGGTGAGCCGCGACGTGATGCCGGCGCCGGAATACACGCTTATCGCACTTGACATCCCAAAGATGACATGTGCACACTTGGGGGCATGTGGGAGCTCCTGGAACACCGTCGGCTGGACCGGCAGTCGATCAAGGCGCCACGCGAAGTCCTCAAACGGTACGAGAAGTGGAAGGACATTGCCCGATTGTCGGGACCGGCAGGTATTCGACTGATCACGGGATTCCACGACGAGGCCCTGGCCGGGAAGTGGAAGGGGGCTCGGTCATCTCGACTCGGTGACCAATGGCGCGTCATCTACCGAGTCGTACCAGAACGCCTCACGTACTACATCGAGTCGATCACGGCCCACGATTACCGGAGGCAGTAGATGAAGAACTATCGCCAGGCGCGAACACGCACGTCCGTCTCCGTGGGCGAGTCTGTCCGCATCGTCCGTGAACTGCAGGGGATGAGCCAGAACGACTTGGCGCAGTACACCGGCATTTCCCAGGCGACGATTTCAGCCATCGAGAACGACCGGGTACGCCTTGGCGTGGAGCGGGCGAAGACGCTTGCGCGAGCGCTCAAGTGCCATCCCGGCGTGCTGGTGTTTCCGGGTTGGGTGGTGCCGACTGAAGCGGCGGCATAGCATCGGCTCGCAGCCGACGCCGGCTGCGTCGTTCGCGGGCCGCAACCGGCGAGGTTGAATTCGGGCGTTGGGTGGGCAACGACAGGCAGGCAACAATGGAAGCGAAGACGTCCGGTGACCGTCGCGTAGCTGGCATGAACAAGTGGATGGTCGGCCTGACGGTCGGCACCTGGGCGATCGTGTTTATCATGACTGCCGTGCGTTACGTGAACACCGGCCGCATGAGTCACACGAGTATTTTCATCGTGTTGGTCGGTGTGAGTTGCCTTCTGTCACTGGCGAGCCATGTCCTGCAGCGCCGCGGCGCCAGATGGTTGCTCCGTTCCGGCGCGGCAGCCGTCATCGCAGTGGCGGCTTATGTGTACTTCCGAGGCGCCCGCTAGAGGCTTTGTTTGCGACAAAGTCCTTGGGAAGGCCGGTGCCTTTCGCGAATGTGACGTTCGCTGACGCCGTCGACCACGCAGTCTTGCTCGGCGCAGGCAAGCGGAGCGCGGACGACATCACAAAGGAGTGCCGAATGCCATTCTCGCTTGCGCTCTTGGTTGCGGTCGTCGGCCTCGGGTCGATCCAGGGGTCGGAACCTACGGTCGAGACGCTTCGCGCCAGGGCGCAGGAGCGCATGCGCCAGGACCTCGCGACGTATTCGGCAGAGGACGTCCGGACACTGGAGGACCTGTACCAGTCCGCGAACAGGAACCTCCGCGGCCCCGACGCCAAGGCCATCCTTCAGCGCGTCGTGAAGGAGTACCCGAAATCGAACCGCGCGGGCAGCGCCGTGCTGTACCTGGCGCAGATGTCATCCGGCGCGGAGCGCGAAGCGTACTTGAAGACGGCGATCGAAGCGCACGGTGACGCGTGGTACGGCGACGGGGTGCAGGTGGGTGCGTTTGCCAGGGTTCAACTGGCTGCCTTCTACGCCGCCGACGGGCGCCTGGCGGAAGCGAGGGTCCTCGCCAGGGAGGTCGTCGACACGTTCCCGGGTGCGGTCGACCACAACGGCCGGCAGCTCCTGGAGGCGCTGCGCAGCTTGAACCTGCTTTGATCGTGGGTGGAGTGCCATGACCAGAATCGCGAAGAACACGGTGTGCCTGTGGTACGACGGAGACGCCGAAGACGCGGCTCGGTTCTACGCCGCTACGTTTCCAAACTCTTCCGTGGACGCTGTCCACCGCGCACCGGGGGACTTTCCGTCCGGAAAGGAAGGGGATGTGCTGACGGTCTGGTTCACCGTGATGGGCATCCCGTGCCTCGGGCTCAACGGAGGACCCGCGTTCACGCACGACGAGGCCTTCTCGTTTCAGGTTGCGACCGATGACCAGGCCGAAACGGATCGCTACTGGAGCGCGATCGTCGGCAATGGCGGCCAGGAGAGTGCCTGCGGCTGGTGCAAGGACAAGTGGGGGCTCTCCTGGCAGATCACGCCGTTGGCCCTGACCGAAGCGATCACCGACCCCGATCCCGCCGCCGCCAGGCGCGCGTTCGACGCCATGATGACGATGCGGAAAATTGACATAGCCGCAATCGAAGCCGCTCGCCGCGGCTGAGGGGAAGGCGATCCGACAGCCGGCTACGGCCGCCGGCGCGGGCCCGTGGCGGCCAGGCCGGCGAAGAATTTGATCACCTCCGGGTCCTCCATGAAGTCGTAGCGATATCTCGGCCCGTAGTCCACCCAGAGTTCCTCGCCGGCGGCGATGTCACGCAGGGCCACGATCCTCACGAACGGGGCCTCGCAGGTCTTCTCGAACTTCACGTTCTGGAACTCGGCCGGCGCGTAGTTCATGCGCGTGAAGACGTTGCCCTGGATGCCGTCGATGGTGGCGATGCCC
>Ga0209254_10005377_pt1 | contig 11786 bp, 9 predicted proteins | sample FrelakmetDIP11DI_FD_187148 | JGI IMG/M metagenome (GOLD analysis project Ga0209254, IMG submission 187148) | Freshwater lake sediment microbial communities from the University of Notre Dame, USA, for methane emissions studies - DIP11 DI (SPAdes)... | ecosystem: Environmental > Aquatic >... | reverse complement strand
TTTGGTCCTCTAGCTCAATGGTAGAGCAGCTGACTCTTAATCAGTTGGTTCAGGGTTCAAGTCCCTGGAGGATCACCTTTTTTTAAATGGGGTCAGGGTTTCTCCAGTGTGAGTATTTAATTATCCCCGATGATCCCTTCACAAGGGATGAGGTATCCAGGCTGAAGCAAGAATTGAATCAATTAGGAATTGCCAACTTCTGGCCGGGTCCTCTGGCACCTTTAGGGAAAGCAACAAAGGATATCGAGAAGAAGATAAAGGACCTGGAAGATAAATCGAGGGGGATGGTAAGGGAAGGATCCATCAAAATAGAAGAAATGCTTTTTACGGGGGTATAGGTATTTATATCTCTTTTGATTCAACCGATATTTTATTACTTCTTATCTGAGATCATGATTAGTTTCGAGACTGAAAGTTACTTAACACCTTACCTGCTACCTGTCATAGGCTGGTATTAGTAAACCAAATGTTTATCAAAACAGTACTTTTCATCAATAGAAAAGTACTGTTTTTTATAAATTTCTTATGGAAAATGGAACTTAGAATTCTAAATTAATCTGGGTTACCTTACCCCGTTGAACTTCTCACTTCCTTTTTTGCGGTTAATAATTCAAAATATCTGAGAATATGATCTACGTACTTCTAATTCTGACCAGTTTTATGGGTAAGACCGTTCATTCGCGCCACATTTGATTATTCCCAACTCGAACCCATTTTGCAAAGAAGTAGAAGCATAAATTAATATTTTGATTGAATTATTAATTGAATTTTCTCTAGAACGATTCTTGTAATATCTTTCTTATGTCCTCTTTGGTTACAGGCACAGGGTCAAGGTCCAATCCACCTGACATATACCTGAAGGCTCCTTCAATAATCTCGTTAAAGTCACTTTCCTTAACGCCCTGCTTTGAAAGGGGAATTGCCATTCCGATCTCTTTAATTAACTCCGCAACCACATCCGCGCTTTCCTCAGGTGAACCTAATTCTTTGCCTGATAACAGTTCACCAATATTCTTGTATTTCTCCGGACGTCCGCTAATTGAGTGCCTCATGGAGCTTGGTGTCAGGGCCGCTAAACTTTCTCCATGTACCGTATTGCATACTCCACCTGTTGATTGTGCAATCACATGACACATCGAGACAACCGCTATAGATATAGCATATCCACCATAAGTATCAGCCAAAGCCATTGCATCCCTTGCTTCTGCGTCAGAGCCGTTATCAACCACTCTTTTTAAGTATTTGCCAACGAGTTTGATAGCTGCCTGCGCATATAGGTCAGAAAATGGTGTTGCATTTTTGCTTGTATATGCTTCTATTGCATGAGCCAATACGTCGAACCCTGTTGCTGCAGTTATCTTTGGAGGTAGAGTCGCCATCAGCTGCGAATCCACTATCCCAACTTTCGGATACATCACGTCTGCGCCTGCTCCTGGTTTTTCGTTAGTCGCTGGATTGGTTATTACAGAATAAGGTGTTATATGGCTGCCTGTACCGGATGTTGTTGTAACAGCGATTATCGGTAATGCTGCGAATATTGTTTTTTCACCTATCCAGTATGGCCATGTCGGCTCGCCTTGAGCAACTCCAACTGCAATGCATTTTGCAGTATCTATTGCGCTTCCGCCACCAAGGCCAATCACAATATCGCATCCTGTTGATATAGCAAACTCTGCTCCTTTGTCTGCCTCGTCTGAACGAGGGTTTGGAGATGCGTCCAGAAATAATTCGCTTTGCACTCCGGTTTCTTTTAAGTATCCCGCTACTCTGTCTACTAAACCTGTTTCCTTAAAGAATGGTCCTGTTGAAACGATCAATGCTTTTTTCCCATACGTTTTTGCATGGTTTCCAACTGTTTCCAGCTTGCCTGCACCAAACTCCACTCGAACTGGTACAAAGTTTTGAAAATTAAACATTTTCAACTCCTCTTTGTTATTTAAAATTATTTATTATCAGTTTGCTAGATGCCTTCCATTTTTCCAATAACCTATGACTATTATAGGCACCTATTCTTTTCATCTAACGTAATTTTGCCTCGAAACATTTTGAATAGTAACCTCCTCAATTTTTTTTCGCCGAAATGCTATTGATTTTTGATCGCGTTTCAATAATAATCATTGATTTTCATTAGAGTAGTTACTCATATTCCCAAGTAGTGGAGCACATCTTTAATTGATTGCTCGCTGTTATATGTCGGTAAATACTCAAGCCCGAAATATCCTTTGTAACCTAAGTCATCAATCACCTTTATGATTTTTGGATAATCAAGCTCACCTAAATGGTGCTCTCCGCGACCTGGCAGCCCTGCACTGTGAAAATGAGATATTAGATCAATGTGATCTTTTATATTATTGATGATATTTCCTTCCATGACCTGCATATGATAAATATCATAAATTAACCGAACGTTTTCATGATCAACACATCTTGCTATCTCTGCTGCAATTGCAGTGCTCACAAGGTAGTGTCCTTTATGGTCAATTATGTTATTGATCGCTTCGATAAATATTGTCACACCCTCTTGCTTGGCAATTACAGCAAGCTTTTTTAAGTTTTCTATCAAAAGACTTTTTTGTGTGTCCTCGTTTTTATATACATTGCCCGGAAAGACTAAAAGCTTTGTACATTTAAGTAGTTTCATAAATTCCAAAGATTCCAAAAAAGTTTTCTTCACATCGTTGTATGATCTATTTAAATGGCCGTCAAACAAGCCTTTTGCGATACACCCAGTCACTTCAAGGTTGTACTTTGCTGCTTCGTCACCCAACTCTTTCGCGTTATCTTTTGAGCAATCCCAAAATTCAATACCGTCGAATCCCAAATCAGCAAACTTTTTAATTCGCTCTATAAGCGGGATATCGGTAAAAAAGGGTTCTATCACTATCGTTTTCTTCATAGCTCTATTTTCCTTTATTAATCTGCCTTAACTAAAAAACTTGCGCAAAAAATCATGAGTAAAAATTAAATCATCCTTCCAATATTTTTCTTTGGTTAAAAATAACTCAGCCATATAAATACCCACGCCCGATTTGGTTAGGTGATTTACACATGCGGCAAAATCTACGTGACCTTTTCCGTAGTCCACATATCGGTATTCTCCTGGAAGGGTGTCCTTTAGGTGCACTGCAACTATTTGTCCCTCTCCAGTTTTTAGATCTGAAATGGGATTGGCGTTGTGCATCTTTGCTGCGTTAGTCGCGTTACCAATATCGGCATATACCTTTAAAAACGGTGAGTTAATTTTTTTTATCAAATCGGTTGTTTTTTCAATACTATCGGTAAATGGTTTATCGACGTTTTCTAGCCCTATTGTTACTCCTCTTGCCGCAGCATACCGAGTGCAAATATCCAAATTATCAAGAAATCTATCCTGGGTTGTCGTGTCAGACTCAACATCAAACACATCATATCCATTCACCAATACCACCCTTGAGCCAAGCTCGTAAGCTAAGTCAATACTTTTATAAAAAAAATCCACACCCTTTTTCTCGAGATCTCTATTAGGGCTTCCAATAGGAAAAGATCTGAGAGCACTTAGGCTAAGAGTAGTAATGAAGATGTCGTTTTCAAACATAAACTGACGGATTTCAGATTTTCTCTCCTTTAACCAATTAAGCCGCTCCTGTTTAGCCGGGTTTTGGTCGATCGTCAACTCAAGAAAATCATACCCTGTATCCTTGGCAATTATTAGTTTCTCTTCAATATCCAGATCATCCGGCATCGCTTTTTCATAAATTCCAAGGCTATAGTTCTTCATATAATATTTTTTCTAATCTGACAACATCACAGATTAGATGTCTCGCGCATCCAATCGCCAAACTGAATATATGCCTTTTTATACTGCGCAAATATTTTCTTGTAGATCTCATGCTTATCTTTGTTTGGAACAATTCTCTTGTTGAACCTTACCATTTTGGCTGTAGCTTCTTCTATAGAATCATATTCTCCTACCGCAACAGCCGCCAGCACAGCACAACCAACACAAGGTACTTGTGGGTTCTCCGGCACGTTAATGACCACGTTGCTCACATCCGCGTGGATCTGCATAAACAATTCGCTGTTAGTGGTCCCTCCGCCCATATAGACTTCTTCCACAGGAAAACCATTATCTCTAAACGATGAAAATACATTCTCTGTTCCAAATGCAATGCTTTCCATTAAAGCTCTAAACACGTGAGCTCGTGTATGATGTAGTGATAATCCGTATATCATTCCTCGCACGACCGGGTCGGTATACGGCGTGCGATTTCCTTGCCAATAATCAAGAGCCAGCAATCCTTCTGCTCCAGGTGGTAATTTTTCTGCCTCTGGCGTCAGATAGCTGTAGGCATCTTTGCCTTCATTTTTTCCTTCTAAATCTAAATCTTTGCAGTAATGATTTTTAAACCATTCGATGATTGATCCGCTTGAGGTTTGTCCGCCTTCGACAACCCCAAAGCCTCTTATGATACTTTCCGGGAAAGGACCAAAAATACCTTTGGCATATTTCGTCGTAGCAGTAAAACCCATTATTAGGTGTGAAGATCCGGTTATAAGCGCTATCCTGCCTGGTCTGACGACCCCTAAACCAATATTGCCGACATAGGCATCTGGTCCACCCTGGCCAACAACTGTATTTGGATTAAGCCCAAGAAACTGTGCAGCTTCTAGCGTCAATGTTGATATCTTATCCCCCATATAATAAATATTCTGAGGGAATTTATCCAAAACATCTTCTAAACCAATTTTTTCATAAAAAGAACGAGGGAAGCCACCTTCTTGTGCATTGTAATACCAACGACAAGTCATATTGCAGATGGCACCTGCCCAAATCCCTGTCAGTTTATATATCATCCAATCTTGATATTCACATACTTTATCTGCTTTAGCGTAATTTTCGGGCTCGTTTACCTTAAGCCAAAGCGCTTTGCACGGCATCCACTCTGCAGATGCTTTGCCGTAGCCGTTAAATTTTAATGCGTCATCTCCGCAGTTGCTTACTAATTCTGCTTCTTTCGATGCTCTTACATCCATCCAAATTAATGAATTTCTAAGCGGAACTCCGTCATTTGAAGAAAGCAACACGCTGCAACAGGTAGTATCTATGGACAGAGAAACAATATCATCTTTATCAATTGATGCATCAGCTAAGGCCTTCTTAACGCTTTGCGCCAAACAATTCCACCAATCCATAGGGTTTTGTTCTGCCCAGCCCGGATGTTCATGATACGTTTTATACGATGTCGAGGCAAACCCTATCTCATGTCCGCAAAGATCAAAAATTCCTACCCGAATGCCGCCTGTTCCACCATCAATTCCCAATACATATTTTTGTTTCATGCCTACCTCAAATTATTCAATATATTCATTTTTAAGAGTTCTCCCGCCTCATCAAAAAGATAAAGCGGGAGATTTTGAGGAATTTTAGAGTTTAATCAGGTACTACAAACGCATCTACATTGTCCTTTGTTACAATATCTACACCACTGTTGATGTATGGGGCTAAGGGGCTGAGTCCTTCTGCTTTCCAGTTGTTAAATGGATTTACCAGACCATGTTTATAGGCAAACATCTGCATCATGGCATTGTATCCCATGTTGAACGTGTTTTGAGCTACTGTACCATAAAGCTTGTCGGCGCGGATAAGGTCCAAAACATCCGAGGTTGAATCAACTGTCATTATTTTAATGTCAGTTCTTCCGGCGTCTTCAACAGCCTGAACTGCACCCGTTGCGCCAATTCCGTCTGCAGCAAAAATGTATTTGATATCCGGGTTGGCTGCTAGCAAAGCTGCTGTTGCAGCTGTACTTTTTTCCAGGTCTCCCTGATTATCAACCTGTCCAGCAATTTTAATTTCAGGATAATTTGCTGCTACTTTTGCTTGGAACCCATCCATTCTTTGACGAATGTTGAGTTGTGCTGGACGACCGGTAATACCAACCGTTCCACCTTCGCCGTTCATTAGTTTTTCTGCAAAAAACTTTGCTAAGAATTCCCCAAGGTAGTAGTTGTCAGTAGAGACATAGGACAATCTATTAGAATTTGGAGAATCAGTATCAAAAGTAATAACCGGTACTCCTGCTTCTGAAGCATTGTTGATCGCTTCAACAAAAGGTTCTGGGCTAATAGCAGTTAGCAAAACACCGTCCGGTTTTGTAGCCACAATCTGTTCAAACGCAGCAATTGCTTTTGTTACATCGTACTCTGGGTCTCCGCCATACTTAGCGGTTACACCAAGCTGCTCTGCAGCTGCTTCCATACCTTTACGGCAGCCAATCCAGAAAGGATGACCCGAAAGGAATGTAACCATGTAATATGTTTCATCAGGACTACCTACATAAGCCATTCCTGGGCTGCCGGGAGCAGGTGCTTCGACCGCAGGTGCTTCGGCTGCAGGTGCTTCGGCTGCAGGTGCTTCGGCTGCAGGTGCTTCGGCTGCAGGTGCAGCCGGCGCGCAAGCCACCAAGACCATCGAAAGGATTACAAGTACACCAAAAACTGCAAACAAAGTCTTTTTCATTTCGTTTTTCTCCATTTATTTCGATTTGGTTAAGCGTTCAATTTTTTATTTCTTCTGCTAATACGAGTGTAGTCAAGCCATACAGCAGATATAAGAATAATTCCACTTATAAACTGCTGCCAATAGACTGATACGTCAAGTAATATCAATCCATTGTTTATTACAGAAAGCAATATTACGCCAAGCACAGCACCAAGTACTGTTCCTTCACCTCCTTCCATGCTTATGCCTCCAATTACGCAGCCGGCTATCACGGTTAGCTCTAGTCCCTGCCCAGCAACCGGTGAGGCAAAGCTATATCTTGAGACAAATAACAGTCCTGCCAGTCCACATAACAACGCACTAAAAACGTACACCACAATCTTTACCTTGTCGACATTAATTCCCGAAAATTCAGCTGCTTTTTGGTTGCTGCCGGTATAATACACCTGTCTTAAAAGGGGTGATTTTCTAAAGAGCGTGTCGGCAATCACAACTAGAACAGCACTGATGATCAGTAAGACCGGAATGCCTTCAATTGATCCTCCTCCTAGATATTTGAAGGCTGGGGGAAGTTTGTTTACAAGCGAAAGCGGTGTACCCGTTGTTATGATTAAACATATACCACGCGCGATACCCAACATGGCTAACGTTACGATAAACGGAGGCATTTTCTGTTTTGCAATAAGGAATCCATTAAAGAGTCCGCAGAGAAAGCTTGCCCCTATTGCTGCAAGGACGCATAATATGAATGGATTTCCATCAAGATACAGCACTGCAAACAAACAACTGGAAAGTGCCATTACAGATCCAACAGAAAGGTCTATGCCTCCGCTGATAATTACAAGTGCCATGGCAATTACAACGATACAATTGATTGCGAAACTCACACCAACTGACCGAAGGTTGTTAGATGTTGAAAACGAATCTGTAAAGATCCATAAAAAGGCGGCAATTACGATTATGATAATTATTAAATTTAATTCTCTGAAATTTAGAATTGAATTAAATAATCTTTTTTGCTTTATACGGTTTGTTTCACTTTGCATAATAAGATATCTCCGTTTCAAATTGATAGTTATTTTAAATTGCTGATGCCATTGTTATAAGTGTTTGTTCATTTAGATCGTCTTTTGTCGCTTCGCCCACTACCTTACCCTCATGCATTACAATTGCACGATCACAAAGACCAATAATTTCTGGTAACTCGGATGAAATTACTATTATGCCCATGCCTTCATTACACAAATCTCTAAGCATGTTATGGATTTCGGATTTTGCTCCCACATCGATTCCTCTTGTAGGCTCATCCAGCGCGAAAACCTTGGGGGTTGTATACAGCCATTTCGCGAACATCACTTTTTGTTGATTGCCCCCGGACAAGAAATTTACTTTATCTTCCACGCTGCTTGCTTTGATACCTAATTTATTTACATATTCTTCCGCTGTCTTAGATTCTTTATTGTTATTTATTAGAAGTCCCCTGGTAATATTCTTTAAGTTTGTGGCACTTATATTTTGCTTAAGGCTCATTCTTAAAAAAAGTCCTTGCTTTTTTCTGTCTTCAGTTAAGTATGAGATGCCTTTTTTGATGGCATCTGAATAGTTACTAATTTTCAACTTTTCGCCGCCCATGATTACTTCACCGGAATCCAGCTTTCTTAGTCCACACATACCACATAATACTTCTGTTCTACCGGCTCCGACTAATCCTGTAATTCCTAATATCTCGCCTTTTTTAAGTTTGAAGCTCACATCTTCAAAATGGCCTTTTATTGTTAAGTTTTTTGCTTCCAATATTACATTCTCAATATTTTCACTTTTGGGCGGATAATAGTTTGTAATAGTTCTTCCAACCATTTTTCCAACAATTTCTTCTGCTGTTGTTTCATCTGTATTAAGCGTATCTATTAAGAACCCATCTCGCAAAATTGTTACCTTATCCGAAAGTTCAAATATCTCATCCATTCTGTGACTTATATAAATAATACTTAAACCGCTTTGTTTTAATTCTTTAATAAGCTTAAATAATGCTATTATCTCCAGCTTCGTTAGAGCCGATGTGGGTTCATCTAAAATCAATATTTTACAGTTGATGGAGAAAGATTTAACGATTTCTACAACTTGTTGATCAGCTATTTTAAGCTCTCTGATCTTCTGTTCGGGTTTAACTTTTGAATTGAACTTTATTAAGAGTTCCGCGGTTTCCTTGTTTAGTTTTTTGTAATCCACCAATCCAAGTTTATTATGGAATTTGTTGAGTCGTCCAATAAAAACATTTTCTGCAACAGTCAGGTTAAGACAATTCGTCAGCTCCTGATGCACAAATCCAATTCCTGCGTTCAGCGCATCACGAGGCGTAAAGTTAGTCATCGTTTTCCCGAATAATTCTAACTCTCCGCTGTTCATCTGTAAAACGCCGCCAATAATATTACAAAGCGTGGATTTGCCGGCGCCGTTTTCTCCAACCAATGCCATAATCTCACCTTGGCGAAGATCAAAACTAACATTTGTAAGAGCTTTTGTGCCTGGAAATCTTTTGGTAATTTCCTTAGCTCTCAGTGCATAAACTTCGGACAATTGTGATTCCTCCTGCTATATTTTGTTGAAATATCAAAAGGAAAAGTACTTTTTTAGTATCTTTTGCTTACGTTTATGAGTATTTCAGATTATACAAATATAAAAGGCGTTTGTCAATAGGTATTATGAATATATTATTGCGTATCGTTTCTTTTGCTTTCCCTTGACTAGCTCTTTTTGTAATTGTTCATCAAATATTGGCATACCAAAAGAGTTTTCGGGACATTAACAGGCTTTTAGATTTAGAAATTAATTGAATATGTGGCATTCATATGAAAAGTCAAGACATCGAGCAGGCAACTCTGCGGTTTTCAAATCGCATACTAATAAAAAGGGTGGGAAATCAAGATAATTCATATTGGCAGTACTCATAATAAAGAAGAACTGGGCCTCCTGTTTGCATTGGCGCGCAAGCAGTTACAAGCCTACCGGCTGGTTTTATTCCCGGAGACACAGCCTTCTCTGCATGTGGGTGCCAAATGGTCACAATCTGGCTTATTGTGGAATATTCTTTAAATGGAATACTACAAATTAGGTTTGATCAGTTGGATGATGAAGTTTTCGAGGCACTTAACATTATCTGAATCGATGAATCCACATCCAAGCTAGACAGCCTGCCTGTACTAGATAATTCGGGAGTATAACCGATCAACTTCATCAAACTAATATGATGTTTGGTAAAAGCAGCTAATTAGGATTATCGGGGTAATATCGATCAAGCATGTTTTAATTGTCCTCCTTCCCTTAATGAACAAATACCGATTTTTCCATTTATCCCTTCAGTCGGTTTTTTGGCTAAGGAAATATTACTGTTTCAATATATCGATGATCTGTTTCAGAACAGCGTCTTTCCCAATTTCGGCAAGGAATGGCCGCCTGATTTAGATGTGTTTAAAGTTGAAATCCCGGCCACGGCTACCCAACAAACCTCCTGGACACTCACACACCAGGACAGGATTTCTTACTATACGCCCCAAATTATTTCAAAGGATGATAAAATAAATTCAACCTTACAAATCACCCAATCGGTGGCTAAAGAGCGTTTCCGAACAACCGGATCAGATGCTCATGCATTGGCGCTAGGTAAGGTCTCCACCACACCAATAAGCCTGGACCATACCTCACGGGTGTCTTTTCCCCTTTTGCATGAAATACTCCTGACAGGGTAAATTAAAGCAAATTCACTTTTGATCGTCAAAATAGAAATTATCTTTCGTTTCCAATTTCGGAGGGTGAATGAACTGGACATCTAGAGATCGTGTAATTACCACAATGGAACATCGCGAACCTGACCGTGTGCCAATTGACATCACACCTCTTTATGATTTTTACACGAACCTTAAAGCTTTTCTGGATCTTGATATTCAGGAAGAGGTAAAACCTTCATTCCATATGGAGGTCATTCCGCACCTGCGAGTCTTGGAAGCATTGGGCGCAGATATCACCTCTGTCAAACTGGAATCCCCACGAAAAATTTATGCCACTCCTCGCAGTGATGGCTTGGTCGCTGATGCTTGGGGAGTTCTTTTTAGAAGAGTCTATAATGTCAGCGGAAGTTATATGGAAGCTGTCCACAACCCCTTGGCAAACCTGAAGGAATCAGATCTGGAAACCTACCCTTTCCCCAATCCACAGGATATGGTGGATATGGAAGCAACTGAGACCAAAGCACACCGCCTTTATGAAGACACCAATTTCGCCCTGATGGGGCGTTTTGGGGGGCCGATTATTGAGGTCGCTATTAACTTGATGGGCTTTGAAAATTGGCTCATATGCGCTGCTTCACAGCCCCAATTGGCGAATGCTCTATTACAAAAAATTACTGATATCCAAATAACCCTCGATCATTTCGGGTTGCAGGCCACTGCCAGATATCTGCAAATATTCAAGGTCAGTGGCGATGATTTTGGCATGCAAACCGGCCTCCTTTATTCCCCGCCCATGTTTCGCAATCTATTCCTGCCCCACTTAAAACGCCGCTGGCAGGCAGCCCGCGAGTTTCTTAACCAGGCCAACCCTTCTGTTAAGCTGATGCTGCATTCTTGCGGGGGAATTAGAAAAATAATTCCAGACCTGATTGAGGCAGGCATCCAGGTTATCGATCCCATCCAACCCCTGGCGGCAGGAATGGACTCCATAGAGCTTAAACGCGATTTTGGTAAACGGCTCGTCTTTCATGGGGGTGTGGATATTCAGGAAGTTTTGCCGTTCGGGACAGAAGAAGATGTTAAAGAAGAAGTGAAAATGCGGATTGGCGCCCTTGCACCAGGAGGAGGGTATATTTTATCCAGCTCACATTTCATTCAGTCAGATACCCCACCTGCTAATATTGTCACCATGTGCCAGGCGGCACATCAGTTTGGTGTTTATCCCATCTCGATATAGTAATAATAATTAAATTTATATTAGACCTCTTGCAAAAGTCAGTTACCGAGAAATTGTAAGTTCAAGATCATAAATTGCAGCGATCAGATTGAAACGAAGAGCAAAACGCTTACGGCGATTTCGATAGCGTTCACTCAAAATGCGAAAGATTTTCAACCTGCGGATTACGTTTTCAACAAATATGCGTTCCTTTGATAAGTTATGGTTGGACTTTTTTTGCTCTCTGGTTAACAGATGCAGTTTAGATCTTTTTGATGTTCCGGCAAACTGTTGCCTCGCTGACACCATATGTCAAACCAATATGAAACTCGGTCCGGTATTCACGCCAATACATTAGCGTCAT
>Ga0209254_10005376_pt1 | contig 11787 bp, 9 predicted proteins | sample FrelakmetDIP11DI_FD_187148 | JGI IMG/M metagenome (GOLD analysis project Ga0209254, IMG submission 187148) | Freshwater lake sediment microbial communities from the University of Notre Dame, USA, for methane emissions studies - DIP11 DI (SPAdes)... | ecosystem: Environmental > Aquatic >... | reverse complement strand
TCAGTATAGGCGGGGTCAAGGGGGCACAATAAAAACGACATTTCCTTTCCGGGAAGCACCGGCCTCTGGCCGGGGAGCTTCCATAGCCCACCCCTGGACTTAAGGTGTACTTACGGCCGTAACTGAGGGATTAGTAAAAAAAACTTGTAATTCTTGAAAAAAGGGTTTATAGTTGTCTTTGGTGTTTCAATATCGATTTTCCCCAGTTTTCTTCCCTTCATGACTTTGTAATTTTCATTTTTCCACATTTGTGGAAACATTGTGAAAAAAGACAAATAACCTATTGAAATGCATATGCTTTTTGGCTTGCTCCATTCCTGGACATTCCATAGACTGCCTTCAAACACTACCCAAGACGATCATGGCTTAACCCATGGATAACTTTTGGACTAAAGTGACCGACTCTTTGAAAGAAAGGGTAGGTCAACAGAATTTCGACATCTGGATAAAACCGATTTCCTTTGTTTCTATGCAGGGAGACAGTGTGGAACTTGAAGTTCCAAATCGCTTTTTCAAAGAATGGATCAACGAGCACTATGCTTTCCAGATTCAGGAGGCTGTCTCCCATTTGACGCAGAACTCTTGTCTCCTCAAGTTTCGAATCCGAAATGCAAGAGCGACCAAACAAGAAATCGGTCCTCGGAGTCCGGAAAAAAAGGAAGCGGAGGGGCCTTCTTCCGCCGTTCCCATGTTCAACCCTAAATACACCTTCGATAATTTTGTCGTGGGGGCAAGTAACCAATTTGCCAATGCAGCCTGTCTCGCCGTGGCTAACCTTCCAGCGAAAAACTATAACCCCCTCTTTATCTACGGAGGGGTGGGGCTGGGGAAGACTCACCTCCTCCACGCCATTGGAAACCATATCCTTCAAAATCGCGTTCTTACCGAAATCAGAAAAATCTGTTACCTCTCTTCGGAGGAATTCACGAATGAGCTGATTAACTCCATTCGATATGAGAAAATGGATGAATTCCGGAACAAGTTTAGGAAGATGGATATTCTTCTTATCGATGACATTCAGTTCATCGCTGGGAAGGAGAGAACTCAGGCTGAATTCTTTCATACATTCAACTCTCTTTACGAAGCCCGAAAACAGATTGTGGTCACCAGTGATAAATTTCCAAAGGATATTCCCAATTTTGAAGAGAGACTTCGTTCCCGGTTTGAATGGGGTCTCATCGCTGACATTCAACCTCCGGATATCGAAACGAAAGTAGCAATTCTTCGAAAGAAAGCTGAAAACGAGAACATTCCTCTTCCCAACGATGTTGCTTTCTTGCTGGCTTCCCAAATTGACTCCAATATCAGAGTGTTAGAAGGATCACTGATTCGCATCGGTGCCTTTGCCTCTCTCACAAAGACATCCATCACGATCGATATGGCAAAAGAAGTTTTAAAAAATATTATTAGACATAAAGAAGAACTGATCTCGATCGATTCTATTCAAAAAACTGTTTCCACTTTTTATAACATTAAGTTATCGGATCTTAAGGTGAAGCGGAAGTATAAGGGGTATGTTCTTCCCCGTCAGATCGCCATGTACCTCTCAAGAAAAATGACAACCGCTTCTCTCATTGAAATAGGAGATAAGTTTGGAGGAAAGGACCACTCCACGGTTCTTCACTCCATCAAAAAGATTGAGGAGAAAATTTTACAGGATCCCTCTTTCCGAGAAACAATCGAAAATCTTCATGGTCGAATTAAGTCATAATTAGAGTTGAAATCATGTGAATCAGTGTGTAAAATAATAGACGTTGCAGCATATGAATGGATTCTTCGAATATTTTTACAAACATTCTCATTAAGAGTCCACATCTCAAATCCTTTAGTTATTATGTCTGTTAGACCTTTTTTCTTCATTTTCACAGGTCTTACTATGACGGTGATAGTTCTATATAATTATATAAAATAATAGTAATAAGAGGTTAACCATGAATTTTGAAATTGAGAAAAAAGAATTTTTGAGGGGGCTTAATCTTATTCAAAGTATTACGGGAAGAAAGACAACGCTTCCCATCTTGACACATGTTCTTCTGGAGACAGGAAAAGGATGCCTTTTATTAACGGGTACGGATCTGGAAATTGGTATTCGGGAAGAGTTAACAGCGAAAATACATGAAGAAGGAAAATCTTCTGTTTCTGCAAAGAAGCTTTATGAAATTGTTCGAGAGCTGCCGGACCAGACGATTCAAATTCAGAAAAAAGAGAATCATTGGATCACCCTACGGTGTGGCAAGTCACTCTTCAATATGGCAGGGCTTGATCCTGAAGAGTTTCCTTCTCTTCCGGTTTTTGAAGAAGAGCATTTCTGCGAGCTTCCAATCTCTCTCTTAAGCGAAATGATTGAAAAGACCGTCTTTGCAGCGGCGAGCGAAGAATCCCGCTATCATCTCAACGGAGTGCTTTTTCTGCAGAACAAGGAAGGGGGGAAAGAGAGGTTGAGAATGGTGGCCACCGATGGTCATCGACTCTCCCTCATCGATCGAGAAGCTCAGAAGGTTCGAGGGATCGAAAAAGGAATTATCATTCCGAAAAAGGGCGTCTTGGAGATGAAGAAGGTCATGGCCGATAAGGAGGGAATGGGGACGGTGGCCATCTACTTTGACGCGACGCACGGCTTCATGAAGATAGGGAAATTTTTAATGATCGTGCGTCTGATCGATGGAGATTTTCCAGAATATCAACAGGTGATCCCTAAAGAGAATGATAAAAAACTAACACTCAACAAAGACAATTTCTACCGTTGTCTAAGAAGAGTGTCGACCATGGCGAGTGAGCGGGTGGAAGGGGTGAAGTTCTCGATCAAAAACAATTGCATTGAGTTCAGTTCTTATAACCAGGATTTTGGAGATGCCCGAGAGGAGATGGAAGTGATCTACGAAGGTCCTTCTTTGGATGTGGGATTTAATTCGAGGTATCTCATGGAGGCTCTGAACATCATCGATTCCCAAGAGGTTCTCATCGAGATTAAGGATGAGGGAAGTCCGGGAATGATGCGACCGATGCCGCCGGCGGATCCCCCGGATCAAATATGCATCGTTATGCCTATGAGGATTTAAATGGCGAAGAATTCGGATCAGGATAAGTCAGAACGAGAAGAGATTGAGAGTACGGATCTTTATACCGCGGAACAGATTACGGTCCTTGAAGGATTGGCGGCTGTCCGGAAGCGGCCAGCCATGTACATCGGGAATACGGGAACCGAAGGATTACATCACCTCGTCCATGAGATCGTCGACAATAGCATTGACGAAGCCCTGGCAGGCTTCTGTCAGAAGATCGATGTCATCATTCACATGGACAATAGTGTCACCGTTCGTGATGACGGTCGTGGAATTCCGGTGGACCTGCATGAAAAAGAGAATCGGCCGGCGGTGGAGGTCGTCATGACCATGCTCCACGCGGGAGGGAAATTTGACAATCTGAGCTACAAGATTTCGGGAGGTCTTCACGGCGTGGGTCTCTCGGTCGTCAATGCCCTCTCAGAGTTTATCGAATTGGAGATTCGCCGGGACGGAAAAGTGTACCAGCAGACCTATGAACGGGGGGAACCGAAAACAAAACTTCAGGTCATCGGTAAGACGAAACACACGGGAACACAGGTTCACTTCAAGCCTGACTCAGAGATCTTCGAGACTCTAATTTTCAGTTTCGACTTGCTCTCTCAGCGGCTGAGAGAGTTGGCTTTCCTGAACAAAGGCCTCTCCATTACCATCGAAGATGAGCGGTCAGAAAAGCGACACGACTTTTTTTACAAGGGCGGCATCACTTCTTTCATTGAGTATCTGAATAAGAACCGAAATGTTCTTCATTCCAAACCCATTTACATCGAAGGAGAGAAGAACGGGTTGGAAGTAGAACTCTCGTTCCAATACAACGACGGATATGCTGAAAACATTTTTTCTTTTGCCAATAACATCAACACGGTGGAAGGGGGAACCCACCTCGTCGGATTTAAGACGGCCCTCACCCGAACGATCAACCAATACGCAACGAATGCCAACCTTCTCAAAGGGCTCAAGGAGAACCTGACGGGAGAAGACATTCGGGAAGGTTTGGTCGGTGTCATCAGCGTTAAGGTTCGCCAGCCTCAGTTTGAGGGGCAGACCAAGACCAAGCTCGGCAACAGCGAAGTCAAAGGAATGGTGGAGGCCCTTGTTAACGAGAAGCTGGGGATGTACTTCGAGGAAAGCCCCAGTGTCGCACGGAAAATTATCTCCAAGGTGATCGATGCCGCCCATGCAAGGGAGGCCGCGCGAAAGGCACGAGAGTTGAGTCGAAAAAAGGGTGCTCTCGATGGAAATGTTCTACCAGGGAAATTGGCCGACTGCCAGGAAACAGATCCTGCGCGGAGCGAGATCTTTATTGTGGAGGGAGATTCGGCAGGAGGTTCGGCCAAACAGGGAAGAGATCGTAAGACCCAAGCCATCCTTCCCCTTAAGGGAAAGATCCTTAACGTGGAGAAGGCTCGATTTGACAAGATGCTGGCCAACGAGGAGATTAGGATTCTCATCTCCGCGCTGGGAGCCGGAATTGGGAAGGAAGATTTCGACGTGGGTCGTCTTCGCTACCATCGCATTATTATTATGACCGACGCCGACGTGGACGGTTCTCACATTCGCACGCTGCTCCTCACGTTTTTCTACCGCCACATGCCCGAGACCATTGAAAGGGGACATCTCTTCATTGCTCAACCCCCCTTGTTCAAAGTCAATGAGGGAAAAAACGAATCGTACATCAAGAACGAACAAGAACTCAATCAACACCTGGTGGACCGGGCCATTGCCAAGAGTGAGGTGGTGATTCAGCGGACCAACAGGAAGCTCACGGATCGGAAACTGAGCCTCCTTCTCGAGAAGATCTTCCTCTACCACGATCTCCTTCAACGAATTCAGCATCGAGGATACCCCCAATCCCTGCTCTCCATCCTTCTGGAGGATGGTGTCCGGAACAAGTCGGCCTTCGCGGAGAAGGAAAAGATTGCCGACCTCAAGAAACGACTCGAGAAAGGGGGGTTTGAGGTCATGGAGGTCTCTTGGGATGAGGAGCATAATCTTTGCGGGTTCGAGATTCAGAAGGAGAATGGAGGAAGGCATCCTCGCCTGATGCTCCGGTGGGATTTCGTGTCTTCGGTGGAATTCCGCCAGCTCCATCAACTCTATCAAGACATTCATGAGATGGCCCCTCCCCCCTATGTCGTGAAGGAAAAGGACAAGGAACTGACTCTTAAGAACGAGGAAGAGTTGCTTCAGTCGTTGAACCAGATGGGGAAGGAGGGACTCGGGGTCCAGCGCTATAAGGGGTTGGGAGAGATGAACCCTGAACAACTCTGGGAAACCACCATGAATCCAGAAACGCGGACGCTTCTCCAGGTGAAGATTGAGGACGCCATTGAAGCCGATGAAATCTTCAGTATCCTGATGGGCGATGAGGTCGAACAGAGACGGCAGTTCATTGAAGACAACGCTCTCTTTGTCAAGAACCTCGATATCTAAGGGCTGAGTAAAGAATCCTAAGGTTTTGGCAAGAAGGTTTCATCCATCACCTTGCCTCATGCGTAGGATAAGCATCACATCACAAACACCCATTCGCAAATGAATCCCGAGGGTCCGGTTTTGCTGACAGCTGCCGGTAGGCAGCGCAGGAAGAACCCTTGACCCCAACGGTTCCGAGCTGAACTCCGAATTCTGATTCGTGGGATTTATTGGAGTCTTGGAATTTGGAACTGGAGCAGTGGGATGAAAGAAGTGTTGGGCAACCGGGTCTCTGAAACCGGTTGGGACCCAGGGCATCATGCATGTTGATTGTGGGACTCACCGGAGGGGTTGCAAGCGGAAAAACGACGGTTTCAGAGGTCCTGAGAGAGGAAGGTGCCACCCTCATCGACGCAGACCAGATTGCCAGGGAACTGGTTCAACCGCAAACACCGGTCTGGCAAGAGTTGGTCAGGGCATTTGGAAACGGGATTCTTGATCGAGACGGGTCCATTCACCGACAGAAGCTCGCATCCCTCATCTTCTCGAATCCTCGCCAGAGGAGCCTTTTGAATCGGATTCTTCATCCGAGGATTAAAGACGAAATAGGCCGCCGTTTGAAAGACATTCAGCAGAAAGATCCTGAGGCCATTGTGGTGATCGATGCTCCCTTGCTCGTTGAAACCGGTGGTCATCGAGAGATGGACAAAGTCATCGTGGTTGTTTGCACAGAGACCCAGCAGATCACAAGACTGAGGAGACGAAATCAACAGAGCGAGGAGCAGGCCCGGGCGATGCTTTCGTCTCAGATGTCTCTGGAAGAAAAGGCAACGGTGGCAGATTATGTGATTTGTAATGAGGGATCCCCTGAGGAAACCCGCCAAAAGGCGAGGGGCGTTTTTAAGGAGTTGAAAAGGATTGCCCTTCAGCCGAAGGGCCACAAAGCATGATGACCATTCGCCTATTTCAGGGCGACCTATTCCATGGGTGAGGAGGCAAGGGAACGCGGTTATGAACATCAAAGATTTAAAAAAGATGAAGATCAATGAGCTGTACCGGGTTGCGAAGGATCTCAATGTCGAAGGGGCCAGCAGTATGCGCAAGCAGGAATTGATTTTTGCCATTCTTCAGGCCCAGACAGAGAAGAACGGGTTGATTTTTGGGGAAGGGGTCTTGGAGATCCTCCCAGACGGGTTCGGGTTTCTGCGGTCTCCCGATTACAATTACCTTCCCGGTCCGGATGATATCTATATCTCCCCTTCTCAGATCCGTCGATTCAACCTTCGGACGGGAGACACGGTTTCCGGCCAGATCCGGCCCCCGAAGGACACCGAGCGGTACTTTGCGATGCTCAAGGTGGAGGTTGTCAACTACGAGGATCCCGAGGGAGCCCGGGATAAGATTCTCTTCGACAACCTGACCCCTCTCTATCCACAGGAAAAGATTCATCTGGAGATGGACGGGGATGCTCAGAATTACTCCTCCCGAGTCATGGATCTTCTCACTCCGATCGGAAAAGGACAGCGCGGACTCATCGTGGCATCCCCAAGAACCGGCAAGACCATGCTCCTGCAGAGCATTGCTCACAGCATCACGACCAATCATAAAGAGATTTCGCTGATCGTTCTGCTCATCGACGAGCGACCCGAAGAAGTGACAGACATGGAACGTTCCGTCAAGGGAGAAGTGGTCAGCTCCACGTTTGATGAACCCGCTTCCCGACACGTCCAAGTCGCAGAGATGGTGATTGAGAAGGCGAAACGCCTGGTCGAGCACCAGAGGGACGTGGTCATCCTTCTCGACAGCATCACTCGGTTAGCCCGGGCGTATAACACGGTGGTCCCACCGAGCGGTAAAGTCCTTTCAGGCGGCATCGACGCCAATGCGCTGCAGCGCCCCAAACGGTTCTTCGGTGCCGCACGGAACATCGAGGAAGGCGGAAGCCTCACCATCATCGCCACGGCACTCATCGACACGGGCAGTCGAATGGACGAAGTTATTTTCGAGGAGTTCAAAGGAACAGGCAACATGGAAATCCATCTCGATCGACGCCTCGTTGACCGGAGGGTCTTCCCCTCTATCGACATTCAGCGGTCTGGAACGCGTAAGGAAGAGCTCCTTCTCGATCCCAACGACTTGAATCGAATCTGGCTTCTGAGAAAAGTCCTTCAGCCCATGAATACGGGGGAAAGCATGGAGTTTCTTCTCGAGAAGATGCATGCGACTAAGAGTAATCGCGATTTTCTCGATTCTATGAATCAGTAGTGAACCTCTCGACTCCCCGGCCTACCCCTCGACTTAGCTCGGAGTGGTGAGCCTGTCGAACCAAAGGCCGGGGTTTGCTCGAGGTTCACCCTGAGCCGTGCTTCCTTCCCCCGCCTTGAAAGGCGGGCTTCGCACGGTCGAACGGGTGAAGGCGGAGACGGAAAAGTTGAAAAATCATGAGAAATCGGTAAAATAGAGGATGGAGGATTTGTAAGATGAAAAAGGATGTTCATCCCAAAGTGTTCGACACCGTGATCAAGTGCGCTTGTGGCGCAGTCTTCGAGACGAAGAGTACCCAAAAAGAAATCCGCGTGGATATCTGCTCCAACTGTCACCCCTTCTTTACGGGCAAACAAAAATTGTTAGATACGGCGGGAAGGATCGAACGGTTCAAGAAGAAATATGGCGAAAAGGCAAACAAGAAGGAATAATTCTAGCCTGTGCTTCTGTTCACCCCTCTGCCCGTTGGCGACCAGTGGACAGCCTTCCTCACCCCCCATCCCCAACCTACTCGTGAGCTTTGGAATTCATTAGTTCCTCGGGAGGATGTTGATGTTACTAGGGAGAAAGGATCCCGATCAGGGAACTTCTCACTGCAGTCAAGGTGCCCTTCGCGTTGGAGGACAGGCGGTCATCGAAGGCGTGATGATGAGAGCGCCGAAGTCCATGGCCATTGCTGTTCGAAGACCTAATGGCGAGATCGTGGTCAAACGGAAGAGATTGAACCTCTTCTCAGAGAAACATCGCTTGTCAAAGCTTCCTCTCGTCAGAGGCGTCATGACGCTCCTCTCTGCACTCGTCCTTGGGATTCAGGCCCTCAACTACTCTGCCAATCAAGCCCTCTCTGAGGGGGAAGAGGAAACGAGTCCATGGACCCTCGGCCTCACCCTCGTCATCGCCCTCTCCTTGGGTATCGTTCTGTTCTTCCTGGTCCCCCTCTACCTGACGAAATGGTCGCAAGGGGTGATTCCCCTCGTTTCTGAGAGCGGATTTTTTTTCAACGTGGTCGATGGTATCCTCCGCCTCATGATCTTTCTCGCCTACCTCTGGCTTATCTCTCTCTCCAAAGAGATCCGGCGGGTTTTCCAATATCATGGGGCAGAGCACAAATCAATTTTCGCTTTTGAGGCGGGGGAGGTTTTGAGGGTGGATCGGGTCAAGTCTTACAGCCATCTCCACCCTCGTTGCGGAACGAGTTTCCTGCTCATTGTCATGGTCGTCAGTATTCTCGTCTTTGCCCTGATTCCACATCACTTGCCTTTTGGATACAAAGTCGCCTCTCGGGTGGTCTTCATTCCATTGATTGCCGGGATTTCCTATGAGTTTATCCGTTTCGCAGACCGAAAGCGAAAGAGTCCTGGGATGCGTTTCTTCATCCTCCCCGGACTTTGGTTGCAGCGATTGACCTCCAAAGAGCCCTCAGAGGACCAACTCGAAGTGGCGATTCGGGCTCTCCAGGAAGTTTTGGAACTGGAGGGCAAGACTTAATGGAATTTCAGCAGGCTGTTGAAAAATACCCATCTGCGGCGTTCCCCTCACCCTTCGTTGTTGCGGCGTACAAACAAGTACGCCTCACTCCTCAGGATTTCGGGGGCTCCCGCAAACGGGATTTCGCAAGGCTCAACTTGCATCTGCCTGCCTGCTCGAAGCCCCGCCTCCAGAAGCCTTGCGGAGGGCAGGCGCTTCGGCGAAGGCAGGGGTATTTTTGACCAGCCTGAGAGACATTACATTTTCAACAAGCTATCAAGAATCGCATACCAAGAGTAGAGCGGTACGGTACTCATAGTACTAGAGGAAAAAACGATGTTTGAAAAATTGAACGAAGTCGAACGCCGATACGAATCTCTAACCCACCTCCTTGGACAGCCTGAGGTCATTTCAAACCAGGACGAGTTGCAGAAACTCGCCAAGGAGTATTCGGAATTAAGTAAGGTCGTGGACCTCTATCGGCGGCTCAAGAAACTGGATGCGGAGATCGAGGGAAGCCAGGAGCTCCTCAGTAGCGATCAAGATGAGGAGATGAAGCGGCTGGCCAGGGAGGAGATGACCCGTCTGGCCGAGGCGAAACAGACGGTGGAAGAGGACTTGCGCATGATTCTTCTCCCCAAGGATCCCAACGACGAGAAGAATGTCCTACTCGAAATCCGGGCAGGGACAGGAGGGGATGAAGCAGGGCTCTTTGCTTCGGATCTCTTCAGGATGTATTCAAAATTGGCTGAGAAACGGCAATGGCGAATCGAGGTTCTGAGTCGAAACTACACCGGCGTCGGAGGGTTGAAGGAAATCATTGCCCTCATTGAAGGGAAAAGAGTCTACAGTCAACTGAAGTATGAAAGCGGTGTCCACCGAGTCCAAAGGGTCCCGGTTACAGAATCCCAGGGACGAATTCATACCTCGACGGTGACCGTGGCGATTCTTCCCGAGGCAGAAGACGTGGATATTCAGATCGATCCGAACGATCTCAGGATCGATATCTTCCGTTCTTCGGGCCCTGGCGGACAGAGTGTCAACACGACAGATTCTGCCGTCCGTGTCACCCATCTCCCGACGGGAATGGTAGTGAGCTGTCAAGATGAGAAATCGCAGCACAAGAACAAGGCAAAGGCTTTGAAAATCCTCCGGGCGAGGCTGTTGGACAAGGCGAAAGAAGAAAAGCAGATGGAGATCTCCGAAAAGAGGAGAACTCAGGTAGGAACAGGAGAACGGAGCGAACGGATTCGAACGTATAACTTCCCCCAGGGGAGAGTGACCGATCACCGGATTGGACTCACGGTTTACCGACTACCCAACATTCTGGAGGGCGAGCTGGACGAGTTCATCCAGGCTCTCACCACGCATGATCAAGCCGAAGCCTTAAAGGGGGAGGAAGGAAATGGCAAACTGGGGTAACCCATGACGTTGTTCGAAGTTCTCAAGGGGTCGGCCGATGTCCTGAAAAACCAACGGGTTGAGAACCCACGTCTCAATGCCGAGCTCTTGCTCGCCCAGTGCCTTGGGTTCAGTCGAGAAACGCTTTATGCAAATCTCCGCCGTGAGATACAGACAGAAGAGAAGAAAGCTCTGGACGAACTTCTCAGGAGAAGGATGGCAGGTGAACCCCTCCAGTATCTGTTGGGCCATCAGGAGTTCTGGTCCGTTGATCTCAAGGTGGATCCTCGCGTGCTCATCCCGAGGCCAGAAACAGAGGTTCTCGTTGACCAGGCCCTTTCAATTCTTGCGACCCCTTCCGGCAGGGTGCCCAGGGTCCTTGACATCGGAACAGGGAGCGGTGCGATCGTCATTGCCTTGACGAATGAATTTGAAGAGATCTTTGCCGTGGCAACAGACATTTCACAGGAGGCGTTACAGGTCGCCAAGGAAAATGCCAGAAAAGTAGGAGTGGGTCAGCGAATTCGTTTCGTACGAGGAGATCTCCTTCATCCTTTCCGTCCTCTCACGGACGGAGTGTTTGACCTGATTCTCTCGAACCCGCCTTACATTTGTCGGTCAGACATCGAGGGACTGACGAGAGAGGTCAAAGACCATGAACCCAGACTTGCCCTGGACGGGGGAGAGGACGGCTTGGACTTCTATCGTCAGATGAGCCGGCAGGTCCCTTCGTATCTCAGAAAGGGTGGCTGGCTGCTTGTAGAGATAGGCCAGGGACAGGGAACGGAGATCTCGTCACTTTTGGAACAGAGTGGATGTTTCAGTGCCCCGGAGCTTGTCCGAGATCTATCCGGAATCGAGAGGGTCATCAAAGTCCAGAAAGCTGAAGGGTAACAGGCAGCAGGTGGAAAACTCAGTATGACCACCCCCCACTCCTTAGGAGTTAACATGAGAAAGTCATTTTTCCCCAGGTTGCTCAAAAATGTCCCTGCCTTCGCCGAAGCGCCTGCCCTCCGCAAGGCTTCTGGAGGCGGGGCTTCGCGCAGGCAGGCAGATGCTAGTTGAGCTTTGCGAAATCCCGTTCGCGGGAGCCCCCGAGACGCTGAGGAGTGAGGCGTACTTGGAGGTACGCTGCAACGACGAAGGGCCTGCCCCCAGGCAGGGGAAACGACGCAGATGG
>Ga0209254_10005375_pt1 | contig 11788 bp, 10 predicted proteins | sample FrelakmetDIP11DI_FD_187148 | JGI IMG/M metagenome (GOLD analysis project Ga0209254, IMG submission 187148) | Freshwater lake sediment microbial communities from the University of Notre Dame, USA, for methane emissions studies - DIP11 DI (SPAdes)... | ecosystem: Environmental > Aquatic >... | reverse complement strand
GGAAGGACTGGCCCGCATCGACGAGATCGGCGGCCCGACAGTGTTCAACCACTTCCCCTGGGGCTGGACCCATGCGGGCAACACCCCGTTTCGGCGCTGGAAGCGGGAAACCTACCGAGGCGGGTCGACCGATCCGTTCATCGTCACCTGGCCACGCGGCATCGCCGCGCGTGGTGAGGTGCGCTCGCACTATGCCCACATCATCGACATGCTGCCGACGGTGCTCGACGCGCTGCGCGTCGACCCGCCGGCGGCCATCGCCGGCGTCACCCAGTCCGCGATCGAAGGGGTCAGCTTCGCGCACACCTTCGACGATGCCGCCGCCCCCACCCGGCATCTGACCCAGTACTTCGAGATGCTCGGGCACCGCTCGATCTATCATGACGGCTGGCGTGCCGTATGCCCCTGGCCGGGAACGTCGTTCACCGAATCCGGCCGCAAGTTCGGTGATCCCATCACCGCCGACATGCTCAGCGAGCTGGACGCAACAGCATGGGAGCTCTACCACGTCGTCGAGGATGTCGCCGAGACCACCAACCTCGCCGAGACCGAGCGCGCGCGGCTGATCGCGATGATCACGTTGTGGTACAACGAGGCCGGCAAGTACAACGTGCTGCCGATCGACAGCCGCGGCGTGGTCCGCATCGCCGACGAACGCCCCCAGATCGCGGCCGACCGCAGCCGCTTCGTGCTCTACCCGGGCACCCAGTCGATTCCCGCGGCGTCCGCCCCCAAGATCCTCAACCGGCCCTACTCGATCAACGCCGAGGTGGACCTCACCGAGGAGTCGTGCGGGGTGCTGCTGTCCATGGGCGGCAACGACGGCGGGATCAGCCTCTACGTCAAGGACGGACACCTGTGCTACGCGCACAACTACGTCGCCAAGGAGGTCTTCACCGTCCGCTCCGATGACCGGGTACCCACCGGTCGGCACTTCCTATCCGTGGAGTTCGCGCCGACGGGTGAACCGGACGTCAAGAACGGCAAGGGCGCTCCCGGCACCGTGACGCTGTTCGTCGACGGCGTGCAGGTCGGCCGGGGTGAATTCCCGGTGACCACACCGATCCGGCTGGCGCAGGGCGGGGCGATGCTGGTCGGTGCCGACACCGGCTCGTCGGTGACCCCCGACTACGACCCGCCGTTCACCTTCGACGGCCGGATCCACCGGGTGATCGTCGACGTCAGCGGCGAGCACGTGGAGGACTACGAAGCCCAGATGAAGATCGCCCTAGCCAAGCAGTAGGCCGCCGTTGAACATTTGATGAGAAGCGGCCCATATCGCCGATTGAGGTCCCGCGGTCGCCTAGAGTCCGACCGACACGGTCGGGAACACTAGCCGGAAGCGAGGGCGTCAATGCCTGGAGACAAACCGAACATCCTGGTCATCTGGGGCGATGACATCGGCATCACCAATCTCAGCTGTTACAGCGACGGACTGATGGGCTACCGCACCCCCAACATCGACCGCATCGCCGCCGAAGGTATGCGGTTCACCGACTCCTACGGCGAACAGAGCTGCACCGCCGGCCGGTCGTCGTTCATCACCGGACAAAGCGTGTACCGCACCGGCCTGAGCAAGGTCGGCATGCCCGGTTTCGACATCGGCCTGTCGGCCGATGACCCGACGATCGCCGAGCTGCTCAAGCCGCTGGGGTATGCCACCGGCCAGTTCGGCAAGAACCACCTCGGTGACCTGAACAAGCACCTGCCCACCGCGCACGGCTTCGACGAGTTCTTCGGCAACCTCTACCACCTCAACGCCGAGGAAGAACCGGAGAACCCCAACTACCCGACCGAGGAAGAGGCGCCGCGGCTGCGCAAGATGATGTTGCCGCGCGGGGTCATCCACTCATGGGCCACCGAGGAGATCTCCGATGAGGTCGACGAACGCTACGGCCCGGTCGGCCGGCAGCGGATCGAGGACACCGGACCGCTCACCAGGAAGCGCATGGAGACCATCGACGACGAGACCACGACGGCGGCAATCGACTTCATCAAGCGCCAGCACGAGTCCGAGACGCCGTTCTTCGTGTGGATGAACACCACCCACATGCATTTCCGCACTCACACCAAACCGGAGAGCCTGGGCCAGGCCGGCCGTTGGCAGTCGCCCTATCACGACACGATGATCGACCACGACAACCACGTCGGCCGGTTGCTGGACTGCGTCGACGAACTCGGCATCACCGAGGACACCATCGTCATCTATTCCACCGACAACGGCCCGCACGCCAACAGCTGGCCGGATGGCGCCACCACCCCGTTCCGCAGTGAGAAGAACACCGGCTGGGAGGGTGCCTTCCGGGTGCCGGAGATGATCCGCTGGCCCGGGCGCATCCCGGCCGGAGTGGTGTCCAACGAGATCGTCCAGCACCATGATTGGCTGCCGACGTTCCTGGCGGCGGCAGGCGAACCGGACATTGTCACCAAGCTCAAGCAGGGCCACACGATCGGCGACAAGACGTACCACGTTCACATCGACGGCTACAACATCTTGCCGTACCTGACCGGCGAGGAGGAAAAGAGTCCGCGCCGGGGCATGATCTACTTCTCCGACGACTGCGACGTGCTCGGCCTGCGCTACGAAAACTGGAAGATCGTGTTCCTCGAGCAACGCTGCCAGGGCACCCTGCAGATCTGGTTCGAGCCGTTCACCGAACTGCGGGCGCCGAAGATCTTCAACCTGCGCACCGACCCGTTCGAACGCGCCGACGTCACCTCCAACACCTATTGGGACTGGGTTCTGGAGAACATCTTCATCGCCCTCTACGGCAACGCGCTGGTCCTACAGTTCCTCGACACCTTCAAAGAGTTCCCGCCCCGCAGCGAGCCGGCGTCGTTCACCATCACCGCCGCGGTGGAGAAGCTCAAGAAGCACTTCGAGTCCCGCGGCGGCTGAGCTTGGTCGGATTGGACTCCTGGTGCGACGGCCCGACCAAGTCGGCCATCGTCGACTTCGTCGGCCGCGTCACCACCTTGGGCCCGGATTTCGTTGAGCCGCAAGCGCGTATCGCCGTCTTCGACAACGACGGCACGCTGTGGGTGGAGAAGCCGGCGTACGTCCAACTGGACTTCCTGGTGCGCCGGCTCGCCGAGCAGGCGGCCGCCGACGCGTCGCTGGCCGAGCGGCAGCCCTACGCCGCCGCCGCGTCCGGGGACCTCGCGTGGTTCGGCGACGCCGTCACCAAGCACTACGACGGTGACGATTCGGGGCTGAAACTCCTTGCCGGCGGCATCCTCTCGGCCTATCAGGGCCTGACGGTCGAGCAGCACGCCGAGCAGGTCAAGGCGTTCTTCGCCGAGGCCGTCCACCCGGTGCTGCACCGCCCGTACACCTCCTGCGGCTACACACCGATGGTGGAGTTGCTGCGCTACCTCGAGGCCCACGGGTTCACCACCTACATCGCGTCCGGCGGCGGCCGGGACTTCATGCGGCCGGTGACCACTCAGATGTACGGGATACCGCCGGAGCGGGTGATCGGCAGTTCGGTCGGCCTGGACTTCACCGACGGTCACCTTTTGACCACGTCGCGGCCGGAGGTCCTCAATGACGGCCCGGCCAAGGCCGTCCGAATCTGGGGGCGCACCGGACGGCGGCCCATCTTCGCGGCGGGAAACTCCAACGGTGACATCGAGATGCTCCAGTTCACCGACGCATCATCGGGCCCGTCGATGAGCATGCTCGTCCTCCACGACGACGATGAACGCGAATTCGGTTACACCGCAGGCGCGGAACGCGCGCTGGACCTCGCCGCCGATTCCGGTTGGGCGGTGACCAGCATGCGCGACGAGTGGGCGAGCGTCTTCTCGTGACGACGGAGCTCGTGTGGATCCCCGCACAGACCGCCGCGCTCGGATCCGATCGGCACTACCCGGAGGAGGGCCCGGTCCGCCGCGTCGCCGTCGAGGGGTTCTGGATTCAGCCCCGTCAGGTGACCAACGCCGAGTTCGCCCAATTCGTCGACGCCACAGGCTATGTCACGGTGGCCGAACGCCCGTTGAACCCCGCCGACTATCCGGACGCGCCGCCGGAGAATCTGCAGCCGGGCTCGATGGTGTTTCACCGCACCAGTGGTCCGGTCGACCTGCGGCACCTGAGCCAGTGGTGGACCTGGACACCGGGTGCGTCATGGCGCAGGCCGGTCGGGCCGCTTTCGTCGATCGACAAACGCGCCGACCACCCCGTCGTGCACGTCGCCTACGAGGACGCCCAGGCCTACGCGGTGTGGGCGGGACTCGCGTTGCCCACCGAAGCCGAATGGGAGACCGCCGCGCGCGGCGGCCTCGACCACGCCGTCTACGTCTGGGGTGACGAACCGGAACAACCCGGACAGCGGTTGGCCAACTACTGGCACGGCGACTTCCCGTGGCGCCCAGAGCCCGGCTACGGGCGCACCTCACCGGTCGGCAGCTTCCCAGCCAACGGGTATGGACTATTCGACATGGCCGGCAACGTCTGGGAATGGACCAGTGACTGGTACGCCGACACCCGCGCCGGCGACCCGTCTTACGAGGCGGGCAGCTATGACGCCGGGCAGCCCCAGTTCACGGTGCCGCGCAAGGTCATCAAGGGCGGCTCGTTCCTGTGCGCCGACAACTACTGCCTTCGCTACCGGCCAGCCGCCCGCCGACCCCAGATGGTCGATACCGGCATGAGCCACATCGGCTTTCGCTGCGTGAAACGCTAGGGGAGCTGCGCCGGCAGCTCCACAGCGGCAACCGCGTGCCGGGCGATGAAGTCGTCGATCAACTCGGCCACGTCGGCGGGACGCTCAGCTTGCGGGAAGTGCCCGACGCCGGGCAGCACCTGCAGCCGGATGCCGGGGAGGGCCCGCTGCACGGCGTAGGCGTGCTCGACCGGGATGATGGTGTCCTGATCGCCCCAGATCGCCATGATCGGCAGATTCTTCTTGGAGCCCAGGCGGCTCAGTGCGCTGACCGACTGCCCCCGGTAGTCCACGACCGAACGCAGCGTGCGCAGGAACGCCTGCCGGGTCGGGGCGTCGGCCAGCGAGCTGTAGGAGCGCCAGATCTCTTCGCCGCGCGGCGCGGACATGCCGCTCTTGTGGAACCAGGACCAGATTCGCTCGCCGGCGTCGAGCACCTTCTGCGGAGCGATGATCGGCATGATCAGCTCCGCGCCCGGAAGCGACAGCATGCGCAGCGTCAGCCCCACGTCGGGGCCCAGGCCGCCGCTGTCGATGAGGATCAGGCGCTGGCAGTAATCGGGGTGCTGATAGCTGAATTGCATTGCGATACCACCACCGAGCGAGTGGCCGACGACGGTGGCGCGGGTGATGCCGAGTTCGTCGCACAGATCGCGCAGCAAGGCCGCGAACGCGCCCAGCGAGTAGTCGCTGCGGCCTTTGGTGGAGCTGCCGTGACCTGGCAGGTCGGGGGCCACCACCCGGTACTTGCGGGACAGCGGCCGGATCACCGGTCGCCAGGTCTGCGAGCTGCCGGCCATGCCGTGCAGCAGCAGGATGACCTCACCGTCGCCTTCGTCCAGGTAGGCCACCCGGTCGCCGTGCAGATCGAGGTACTTCAAGTCGTTCATGGAGTGATCCTTAGTTCGATGCGGAATTGAGGAAGTTGTCGGGCAGGGACAGCCGGAAGATCTTCTTCCAGGCCGAGGCGACCTGCTTGGGCAACGGACCGGTGGTGTAGGTCAGCCCGTAGCGCTCGAAAACTGCCTCGACCTTGGGGGCGATCTCCTGGTAGTGGTTGCTGGGGAGGTCGGGGAACAGGTGGTGTTCGATCTGGTACGACAAGTTGCCCGTCATGAAATGCATTGCGCGGCTTCCGGAGATGTTCGCCGAGCCGAGCATCTGACGCAGATACCACTCGCCGCGGGTCTCGCCCTCGATCGAGCTCTTGGCGAAGGTCTGCACACCCTCGGGGAAGTGCCCGCACATGATCACCGAGTGGGTCCACAGGTTGCGGACCACGTTGGCGGTCGCATTGGCGGTCAGCGTGGTCAATGCCGACGGCCCCGACAGCAGCGGGTGCAACAGGTAGTCACGGGTGGCGTGGCGGCGGATCTTGGCGAGCACCTTCTTGCCGCGGGCCTTGAAGTCGTCCTTGTCGACCCGGCCTTTGAGGTACTTGCCGATCTGCAGGTCGTAGAAGGCGATTCCGTATTGGAAGAAGACGGCGTTGACGGCATTCGACAGCGGCTGCACCAGGTACAGCGGTGTCCAGCGCTGATCCTCGCTGACGCGCATGATGCCGTAGCCGAGGTCGTTGTCCTTGCCGAGGACGTTGGTGTAGGTGTGGTGCAACTCGTTGTGCGAGTGCTTCCACAGTTCGGCCGGTGAGGCGTTGTCCCACTCCCAGGTGGTCGAGTGGATCTTGGGGTCGCGCATCCAGTCCCACTGACCGTGCATCACGTTGTGCCCGATCTCCATGTTCTCGATGATCTTGGAGACGGACAGTCCGACGGTGCCGGCGATCCAGGCGGGCGGGAACAGGGAGAACAGCAGGATCCCACGGCTGGTGAGCTCGAGTTTGCGTTGTGCGTCAATGACTTTGCGGATGTAGGCGGCGTCACGTTCCCCGCGGCTGGCAAGGACCTCGTCGCGGATCGCGTCGAGTTCAGCGCCGAGATTCTCGATGTCGGCGGCGGTCAGGTGGGTGGTGAGGTCGACGGGCGCCTCGTGAAGAGCGGTCATGTCGGTGTGCCTTTCTGGGGTCTTCGAAAGTTCGGTGTGTGTCAGAGTTCGACGTCGCACGGGCCGGCAGCGGCGGAGACACAGGTCTGGATGACCACGCCGTCACCTTCGGCGGCGGTAGTCACGGCGCCGGTGCGCAGGTCCCGCACCGCGCCCTGGCGCAGCGGGGCGACGCAGCCGAAGCAGATGCCCATCCGGCAGCCCGACGGCATGAGCACTCCGGCGGCCTCGCCGGTGTCGAGCAGGCTCTGAGTGCCGTCATTGTCGGCGGTGATGCCGGTGGCGGAGAAGCTGACCGCGCCGCCGTCGCCGGTGGCGACGACGGTCGGACGGAATCGTTCGGTATAGAGGTGGTCGGCCAGACCGGCTGCCGCCCAAATGGTTTCGAGGGCATCGAGCAGGCCGACGGGTCCACATGCCAGCGTGTGGCGCTCGGCGAGGTCGTCGACCAGATCGCCAAGGCCGCCGGCGTCGAGCATGCCGTCTGTGTCGGTGTGGATCTCGACGAGCTTGATCAGTCCTTGGGCGGCGAGCATCCGCAGTTCGTCACCGAAGATGACGTCGGCGGCGGTGGGCGCGGAATGGACAACGACGACGTCGGAGGCGCCGCCTCGGCGCATGTTGCGCAACATCCCCATCACCGGGGTGATGCCGCTGCCGGCGGTGACGAATAGCAGCTTGGCCGGTGCCGGCGTGCCGAGGGTGAACTCTCCGGCGGCCTGGTCGAGTTGGACGACGGTTCCGACGGTGACGCGTCGCACCAGGTAGTTGCTCACGGTGCCGTCGGGGATGGCCTTGACGGTGATGGAAATGCAGTCGTCCGGTCGGTCGGTGGTCGAGGTCAGTGAGTAGGCCCGCCACTGGCGGACGCCGTCGACGTCGACGCCGATGCGGATGTACTGCCCGGGAACGTGCCCGTGCCATCCGCGGCCGGGCTTGATCACAAGGGTGACGGCGTCGCGGGTTTCGGGGTGGATCGCCACGATGCGGCCGCGCAGGGCGGCGCCCGAGCGCAGGGGATCGATGACGTCGAGGTAGTCGGAGGGAACCAGCGGGGTGGTGAACCGCTCGGCGAACGTCAGCATCCGCTGCCGCAACGTGGCGGTGGAGTTGGTGCGGGGTGCAGTCGTGGTCATATCACCACTCTGTATCGCGTTTCTGGATAAACTCTTGACCTAGCAGGGTGAAACTGCGATCATTTTTTGTTCGGAAAGGACAAATGACCGGGTCAGAGGGTCGACTGTCAGGGCTGGCGCTCGACCCGGAGGTGGTCACGTCGCTGGAGGCGGTGCTGCCGAGGATGGCCGAGCGCACCGTGGCCGCGGTCATCGCCGAGGTGCCCGCCTACGCCGACCCGTTCAGCGGGCGGATGGGTCCCAACATCGAGAACGCCGTGCAGAACGCGCTGGGGGCGTTCCTGCGTCTGGCGATCCGCGCGGAGAACACCGATTCCGCGCCGTCGCTGTCACCAGCCCTTGACGGCGCCTACGAACTGGGCCGCGGCGAGGCCCGCAACGGCCGCTCCATCGACGTTCTTCTCTCGGCCTACCGGGTCGGCGCCAGGGTGGCTTGGCGCGAGTTGTCCGCGACCGCCGTCAGCGCCGGGCTGGAAGCCAAGACCGTCGCCCGGTTCGCCGAGTTGGTGTTCGCGTTCATCGACGAACTGTCGGCGTCCAGCGTGTCCGGACATGCCGACGAGTTGGCCACCGCCGGGCGGGTCCGGCAGCGCTATCTCGATGCTCTCACCGGGCAGCTGCTCGCCGGCGAGTCGGCCGAGGCGTTGCAGGGCAGTGCAGAGCGCGCGAATTGGCCTGTCCCGCAGAGTCTTACCGCGGTATTGCTGCCCGCTGCCCGCAGCCGCGGACTGGCGCCCCAGTTCGGCGCCGAGGTTCTGCAGGCCACCGAGGATCTGCCGGGTGTGGATTCCGCAGAGTCCTGGTCGGTGATGCTCGTCCCGGACATGGACGGTGGGCGACGGCCGCTGCTGCTCTCGACGCTGTCGGGCCGCGACGCTGTCGTCGGCCCCTCGCGCCCTTGGCTTCTGGTCCGAGCGTCCTATGAGCGTGCGGTCCGCGCCCGCCACCTGCGGGCCGAGGGCACGGCCGTCCTCGACACCGACGAGCATCTGGTTGACATCTTGCTCGGCGCCGACCCGGATGCCGCTCACGACTTGCGTCAGCGTGCGCTGGCCCCATTACAGGGGTTGCGCGCCAACACCGCCGAGCGGCTCGCGGAGACCTTGCGGGCCTGGCTGCTGCACCAGGGGCAACGTGACGCCATCGCGGCAGCCCTCTTCGTCCACCCGCAAACAGTGCGCTACCGGATGAACCAGTTGCGCGAGGCGTACGGCGATCGCCTCGATGACCCGCAGACGATCCTGGAGCTCACCGTGGCGTTGGGGGCTCAGCCCCGGGTCGGGCGGGTGCCGCGGCCGTGAACGATGTCGGCGTGCTCGGTGTCCCACCTGTTGCGGAAGACCACGTCGGCGATCGGCCGCCGCCGCACCGGGCCGTGATGACCGCGTGGCCATCCGATCACGAGGTGTCCGGCGATGAACCAGTCGTCCGGGATGCCGACGGATTTGCGGATCACCTTCTCGCCCGCGTACGACGCCCAGCTGGTGAAGCAGGCACCGAGTCCCTGGGCGCGTGCTGCCAGGTAGCAGTTCTGCATCGCCGGATAGATCGATCCGGCTTGCAGGTACTCAGAAGCGAACTCCGTCTTGTACCCGGTGAACAACACCGACGTTCGCTCGCCCGCGTGATCGTGCAATTCGTAGGTGGCGCGGTTGTTGCGCGCGGCCCGGCTGTCATCGTCGTCGGCCGGCCTGGTCATGCCGTAGATGGATTCGATTGAAGCCAGGGCGATCTGGGCCGCTTCGGCCACCGCGGCTCGCTGCTCGGGCGCGTCGATCACGATGAAGCGCCACAGCTGGGCGTTGGCGCCGTTGGGTGCCCACGTGGCGGCCTGCAGGCAGCGGTCGAGCCTCTCGGCGTCGACCGGCTCGTCGGTGAACCGACGGATCGAGCGAGCGGTCGACAGGACTTCCCAGACGTCGTTGGTCGCACCTGACATGCCCATTGGTTTACTGGACGGATGCACGGCTGTCGAGTTACCGCGTCCCGACGTGATGTCCTGCGCTGTGCGCTGTCGGCCGTCGCCGCGCCGGTGGTGCTGGCCGGTGCGGCCGGTGCACCGAGGGCGTCGGCGGCCGGTATGCGGCTGATCGACTTCGCCGAGCGGTTGGTCTCCCCGGAGCAGATCAAGGCGGCCGGTTACGACGGCGCGCTGGTCTACGTGTCCGAACTTCGCCCGGGCGCGACATTCGACTTCAAGCCGGTCACCCGCGAGTTCGCCGACGGGTTGCGCGCGCAGGGACTGCAGGTGGTCAGTTGCTATCAGTTCGGCAAGCCGGGCTGGCCGAATTCGCCGTCGGACTTCACCCGCGGTTACGACGGCGGGGTGGCCGACGCCCAGACGGCGTTGCGGCTGCATGGTGCCGCGGGTGGGCCGGATTCGGCGCCGATCTATTTCAGCGTCGACGAGCCGCTCGGCGCGGACACCTGGAAAAGTGTTGCGGTGCAGTGGTTTCGCGGCATCAATTCGGTGCTGGGTGTGGAGCGCACCGGAATCTACGGCGGTGTGCACGAGCTGGGATGGGCGATCGCCGACGGTGTCGTCGGCCGCTCCACCACGCCGGGCTTTCGGTGGGCGTGGCAGACCAAGGCCTGGTCGGGTGGGCAACGCGAGCCGGCGGCCGTGCTGTTTCAGCGGGAGGTCGTCACCGCAACCGATCCGGGAGCCGTCATCGACGGCGTCCACGTCGACGTCGACGACGTGCTTGCCCCCGACTTCGGTCAGTGGGACCTCGCCCGCTGAGCGCCGGTGCCGCGGTGCGGAATGTGCAGCGAGCCTCAGCGCAGCGGCGTCGGCTCGACGACACCGATCTCGGCCGGCTCGGCGATGGCGGTCGGCAGGAACCGCTCGATGCCGAACACGAACAGTGCGCCGCCGACGACCCCGCCGATCAGTGGTGCCACGATCGGAAGCCAGAAGTAGAGCTCTGGGCCGTTGGCCGAGAACATGGCCTCGTGATAACCGGTCAGCCAGGACGCAACCCGGGGAGCGAAGTCGCGAGCGGGGTTGATCGCGTAGCCGGCGTTGGCTCCCCAGCCCAGGCCGATCCCGACCACCAGCAAGCCGATGAACAGCGGCGCGGTGTTGCCCAGCGGCGGATTGTTCACCGCGCTGGTCAGCGCGAAGATCACCATCACCAGGATCGCGGTGCCGATGATCTGGTCGAGGAACGCGGTCGGGATCGAGACGCCGATGTCCGGTGAGGTGGAGAAGATGCCCTGGGTCGCCTTGGTGTGGCCGGGATCGACGCGGTTGATTGCATCGGCGTAGGACCACCGCACCAGCAGGGCGCCGACGAACGCGCCGGCCGTCTGCGCGCCGATGTAGGGCAGGATCTTGCGTGGGCTGAACCCCTTGAAGGTCGCCAGTGCGATGGTGACCGCGGGGTTGAGGTGGGCGCCGCTGACCCGGCCGGCGACGAACACCGCCATCGCCACACCCAGACCCCAGCCCCACGCAATGGAGTTGTAGTCGCCGGTGGCGCCCGTCGTCGTCGGGAATCCGCCGGTCACCACCTGCGCGACCACCCCGACACCGAACAGGATCAAGATCATCGTCCCGAAGAACTCGGCGGAGCATTCTCCGAACAGTTGGCTGCGCTTCATGGAAATACTTCCTTCCCCGGTACCCGGCCCCGATCGGGCTGCAGGTGGTGACGGAGGGAAATTAGCAATCCGGTGCGGTCGATATGCGGTATCCAGACGTTCGAGATCACATTTACCGCGCCGGGGGTGTTTTGGAGCCTCGCCATCGAAGGTCGGCGCCTGACGTCGAAACAACGCCACTGGCGGGAGGGTACGTTGGCGAGCGTGATAACCGTTGCGGCCCTGGCATTTTGGATCGCTCCGACCCAGCTCAGAAACACGGGTCGTGACTCGGCGGGTAGTACGTCCGCTGATTTCGACGTCACGCCCGATCTCGGTGCAGCCGTTGACGTCCAGGTGCGGTCCGCCGACGCTGCCGCGCGCCTACTTCAGTCG
>Ga0209254_10005374_pt1 | contig 11789 bp, 12 predicted proteins | sample FrelakmetDIP11DI_FD_187148 | JGI IMG/M metagenome (GOLD analysis project Ga0209254, IMG submission 187148) | Freshwater lake sediment microbial communities from the University of Notre Dame, USA, for methane emissions studies - DIP11 DI (SPAdes)... | ecosystem: Environmental > Aquatic >... | reverse complement strand
CACTTCCGCCAGACCCTGGCGACCGGCTGAAGCCGGACACCCGCGCTCCGGCGGTGTCCGGCTTCAGCCGGACGCCGGGGTTTCGTCCCGGCGTCAGACCATCGACGGGTGCAGGCGGACGAGCGCCAGCATCACGAAGAACTGCGCGACCAGGAATGCCGCTGCAACCCAGAGCACGGCGTCGAAGGAGCCTGTCGCATCGCGGATCGCGCCGAGGAAGAACGGGGAGGTCGACCCGATCGTGTAGCCGAGGCCGAGCATCATCGCCACGAGTGCGCCCACCTTCTTGGGCGTCCGCTCGAAGTCGAGCGGCAGGGTCATCACGAGTGAGAACAGGCCACCCTGGGCTATCCCGGCGAGCAACGCGCCAAGGTAGGCGAGATCGGGAGCCGCCACGAGAACGACCGAGCCGGTGATGAAGAACCCGCTCAGGCCGAGCAGGAACGGGCTTCGCCGGCCGGCGCGATCGGACAGCCAGGGAACGACGAACGAGGCGGGGATCGCCGTCAGGTTCATCATCGCCAGCAGGACGCCTGCCTCGGCGTCCGTCCACCCCTTCTCGTGGTAGGCGTCGGGCAGCCAGGCGTTCAATCCGTAGTACGCGCAGGCCATCAACGCGAAGATCGCGACGAGGAGCCAGGCCGTCTGACTGCGCCAGGGCAGCCGGGGAACGGTCGAGGACGGCGCTGCGTGCGGATGATCGCCCCGGGTGAGAACGACCCACGCGATGAGCGAGAGCAGCGCCACGCACGAGATTGCGATCAGAGCGCCACGCCAACCGCCGAACCACGCGGCAAGCGGCACGGCCAGGAAGGCAGCGCTGGTCGAGCCGATCTGGATGCCGGTCGTGTAGACGCCCGTCCCGGCGGCGGGCCGGCGCTCGAAGTGCTCCTTGACGGAGATCGGTGCGAGCGCGTTCCCGAGCCCCATGCCGATCCCGACCGGCCACGTGAGCAGGACGACGAGCCAGACGGACGGCATCACAGCGCGGAGGAGCCCGAACGTGCCGATCAGCGCCAGGCCGATCGTCATCGCCCGGCGTGTCCCGATCTTCGCCGCAAGGTAGGCGGCGACCGGCGCGAAGAGACCCATGCACAGGACGGGAATCGTGCCGAGGAGGCCGACGACCGCGTGGGACGTCCCGAACGCATCCTGGATCGACGGGATCAGCGGCCCCACGCCGACGATCTGGGGTCGCAGCGTGAGCGCGGCGAGGAACAGCGCGACGAGGGTCGCCGTCGGCCGGCTCGTCATGTTCAGACGAGCGGAGTGAGCACGCGGCGTTGCCGCGATGCGAGCCGCGGCAGGGCTGCTCCGAGCACGAGCAGCAGCTCCGCGACCGCGTCGCCCTCGCCCTCGCTCGCCACCCAGGTCACCGCGAGGACGACGGTCACGCGTCAGCGCTCTTCAGGTGCTCTCGCATCAGCCTGGCGGAGACCTCGACGTGCTTCCGTGCCTCGCGACCCGCGGCACTGACGTTGCCCGAGCGGATCGCGTCGATCAGCTTCACGTGGCGCTCGGCGGCCTGCGCGGGATCCATGTAGGTGCCGTAGAGGGAGATCGTGATCCGGCTCTCGACGCCGAGCGACTTCCAGCACTGCTCGAGCACCGAGTTGCCGGCGGCCTCGACGATCAGTCGATGGAAGGCGATGTCGTGCCGCACGAGCGCGTTCGTGTCGCCTCGCTTGACGGCATCGCGCATCGCATTGAACTCGACCTCCAGGGCGGACACATCGCCTTGGAGCTTCTCCGTCGCAAGCCGGGCCGCGAGCTCTTCCAGGGACGCGCGCACCGGGTAGACATCGATCATCTCCTCCTCGTCGAACACCCGGACGCGCGACCCGCGGAAGGGCTCCGACTCGACGAGCCGCAGGAGCTCGAGGTCGCGCAACGCCTCTCGTACCGGCGCCTGGCTCGTGCCGAGCTCCTGAGCGATCCGTGTCTCGACGAGCCGATCCCCGGGCTGGAGCTCGCCGCTCACGATCCGCTGCAGCAGGACGTCCTTGACCTGTTCCCGGAGGACGGTGCGGGAGATCATCGCCACGGGTTCGGCCTCAGCCGGCGATGACCGGATTGGTGATCTCGCCGACGCCGTCGATCTGGATCGTGACGGTGTCGCCCGGCTGGAGCAGGCGCTTCGGATTCCTGAAGACGCCGACGCCCGCGGGAGTGCCGGTCAGGATCAGGTCGCCGGCCTCGAGCGTCGAGGTGCGCGAGGCGTAGCTGATGATCTCGTCGATCCCGAAGATCAGGTTCGCGGTGGTGGAGTCCTGGAGGGTCTCGCCGGAGACGATCGCGCGGATCCGCAGTGCGTGCGGATCGGGCACCTCCGACCGCGGTACCAGGGGGCCGACGGGGCAGAAGGTGTCGGGCGACTTGCCGCGCGTCCACTGGCCGTCGGCGAACTGGAGGTCGCGGGCCGAGACGTCGTTTGCGACGACGTAGCCCCGCACGGCCTCGAACGCGTTCTCTTTCGAGACGTTCTTGACGGTCTGGCCGATGACGACGCCGAGCTCGGCCTCGTAGTCGCATTGCTCGACGACCGACGGGATCACGATGGCATCGCCGGGGCCGATCAGGGAGGTCGTGTACTTCGCGAAGAACAGGGGAGCCTTGGGGAGGTCGACTCCCTGCTCCTCGGCGTGGTCTCTGTAGTTGAGACCGACGCAGACGATCTTTCCGGGACGATCGATGGGCACCATGGCACCGATCCTACGCGACGGCCCATGGCTGCGCGAGTCGAACCCGCGATAATCGATCATCGATCCGTACGGGGGAGAGGCCTCCGAGTAGACTCGCACTGATGCCGCTCTCCCCCGCCGTTCGCGCCGAGATCGGGGCCGTCGTCGGCGCCGCACACGTGATCGCAGAGCCCGAACAGCTGCGGGTCTACGACTGCGACGGCCTGACGGGCTGGCGTGCCACGCCGGAGCTGGTCGTCCTTCCCGGCTCGACCGCCGAGGTGCAGGGCATCGTCTGCATCTGCGCCCGCGAGGGCATTCCCTTCGTCGCCCGCGGCGCCGGCACCGGGCTCTCCGGTGGGGCGCTGCCCGTCGCCGAGGGCATCGTGATCTCGCTCACCCGGATGAAGCGGATCCTCGAGATCGACCTTGCATCGCAGCGGGTCGTGGTCGAGCCCGGCGTCACGAATCTCGAGATCACGCGGGCTGTCGCGGCCGACGGGTTCTTCTACGCACCCGACCCGTCGAGCCAGCAGGTCTGCACGATCGGCGGGAACGTGGCGGAGAACTCGGGCGGCGCCCACTGCCTCAAGAACGGCTTCACGGTCAACCACGTCACAGGCCTGACGGTCGTGCTCCCGGACGGGGAGATCGTCGAGCTCGGTGGCAAGGCGCTCGATCCCTCCGGGCCCGACCTGCTCGGAGCGTTCATCGGCTCCGAGGGGACGCTCGGCATCGCGACCGAGATCACCCTGCGGGTGCTGCGCAAGCCCGAGGCCGTGACGACTCAGCTCGCGGCATTCGGGTCGACCGACGCGGCGGGCGAGGCCGTCTCCGCGATCATCTCCGCCGGGATCCTGCCCGCGGCGATCGAGATGATGGACCGCCTCACGATCGTCGCCGCAGAGCAGGCGTACCACCCGGGCTACCCGGAGGGCGCCGAGGCACTCCTGCTCGTCGAACTGGACGGCATCGCCGTGCAGGTCGAGGAGGACACGGTCTCGGTCGACCGGATCTGCCGCGCCTGCGGAGCGTTCGAGGTGCGCGTGGCCCGGGACGATGCCGAGCGCGCGCTCCTCTGGCTCGGCCGCAAGGGGGCCTTTCCCGCGATGGGCCGGATGTCGCCCGACTACTACGTGCAGGACGGTGTCGTGCCGCGAACGAAGCTGCCCGAGGTGCTGCGCCGGATCGGCGAGTTGTCGCGGGAGCACGGCCTGCAGGTCGGCAACGTCTTTCACGCAGGCGACGGCAACCTCCACCCGCTCGTGCTCTACGACGCGGCGAAGGGCGAGACGGAGGCCGCGAAGACCCTGGCCGAGGCGATTCTCGGCGCCTGCCTCGATGCGGGCGGCTCGCTCACGGGAGAGCATGGCGTCGGCGTCGACAAGGCGTGCTCGATGCCGAAGATGTTCTCGGAGCGCGACCTCGAGGCCTTCGAGCGGCTGCGACGCGCGTTCGACCCGGAGGGAATCGCGAACCCGGGCAAGGTGATCCCGACGCCACGCCTCTGCGGCGAGGTTCCCGGGCCCTACCGGCAACACCCGCTGGAGCTGATCGGCCTTGCCGAGCGTTTCTAGCCTCGACGAGGCCGCCGCCGTCCTGCGGGCCGCCTCGGCCAGGGGCGACAAGGTGCGACTCGGCGCCGACCTCGACGCCGGCGGGATGAGCCGCGTCCTCGAGCACGAGGCCGGTGACCTGACGTGCACCGTCGAGTCCGGCATCCGCCTGTCGGCACTCGCGGCTGCACTCGGCCCCGCCGGCCAGCGCCTCTCGCTCGATCCTCCCGGTGACCCGACGGTCGCCGCCTGCCTGGCCGGCAATCTCTCCGGCCCGCTGCGCCACCGCTTCGGTGCGCCCCGCGACCTCGTCCTCGGCGTCACGCTCGTCCTCGCCGACGGCACGATCGTGAACGCGGGCGGCAAGGTCGTCAAGAACGTTGCGGGCTACGACCTCGGCAAGCTCGTGTGTGGCTCGGAGGGGCGGCTGGCCTTCATCGGGCGGGTCAGCCTGCGCCTCCATCCCACTCCCATCGCCGCTGCCACCGTCGTCGTCGAGACGGAAGATCCCGCCTCCACCACGGCGGCGCTGCTCGCATCGCAGCTCGTGCCGAGCGCACTCGACGTCCTCCACCCCGGCCGGGTCGCAGTGCTGTTCGAGGGCGGTGCCGCGGCGGTCGCAGCCCAGGTGGCCGCTACGAGAGCTCTCGTCGGAGGAGCCGAGGCCGACGAGGCGGTGTGGGCCGAGTCGCGCTCCCGCCAGGCTTCCTCCGCAGGGCGGACGTCGTTCGCCCCCGGCGCGCTGCGGGAGCTCCTCGAGCGCGTCCCTGCTGCGGTCGTCAGGCCGGCCGCGGGCACTGCCTACCTCCCGGACGTGGCCCCGGACGAGACACCGGAGCCCGTCCGGCTCCTCCAGGAGCGGGTGCGCGCGCGCTTCGATCCGCAGGGGGTGCTGTCCTGAGCACCCGACCGAGCCCGGACGACAGGCTGAAGCCTGTCGCCGTGCCCACGGACGCGCTCCGCTCGCTGACGAGCGACTGCGTCCACTGCGGCTTCTGTCTGCCGACGTGCCCCACGTATCTGCTCTGGAGCGAGGAGATGGACTCGCCGCGCGGCCGGATCCAGCTGATGGAGTCGCACCTCGACGGCACGATCTCCCTCAACCAGACCGTCGTCGGGCACTTCGACAAGTGCCTCGGCTGCATGGCGTGCGTCACTGCGTGCCCGTCGGGCGTGCAGTACGAGAAGCTGATCGAGGCGACGCGCGAGACGATCGAGACGACGACGCGGCGCTCGTTCGGCGACCGCTTCGTCCGCGGCGCGCTGTTCAAGCTCCTCCCCTACCCCCGACGCATGGGGCCGGCGCTGCGCCTCGCCCCGCTCGGTCGCAAGCTGCCGCTGCCGGGTCAGCTCGGCGTGATGACGGAGATCGCGCCCCCGTGGCGCTCGACCGAGAAGCCGGAACGAAATACGCCCGCGAGTGGCGAGACCCGCGGGCGCGTTGGCATTCTCACAGGTTGCGTGCAGTCCGTGGTGTTCGGAACCGTCAACGCCGCAACGGCGCGGGTGCTCGCGGCCGACGGCTACGAGGTCGTCGCGCCACCGCAGGGCTGCTGTGGCGCCCTCTCGATGCACGCCGGCAGGGGCGACGAGGGGCGCGCGTTCGCCCGTCGCATGATCGAGGCCTTCGACGGCATCGAGACGGTGGTCGTCAACACCTCCGGCTGCGGTTCGCATCTGAAGGAGCTCGGGCACGTGCTCGGCGGCGATCCCGCCTGGGCCGAGCGCGCGACGGAGTTCTCGTCACGCGTCCGCGATCTCGGCGAGTTCCTCGCGGGTGTCGAGCCGCGGGCGCCACGGCACCCGCTGAACCTGACCGTGGCGATGCAGGACTCCTGCCACCTGCGTCACGCGCAACGACTGCCCGTCTCGTCCGCGGTCTCGCTACGGCGGATCCCCGGGCTCAGGATGGTCGAGCCGGCGGAGCAGGACATCTGCTGCGGCAGCGCCGGGATCTACAACGTCACCCAGGCGGATGCGGCCCGGCAGCTCGGCGACCGGAAGGCCGGCCACGTGCTGGCGACGCGAGCCCAGGTGTATGCGAGCGCAAACCCGGGCTGCCTCGTGCAGGTCGCGACCGCATTGCGACGCGCCGGGAGCCCCATGCCGGCGCTCCACCCGATCGAGCTCGTCGACGCCTCGATCCGCAACCTCGGCGCAGCGGGCCTGCTCCGCAGCTCTCGCCGCTGATTACGCCACCGCGCCCCCGCGCCGAACGGGCGTTGTGGCTCTGAGCCGCGAAGTCGTCTTGCGCAACGCTCGGCCTGGTGCAACCCACTTCGCTGCCCGACTCGTCGCCGGAGACGCGGAAGCGCCTACCTGAGGGCCAGGACGCTACCCTCCCAAGGTGAGCCCGCCCCCGGACAGCCCGCTTCTGCAGCGCATCCGGGAGTCGGTGATCGGCGACGACCAGGTGATGTGGGGCCCGTTCGGCGCCCGTAGGGTCACCTACGCGGACTACACGGCGAGCGGTCGTGCGCTCGGGTTCATCGAGGACATGATCCGCGACGAGGTGCTGCCGCGTTACGCGAACACGCATACCGAGTCGTCGGGCACCGGCCTGCAGACAAGCCGCCTGCGTGACGACGCACGGCAGATCGTTCACGACGCCGTCGGCGGCACCGACGAGACATGCGTCATCTTCTGCGGCTCCGGTGCGACCGGCGCGGTCGACAAGCTGATCGGCATCCTCGGGCTGCGGCTGCCGTCGGCGCTCGACGACCGCTACGCGCTTTCCGCTCGGATCCCGGCCGACGAGCGGCCGGTGGTCTTCGTCGGCCCCTTCGAGCACCACTCGAACGAGCTGCCGTGGCGCGAGTCGATCGCGGACGTCGTCGTCATCCCCGAGGACGGCGACGGGCACGTCGACCTCGCCGCACTCGAGGCCGAGCTCGTGCGCCACGAATCGCGCCCGCTCAAGATCGGATCGTTCTCCGCGGCGTCGAACGTGACGGGGATCCTCTCGAACACCTGCGCGATCGCCGACCTGCTGCACCGCCACGGCGCGCTCTCGTTCTGGGACTTCGCCGCGGCCGCGCCGTACGTGAAGATCGAGATGAACCCCGTGTGCTCGGAGCACCCGCTCGCGCACAAGGACGCCGTCGTCCTCAGCCCGCACAAGCTCGTGGGCGGCCCCGGCACCCCCGGCGTGCTCGTGGTGCGGCGCGAGCTGCTCACGAACCGCGTGCCCGATGTCGTGGGTGGCGGCACCGTGGTCTATGTCGGGCCGACCGATCACCGCTACCTCGACGACCCCGTCGTGCGCGAGGAGGGTGGAACTCCTGCGATCGTCGAGGCGATCCGCGCGGGTCTCGTCTTCCAGCTCAAGGAGGCCGTGGGGGTCGACGTGATCCACGCGCACGAGGAGGACTTCTGGCGCCGCGCCGTCGCGCGCTGGAGCGGGAATCCGAACATCCGTATCCTCGGCAACCTCGAGGCCGACCGGCTCTCGATCGTGTCGTTCGTCGTCCACGGGCGCTCCGGGCGCTATCTGCACCACAACTATGTCGTAGCCCTGCTCAACGACCTGTTCGGGATCCAGTCCCGCGGCGGCTGCTCGTGTGCGGGCCCCTACGGCCACCGGCTGCTCGGCATCGGTCTCGAGCGCTCGCAGGAGTACAGGCAGGTCGTGAGTCGCGGGTGCGAGGGCATCAAGCCCGGCTGGACGCGCGTCTCGTTCAACTACTTCATCTCCGAGACCGTCTTCGAGTACATCGTCGAGGCCGTCGACCTCGTGGCAACGCATGGCTGGCGCCTCCTGCCGGCCTACCGCTTCGACCCGCTCTCCGGGCTCTGGCGGCACCGCGCCGGTCACGTCGAGCCTCCGCTGCGCCTGACCGATCTCTCGTACGACGCGGACACCGGCAGGCTCGTCGTCCCCGACCTCCCGCACGACCGGGCGCCGGAGTCGGCGCTCCACGGGTACCTCGACGATGCACGGCGCATTCTCGAGGAGGCGACGGATTCTGCTTCGCCCGACGCGTGGGTGAGTGAGACCTTCGAGCAGCTGCGTTGGTTCGAGCTGCCCGAGCGCTGCCTGGCCTAGTGCTGGGGCCCCGGACCTGCCTGGCGGCCCGCCGCGGTGCGCGTGCGCCGGCGCACGTGGGCGCGCCCGGCCCGGCGCGGGCCCTGGCTGCCCGTGCGCGACCTGGGGCGGGACCTGGCCTGCTCGGGGCGCCGGTAGTGCGGAGCCGCAACAAGAACGGCCTGACGGTGCAGGCCGGGCGAGGCCCCCGCCGCCCACTCAGCGACGTGATTGCCAGCTGACGGCCACGCACCCACGCCCATGGCCACGTGGACTTGACTCCGGAGATTAATAAGTAATACATTACGCATATGCCGGTAGACGAACTCCTGCCGACACGGGCGGAGGCCTTCGGGTCGCTGTTCGTCCTCATGCAGCACCTGTCGCGCAGGGCGGACGAGGAGCTGGCAGATCTTGGGCTCACGTCGCGCCAGTGGCTGCTGCTGGCGGTCGTGGCGAAGGCGTTCCCCGGGTCGAGTCCCTCTCTCAGCGAGGCCGCGGGGAGGTACGGCAGCTCCCGGCAGAACGTCAAGCAGATCGCCCTCGGCCTCGAAGCCCGGGGCTTCGTGCGGCTCGTGCCCGACCCGGCGGACGGGCGGACGACGCGGATCGAGCCGACCGACCGGATCCGTGAGTTCGACGCGCCCGAGATGGTCGAGCGCACCAAGGTCATGCTCGACGACATCTTCGCGAGCCTGACGCCAAGCGAGACCCGCGATCTGCTAGGCCTCCTTCGCCGCTGGCTCGCCGCCCTCACCACCCCTGACCCAGGAGAGGAGCGATCATCGTGAGGCGATTCGCGCTGGCGGTTTGCGTGATCGGGCTGCCCGAGACCGCCGCGGGGATCGTGGTCAACGCGGCGATCCTCGGTGGGGCGGCTTGGGTGGCCCGCACCCGGATGCACGCGGTGGAGGTGTCCTCGTGAGACCGCAGATCGAGATGTCCGAGTCGAAAGGATGCGAGCAGTGACAGCTTCGGAAGATCGACCGGAGGTCACGACCCCAGCTCCCTCACCGGTCGATCAGCTGCCGCCGGCGGAGGAGCCGATGAGCCGCGGTAGGTTCCTGCGGCAGGTGGGGCTGGGGGCGGGCACGATCGCTGTCGTCGGGGCGGGAGCTCTCGGCTACCGCGCCTACGACCAGGGCGTGCTGGCGGTTGGTGATGGCCCTGCGTACGCGGCGTGGTCGCGCTGGGACGCGGGCAGGAGGCTGCTGCCGCTGGTGGGTGCTGCGACGCTGGCGCCGAGCCCGCACAACGCGCAGGCGTGGTTGTTCGGTGTGGGCAGCGACCGGATCGATGTGTTCGCAGATACCGCCCGGAACACGGGTGCGATCGATCCGTTTCGGCGCGAGATGTATGTCGGTCTGGGCGCTGCGCTCGAGAACCTCGTCCTCGCAGCACGGGCAGGGGGCTATACCCCGAACGTGGAGCTGATGCCCGCGGGCGGCGAGTCGACTCATGCGGCGCGGGTGTCACTGACCCGCGCGAGCGCCCGGCGTTCCGCGCTGTACGCGAAGATCCCCGAGCGGCGCTCGAACCGCTACCCGTACGTCGAGGGAAAGGCGGTTCCGGCCAGGGCGCTCGCCGCGATGGCCGCGCTTGCCGGTGCGGAGACGCCTGACACCCGGCTCGTCTGGTTCAGCGAGCCGGCCGCGAGGGGCCGGGTGAGCGAGTTGCTCGTGGCGGCGACGGAGGCGATCATCGGCGATCCCGACCAGAGCGCGAGCGACTTCGCGTGGTTCCGGCAGGACTGGGACGCGCTGCAGCGCCAGCGCGACGGGATCACCGTCGACGCGGCCGGGCTTCCGGATCTGACCGCGGCCCTCGCGAAGCTGCTGCCGGCGCAATCGGAGTCGGCCACCGGCGAGGCGTGGTTGAAGGCGACGCGGGAGCGGCACACGAAGACCGCCGCCGCCTACGGCGTCGTCGCTGTCCGCGACGCGGCCGACAACACGCAGCGCTTGCAGGGCGGCCGGCTGCTCGAGCGCGTCCATCTCTGGACGACCGGCAACGGTCTCGCCTTGCATCACATGAACCAGCTGACCGAGCGGGCAGACCGCGAGGTGCAGCTGGGGCTCGAGCCGCGGTTCGGGGACGGGCTCGCCGACCTGATGCCGTCGGGCTGGCAGGCGCTGGCGACGTTCCGGATCGGCTTCCCGACCGAGACGCCGAACAGGAGCCCGCGCAGGCCTGCCGAGGCGGTGATCACGAGGTGAGCACGGCAGCGGTCGAAACTCGCAGACCCTCCCGCCCACACCTCGTACGAGTCGCGGCCTGGCTGGGTGTCGTCGGCGCGACGCTCGGTCTGATCGCCGGACTCGTCGAGCTGACCGCCGGGGCAGAGATCCGTTCCTGGGTCGGCGACAAGAACGACACGACCCGGCTCGGCCTGGCGACGATCCTGCTCGCCCTGATCGCCCTGACCGCGGCGCTGGCGCTCCTGACGGGCCGCGCCGTCTCGCCACAGCGGCGGCTCGCGGTCGCAGCAGGCCTTCTGGTGCCCGGCCTGATCTGCTTCACGACCGTTGGCCGGCTCTGGTATCTGCCCGGCGTCCTGCTCGTCGGCGCCGGGGTCCTTGTCGCTGCTGATCTGCGAAGAGAGACCCACACCCTGGCCGCCTCACTCGAGCGAAACTGGACCGTTCTGCTCACCGCGACGCTCGCCGTGTTCTACGTCTTCCTCGGCGCGACCGCGCTCGGATTGGCCGGCGCCCTCGGCGTCGCGGGCGGGCTGCTCGTGCTCGCCCTCCTCGTCGCGCGCGACAGGAGACCCGCCAAGCTCGCAGTCCCGCTCCTGCTCTTGGCCGCGATTCCGTTCGCGGCGCTGACCTGGTGGAGCGTCGCAACCCCGCTGATCGGGATCCTGCTGATCGCGATCGGCATCTCTGCACTCAAGCGGCAGCCACGCTCGACGCCGACCGGAACCGTGGAGGGCACAACGTCGTGATCACAGCACCGAGCATCGACCCCTCACGTGCGAACGCACCTCGCCGCGAAGAAAGGAGCGAGTCCGACCATGTTCGGAACTAACGGTTTTCAGGCCCGGTTCGACGAAGCCGTCGTAGCCGAGCTCGCCGCCCAGCCGCTCGTCGCAGCACCCGTCCTTGCAGAGCACGAGCTCTCGGGGCTACCCGCCCCGGTGCAGCGGTTCGTTCGGGCTTCCGGCGCCGTCGGTCGGCCGCGCCCCCAGAACGTCCGCGTCGAGTTCGACGCGAAGATGTGGCGAAAGCCCGGCCAGGCCCCGATGGAAGCGACGTCCGTCCAGTACAACTTCTTCGGCCGCCCCGCCCGCCTCTTCCTCATGCGGGCACGCATGTTCGGTCTCCCCGTCCGCGCTCTGCATCTCTACCGCCACGAGCAGGCCACCTTCCAGGTGCGCGTCGCTTCGCTGGTCAACATCGTCGACCAGCAGGGCGAGCAGATCAGCGCCGCCGAGACCGTCACCGTGCTCAACGACCTCTGCGTCATGGCCCCCGGCGCCCTGGTCGACCCACGCCTCAGCTGGCGCCCGATCGACGACCGCAACGC
>Ga0209254_10005373_pt1 | contig 11793 bp, 7 predicted proteins | sample FrelakmetDIP11DI_FD_187148 | JGI IMG/M metagenome (GOLD analysis project Ga0209254, IMG submission 187148) | Freshwater lake sediment microbial communities from the University of Notre Dame, USA, for methane emissions studies - DIP11 DI (SPAdes)... | ecosystem: Environmental > Aquatic >... | reverse complement strand
CCTTCAGTCTATCTACCTGAGTAGTTACGAATAATCTCCTACATCAGGCTTAGCCAGAAAATAGCCACCCCCACCAAAACAATCCCGACAACCTGAAAAAGCATGTAGGCTTGAGGGATCCCCAGATGGGTTCTCCGGAAATTTTGGGAGAGGCGAATAAACCAATCTACGAAAGGGTAGTAAATGAGCTGATCAAAATCGAGTCCCCTATAGATCCGATCGGGACGCCTCAGGTGAATCGAGGGAAGTCCGAGACTAACCATATGTTCAAAACGCGAAACAAAGGGCAGATAAAAACTTCCAGCGCGGTATCTCACTTCATCAGGTTCATAAACTTCGCCGCAGGTCCAGAGGGGAACGTTTCGGGTTCCCGCTTTTCCTAACCTTGAAATAGTGAAGGCGAGGAACAGACAAATACCGAAGACCAGCACTCCGACGATGGGAAGCCAAACCCCGCTCCTCTCAACGCCACCCATCACCACGTTGAGGCCGAGAGATGACCGGCCGAAGGCATCCATGTACTGCGGAAGAGCCGCCCCGTACTCTGAACCTGTAAGGCTTTTGAGAATGAAGTGGATAGGGACCCAGGGGAAGACGCCGAGGAGAAGACAAAGGAGTGCGAGGACATTCTGGGAAAAGCGCATGGAAAAAGGAACCTCAAACCCTGGCCGGAGCCTCGCCTCTAGTTTCTTGCCCATTTTCCCGCCAAAGGAGCAGCTAAAAAACTTAACAAAAGAAGCGAGGGTGACTGAGCTGATGAAGATTGCGAGCAATCCGAAAAAGATAAACACGGGCGACTGAACTCCCCCAATGATCGTCACTTGGTAGACGAGCCATTTGCTCACAAATCCGTTAAACGGAGGCATGCCCGCAATGGAAAGGGAGGCGATCAAAGTAACCCATGCTGTGGCCGGCATCACGGAATACAGGCCCCCCAGTTGATTCAAATCGCGGGTTCCTGTTTTATAAAGGATGGACCCGGCATTTAAGAAGAGAAGCCCTTTAAAAACGGCATGGTTGAGTAAGTGGTAGATTCCGGCCATGGTTGCGACCGCTGAGAGAACGGGGTTGGTCTGGAGGAAAGCAAGACCAGTGCCTATTCCTAAAAGGATATACCCGATTTGCCCGATCGAGTGAAAAGCTAAAAGCCGCTTGGTATCATGTTGCATGAGTGCGGAAATAGTTCCCATAAACAAGGAAAGTGTCCCAAAAGCAGCGATGATGATTCCGTAGGCCATGGAAAGGTTTGAAAAAGGTAGCAAAAAGAAAAACAGCCGAAGGAATCCGTAGACTCCCATCTTGATCATGACCCCTGAAAGGATGGCCGAGATTCCGGAAGGGGCAGCAGGGTGGGCATCGGGGAGCCAGGTCCCCACCGGGTACATGCCGGCCTTGGTTCCAAAACCAAGAAGGAAAAGGGCGAGAATGAACGAGAGCTGGACAGGATGGGTTTCGATCATCCCGGCCATCGCCTCCCTTAACCGGGAAAAAGCGAAGGAGCCGACCTGAGTCTGAAGAAGGATGGCCCCGATAAACATGGCGACGGTTCCAATATGAGTCATAATAAAGTACTTGAACCCAGCCCGGAGACTGACCGGGTCCTCCGTGTCATAAATCACGAGAAAATAGGAGGAGAGGGTCATGAATTCCCAGAACGCGAAGAAGAAGAACATATCGGTCACTGAAACGACTCCGATCATTCCAGCAATGAACAGAATGAGGCAGTGGTAGAACCGGGCAAGGCTCTGGCGGGGGTAGATCTCCATATAGCGATAGGAGTAGAGGGTCCCCAAGAAGGAGATCAATCCAATCAAAATGAAAAACAGCGCACCGAGATGGTCTACGCTTATCGAGAGACTCGCTCCCAGTGAAGGAATGGCGAAGATCGGCTCAGGGAGGCTCTGGGGCCCAATAGTGAAAACCCGGTATGCCACGAAGAAGAGAATCCCGGTGATGACCGCAACGGTCAAAACGCCGATGGCACTGCAGAGTTGTCGGGAGCGGGCGCTGAGGGCGGTTAAGACAACTCCAAAGAAGACGGTGGCGATAAAGAGTGAAAGGATAACCATTTCTTGTCCCTCTCAGGGAATGGGAGAAAAACCCTCGCCTTTAGGCGAAGACTTCCGTTTGGTTTCTGCACTACGATGCAGGCACAAAGGTGCAAAGGCACATAGGCACAAAGCAGAGACAACCGCAGAGAGTGACATGACTTTGTCCCTTTGCCACTCTGTCCCTTTGTGCCTCAAGCTGTCGGCTTTAGCCGACAGCAGTTGACTTAACCCCCTCCAGGAGCGGTATCCCAAATAGAGGAGACAAGAGCGCGAGGACGATGAGCACTCCCAAGATGACCTTGAAAAGCCCGGGAAAGACGAGCGGAGTGTCACCCTCAGCTCCTTTGCCAAAAAATACTCGCTGGGTAACCAGAATAAAGCAAATGAAGGCTCCTACGGATTCTCCCAAAATGAGCAGGCCCAAAACCGTTCCCAAGGCGGAATTCAGTTCGAAGGCTCCAACAATGATATAGAACTTGCTCCAGAAACAGGAGAATGGCGGAATTCCAGTCACTGAGAGGACTCCGACGATAAAGGCAAAGGCTAAGAAGGGAGATCTCCTGGCGAGACCTGATAAACGAGACATGAGCCTGGTCCCGGTGGAATAGGAGATTACCCCTACCGACAGGAAGAGGATGGTTTTGGAAAAAGCATGACAGATGAGGTGCAGCAAGCCTCCCCTGAGCCCCACTACCGGACCCATGACTCCAATACCTAAGCCCAAGAAGATGTAGCCCACATTGGTGATCGTCGAGTAGGCCAAAAGCTTCTTCAAATCATCCTGGCGGAAATAGAAGACAAGCCCACCATACATCGTCAAGATGGCTACAATCGCAGTGAGGATACCGATCCCAGTGCTTACCTCAAATCCGGAGCAAAAGATGCGGGCGATGAGAAAGGCTCCGGCCTTTACCATCGCGGCAGCATGGAGATAGGCGGATACGGGAGTCGGGGCCACCATGGCCTCAGGAATCCAGGTGTAAAATGGCCCTTGGGCGGACTTAGCCCATCCGGCAAGGAGCAATAAAATGATAACGCTCGCCTTGATGGTACTTGGGAGCTTGCCGATGCCGGCGAAGTCAAACGTGCCCGTGTAAACAAAAACCAAGGCGAGACCCACAACAAAAAAGAGGCCGGGAGCATGGGTCATCAAAAGGGCTTTGAATCCGGCCTGATAGGATTTCTCATCATCATAAAAGGATATGAGGGCAGCGGAGCAGATCGTCGTGAGTTCCCAGAAGATCAAGAATTGAAGGAGATTCGGGGAAAGAGCAAGCCCGACCATAGAAAAGATGAAAAATAAGAGCCAGAGGTAATAGCGCATCCACCCTGAAGTCACAGGGTGCTCATGGTTTTTGCTGCTCAAATAGTCAATGGAGAAGATGACGACTAATAACCCGATGACGACCGTGACCGCCAACATCAAAAGAGAAAGAGGATCAAGAAGCACGCCGAAGAGCTTGGTCTCGACTTGGATCCAGGGCATTTGTCCAAAGAGGAAGAGGGCCGGAGGTTTTCCTAGGCTCTCGGTGATGACCACAAGGGCCGCGATTAACGCTGCAACAACCCAGAAGGTCGCGAGATAGCCTGCTCTTTTCTCCCGGAACCAGGAAGGAACGTCCGAAACAAACAGGAGAGCGCCGATAAGGAAGACGAGGGCACCTATAAAAGGAAGAAGCAGGATTAGAGCAAGCCAGACCGCCATTGTTTAATCACCTCAAACCACTTTCTCAGACAACTTCATCATTTCCTTGTACGAAAACACCGGACCATCGAGACAGATGTACTTGTGCCCAACCGCGCAATGTCCACACTTCCCTACGCCACACTTCATATTTCTTTCCAGGGTGGAGATAATATTTTCCGGTGCGAACCCGCGACCCAAGAGCTCCAGGATAACGAATCGAATCATGATGGGCGGGCCACAGACGAAAGCAACAGCATTCCGGGTAAGGATGTCGGCCTTCGGAAAAAGGGTTGTGACCACTCCCACGTTCCCGATCCAGGCCGGGTCCCCCACATCGACCGACATCATGAACCTGATCTCCGGAGTTTTCTCCCATTCCTTCAAACGATCCTGATAAACGAGGTCCGCGGGACTCCGGGCGCCGTAAAGAATTTGGATGTCTTTGAATTCGGAGCGACCGTCGAGCATCGGTTCAATGAGAGAACGCAGCGGGGGAAGCCCGATTCCGCCGGCCACAAAGAGAATGTTTTTCCCTTTCATTCCATCAAAAGGGAACCCGTTCCCGAAAGGTCCGCGAATTCCCACCAGCTCGCCTACCTTAAGCTCATGCAGCGCTCGAGTAACCGAACCCACCGCCCGGATGGTCACTCGAAAGCTATCCGGATGATTGGGATTAGAGGCGAGGCCGAAAGGAGCTTCGCCAATGCCCAACACCGATATCTCTAAGAATTGCCCGGGCAGGAATCGAAACCCTTCTTTCACCGCAGTGTCCACAAACTCGAATTCGTAGGTCTTGGTGTCGTAGGTTTCGTCCTGGATGCCTTTAATTCTCGCCTTATTGGGTACGTAGATATTATCCATCTCGGGTTCTCGGTATAAGGACAGATCCCCTATCATCCCCTTCGAAGCCTTTCCACTACGGCGGGCATTCCCACTTCACCGGGACAAGCCGTGATGCATCGCCCGCAGCCCACGCAGCCGATTCTTCCGTCCCTTTTTACGTACTGATAACTAAGCTTATGAAAAAACCTTCGCTTAAATCTCTCTCCTTTTTCCGCTCGTGGATTATGACCGGAAACCTCCCTGGTGAAGCCGGAGTAGTCACAGGAATCCCAGAAGCGATAGTGGCAACCTGTTTCCCCCTTGCTTGAGTAGCCCACGCCGAAACAACTGCAGCAGGGACAAACGAACGTACACCCCCCATCGTCGAAGCAGCGCTCTCCTAGCTCAGTCCAAACCTCAGGAGGGACCGAATTCGAGGTTATTCGACGGATCGCGGTGCTCATGTAGGAAGTTGGTTCATGCAAGAACAGAGTGTGCGATTTTTTCTCCAGCTGATCTCGGGCTTCCACCATGGCCGGATCCGGCGGGGAGAAGAGGCTGCGATTCAGATTCACCAACTCTTTCCCTTTCTCACTGTTGCATTCGACAAGATAGTGTTCGTCAAGGTCCACGAGCTGTATGTCGAAGGCAGCTTTCTCGGGATTGAGAAATGGCCCGCCTTCGCAACAGATGCAGAAACAATTGTTCATCGGCTGATTACAGGCGATAGAGATGAGCGTGAGGTTATCCCGGCGATCGTGGTAATAGAAATCACGAAAGTTATTCAAATAGAAGTTATCCAGCCAATGGATTCCGGCCGTATCGCATGACCGTATTCCCAGGATCACCAGTCTTTCGAAGGCTTTCTCGGGAATGGAAAAGGCAATGTCTCCTGCATCGCGGGTGAAAGAGAACAGGGTTTCTGATTGAGGGAATACAATATCTTTTGGGGGGAGGTAGGGAAGGGTGGCATTGCCGCAAAGGAGATCCGATTCCAATTGACCGGCATGGGGGAGAAAAAATATTTCGCCGTGAACCCTGGAGGGGGCAACGACCTGAAAGCCTCCGTGCATGAGTTCGACCCAGTGATTTAGGTTACTTTTTTGGAGAACAACCTGTTCCATTTCAGAGCTTCTCCACCGTTACGGAAAGGCTGGGGAAAAAGAGCGTCCGGGTCGTAACATCCCGAACCGCTTTCCCGGCTAAGCTTTCGACCACCTCGACAAAATGGGAGGGAAGCATCAAAACCTTAGAGGGTATATTTTCATCCACTTCGACAGGGGCCTGTGTCTCACCACGGTCCGACCGAACCTTTACTTTTTCTCCCATCCGGATTTTGAGTTCCTTTGCATCGAGAGGATTCATTCGCACCGCCGGACGGTCACTCGGATACTCCATCCTCAAGACCGGAGATTCATGAATCATTTGATTTCGGTTCCAGGCATAGAGGGTATTCGGGACCAAAAGGCGGTACCTGTTTTCCTCAGTGGCTTGCTCCGCCGCCTCTGGGAGTTCACAAGGCAGTGGCGCGGTAGGGGCGGGGAGAAGAATTCCACCAACTTCTTCAAGGTCTGATTCCGATGCGACCTTTGTGTAAGGAGAAATATTCTTGCTGATCTCCCTCCTGACTTCCGGCTCCGAGAATACGGGGAAATCCTTACCCAGGCGCCGGGAGAGGTCATAGAGGATATCGGCAACAGGGCGGTTTTCTTTTTGAGGGCCCAGAAAAGGCCGAAGCTTCTGCACTCTTCCTTCAGAATTGGTCATCGTGCCCCGTGTTTCAGCAAGGAGGGGGATGGGTAAGACGCAGTGAGCCATTCTTGCCGTTTCAGTGAAGAATCGATCCGCTACCAAAACAAACTCGAGGTTCTTGAACTTTTCAAGCATTGAGGATGTAGGCAGGTGATTGAGGAGGTCGTCGCCGAATAGGATGAGCCCTTTCACATGACTCTCTTCGTCTAACATCTCCTGAAGTGTCAAGCCACCCTCTCCCGGCTGTATTCCCATGTCCCACGCCCCTTTCAGATTTGGAGAGCGGCTTAAGGGAATCATAAGAGGGAGAGGATTCTCCGTGGGTGGCCGCGGCGAAAGGGACTGAAGAAGAGACACTAAACTGGAGGCGGAATCAACCTGATCGGCCAGGAATATCAGCGCTAATCCAGGCTGGAAAAGATGGGCGGAAACCTCAGGAGGGAGGCTTTCTTTGTCTCTGAACGCGGCGGCAAGGCTTTGGATCGGATGAGGAAGAAGATATTTGAAGAAATGCTCTTTGCGAGTGCATAATGGATCAGCCAGGATAACGGTGCTTCCATGAAGGAAGGCCTTGATAAGACGGGAACCGACCGGAGAGAAATCCCGGCAGCATTCTTTTCCAATGACGAGTATCGTTGGGGTTTGCGCGATTGCAGGGATGGAACCCAGGGAGCCGAAGGATCCTGAAAAAAGCTGGTTGAGAGCCGCCAAAGCTGCGGCACCGCTGAATCGATAGCTCCCATCCAAGTGATTGGTTCCAAGAATGTCGCGGGAAAACCGAGCAATTCGATAATTATCTTCATTGGTCAACCAAGGCGAGCCAATGACCCCAAGAGACTGAGGGCCATAGCGCGATAGGAGTTCAGAGATCTTTTCTGTGGTCTTCTGAAGTGCTTCGGGCCAGGTTACTTCCTTGAGATTCGAACCTTCGCGGACAAGAGGGAGAGAAAGGCGGTTGAAACTTCGCAGGTTCTGGAAGCGGTTCCACCCCCGGTGGCAGAGTCGGCCTTCACTCACAGGATGGAGAGTCATCGGCAGACATCCGATGGCCTCTTTGCCATCCGAGCGGACAAACATCCCGCATCCATTACTGCAGAAGCTGCAGATAGTCGGGGTATTCTTAACCACCTGGGCTACCCAAATTTATTCGTGATAGACTCGGAAGCGAGAAAATCAGTCAAAAATTCAGGCTGTTTTGTTTACCCAAACGAGTTAAAGTGTTGTGCTGTAGTGTGAATAAAGCAAACCCCGACTTTTTTTATTTTCTCACTGAACTCCTCTCAATGTCCTTTGTCAAGAGAAATCTAGCCTCGGAACAATTGATGGAAAGATTGCAACGGCTCCAAAGGCATTCTAGAATAGGTTCGCTGATTTCGAGCTCAAATTCATTCGTTTGGGACGATGAAGGGAAGAGATCCGGCCCCGGAGATCCTTGTAAGGCTCTGTGATCCGTGTACCCCTCTCTCCCCCATTGCGTTGCCCTCAAAGAAAGTGTAAAAGGCTAACCATGGACAAATAGAGGATTCTCACTATTCACAACGAGCCTGATTGACTTGAAAGAATTCAGAGCAACCGAAGGGATGCTTTATGATTTCTTCTGTAACGGCAAAAGAACCTTTCAAGGGGCCAGGATATGAGTTGGTCAGGGAACAGTTATTCTTTCGCAAAGAACTCATGGAAAGGGTTCTGTGGTTCATCCGCATCCGATGGATCGTCATCGGAGTGGCTGGCGCAGGGACCTGGGCTGCCTATTTCCAGGAACGGCAATTTCCTGTTCTCCCCCTAAGCCTCATCGTCCTCAGTGTCTTCCTTTATAACATCCTTTTTCACATCACTTGGCGCCATCTCCGATCCCTAAAGAGCCATGATGTCCGATCCTTTGTGACCTTTGCTCATGTGCAAATTTCCTTGGACATCCTTGCTCTCTATCTCATGATTTACTTCACCGGAGGCGTCTACAGCCCTCTTCTCATGTTCGCTATTTTTCACATCATATTGGCTGGACTTCTCCTTTCTCCCCTCAGTTGTTTTGTCTATTGTGTTTTCGTGCTTCTGGCCACGGGAGCCCTTGTGACCATGGAAAAGTCAGCCATGCTGCATCCTCGGCCTGCCTTATTCCAGAACCCTGCGCTGGCGCATCTCCTGCCTGCTCCTCACAACTTTACGGACATCCTGATCTTCTTCGCCTTCTTTGTGGGAGCCCTCTTTACGACAGCCTTTCTCATTACCTCTATCAAGTTAAGCATACGGTCCAAGGGGAGGGACCTTATCAGAATTTCCAGAGAACTGGATGGGAGCAATGCCAAGCTGACCGCTCTATATGACATGCTCAAGAAAATGAATCAGTGCACTGAGCTTCAGGATCTCATGGATTTGGCGACTCTCAACGCAGCGAGAATCATGGGCGCGAAAGGCTCTTCCATCAAACTCCTGGATGAAAGTAGAAAAAGACTGACTTTTGCCTCTGCCTGTGGCCTGAGCGAAGACTACGTGGCCAAAGGGATTGACCTTGACAAGAGCTTGATCAACCGAAAGATCATCGAGGGCTCCTATTTTACTTCAGGAAGAATTGAGGAGGAAGACTATTTCCAGTACCCGGAAGATATTCGCAGGGAAGGGATTGCTTCCATGGTCTCTTTCCCTCTTCGCGTGGGGAAGCTGGCCACAGGTGTTTTTTCTGTCTACAGTGACAAAACCTATTATTTTCAAGACAGCGACATCGAGTTTTTCTCGCTCATGGGCGATCTGACAGCCCTTGCCATCGAGACCCTTCGGAGCCAATTGAACAAATCCTGGTTTGTGAGCAGGGCGGCTCATGAACTTAAGTCCCCATTCACGGCTGTCCACGGCATGCTGGGCGTGATGAGGAATGAATACCTTGGCCCGCTCAACGAAAAGCAGAAAGAAACTTTGGTGAAATCCGAAAGAAGATTGGAGATGGTGAGCACCCTTATCGACGATCTGCTCAAATTGGGATTGAAGCGGACCGAAGTGGACAGGGGAATTATTCATCCTGTCGATGGGGCAAAACTCATGAGGGACCTGGGCGCCTTTTCCCAGGACTACGCATCACAAAAGGGCGTGGGGATTGAGTTCCAAATCGAGGACCCGCTACCTCAACTCATGGCCGATGAAAAACTCATTGATGAGCTTTTTGTGAACCTGATTTCCAACGCGATCAAATACACTCCCAAGGGGGGTCATGTTCGGGTTTCGCTCGTCAAGGAAAGCAACGTCAATGTCCGCCTTGAAGTTCAGGATACCGGTATCGGAATCCCTGAAGAGGACAGGTCTCGCCTTTTCACAGAGTTTTTCAGGAGCAAGAATGCAAAGGCTTTCACGCAAGATGGAACAGGCTTGGGGCTCGTTATAGTGAAAGAGATTCTGGACTTTATCAATGGCAAGATTCAAGTGGAAAGCGAAGTGGGGAAAGGCACTCGCTTCATCGTCCGTGTTCCCTGCATCTAATACGAAAATAAGGGCGGTACATCAGATCATAAGTACCTTCCAGCAAGCCGAGACCCATGGTATGCCATATAGTGTTCTGGGAGAAGATGAGTGTTTGAAGGAACTGGAGCCGTTCGCGAATGGGGCAAAGGAGTTTAAGGAGATACCGAGGACCCAGAGGTATTTGAACAGGCCCAAGCTTGAGGAATTATTTTCGAGACGGATGGAAAGAGACAAGGGCTGGCGAAACCAAAAGATCACTGAGGCAGTTAGGGACTGGGGGTACAGTCAGAGAGAGATTGCAGGCTTTCTTGGAATGCATTACTCCACTGTTAGTAGAATCTGGAGAAGGACTTCCTTAAGCACGTCAAAAAGCAAGACCTGACCCCAGATCGGGAGTTTTGTATGAAGCATGTAAGCATTTTGAATGACGTAGTTGGCCCGGTCATGCGCGGGCCTTCCAGTTCCCACACGGCTGCACCGTTTTTCATTGGCACGATCGCTCGCGCCCTCCTTGGTGAGGAACCTGCATCCGTGACCTTTGCTTTTGATCCAAAGGGATCCTTCGCACAGGTCTATCGTCAGCAGGGAAGCGATCTGGGTTTTGCTGCCGGGCTTATGGGCTTGCCGATCACCGACGAGAGATTCCCTCGGGCGCTGGATGTCGCGGCTGAAAAGGGGCTTGAAATCAAATTCGCGGTCGAGCCCCTGCCTGGTGCCGATCACCCCAACACGGTGGAGATTCGGATGGTATCCCGGAGCGGTCGAAGGCTGTCTGCCGTGGCCCGGTCCATCGGCGGCGGATCGATCCAATTCACACGCGTTGACCAATGGCCCGTCGAGCTCAGGGGAGATGCTCACGAAATGCTGCTGGAGATGAAGGCAGAGGCCGAACCTGAGGTTCTTGAACACCTCAGCAGGAAGGTGAAATGGGTCGGCTCTCCTGAGCGTCAAATTCGTGGAGACTTTGTGCTTCTTCATCTGGAACTCTGCTCGGCGCTCGATACTTCAACCAAATCCGATGTCGGGACACTGCCCGGTGTTTCCCACCTCTGGACCGCTCCTCCGGTCTTCTTCCCTCTTCGAGGGAAGCCTCTCTTTAGCAGCGCTGCAGAACTGGTTGCCCTCGCCAGTTCCCGGTCTTCCTCTCTTGGACGGATTGCCTTGACTTATGAATCTAGACTCCTCGGACTTTCTGAGCAGGAAGTGATAGAGGAAATTATCCGACGGTTTGAGGTCATGAGGACATCGGTATCCCGCGGTCTTGAGGAGAAGCTCCCACCGATGCAGTTGCTTCATCCTTCAGCAGGGCGCATTTTCCAGGCTGAGGCAGAGGGGAAAGTGGCCGTGGGAGGGATCCACACCCGCGCAGGAGCCAGAGCTATGGCGGTCATGCACATCAACAGCGGAGGAGGCGTGGTGTGTGCTGCGCCTACCGCAGGTTCGGCAGGCGTGATCCCCGGGGTATTGGTCAGCCTTGTTGAAGGCAGGGGATTGACCGTTCAAGAGGCAGCTCTTGCGCTTTGCGCCGCATCCGCCATTGGGATTATCATAGCCAACCGGGCGACCTTTGCGGCTGAGGTGGCAGGGTGCCAGGTGGAGATTGCAGCGGCTGGAGCCATGGCTGCGGCAGCGGTTGTTGAAGCGGCAGGGGGAACGGCAGCCCAGGCTGCGGATGCAGCGGCGATCTCGTTTCAGAACACGATGGGGCTAATCTGTGATCCGGTTCAGGGGGTAGTCGAGATCCCCTGTCACACACGGAATGCCGTGGCAGCCTCTTCAGCCTTTCTTTGCGCTGATCTTGTTCTCGGCGGGTACACCAATCCCATTCCTCTGGATGAAACCATTGACGCGGTCTATGCGGTAGGAAAGATGCTCCCGCGCGAACTCAAATGCACCGCACTTGGCGGCTTGTCGATCGCCCCTTCCGCGCTAAAGATGTCTGTTCTCCGAAAAGGGGTTTGAGTCTTAGCCTTCAATTCTTCACACAAGCTGGGGTGAAGTTCTTAATGGGGCATTGGTGTCTTTTCTGAA
>Ga0209254_10005372_pt1 | contig 11793 bp, 12 predicted proteins | sample FrelakmetDIP11DI_FD_187148 | JGI IMG/M metagenome (GOLD analysis project Ga0209254, IMG submission 187148) | Freshwater lake sediment microbial communities from the University of Notre Dame, USA, for methane emissions studies - DIP11 DI (SPAdes)... | ecosystem: Environmental > Aquatic >... | reverse complement strand
CGCAACCAGCGCCCATATGACGATGTTGGAGCAAAACCCTGAGCGGGTTATGAGCTACTTTCAAGACAAGCGCGTCAAGTATGCCGCTTAAGACTTCATAGGGCCGGAGCAATAGTCCCGTGCTCAACTATATTTTTGCGCTCATCTGCGTGATCGCCCTTTCCGCCGGGCAGGTTCTATTTAAGGCAGCAGCTGTATCGTCAAAAGGAAGCAATGGTTTTTTGGCGATTAAACCACTTGGGTTCCTGATCGCTGCAATGTGCATCTATGCTGCAGCTTCGCTGCTCTGGGTCTGGGTACTGAGGAGTGAGGAGCTTGGGCGAGTCTACCCCTTGATGGCACTCGCTTTTGTATTCGTGCCGGTCGCTAGCCTACTGGTATTCGGAGAGCGATTCGGCACCAGCTATTTCATCGGACTGGGCCTTATCGTAGCCGGTATCGTCCTGACAATCAGATCGTAGGTTTTGCCGATAAAACTGCGCATTTTTAGTCCATCAAGCTGAAGTTTCCTTGTCTCATTTCGTCTGCGTAAAAGACGAGAGTAGGCCAGACTCTTCAGGAGTCTACAATACGTATGCATAAGCACATGATTGTGGACGGGTTTCTTGTCGGGTCAACTTCAATGGCATATCCAGACCGCTATGCCGTTCGAGTGCAAAGGCCCTGCTGTGCGGGGCCACCTCTGGGTGACCTAAATTTTGGAAGGCATGAAATGAAGTTCTACAACCAGAAACGACAGCACTCAACTTTGGGTTACAGATCGCCAATTCAGTTCTTGGAGAGCTGGCTCAGTGAGCAACAGCAGGAAAAATAGGTAGCATGAACCCCACCCGTTGGCAGACGAAATACAGGGTGAAGCTCAAACCTTTGTTCATGAAAGGATTGCTTGCCCGAAATACTGCACTAACTTTGGCCATATTGGGACTACGTGTTGCAACTCAAGCAACCGCTCTTTTGATGCTCACCCGTCTATTGGGAGCAGAAGTTTACGGCAGCATTGTGTCAGCTACATCACTCGCTGTCGTTCTAGGCATATTGCCTAGCATGGGAACAGGCTACGTTATGATGGCCTCAGCTCCACAACGTAGCGACGCAGTTTCCCATGTCTGGCAGTATGCTTGGCCACTGACGCTTGGTCTAGGATTTGTGTTATTGATAATCTATTTGCCCGTTGCATACGTGATCGGAGGAGAACATTCGCTGCCCCTATCGATCTTACTTTGGCTAGGGGTAACAGAGTTACTGCTTACACCGTTGGCCACATTATCCAGCCACGCCCTGCAAGCAAATAACCGGGTTCCATTAAGTCAGATCGTGCAATGGTTGCCATTAGGTATAAGGGCACTTGCCATATTCCCCTGTTTTTTTATGACCTACGGAGCGCGTCTAGAAGGCTATGTTGTACTACAACTTGGTGCAGCGGCAACTGGACTTTTTGTCAGTCTGGCGATTGTGAATCGCCATTGCAGGTTCAATTGGACACCACGTCTCATCAGTTGGAACGAATTGCGGAACGGTGCAAATTATGCCGGAATGCATATAATTGCGGCCAACCCATCCGAACTCGACAAAATAATAGCCCCACGTTGGATATCATCCTACGATATCGGCGTCTACGCCGTAACAACGAGAGCTATTAACGCCCTCGCGATGCCAGTTGTTGCCATGCTTCTCAGCACCCAACCACGCCTCTTTAGCCATGCACACCATCCAACAGATCATGGAGGACACCTGATCAAGCGAATTGGAATACTTGCAGGCACGTGGGGGTGCTTAAGTTGGCTGATGCTGTACGTTAGTAGCCCAATATTTCCTTGGTTGTTTGGCTCAAGTTTTCTGATGATGTCTCAACTCATGCCACTGCTTGCGGCCGTCGCGCTGCCGCTCTGCTTGCGACATTCTGCTGGAGTTATCCTGGTCGCACTTGGAAAACCGACTCAGCGGATGTCTATCGAACTAGGCGGGGCGGTCACGTTAGTTTTAGGCATGGCAGCTTTGGCGCCGCACGGAGGAATTCAAGGCCTTGGAATAGCATTGATCATCTCCGAATCCAGCATGGCAATAGCCGGTTGGCATATGGTCTATCGAAACACCCGTTAGCATTGGCGAGGAGGCAATTCTATTCCCACTCCACCACTCACCGCTTGCGCAGTAGCGAGCCGATGACTTAGCGAAAACGGCAAGACACCCATCGCACTTGGCGATGGATGGGCCACTGTGGGGCATGTCAAGCGCGCCTTCTGCGGGCGCGCAATTCGCCCGAACAAGTTGCATGCATACTGCAAAGGATGAACCCCAATCAGCCTAGCCTTCAGGTCAGCCAGAAACCATCTACACCGCGCTCTACTCCATGCCGAGCGGAACGTTGCGCACCGAGTTGATTGCCTACCTACGCTAGACGCGCAAAAGTCGTCGGTCGCGCGCCCGCCGCGACGATCACCGGGGCACGATCCCAAAAATAACCAGTATATTAGCCCAACAACGAGTTTTCGCGCAGCCACGCGGGCCTCATTGCGGTAACAACCAACTCTTCGGCAGCCGAACTGAACAGACTAGCAGCGATATCAATCAAAAATGCTGGCAGCACCCATCGCTTTGGCTGACCTTGGCAAAAAGCGAGATTCGCCGAGGCATTCAATATGGATTTTGCACCTCTTCCTCGCCGCCGAAATTTGACGTCCACAAATCCAGCATCAATCAACAATATCTTGAGCGCCTTCGCAGAAAACAGGACAAGATGCCTTGGTGGCTCTAGGCCTCGCCAAGCTGACCTGTACCAAGTGTGACCCAGACCTAAAACATTAGGAGTTGCTAACCATATTGTCCCTCCGGGAGTTAAGGACCTATAGATCGTTTGCAAAAATCTCCGTGGATCTTGAACATGCTCGATCACATGCGACGCCGTCACCACATCAAAAGCCAATTCCAAAGCAAATGACTCTAACGTACCTTCAACGACGTCAACGCCTGATTCGAGTGCAGAACGTACCGCCAACGGATCTGGCTCAAGACCCAGAGCGCTCCACCCGGTATCTTTAAGGCGCAACAGGAACCCCCCATTCCCGCAGCCCACATCGAGCAGGCGGCCTGAATACGCTGGCAAATGCCTAAAGAAATAATCCAGTTGCTGTTTCAGTGGAAAAAATAACGGAATGAGTAAGCATCCCAGTCTCGAAGCCGGGAACCGTTTTGCACGATAGCACTTATTCAGGTAGCCATTAATCAAACGCCATGGCATTGAAACACCGTTATCGTTAAGATTTGCTGTCGTCGAGGATTTATGGGTGTAGTAAGTTCTATACGCTTTGTGAATAGCATCAGACTTTGGACGTGGATCTAGAAAAAATCCGTCACAACTGGGGCACCTGCGCATACTCCATTTTCCAGGCACATTTTCAAGGCAATCACGCAACCCTGAATACTCAATGCGAGCATCGAGCCCACCACAAACAGGGCAGCTTTGAACTGATTCAAGTTCATTTTTCCAATAATCAAATTTGTCAGCGGGCAGCATAAATGCCTTCTCAAAAAATAATTACTGAACATCCGATTTACTATGGAACTTGAAGTGGTTTTTTTCAACTGTCAATTTGCACCATTTATTAACCCAACAATCAAATAAATCATAGCGCTGCATAGTGGACGGCCGGATGTTTGAAATAAGCCATGACCCGTTCCGGGGTTTTGACCAAGCGTTCCATGAAGGCGGTCGCCTTGTTCAGCAGCGCCTTTTTGCTGGTGGCGCGATCGGAAGAGCGCAGTTCGGTCTTGAAGTCCCGGTTCAGGTATTCGTCGGGATTGATCTCGGGCGAGTACGGCGGGAGATAGAAGACCTCGATCTGATTTTTGCGCTCGGCCAGCCAGGCAGTCACCAGCTTGGCATGATACACTTTCAGGTTGTCGAGGATCAGGAAGACTTTCTGGGTGCTGTCGGCAATCAGCCTTTCCATGAAGCCGATGAACAGGTCGGTATTCATGGCTTCCTCGATGAACTCGAAGCGCACCAAGCCCTGGTTGCTGATGGCGGAAACCATCGACAGGCCATGCCGCTTGCTCGGGGCCGCCAATATGGGGGTCTGCCCGGCCAGCGCGTAGCCGCGCAGCCAGTGCCCATCTTCCGCGACCGCCGTTTCGTCACCCCAGTAAATGACCGCGCCTTCGGCCTTGGCGCGGGCCGCGATCGTCGGGTAGGTGTCGTCGAGCCATTGCTCGACCTTGACCGGGTTCTGTTCCAGTGCCCGCTTCATCGGTCGCTGCGGAGTGTAGCCCCAGCGCAGCAGGTATTCGCCGACCGTACGAATCGGCATCTCGATGTTGAACAACACCTTGATCATTTGCATGACCGCCCGGCGGTTCCACAAGGCAAACGGCAGGCTCAGTTGTTTGAGGTTCTCGCCGACGATGACCGAGCGTAGTTGCCATTCCTGGGCGAGCGTCAGCGTGCGACCCGACAGGTAGCGGCGACCGCGGGTCTTCGACTTCAGGCCCGTCGAGCCTTCCATTGAATAGCGCCTGGACCAGCCGATGACCGTACTCACATGCACGCCAACCACCCTTGCAATTTCCTTCCAAGGCAATTTAAGTTCTTCACGCATCCGCATCGCCTGCCGACGCATTTCGTCTTGGGCATCGCGGGGTAACTTACGGGCATCGAACTTTTCCATGCCCAATATTATATCACAATCGGCTATTTGATTGCCGGGATAATAAGGCATCAATGTATGCGTTTCCCTTGAGTGCAACGGGGTCGTTACCTCGTGCAATTTGAAAACCTGACCATAATGCCTTAATCGGAACGAGCGACCAGAAACGTAGCGCGCGCACCGTTGCTCGCAGCGGAAGTAACGCGACGCGGCAAGTCAGCAAGAGAAAATAGTCAATGGTGTTTGAAGTCAGCTTGCGCGCCAGAATCAAATGCGCAGCCACCATTCGCGCCTCATAGAAAGGAGAGCCTAGTCCACTACTAGCGGACCCTTCATGTACGACTAGATTTTGCGGTACATGTACCATGGTCTCAGGCATTTTGCTCAGGCGCCAACCCAGTTCCGTGTCTTCCCCATACATGAAAAAGTCTTCATCGAACAAGGATCCGGGGTGGCGATCCGTAGCAACCAGCAAGCAACAACCACTAGCGTATCTAAAACATCCGGGGAAATAGCTCTGACGAAGCAAGCCGGAAATTCTATGGTAGTACAACCCCCCCAGAACACACCCATCATGACTAATGTTCGGATAGGCCAAAAAAGACGATGGATTTACCTCTAGCGCATTGCGCATGGCGTCGACTGCACCCGGAAGTAGCTTCGCATCGTTGTTGATTGTGACGACCCATGAACACGGACAATGCTCGACTATCCAAGTGAGCCCAAGGTTGACACCCGCTGCGAATCCCAGATTGGCCGGACTTTGCAAGATGGTAACGCTTGGATTCTCGCCCAGCGCCTGCTTGAGGGCAACGGCCGACTGGCCTGAATCATCCGAGTTATCCAAAATTAATACATGGAAAATGCCCTCCCCCAATAGTGAGGCCACACAAGTTACAGTGCGCTCTGGATCACGCCAGTTAAGGGTGAGTCCAACTATCTGGCGCTCGTTGCCTGACGGAAGAGAGTTGATGCCTTTTCGATTCATTGACTTATTTGCGCATTACCTGTTCAACTGTAGGATTCCAAATTTCTGCTCATCGCCAAGGCTCATCCTGCCATATCTTGCTGAGTCTGTCTTGCGACTCAGCGCCAAGCCCACTCGCGAACCTAATGGCACCTCTGGCATTCAATTCTTAGCCATCCCATGCGCATTCTCGTCCTCACCAAGCGCCAATACACGGGCAAGGATCTGCTCGATGATCGGTTCGGCAGACTCTTCGAAATCCCCAAGTCCCTAGCTCTCCTTGGGCATCAGGTGTGCGGACTGGCGTTAAGCTATCGCCAGCGTCCGGATATCTGCCTATCGGCGGAAGCCACGGGCGGCGTTGTCTGGGAGACTATGAATGCCCTGCCGTTTTCGCCCATTGGCGCGGCCCGGCATCTCAAGCGCATCAGGGCTCGCTGTGATAGCTTCCGCCCCGATGTCGTGTGGGCGAGCTCTGACGCTTGGCATGCCATGGCGGCTCGGCAGGTATGCCTCTCCTTGGGCATACCGTATGTCGTTGATCTTTACGACAACTACGAGAGCTTCGGCCTATCGAAACCTCCCGGAATCATCCCATTTTTCCGCAGGGCGTGCCGAACAGCAGACGGCCTGACGCTGATCAGCGGAACACTCTCCGAATACGTGCGGAGCCGCTATGCCCTGCCACCCGACATGCCCAACCTGCACTTGGGCAATGCCGTCGATACAGCACTGTTCAGTCCCATAGATAAACAGCAAGCCCGGAAATACCTAGGGCTACCAGCCAACGCAGTTCTGATCGGAACGGCAGGCGCTCTGGATAATGGCCGCGGCATCGTCACCTTGCTTAAGGCATGCGAAAAACTCGTCGAGACGATGCCATCGATTCGCCTTGTCCTTGCCGGACCACACGACGGGACTCTGGATCATTTCAGGCATCTGCCAATCGATTACCTTGGAATCCTGCCACCAACCAAGACACCTCTGTTCTGGAACGCCCTCGACTTGGCGATCATCCAGAACCGCGACTCGGATTTCGGCAGATACTGCTACCCGCAAAAACTGCAGGAAATAGTCGCCTGCAATGTGCCACTGGTCGCCAGCAGCGTCGGCGAAGTCAAGGAAATTCTGCGAGACTCTCCGGAATGCCTGGTGGCACCGGACTCTCCAGACTTGCTGGCGGAACGGATTGCCGCCCAGGTCAAGCGCAAGATATTGGTCCACCGCTCGGAGATCAGGACTTGGCGCGATCGGGCGCAGGAACTGTCGCGCTTTCTGGAAGAAGTCGTCGCCCGCTCAGGAATAAGCCGCCAAGGCATCGGCGACAAACGCGCTGGGTGAGCCTTCAGGGAGGCTAATCGCTATTTTTTCAGGGCACTTCAGACCATCAACGAATGCTCGGACTTTGTCAAAGTCATAGCCAGAGAGCACGGCATTGCGCCCCAACCCCTCCTGGCGCTCTGTGGCCTCCCGCATCAGCAAAGTCGGCTTGTCGAGATACGAAAGTTCCTCCTGATTGCTCCCGCCATCAGTAATCACAAATGCCGAGCGAGTCAACAGGGTAACAAATTCGAAGTACCCCATACGTGGCCATAGCTGGAAGCGGGGATTTGCGGAAATGCGTTCATGCAACCCAAATTTTTCAAGATTATGGCGGGTGGCAGGGTGCAGAACGAAAACGAGTGGATATCGGCGGGCCGCCTCCTCGATCAATTCCAGGATGGCAACTAGTCGTTCCCGCTTGAAGATATTCTCGAATCGATGCAAGGAAACGACGCCAAATGGTCCGGCAGGCGGTACGGCCGGCAGTGGTTTGGCAATCTTTAACGCAAGACGCAATGCATCGATCAGCGTGTTCCCCTGCGTATTGATGGCATTCACTCGATAGCCATCCAAGTTAGATCGTGACCAGTCGTCCGGACAGAAAGCAAAGTCAGTCAAACGAAAGACTGCAAGTCGCGTCAGTTCTTCGGGGAATGGATGGAACAACCTGAACGAACGCAGGCCGGACTCGACATGGCCGACCTTCTGGCCGGTCATTTTGGCGGCCAGTGCCCCCAGAAGCGTCGAAAAGGTATCTCCATGGACAAGTACGATGCCTCTGCTGGCGCCTGCTTTGGGAAACAGCCTCCGGGAATCCTTCCACAATCGCCACAGGCAGCGCAAGAACCAAGGGATCACTCGCCGGATGCTCGTAACTTCCGGTCCGTCGTAGAGGCTCAGCGGCGGCGTATGGATACCAAAATCCGATAGCAGTTGCCCCATCGTCTCCTTGTGTTGGCCGGTCATGATCAACTGCGGATGCCAGCCGCGATTCTCCAGTTCGAGAATCACGGGGGCCATCTTGATCAATTGCGCACGTGTACCAAGCAGGACGGTAATCATCGCCGAGCTATCTATGGTTCGATGCCGGCTGGCATCAATCTTCCCGCTCGCGGTACATCAGGGCCGTGATTTGCTCCGACACCAACCCTATCAGAAAAACCAACACCGAGGTAATGAAGAGCAGTGCCGACATGTTGGTGAAGCGACCACTGCTGAGGAATGTGTAAGCGTAATAGCTGAACCCGGCAAAAAAGAAGGCCAAGCTGATCGGCAGAAAGAGCTTGACTGGAGAAAACAGCGTACCGATCTTGAAGATGATCAACAGGAAGCGCACCCCGTCGCGCCAGAGGCGGATATGGCTCTTGCCGATACGCTTGTCGACGTCGATCGGCTCATAGGCCACGGAATAGCCGGAACGGAAGAAAGCCATCGTGATTGTCGTTGGGTAGGAGAAGCCGTTCGGCAGCAAGTAGAGAAAACGTTTGAAAAGGCTTGCCTTTACAACCCGGAACCCGGAAGTCAGATCAAGCACGTCATGCCCGGTCATCCATGACGCAAGTCGATTGTAGAAGCCATTGGCCGCCGCCCGATGCAGACCTGCCTGTGACTTGCGTGAGACACGCGCACCGACCACCATGTCGTAGCCCTCATCGAACCGTGCAAGCAGCTTGGGAATATCATCCGGCCGGTGCTGACTGTCCGCATCCATGAACACGAGAACCTCACCTGCCGCATGTCGCGCACCCGTCTTGATGGCTGCACCATTCCCCTTGGAATAGGGATGCGAGACCACTGAAACAGCGTTCGCATGGCACACATCGACAGTCGCATCGACTGAACCGTCATTCACCACGATGATTTCGGCATCGGGGAATGTTGTACGCAACTTTGGGAGTAATTCAGCGAGTGCCTTTGCCTCGCTTCTGGCTGGAAGGACGATACTCAATGAGTAATTCACTTCATTTCCCCGTTTGGTTCCGAGTGATTCTGATCCAGAACCAGCCGCAGTCTGCGGACGTCCTCTGTAAGTACCTTGAAGCGATCCGCCACCTCGACTTCGTTCAAATATCGACGTGCGCGGTCGGTATCACCGTTTTCGTAAGAAAGCCATGCGGCGAGAATGCGGTTGTCCAGGAACCCCGGCGCCAGGGTTGCTGCCTCCTCCGCCAGCGCTTGCGCCTTCCGGTTGTCGAGTTCGTGATCACGCAGGAACATTGCATAAGAGGCCAGCATGTGCCCCCGTCCTTTACCTTGAAGACGTGGATTCTCTCTCGCCGCTTCAAAGATAACAATTCCCTCCTCGACTGTAATCGGGTTCCGCGGATTGAAATAGATATCGCGCAATCCTGAAAACAGATAGAACACATTATTGGGGGGACGCTCCTCCCGCAGGACTGCTGCGAACTTCCCCAAAACACCGGCAGGGATTTCGACATCACTATAAGAGGCCAACTGCAACGCTGCCATATACGGCTCCGGCAGTTTTTCCTGTGCGTTGGCAGCCCGCTCGAAGTATTCCATCGCCCGCGGACCGTACTCTGCAACGAGTTCCGGATGATCCGCGGCGACTTGGCCCAGCGTCCTGCCGGCGTCGAAGTTGGCACGCGCCGACTGCGGATGTTTCTCTGCCTGACGCAATGAAAAGCCCAACAGGTCTCCCCACTCATGGGCGCGAATCACCGTCAGCGAGAACAGGACGGCAGTTGCCAAGCCGATGGCAACTAGTCTGCCACGCTGCGACTTCAATGCCAGCGAAGCAGCCCAGACCGCGATGGCCAATGGCCCCAGAGACGGAAGGTAGTTGCGGTGCTCGAAGACCAGCATGAGCGGCAGAATTGTCGACTCCAGCAGGTGACCAACATAAAACCAGAGAATGCCGAATGTGACAATCCGGTAACGGCCCCTGGCCCACCACGCAATCCCCAGCAGCAGGCCATGGCCCAAAAGGGCCAAGGCTGTCCCAACTGGCAAGAAGAGGCCCCTTGACATGACAAAGTCATCATGATAGAGGCCCAGCTCGGCGATGTTCGGCACGAAGATCGATTGCAGGTAGAACCAGAGGACCCGACCTTGAGAGAGAAGGTAGTCCGCCAAGAGGTAATCGCGCCCGGCATGCATCTTGATGATCCATGCCGGGTCGGACACCGTCTTAACGAGCATCAGGCCGACCGGCACGAAGACAAGCGCCGCGAAGACTCCCCTGAGGAATCTCTGCCGCCAGACTCCATTGCACTCGAAGCGAAACACGAGGTACTCGACGAGCAGGATGAAATAGGGCGTCAAAGCCGCGCTCTCCTTGGTGTAAACACCGCAGAGCATCAGAAAGAGCAACAAGGTCATCCAGGCAATGCTCTGACCAAGCGAGATAATGGGAAGTCGCACACGGAACCCTACATACCCTATCAGGGTAAGCAACGTGAATGTTGCCGCCAGGGAAGTCATTCGCTGGACCACATAGAGAACGGTCGAGACATTCAGCGGGTGCAAGGCCCAGAGCAATGCCAGGGCAAAGCCGATCTTCATCGCCGACCGGCGCAAAAGGGCTGGGCAGAAAAGCAATGCTAGTCTGCTGGCTAGAATGAACACTAGGATGCCGTTCAGCGCATGGATCAGCACATTCACAAATTTGTAGCCGAACGGATCAATCCCGCCCAGATAGTAATTCAGAGCGAAACTGACCTGGGCTAAAGGTCGCCCGGTTGGCCCGGCCCCCGACGACAAGGCTGCCCGGACAAGCCCGTCCCAAGTAATATCGTCCAACAAGAGCGACTGATTAAGGACGATGTTCTGGTAATCGTCGAACACGAACCAGCCGGTCAGCCCGGGCCAGTAAGCCAAGAAGACGAGGATGACGACCAGAAGCATGGACGCGGCTGGCACCACGAGACGATGATCCATAAAAAAAGCCCCGGCGAACCGGGGCTTTATCGAAAAGCCCACCTTAGCGGCAGGAGGCCGGAAGGTACTTGTTGTCAAGGGGAGTAGTTGCACCCTGCTTGCACTTCCATACCACTTGCCCCCCGGCGGAGGACACGGTCAAAAAGTCGATCTGCCTTGCACCGGCCGTCCCGCCGATACCGGCTGAGGTCGTCAGCGTAAACTTCGCGGTACCCATGGCTCCGGTCGTCAGGGCCAAGCCGCCAGCTTTCTGCACCCAGTTAACGCCGGTTGAGGTCAGGCCAGCGGACTGCAGGCTGGGCGGAAATCTGTCTTTTGACGAAACGAACTCGGCAATGCTGGTCTTGGCTTCGGCGCCGCGGGCCAGGACTTCGGTCACTTTGGAGCGAACCACATAGTCCTGATAAGCCGGCAACGCGATGGCCGCCAAAATACCGATAATCGCCACAACGATCATCAGTTCGATAAGGGTAAAACCCAGTTGAACACGTTTCATTTGAATCTCCTTTTTTGCGAAAGAAGCGGAAAGCCGCTGTGCATACACTAACACAATCCGTGCCAGCATTATGGCATAGCCAATCTCGCGGCGCAGAGCGCCTTATTTCGTTGTATTTAGCGCAACAATGAACTTCCTGGCAGGACAGAACTGCCCAAATTCGTCACCCGTCACGCGCGCAAATGGGCAGAAATTTCAATTGAGTTGTTGCGGTCGACGGCTAAAATTAGCCCAAGAACTATTCTTGGGATGCCAATGATTTGGCCCTGGAAACCATTTCCTTAACTGATGGCGACATGCTCACCGGAACCAAACGCGTGTCTGGATGGGCCTTCTGAAATACTCGAAACACTTGATCAGCAAACGCTTGCCCGATTTCTTCAACCCCGGCGAAGTCCAGTATCACCGACTTGAAACGCTCAAAACGCATCGTCAACCGCTTGGCCTGGGAGCGCGAGACCAAC
>Ga0209254_10005371_pt1 | contig 11797 bp, 10 predicted proteins | sample FrelakmetDIP11DI_FD_187148 | JGI IMG/M metagenome (GOLD analysis project Ga0209254, IMG submission 187148) | Freshwater lake sediment microbial communities from the University of Notre Dame, USA, for methane emissions studies - DIP11 DI (SPAdes)... | ecosystem: Environmental > Aquatic >... | reverse complement strand
GCGCCTCCGCGCTCGCCATCACCACCGGATCGCTCGGCGTGGCGACGCCGCTGTTCGTGCTGGCCTGGCTGGTGGCCGATGCGGCGCAGCTGCCGCCCGACACCACGCTGCGCGCCGGCGCCGCCATCGTCTATCTCGGCGTGCTCGGCTCGGTGGTGGGCTTCACGCTGTATTACTACGTGATCAAGCATCTGGATGCCGGGCGCGTCGCGCTCATCACCCTGGTGACGCCGGTTACCGCCCTGCTGCTGGGCCAGACGCTCAACGCGGAAACCATCCCTGCCAGCGGCTGGGCCGGCATTTCGCTGATTGGCGCCGGGCTGCTGCTTTACGAATGGCAGGCGCTGCGCCAGCTGCGCACCCGGCCGAACCCGCTGGACGACTGAATCACGACGCCATATCGGACCGGCAAGTCGACTTTTCACTAAAGCTCGCCGCGATCGCTCCGTAAACCCAAGCATCTCCATACGATGTCTCGAGGGTGTCCCGTGTCTCCGATCAAATTCGTCAGTATCGCCAGCCTGCTGTTCGTCACTGTTCTCGCAACCGCGCCCGGGCGTAGCGCCGACAAGCCGGCAGCCCCGACATCCGAGGCGCTGCACGCGAAGTTGGCGCAGATCAGCCAGGATCCCGCGCTGCTCTCCGCTGCGGTGAAGGACGGAGAGAAAGCTGCCTCGGTCTGCCGGCACTGCCACGGTGCCGGCGGCAACAGCACCCTGCCCGAGGTGCCCAACCTTGCGAGCCAGAATGCCGTCTATCTGCTGGAGCAGATGAACAAGTTCGTCGACGGCCAGCGCAAGTCCTCCGATTTCATGACCGGGCTGATCAAGGCCCTGACGCCCGAGGAGCGCATCAGCGCCGCGCTGTTCCTGTCGCAGCAGCCGGTCACCCAGAAGCCCGCCGGCAACAGCGCGCAGGGGGCCGCCGGCAAGCAGATCTTCGTCAGGCTGTGCGCCAACTGCCATGGCGCGAGCGGCACCGGCACGCAGAAGATTCCGCGCCTTGCCGGTCAGCAGGCCGAATACGTCGAGGACTCGCTGAAGCGCTATCGCAGCGGCAGCGGGGAGCGCATCGACGTGAAGATGGCCGCATATACCCGCAACCTGAAGGACGCCGACATCCGCAACCTGGCGGCCTATCTGTCAGCCTTGCAGCCCTGAGGAGCTGCCAGCCGCCAGCGGCTACTTCTTGAACAGATCGTCGAGCGTCTGCGGGACGTCCCGTTTCGTCCCGGCATCACCGAACAGGGCATCGAGTCCGGCCCGACCGCTCTGCACCATCGCCGCGCCGCCGCCCTGATAGGCGTCGGGACGCGGCACAAACCAGCCGCAGAAATTCGCCCGCGTCTTGTCGCTCACCGGTTCCGCCGCCAGTTCGCGGCACTGACCGGCGCGTCGTGCGTCGTAATGGCGGCACATGCGGCAGACGTGGAGCTCGGTCCCGCAACTCGGACAGACCTCGCGCCGTCCCAAGGGCAGCGGTACTCCGGCCAGGCTGGCACCGCATTTCCAGCACTGCAGGCTCATGCTTCGGGCTCCTGCAGCGCGTGGTACTCGAGATCGGCCAGTGCGACTTTTCGCAGCGCGCGTTCGTGGGTCGCCTCGAGTATCACCGGCGGGGCATAACCGGCTTCGGCCGCTTCGAGCCAGCGCGCCGCGCAGACACACCAGCGGTCGCCTTCCTTGAGCCCGGGAAAGCCATACTCGGGCATCGGCGTCATCAGGTCGTTGCCGCGCTGCCGCGAATACTGCAGGAACGCATCGGTCATCCGCGCGCAGACGGTATGGCTGCCGAGATCCTCGGGGCCGGTTTCGCAGGCGCCGTTGCGGATGAACCCGGTCAGCGGCGACAGGCTGCAAATCTGCAGTTCGCCCCCCAGCACATTGCGCGCACCCCTCACGGCCGTCACTCCCCTTCAGATCGAAAAAATCCGCCGCCCGGAACTCTTCGCGGCACGGCCTGCCGATACAGGGCTATTCTGCACAGGTCGTTCCGAATTTCCCAGACCCAGCCAACAGGTGCCGCCATGAACACACTGACCATCACCGCCCTGACTTCCGGAGGCATCGCCTACGACATCGACTTTCCGCTGCACGCGCAGACCCGCTCGTCGGACGCCGTCGCCGACCTCGTCACCGCGCAGCTGGCGGCGATCAGCGAAATGGTCGCCCGCCATCCGGGCCTCAGCGACGGCGACATTCTGCAGTCGCTGGCGATGACCCTGTCGATCCGTGCGCGCATGGTCGACAGCTCGCCCGAGAGCATGACCAAGCTGGTGCACGACCTGTTCGACACGGCCTACGAGGCCGCCCGTTCTGCCGCGCCCGTCATCGCCGGCCGGGCTTGAATCAGTTGGGATCCACAGCGATGGCCGGCGCGATCACCAGCTTGCCAGCCGCGGCGGCCGCGTCATGCGCCTGCTGCACGTGCGCCAGCAGGCTGGGCGCCGGATAGCCATCGACAGGCAGGCCGTGAGTGACCTGATACAGCCAGATCGCACCCTGGGTGCGCGGCCCCAGCACCCCGTCGGCGGCGCCGGCATCGAACCCGAGCGTGCCGAGCCGCTGCTGCAGGCCGATCAGCTGCTCCCGGCTCAGCGCCTCGCGCTCGGCGTTCTGGCCACCCACCAGCGGGCCGCCGCCTAGCAGCCGCTCGCCTAGGTGGGCAACCGACAGGGCATAGTTGACCGAGCGGTTCCATTGCATCACCACCGCGAAATTGTTGAACACCAGGAATGCCGGTCCCTGCCAGCCCTGCGGCAACACCAGCGCGCTGCGCTGGGACGGATCAAGCGACAGGTCCGCCCTCGCCGGTTTCACTCCCAGCGCCATCCATTCGCTCACCTGCCGGATGTTGTTCATCCCCGCGCGGCGCAGATCGAAGCCTTCGGGCAGCTCGACTTCCACCGCGATGGGCTCACCGGCGCGCCAGCCGGCACGCTTCAGGTAGTTTGCCGCCGAATGCATGGCGTCGGGCAGCGAAGCCCACAGGTCGATGCGGCCGTCGCCGTCGCCATCGATGGCGTGGGCGCGGAAGGTCGACGGCATGAACTGCATCTGCCCCATCGCCCCGGCCCAGGAGCCGTTCATGTCGATGGCGTCGATATGTCCGTCATCGATGATGCGCAGGGCATCGAGCAGCTCCTTGCGGAAAAAGGTGCTGCGGCGGCCGTCGAACGCCAGCGTGGCAAGGCTGGCGGGAATGTTGAAGCTGCCGAGATGGCTGCCGTAGTTGGTCTCCAGGCTCCAGAACGCGACCAGCACGGATTTCGGGATGCCATAGGTCTGTTCCACGGCATCCAGCAGCGCGGCATGTTCGAGCAGCAACGCCTGGCCGCGGGCGATCTGTTGCGGCAGGGTGCGGCGCTCCAGATAGGTCAGGAAGGTCTGCAGAAACTCCGGCTGCCGCCGGTCGAGCTCGATCACCCGCTCGACCGGCGTCAACCCTGTCAGCGCCGCATCCAGCGTGTCGTCTGAAATGCCCTGCGCCGCGGCGTCCTGACGCAAGGCAGCGAGCCAGGAATCGAAATCGCCCTGCGCGTGGGCGGCAGGCGAAGCCAGCGCCGTCAGCAGCAGAAACGTCCGGAGCGCCCTCACCCGCGAGCATGCGAGGGGGCGAACGCCAGGCCAAAACCGCTCAAGCATTTTTCTGCAGCCAGAATTCGAGCAGCGCCAGTTGCCACAGTTTGCTGCTCTGGATGCGGGTGTGGTGCTGTACCGGCGCATCAAGCAGTTTGTTGACGTAGGCACGATGGTAGAGGCCGCGATCGATGCAGGCTTGTGAACTGACAATGTCTTTCATGAATTCGAGAAATTCGCCACGCACGTATTTCAGTGCGGGCATCGGGAAATAGCCTTTCTTGCGGTCGATCACCGCGTCGGGGATCAGGCCTCGGGCGATGGTCTTCAATACATGCTTGCCCTCGGAAGCCAGCTTGAGTTCCGGTGGCATCGACGCCGCCAGTTCGACAAGCTGATGGTCGAGGAAGGGCACGCGCGCTTCCAGCCCCCAGGCCATGGTCATGTTGTCCACCCGCTTCACCGGGTCGTCGGTAATGAGCATGGTCGTGTCCATCCGCAATACCTGATCGATGAATTCGTCGGCGAAAGGTTCCGCCAGATGCGCGGCGATGGTTTGTGCCGTGTAGTCCGGGCCGTGATACGCCGGCATCACCATCTGCAGGAACTCGTCGTGATCGCGATCGAAGTAATGGCGACGGAAGCGCTCGAGTGGTGTTCCGGTTGTTTCCGCCGCCATGTGCGGATACCAGAAATAGCCGCCGAATACCTCGTCCGCGCCCTGCCCGCTCTGCACCACCTTGACCGTCTGGCTGACCTGCTCCGCCAGCAGATAGAACGCCACCGCGTCCTGTGCGAATATCGGCTCGGACATCTGGTCCACCGCCTCGGGCAGACGGCGCAGCACTTCGGAATTGGGGATCAGATACTTGTGATGGCGCGTGCCGTACATCTCGGCCACCGGGTCGGAATATTCGAACTCGTTGCCGCGCTCCTCCGGCTGATCCTCGAATCCCACGGAAAACGTCATCAGGTCGGGTATGCCCTGCTCGGCCAGCAGCGCGACCAGCAGGCTGGAATCCAGCCCGCCGGAAAGCAGCACGCCGACCTTGACGTCGGCTATCTCGATGCGCTTTTTCACCGCCTGCCGGAGGCTTTCGTGGATGGCTTCGGTCCACTCCGCCTCGCTTCGGGGTGTCGCCGGGCGCTGCGCTTTCAGCGACCAGTATTTTCGGTGGAGGAGCTCACCGCGCGCGCTCACCGTAAGCGTGGTGCCAGGCGCGAGCTTGCGGACGCCGTTGAAGATCGTGCGCGGCGCCGGCACCACCGCGTGCAGGGTGAACAGATGATGCAGCGCCACCGCGTCGATGCCGGTGTCGACACCTCCCGCGGCCAGCAGCGCCTGCGGCGTCGAGGCGAAGCGGAAATGCGCCGCGTCCTCGCTGTAGTAGAGCGGCTTGATGCCAAGCCGGTCGCGCGCGAGGAACAGCGCCTCGCCATTCCAGATGGCAAACGCGAACATGCCGTGCAGACGGTCGACGCAGGCCTCGCCCCATTCGATATACGCGCGCAGGATGACTTCGGTATCGCCGTCGGAACGGAAAACATGGCCGAGCCCGATCAGTTCGGCGCGCAGCTCGGGATAGTTGTAGATGGTGCCGTTGAACACCAGCGCCGTGCCGGTTTTGGCGTCGACCATCGGCTGCTTCGAACGTTCCGACAGGTCGATGATCGCCAGCCGCCGATGCCCCAGGCGCACGGGACCATCGGCATGCTGGCCTTCGGCATCGGGTCCGCGCCGCGCCAGCTTCGCCAGCATGCGCGCCATCGCCGCCGCATCGGGCGCCGAGTAATCGAAGCGAAATTCACCTGCTATGCCGCACATAATTGATCAGTCAATCTTTACCGCGAAGGACGCGAAGGGCCGCCAAGGAAAACCTTTCATTCCGGATACAGAAGCATCACGCCATGCCGAACTATTTTACTTCGCGCGCTTTCGCGATTGCATGCCGTTCATCCCACCAGCGGCGGCTCGTCCATAAGCGCGATCTGCTCGCGCAGTTCGAGTATCCGCGCCTGCCAGTACTGCTGCGTATTGAACCACGGAAACGCGGCGGGAAAGGCCGGGTCATCCCAGCGCCGCGCCAGCCAGGCGGCATAGTGAATCAGTCGCAAGGTACGGAGGGCTTCGACCAGATGCAGTTCGCGCGGGTCGAATTCGGCGAAGTCCTCGTAGCCGGTCAGAATCTCGTTCATCTGCGCCTGCTGTTCGTCGCGCTCGCCCGACAGCAGCATCCACAGATCCTGTACCGCCGGGCCCATGCGGCTGTCGTCGAAATCGACGAAGTGCGGGCCGGAGTCGGTCCACAGCACGTTGCCGGCATGGCAGTCGCCGTGCAGGCGGATGGCGCGCACTTCGCCGGCGCGCTGGTAGCAGTGCGCCACGCTTCGCAGGGCGTGGTCGACGACGCTGTCCCACGCCGGAGCCAGGTCGGGCGGCAGCCAGTGGCCGCTGCGCAGGAAGTCGCGCGACGCGGTGCCGAAGGTCGCGAGGTCGAGCGCCGGCCGGTGCAAAAAGTCCGCCTGCGCGCCGACCACATGAATGCGGCCGAGAAATCGCCCCATCCATTGCAGGGTGTCGGCGCGGTCGAACTCGGGCGTGCGCCCGCCCTGCTTCGGGTACACCGCGAAGCGGAAACCGCCGTGCGAATGGAGCGTGGCGCCGTTCAGCGACAGCGGCGCGACGACCGGAATTTCGCGTTGCGCCAGTTCGGCAGTAAAGGCGTGCTCCTCCAGAATCGCGGCGTCGCTCCAGCGTTCGGGGCGATAGAACTTGACCACCACCAAAGCTGCGCCAAGACCGTCCGCAGGGCGGGCGTCTGGCGGCGTACCCCTTGCGGGTGCGGCATCCTCGACCCCCATCTGGTAGACGCGGTTCTCGTAGCTGTTCAGCGCCAGCAGGCGGCCATCGGCCTTGAGGCCGGTGGCGTCGAGCGCATCCAGTGCACAGTCGGGGGTGAGCGCGGAATAGGGGTGGGACGAAGGCATGGAGTGACGGCAAAGCGGCTATAAACAGATAATGCCTCAACTCTTGCCGATCGCCGCACCATGACCCAGTCCGATCCCTTCAGCATGGAAATCTCCCGCCACATCTGGCGGACGCGCTACCGCGCCGCCGGCGAGAACACCATCGGCGACACCTGGCGGCGCGTGGCGCAGGCGATTGCGCAGGCCGAGACGGACGGGCGCGGTGCATGGGCGGAACGCTTTTACGCGCTGCTGGAGAATTTCCGCTTCCTGCCCGGCGGCCGCATCCTCGCCGGTGCCGGAACCGGGCACCGGGTGACGCTGTTCAACTGCTTCGTCATGGGCGAAATCGCCGACGACCTCGAACACATTTTCGAGGCGCTGAAGGAAGGCGCGCTGACCATGCAGCACGGCGGCGGCGTCGGCTACGACTTTTCCACCCTGCGCCCGGCCGGCATGGTGGCACAGGCAACCGGCAGCATCGCCTCCGGTCCGGTGTCCTTCATGCACATCTGGGACGCGATGTGCGCCACCATGCTGTCGACCGGCGCGCGCCGCGGCGCGATGATGGCGACGCTGCGCTGCGACCATCCCGACATCGAGACCTTCGTCGACGCCAAGCGCGATCCCGCGGTGCTGCGGCATTTCAACCTGTCGGTTCTGGTCAGCGACGACTTCATGCAGGCGGTAGCCGGGGACGCCGACTGGCCGCTGGTGTTTCCGCTTCACCCGGGCGAGCCTGCCGGCAGCGGCACCCTGATGCGTCGCTGGAGCGGAACGGCGGCGCCGGTGCCGTGCCGCGTCGTGCGCACCATCCGGGCGCGCGCGCTGTGGCAGCGCATCCTGCGCGCGGCCTACGACACCGCCGAACCGGGCGTGCTGTTCGTCGACGCCATCAACCGCGACAACACCCTGGCCGACCGCGAGACGATCAGCGCCACCAATCCCTGCGGCGAAATCCCGCTGCCGCCCTATGGCGCCTGCGACCTCGGATCGCTCAATCTCGCGGCATTTGTGTCTGCGCCCTACACCTCCAGCGCCCGGCTCGACCTCGACGCGCTCGCCGACGCGGCACGACTGGCGGTGCGCTTTCTCGACAACGTCATCGATGTTTCGCGCTACCCGCTGCCGGCGCAGGCGGACCAGGCGCGCCGCACCCGGCGCATCGGGCTCGGCGTCACCGGGCTGGCCGACGCGCTGGTGCTGCTCGGCCTGCGCTACGACAGCGAGGCCGCCCGGTCGTTCGCGGCACAGGCCCTGCAAACCCTGCGCGATGCCGCCTACCGCGCGTCCGTCGATCTCGCCAAGGAAAAAGGAGCCTTCCCGACGTTCGCGCCCGATGCGTTCCTTGCCAGCGGCTTCGCCGCCCGCCTGCCGCACGACATCCGCAACGCCATCGCCGCGCAAGGCATCCGCAACAGCCATCTGCTGGCCATCGCCCCGACCGGCACCATCAGCCTGCTGGCCAACAACCTGTCGAGCGGCATCGAGCCGATTTTCTCGGCCGAGGCCGAGCGCCGCGTGCTGGACATGGACGGCCTCTACCACACCCACCGCGTGATCGACGCAGCCTGCCAGGTGTGGCAACAACAGAGGGGAAGCGGGTTGCCGCCCGCCTGGATCGAAGCGCAGCAGATCGACCCGCTCGCCCACCTGAGCATGCAGGCCGCGCTGCAGCCGTTCGTCGACAATGCCATTTCCAAGACCATCAACGTCGCCGCCGACATGCCGTTCGAGCGTTTCGAGGATCTCTACCGTCAGGCGCATGCGCTGGGTCTCAAGGGCTGCACGGTGTTTCGCCCCAACCCGATTACCGGCGCCATCCTCAGCCCGCCGCCCGCCGCCGAGCAGGTGCACTGCTGCGGGCTTGAACGCGAAGCGGATTAGGCGCCGAAGCGCAACCGCACCGTCAGCCCGTGTCCGCCATCGGCGCGAGGCAGGCCGTCATCCAGCTCGAATCTGGCAGCGGACAGAGCGGCGATGCGCGCGACGATGGACAGCCCGAGCCCGCAGCCTTGCGCGTCCACCTCCTCGCCGCGGGCAAAGCGCTGCAGCAGCGCCGGGCGAAGCGCCGGGGCAATGCCCGGGCCGTTGTCTTCCACCGCAAGGACGCACGCCTTGCCCTCGGGCCGGATCGACACCCGAACCTGTGCCCCGTCACCGCCGTAGCGCAGGGCGTTGTCCACCAGATTGCGCAGCGCGACTTCCAGCCAGGCGGGCTGGATGCGGACCCGGCACGCCCCGCGATCGTCGACTTCCAGATGCTGACCTCTTCGCGCGGCCGCCGGCGTCAGTTCGGCACAAACCCGGGCGGCGACCGGAGCGGGATCGATCGGCTCGGCGATGACATGTTCATTCGCCGGATCGACCCGTGCCAGGGTCAGCAGCTGTTCCACCAGATGGGTCATGCGGTCCACCCCGGCAATGACCTGATCCAGCGCATGCTGGCGATCGGCCGTCACCGCGCTGCGCTGCGCCACCTGCGCCTGCACCCTGAGCGCCGCGAGCGGCGTGCGCAGTTCGTGGGCGGCATCGGCGGTGAAGCGGCGCTCGTTGTCGAATGCCCGGGCAACCCGTTCTATCAAGGTGTTGAGTGCGGCACGCAGTGGCGCGACCTCGCGCGGCAGGGGCTCGTTTTCCTCCACCGGCGTCAGCCGCTGCGGGTCAAGTTCACCCACCTGGCGCGCCACCGATTCCAGCGGCCGCATCGCGCGCCCCACGCCCCACCACACCGCGAGCGCCATCAGCGGCAGGGCAAGCGCCGCGGGCAGCAGCAGGTTCAGGCCGATCCTGCGCGCCAGGTGTTCGCGTGCGCCGTGCGCCTGCCCCACCACCACGCGGTATTCGCCCTTGCGGTCCTGCACCGCATAAAAGCGCCAGCGCGCGCCCGAATAGTCCTGCTCGCTGAAGCCGTCGATCACCTGCGGAAAGGGGAAAGTGGCGCCCGGGGAATCTGCCAGCAGCCGCGCCCGATCATGCCGGACGCTCCAGATTTCAAAGGCGATGGGCAGTTCGTTACGGCCGGCGTGTTCTTCCAGTTCGTCGACGAATTCCTCCACCTCGCCGCCCGCCACGATCGCCAGCATGGTGTCGGCCACCTGAGTCAGCTGCGCGTCGAACAACACATCCGCCTGGCGGTGGGCGAGCCGGTAGGCTGCGATTGCGGAGACCAGCCAGATCGCCGCTACTGCGGCGATAAGCAGCAGCACCAGGCGGCGGCGCAGGGAATAGGGCGTACTCGTTTTCATTCAGTCGGTCGACATCATGTAGCCGACGCCGCGCACGGTGCGGATCAGCTCGCCGCCCAGCTTGCGCCGCAGATGATGGACGTGGACTTCCAGCGCATTGCTTTCCACTGCCTCGCCCCAGGTATAGAGCTGCTCCTCCAGCGACTGGCGGGTGAGCACGCGGCCGGCGTTCTCCAGCAACAGATGCAGCAGGTCGAATTCGCGTCCGGTCAGGCTGACCGTCTCCCCGGCACGCGTGACGGTGCGCGCTGCCGGATCCAGCGTCACCTCGCCGAGGCGCAGCAGCGGCTGCGGCCGGCCATGGGCGCGGCGGATCAGCGCCCGCAGCCGCGCCGCTATTTCGTCGAGGTCGAAGGGTTTAATCACGTAGTCGTCCGCCCCCAGATCCAGGCCACGCACCTTGTCGCTGGCCTGATCGCGGGCGGTGAGGATCAGCACCGGCGTGGCATCGCTTCTTCCGCGCAGCCACTGCAGCACCGACAGCCCGTCGCGGCGCGGCAAACCCAGGTCGAGCACCACGGCGGCAAAAGACTCGGCGGCGAGCGCCGCCACCGCCGCCTCGCCGTCGCGCACCCAGTCGACGGCGTAGCCGGCCTGGCGCAGCGCGCTGCGCAGGCTCTCGCCGATCATCCGGTCGTCTTCAACGAGCAGCAGGCGCATGGGCTGGCGGCGCTTCGGGTCCTCCGGGGCAGGGCGCTAGTTTGCCTGTCGCGCGTTAGGGCGGCGTTAGGCGGCGCCGGCGCCTCGTTGCCGCGGTCCGGTCGGGCGCCGCCCCCGGCGCCGCTGGCGCGAGGCAGGAACGGAGCCTCCTCGGCCGCTGCGCCGTCGCCGGCGTTGGATAATCCGCGCCTCGACGCAAACCGGCGCAGAACATGCTGACGCGATTCCGTTTTCCCATCGTCATCATCGACGAGGACTTCCGCTCGGAGAACGCCAGCGGCCTGGGCATCCGCGCGCTGGCGAAGGCGATCGAGGGCGAGGGCGTCGAGGTGATCGGCGTCACCAGCTACGGCGACCTGTCCAGCTTCGCGCAGCAGCAAAGCCGCGCCTCGGCCTTCATCGTCTCGATCGACGACGAGGAGTTCAACGTCGGCGGCGCCGGCGAGGTCAACCCGGCGGTGCGCAGCCTGCGCGACTTCGTCGGCGAGATCCGCTGGCGCAACGCCGACATCCCGATCTTCCTCTACGGCGAAACGCGGACCTCGCGGCACATCCCGAACGACGTGCTGCGCGAACTGCACGGCTTCATCCACATGTTCGAGGACACGCCGGAGTTCGTCGCCCGCTACATCGTGCGCGAGGCGCGCGCCTACCTCGACGCGCTGGCGCCGCCGTTCTTCCGCGCGCTGACGCACTACGCGCAGGACGGCAGCTACTCCTGGCACTGCCCGGGCCACTCCGGTGGCGTGGCTTTCCTGAAGAGTCCCGTCGGGCAGATGTTCCACCAGTTCTTCGGCGAGAACCTGCTGCGCGCCGACGTGTGCAACGCCGTCGAGGAGCTCGGCCAGCTGCTCGATCACACCGGCCCGGTGGCGGCCAGCGAGCGCAATGCCGCGCGCATCTTCGGTTGCGACCAGCTGTTCTTCGTCACCAACGGCACGTCGACCGCCAACAAGATCGTGTGGCACTACATGGTCGGGCCGGGCGACGTGGTGGTGGTCGACCGCAACTGCCACAAGAGCGTGCTGCACGCAATCATCATGACCGGCGCCATTCCGGTGTTCCTGATGCCGACGCGCAACCACTACGGGATCATCGGCCCGATTCCGCGTGCCGAGTTCGAGCCGGAGTCGATCCGGCGCAAGATCGCGGCCCATCCGCTGATCACGGGCGATCCCGGCAAGCCGCGCGTGCTGACCATCACGCAGAGCACCTACGACGGCATCGTCTACAACGTCGAGACGATCAAGTCCCTGCTCGACGGCGTCATCGACACGCTGCACTTCGACGAGGCCTGGCTGCCGCACGCGGTGTTCCATCCCTTTTACCGGGACATGCACGCGA
>Ga0209254_10005370_pt1 | contig 11797 bp, 13 predicted proteins | sample FrelakmetDIP11DI_FD_187148 | JGI IMG/M metagenome (GOLD analysis project Ga0209254, IMG submission 187148) | Freshwater lake sediment microbial communities from the University of Notre Dame, USA, for methane emissions studies - DIP11 DI (SPAdes)... | ecosystem: Environmental > Aquatic >... | reverse complement strand
TTATCAGCACATTGTTACTGGCAAAGGTCTTAACGGGGAACAAACGTCCGCCCTCTTGCAATTGGTGAATACAATAGATCCTGATATTGCACCTCCGCAAACACCTGGCGGCAGACTCATCAAAGAGGCTCAACCCAACTACGAATCAAGCGAGCCGGACGAGAATGAATTTGCTAGTGAGTCAGCGAGATATCTTGAAAGTCACATGCAATGGTTTATCTTCAACAACCTTCCGTGTCTTGGAATTAGTGGAGTGAAGTTATTCGATCCGTCTATCCAGCGAGAAACTCAAGGCAAATATCGAACTGACGAGGTTGGTGAAATCGACTTACTACTCAAGTCGGCGAATGACGACATCTACGTGATCGAACTCAAAAAGGCGGGGACGGATAAAACTGTGGGGCAAATCTGTCGCTACATGGGGTGGGTTCGTCACCGACTAGCAAAAGATAATCAGCGAGTCCGAGGCATTATCGTGACCCAAGATTACGATTATCGCCTATCCTATGCCGCGAGTGTCGTAAACGATCTCACGGTGAAACGGATCCAGATTTCTTTCAACAGTACGAGCGAAACCCCAGAATTGCCAGAGTGATTATCTGAGCCATCTTGAGATAACGGCAGATCGTGGGAATGCAGTTGACTCATCGGCGCGGATTAATTGAACGAACTACGATGCCATCACATCCTCAGCACCCCTACCCTGGAACTCCGCAACATCAGGCCATCCTGCGCGCCATCGTCGCTCATTACGAAAACGATCCGCGCATTCTCGCCGTGGCCGTGTTTGGATCGCTGGGGCGCGGCAACTGGGACGAATACTCGGACATCGACCTCGATGTAGTGATCGCCGCTGGAATCAGCCTCAACGCCGCTGAAGAACTGACGGAGTTGTGCCGAACCCTCGAACCGTTGGGCGAACGCCTCGCTGTGATCGTCCCAGACGACACCGACGCGGGTGATGTCGTATTTGAATCGCTGCTGCAGATGTCCGTGCGCTATCATCTACTGGCGGATACACATCCCAATATCGTGGACACTCTGCAAGTCCTGTGGGGCCGCCTCGATCACAGCGTCATTGCCGCTGCCGGTCAGGCCAATCGGCGGCGACGCCAGTCCGTCGAAGAGACGCTGGCGGAGTGTGTACGGTATGCCGCCGTCGTCGACATCGCCTTGCAGCGACACAGGTTGTGGGACGCGGTGGAGGTACTACACCGCTTGCGCCACTCGCTGATGGAGTTGTACACGCTGACGCACGGCGGTCAGCGGCCATGGCAGTTCTTCCAGGCCAACGCCGATCCGGACTTGCAAGCCCAATTGGGTCACACCTTGCCGCAGTACAGTTTGGCAGCGGTGCAAGCCGCGCTGGTGCGCTGCCTTGATATTTTGGAGCACGACCTGGGGCCACTCACGAATGAGCAACTCCAATTGCCTGCCGCTTATCGAAAAGTTTTGAAGGCTGTGCGCCACAAGCAGGCGCAACTCAGATTTGGCAATTGACGCCGAGGCCGCCCGGACGACATTGTCTTTGCTTGCGCGAGGTGCTGTGTGACAAGTGATTACGGACTGCTTTCGTTCACAACTCGCGACGAATGGCGCGCGTGGCTCAGAGCTAACCACGATCAAGCCGCCGAAGCCTGGCTGATCCTATACAAGAAAGGCGCGCACACGGCATCTCTCTCGTTTGAAGATGCGCAGACCGAGGCACTCTGTTTTGGCTGGACGGACGTCAAGTCCAAGAACATTGATGCTTCCCGCTATATGCTCCGCTTCACGCCCCGCCGCGCCGCGCCAACAGTGTCTGGTCGATGACCAACATCCGCCGGGTCGAGACACTCATCGCCGCAGGGCGAATGACGGAAGCCGGCCTTGCGAAGATTACTGAGGCCCAGCACAACGGGCAATGGGAGGCCGGGATCAAGAGCGAGCAAACGGATCAAATCCCGGCAGACCTAGAGAAAGCCTTGCGCCGAAGCCAAGGGGCGTTGAACCGCTACAAAAGTCTGCCACACTCTCGCAAGAAACAACTCCTGCGCGGGCTGTTCACAGCCAAGAGCGAAGCCACCCGTCAACGCCGCATCGCAGCCATCGTTCAAGAAGTGGCAGAGTGATCTGTTGACATTCATGCTAGAAAAGCCCGATCTTCAAGATGACAAGATCAGCGCCTGTGTACAGGTTGAATACAGATTGCGCGTCACCGCGATTGCCTTCCTGCCCCTCGGTGCCGATCTCAACACCGCGGTCTATCGCGTCACTGGCGACGATGGCACGGCCTACTTCCTGAAATTGCGCAGTGGCGTCTTCGACGAAACGTCCGTAGCGCTGCCCAAATTCCTCGGCGATCAGGCCATTCCACACATTCTCGCGCCGCTGACGACGACAAGCAGACAACTGTGGGTGGACCTCGCTGACTTCAAGATGATCCTCTATCCGTTCATCGAGGGCCGCAACGGTTACGAAGTTGATCTGTCGGATCGCCACTGGATCGAAATCGGCGCAGTGCTCAAGCGTATTCATAGCGTGACGTTGCCGTCCGCGTTGAGCAACCGCATCCAGCACGAAACCTTTTCGCCCAGGTGGCGTGAGATTGTGAAGACGTTTATGGGGCGCATTGAGACGGAGGTCTACGCTGATCCCGTGGCGGCACAACTCGCGGCGTTTTTGCAGGGCAAGCGTACCGAGGTATTCGATCTCGTCGCACGGACGGAGCAGTGCGCGCGGGCGCTGCAAGATCGCCAGCCGGACTTCGTGCTGTGCCATTCCGATCTGCACGCGGGCAACATCTTGATTGAAGTCAGCGGCGCGTTTTATCTCGTCGATTGGGATGCGCCCATCCTGGCGCCCAAAGAGCGCGACCTGATGTATGCCGGCGGTGGTCAATTCGCCAACACGCGCACACCGGACGAGGAGGAGCGGTTGTTCTATCGGGGTTACGGACCAACGCAGATCGATCACAACGCGCTGGCCTACTATCGCTATGAGCGCATCATTGAAGATATTGCGGTATACTGCGAGCAGCTGCTCTTGTCGAACGGCGGCGGCGCCGATCGCGAGCAGGCGCTGCGCTATTTGATGTCCAACTTCGAGCCTGACGGAACCATCGAGACTGCCTATCAGGCCGACAAGACACTGCCCGCAAGATAAGGATCATCATGCCCAAATCTTCCATCGCCCAGATCAAAGCCCTGCCCGCCGCCGACGAGCACTGGCTGGTGGTCATTCATCGGATGCGGTTGTGGATCACGCCGCCCGATGAAGCCCCCTCGCGGCCTTACGGCCTGTTCATTTTCGTGCTGGAAAACGGCTACGCCCTGGGCAGCGATCTGACGCCGACCGTGCCCACCACCGATGAAGTACAAACGGCGCTATTCAAGGCCATGCGCAAACCGCCGGCCGCCTCCGGCCCGGCACGCCGCCCGGCCGGCATCGCCCTCGCTGACGAGAATCTGGCGCGAGAATTGCAGCCAGCCCTGGACGAGATCGGCGTGCAGATGGCCGTCATGCCGGGGTATCCGCCCGAAGTGGATGACATCTTGCGTGAATTCGAAGCGCACATGAACGGCAGCCCGGAACCACCGGGTTTGTTGTCAGTCAAAGGCGTCACGCCTGAATTCGTCGCGCACCTGTTTGCCGCGGCCGCCGAGTTCTATCGCGCCAGGCCGTGGGTCGCGTTATCCAATGAGCAGACCCTGGCCGTGCGCGTGTCACCGGAACGCCAACCGCGCTACGTCTCGATCATGGGCAATGGCGGCGTGGAGTACGGCCTGTCTGTGTGCAATAAGTGGGAGGACATGCAACGGCTCTTTGAAAACTCGGACGATCCGATGGAAGCGCTGCCTGATACGGGTGTGCATTCGCTGCTATTCAACGAGATTATATATGTGCCGTTCGACGATCTGGACGCCGTTGAACAATACGGCTGGGAAGTGATCGATTCTGAAGCTTATCCAGTCCCGATCGTTTTCCACAAGGCCAGCGGCACCGTGCGCCGCCCGTCATTGAAAGATCTGCGCTGGGATGAAGCGGCCTTGCGCGCCATTCCGATCGCAGTGCGCAGCTTCTTGAAACCCACCGGCCTGGGTGACTACGAGTCGTTTGAAACCACGCTGGAAGTGAACACGTCCAACGGACCGATCGCGGTGACCGTCAAATATCCGGGCGGCGATTTGGAACGCCTCATGCGGCCCGGCCCCGGTCTCGATTGGCGGCACAGCGATCTCGATGACGACGAAGAAGCGGAAGACGAACTGCCCTTTTTCGATCGGCGCGGCATGGAGGGGTTCATGCAGCAGGCGATCGCGCAGCAGTTGGGCGAACAGCCGGGCAGCGGCGATCCCAAGTTAGACCAAGCCCAGCAGATCATGTATCAGGCGTGGGATGAATCACATCCCGGCAAACGCCTCACGCTGGCGCACCAGGCATTGGCTACCTCGCCCGACTGCGCCGATGCCTATGTGCTGCTGGCCGAAGAAGAAGCCGACACGGTGGGCCGCGCGCTGGAATACTATCAACAAGGCGTGGAGGCAGGGCGGCGCGCTTTTGGTGAAGACGATTTCTCGGAGGCTGTAGGACATTTCTGGGGTCTGCTGGAAACGCGGCCTTACATGCGCGCCCTGCACGGTCAGGCCAATATGCTGTGGCAGCTGCGCCGTCATGAGGAAGCCCTCGCCATTTATCGCGAGATGCTGCGCCTCAATCCCGGCGACAATCAGGGTGTGCGCTACTCGCTGCTGCAATTGCTGCTGGAACTCGATCGGGTGGACGAAGCCCGCGCGTTGATCGCTCAATACGAAGATGAGTACAGTTCCACGTGGTTATACACTCAGGCGCTGCTGGCTTTTCGGCAGGAAGATAACTCCAGCCGCAGCGCCCGCGTCTTGAAAGAAGCCCTGAAGCAGAATCCGCATGTGCCTGCTTATCTGACCGGCCAGAAGCGCATCCCCACGCGCTTGCCCGACACCATCAGCCCGGGCGATGAAACCGAAGCGATCGATTACGCCGTGGGGCATCTGAACGACTGGCGGCGCACGCCCGGTGCCGTCGAATGGATCACGCCGCATGTTGCCGCCTCGCCCAAACGCAAGACGCCGCGTCGTCCATCTAAATCGCGGCGCAAGTGATTCTGCCAAAACAAAGTCCCGTCGGTCATCTGCCCAGACGGGATTTTTACTATCACACTATTGCACTATTGTACTATCGCACTATTCTATCTTCCCGCGCAGCACCGCCATCTTAACTTCCGCAATCGCCTTGGTGATGTCGATGCCGCGCGGGCAGGCCTCCACGCAGTTGAACGCCGTGCGGCAGCGCCACACCCCCATCTCGTCGCCCATGATCGCGATGCGTTCCTGATCGCCGTGATCGCGGCTGTCGAACATGAAGCGGTGCGCTTGCACAATCGCCGCCGGGCCGATGTATTCGCCATTAGCCGCCCAGAACGAAGGGCACGAGGTGGTGCAGGCCGCGCACAGAATGCACTTGGTCGTATCGTCGAACTTCGCGCGATCTTCCACCGTTTGCAGCCGCTCGCGTTCCGGTTCCGGCTCGTCAGTGATCAAGTACGGCTTCACCGATCGATACTTGGCGAAGAAGCCTTCCATGTCCACCGTCAGGTCTTTGATGATGGGAAGGCCCATCAACGGTTGCACGGTGATCTTCTTCCCCACGTCCTTGATCAGCACCTTACAGGCCAGCCGATTGCGCCCGTTGATGCGCATCGCGTCCGAGCCGCAGATGCCGTGCGCGCACGAACGCCGATAGGTCAGCGCGCCGTCCTGGAACCACTTCACCTGATTGAGCGCGTCCAACACCCGATCGGTAGGCTCCGCCTCGATATCGTGCTCGCTCCACCAGGGTTCCTTGTCTGTCTCGGGGTTGAAGCGTTGAATTTTGAGATGTACTAGCATCGTCGCCTCTTTTATTTGTACGCGGATGCCATGGATTTCACAGATTCACACGGATTTCTCTTCAGTGTCATTGCGAGCGAAGCGAAGCAATCTCCGACACGCTACAACAAGATTGCTTCGTCGCAAACGACGCTCCTCGCAATGACGCTAACCTTATATCCGTGTTGATCCGTTCAATCCGTCCGATCCGTGTCCCATTAATATTTTCTTTCCTTCGGCTCGAACTTCGTGAGTGTGACGGGCTTGTAGGTGATGACGGGCTGGCCGTCGTGCAATGTCACGAAGGTGTGCTTCATCCAGTTCACGTCGTCGCGCGTGGGGAAGTCCTCGCGCCAATGCGCGCCGCGGCTCTCCGTGCGATTCAACGCCGACAACGCCGTGACCTCCGCCAGATCGAGCAAGCAGCCCAGTTCCCACGCTTCAAGGATGTCGGTGTTGAACACCGCGCCCGCATCCTGCACGCTGATGTTCTTGTAGCGCTGCTGCAATTCGCGTACGGTGTCCAGCGCCTGCTGCACGGTACGGCCTTCACGGAACACGCCCACCCAATCCATCATCACCTTCTGCATCTCAACGCGAATCTTGCCGGACAGTTCTTTGCCCTTGCTCGTGCGGATGCGATTGATCTGCGCGACTGTGCCGGCTTCAGGATCTTTGGGCAGCGGGGCATAATCGGCTTGTTGCACAAACTCCGCCATCGCCTTGCCGCCGCGCCGCCCGAAGACGATCAGATCGACCAGCGAGTTGGTGCCCAATCGATTAGCCCCATGCACCGACACGCACGCACACTCACCCGCCGCGAACAACCCCTGCACGATCGTGCCGGTGGCGTCTGCCAGGACACGCGTCTGCAAATCGGTGGGAATGCCGCCCATCGCGTAATGCGCCGTCGGTTGAATGGGAATGCCTTCCTTCAACGGCTCCACGCCCAGATAAATGCGCGCCATTTCGAACACATCGGGCAGCACGTGCTCCAGATGTTCGGCGGTCACTTGTTTGCCGCCGGGGCCGCTCTTGTATTGGTTGATCGTCGCGGGCGTCGCGTCAATGAAGACGTAGTCCTTGCCTTTGATGCCGCGCCCCTCGCGCACTTCCAGATAGATGCAGCGCGAGCACACATCGCGCGAGGCGAGGTCCTTCATCGTCGGCGCGTAACGCTCCATGAAGCGCTCGCCCTTGTCGTTGACGAACACCGCGCCCTCGCCGCGCAAAGCCTCAGAGAGCAGCACGCCCATCTTGTAGATGCCGGTCGGATGAAACTGGAAGAACTCCATGTCTTCCAGCGGCAGGCCGCGCCGATAAACTGTCGCCACGGTGTCGCCCGTCAGCGAGTGCGCGTTCGAGGTGACCGACCACACGCGCCCGAAGCCGCCGACGGCCAGCAGCGTGGCCTTCGAATGAAAGACGTGTACTTCGCCGGTGAGAATCTGAATCACCACGACGCCGCGACAGACGTTGTCTTCGATGATCAGATCGATCACCTGGTATTCGTCGAAGAACTGCACGTTCTGCTTGATGCACTGCTGATACAGCGTCTGCAAGATCATGTGCCCGGTGCGATCGGCCGCCTTGCACGATCGCATGACTGGCCCTTCGCCGAAGTTGCGCGTGTGGCCGCCAAAGCGCCGCTGCTCGATCTTGCCCTCGGGCGTGCGATCGAACGGCAGTCCCATGTGTTCCAGTTCAATCACCGCATCGCTCGATTCCTTGGCCAACACCTCGGCGGCATCTTGATCGACCAGGTAATCGCCGCCTTTCACGGTGTCGTACATGTACCATTCCCAGTTGTCTTCTTCCATGTTGCCCAGCGGCGCGGCCACGCCGCCCTGCGCCGTGCCCGTGTGCGATCGAGTCGGGTACAACTTGCTAATGACGGCCGTGCTCTTCACCGTCTTAGAGCAGTGCAACGCGGCCATCAAACCCGCGCCGCCTGCGCCGATCACAAGCGCCTCAAATTGATGATGTGTGGTCATTTCGTTTTCCCTTATCATCCGTAGTGCGGACATCCCTATGTCCGCACCTGCACAGGCACACCGCACTGCGCCCACGCAGTGGGTGCATGTGTAGGGATGCCTGTTCTACGGATTCCTATTTCAACAACGCCGCATTCTGCTGCACATAGAACAACACCCCCGCGCCCAGCGCAAACCACGCGATGCCGAACAGCCACATCACGCTCAGCACGATCTTGCGCCCCGTGCCGCGCCGGATGTAATCGGTCAGCACCACGCGCAGGCCGTTCAAGCCGTGCAGCCATGCGAAGAACAGAATCGTCAGATCGATCCACGCCCAGGCAGGCAGCGCCGCAAACCGATCGAACACAAACTGCCCGGTGATGTTCTCAATCGGGTTGATGAAGTGCATCAGCGTGATGTGCGCGAAGACCAGGATGATCATGATGAAGCCTGACAGGCGCATGAACGACCACATCGCGCGCTCGAACTGGCTGGTGGTGGGAGCCGGGCGGCTGCTGGACTGCGAGACGATCATCGGGCCGGTCGCCAACCCCGATCCGCGCCACGCCAGATAGAGCACCGGCAGGCCCACTGGCAGCACGATCACCAGCGCGTAGATCAAGGTGCTGGTACTCTCCACCTTGAAGATGTCGCTCAACGACATCCCAATCAGCGGGCGCAGCATCACAATACTGATCGCCAACGCGATCAACACGAAGATCGCCGCGCCGACCTTGAAGACGGTGCGATGATGCTTTGTCGTTTTGGGGAAGAGATCAAACATCGAGACGCGCAGGCCGTTGAGTGCGTGATAGGTGACGGCCAGGATCAGCGCCACCTCGAACGGGCGGAACCACGGCTGCTTGTAAGCGGCAGTGGCTTCGTTGTACGCCTCCGGCCCGCCGAACAACTGCAGGGCTTCGTAGATGTGCAGCGTGAGGAAATAAACCACGGCGATACCGCTGATGCGATGGAGCAACCACGTGAGCATGCCGGTCCCGCCCCAATAAATCGTGCCGCGCTTGGCGGATGTTTTGGGGCGGGTTGCTGCTGTCGACGACATAGCGCCTCCCTGGAAGTGTTTTCACGCCGCCGATCTGTGGGCTAAGCGTGATAGAGTCTAGAATCCGTGATGGAGAACGGTGGGGAGGCCGTTGAGCATCACGCGTTGGCTTCACAGAAAATTATACTGCGTTTGACGCACTGTGGCAAAAGAAAAGCGCCCGATCGAGTTACGTAACCGATCGGGCATGGTGTTGACGACGTTCGCATTCATCACCGCTGAGGACGCCGCTCCAGCACATCGGTCTGCAAATGCGGCCCATCCAGCAGCAGAAACAATTGATTCAGGACATTGCGTCCCAGCACAATTTCTTGATCGTCCTCGTCGTCGATCCCGGCGACTTCAACACCCGGCAACACGCCTCCCTCCAGATGCAGACCGACCAGATACAGTGTGACCTGCCGCTGTTCACCCCACAGACCGCGCACATAGGCATAGCGCGACTCAGGCGCATCGATCTGCACCAAGCACGCCAGTGGCACCAGCGTGAAGTCAGCGCCAGTATCAATCAGGGCAGAGAAGATGTCAGCGTGCGCTGCTTCATGCGGAACGCTGAGCCGCACCGGCAGCACAGGCGCATAAGGGAACCGATCTTGTTGATACGGTGTCGGCATGGCTTCAGACCTGACGCGGTGAGCGGACCCGATACACCGGGATAGGTTGATCGCCGCCTTCGGTGATGAGGACCGGTTCGCGGCCCAAGCGCTCGCGGAGGCGCAGATAAAGAGTCAGGCGATCAGCGTCGCTATCGATCACTTGCCCATCGTACACCGCCACGTACTTGCCCGCGTAACTCTTCCGTTCCTCAACTGGCAAGCGATACCAGGCTTCCGTCTCGGCTACAATGCGCTTCTGTCGATACACCGCCAGGCGTTGACGCACTGCCTCAGCCAAAAACTCGGCGGCATCGCGCCCTTCATGCCGGGCAGCCTGATAAACTTCATCCGCCAGCGACGGTTGCAGGGATAGAGCCGTCATCTCGCGCTGATTCCAACTTTGCGCGGCATATTGACTCTGCCCGCCGTCTTTCAGCACCTTGGGGGAGTCATCTTCCGGGCGCAGCTCGTCATTCAGTTCGGAATCAGGTTTTTCGCTCATGATTATGCGCTAAGTGTAGCCTCATTTGTGCGGCGTGTCCAGCGAAAACACAGCGAGGAGTGCGCGCCAAAGTTTTGCGGCGTGACACGGCCTGCTCGATAGATTACAATAGGCGCATCTTTCTCCCGGCAGGAGGCACAGCATGCGCATGGACGAGATGGACGCACGCTGGCACGCGTTGAGTGAAGAAGTGATGACGGGCATGCGAGACTGGCGGGTGCAACATCCGACGCACCGGCCCACCCCCGCTATGCGGGGGACATGGGCAAGCGACCTTTCGCGAAATTGAGGCCGCGTTGGACGAGCGCTTGGCGCGCTTGCGGGCGCGGATGTTGGAAGATGCGCTGTTAGTGAGTCGCGCGGCGGATTGGGAGGCGACGGACGACGAGCCGCCGGTGTGTCCGCAGTGTGGAACGGTGTTGCAGCCACGCGGCCGGGAGCAGCGTACCCTCACGACGCAGTACGATCAAGCGCTCCAGTTGGAGCGGCGTTATGCGGTGTGCCCACGCTGTGAAGCGGGGCTTTTTCCCCCTCGATGAGGAATTGCAGTTGCTGGCGGGGCACTACACCCCGACGCTGTACGAAGGGATGACGCGGCTGAGTACGTGGATGCCCTTCGGGCGTGCGGTTCACGAAGTGAGTTATTTTCTGCATACGCACGTGACTGCCACGACGGTGCGGCGGCAGACGGAAGCCGCGGGCGCGGCCTACGTGGCGGTGCAAACCCGCGAAGTCGAACGGCTGGAACGCGAGACGCCGCCTGCCCCAGTGGGCCCTGCGAAGCAGTTTCTGAGCGTGGACGGGGCCTTCGTGCCGTTAGTGGGTGGCGAGTGGGCTGAAGTGAAGACGCTGGCGATTGGCGAAGTGGAAGCCCCGCGTCAAGTGAAAGATGAGACCGTGATTCAGACTGGCGCGCTCTCCTCTTTCTCGCGCCTCACGGACGCGACCACCTTTCAACGCTTGGCCCTGGTGGAGACCCATCGCCGCGGGGGGGAAACGGCGGGCGCGGTGGGGGCCGTCACCGATGGGGCCGAGTGGTGTCAGAGTTTTATCGATGTCCATCGACAGGATGCGGTCCGCATCCTCGACTTCCCTCATGCGGGCGAGCATTTGGCACAGATTGGTCAAGTGGTTTTCGGGGAAGGCCCCTCGGCCACTGACGCGTGGTTCACGCGACAATGGCCTACCCTCAAACATGATGGCCCCACGACTGTGTTGGCCGAAGTGCATCAGTTGGCCGCGGCACATGCCGACCGCCCCGAGTTGCTCGAGCCCGTGGCTTACTTGGACAAACGGGAAGCCCACAGGCACTACCCCGTGTTCCAAGCCGCCGGGTGGCCCATTGGGGATGGCGCCGTGGAAAGCGGCAACAAACTCGTCGTGGAGGCCCGGCTGAAAGGCAGTGGGATGCATTGGGCTCGACCGCATGTTGATCCCTTGCTGGCCTTGCGTAACCTCGCCTGCAATGATCGCTGGGAGGAGGGCTGGAACCAAATCGTTGGCGAGTTGCGCCGACAAACCCGGCAGCGGAGCAACGAACAACGTCAGAAACGGCGTGCCCGTTGTGAGGCGAAGACGGTGCTCACGCGTCCGCCTGATCCTGCCCCTCCAACCGACAAGCCGACACGCACCAAGTCAGCCTCCAGCTCGGTGGACGGTCCTACACCGGTCGTGAAGCCGAAGGCTAACAAAGCGGCAGACCCTCATCGGCCAGCCGCCAATCATCCCTGGCGAACGCAACCCGCGGTGCTCAAAACAAAGCGGCAGCAGATTCC
>Ga0209254_10005369_pt1 | contig 11797 bp, 9 predicted proteins | sample FrelakmetDIP11DI_FD_187148 | JGI IMG/M metagenome (GOLD analysis project Ga0209254, IMG submission 187148) | Freshwater lake sediment microbial communities from the University of Notre Dame, USA, for methane emissions studies - DIP11 DI (SPAdes)... | ecosystem: Environmental > Aquatic >... | reverse complement strand
AAACATGGGGAGATATCTCCGAGCCCTTAGCCAGAATAAGATCTAAAAAGAACTCCACCTGGTCCAGTGTTCGATACGATCTTATTGTGGCCGCCCGGCTAAGAATAGGATTTTTTAGGGTTAAAAATTTCAGACACAGATACAAACCTACCACCAACAGATAAAAGCCTTCAGCCGGATCTGGGGTCCAGAAGGGTAGGGTAAAAAGCAATAAGGGCAGCAAGCCCAAAGTGGTTAGCGTAATGAAATTATTGTTATCTGCCAAAGCCAAATTGGTCCTAAGTTTCCCAAGATAAGAACTTTTCTCAAATCCCAAAACTGTCCGAGTGAGCAGTGGCTGGGTACGAACAAAGGACTCATCATACTCTTTAACCAATCTTGCGTGCTCGGCTACATAGGCTGTGTGAAAAGCTTCGAACAAGACTTTTATTAGATATAAAACCAGAAAAGCGGATATGAGCAAGCCTACGTGGAGAAAAACGCCACCCGGCGTACTCAAACCAAGGACCAGCAAGACTGTAAGACCCAGCATCACCACCGCCATCTCTTTATAAAAGGTTAAATAATCCCTTAGAGCAATTGCCCCTTCAGATATTTCAGCTGACATCTGCTTGGTCTGGCTAACCTCCGGGAGTGTTTCACCTAAGGACAGACGATAATCATCAAATATGATATTTAGTAATTTGTCGCCCAGATCAGACATCAGGTTGGAGTATTCCTTAAGATGATGGAAAGCCGGAAGGCAAAAAAACAAGGCCAGGGCAAAGACCATAACTGAGGCAAACAATAAGATCAGAAGAATACCCGGATTTCGTTCAAGCATGAGGGGAGATAGTATCAATAGTAAAAATACTAATAATGAGAAAGCGCCCTCCAACACAATCGAGGAGATGAGGGTGGTTTTTAATCTACCGGTAAAACCGGCCAAAAGTGAGGTGATCTGTTTTGATTCCTGAGAAAATGATAAGTACGATATTTTCTTCAACTGCTCAGGTGTTATCAAACCTCTAACCAGAATATTATAATTCATGTTTGGATTTTAGCAGACTACTATCTTATAGTAAATTGGTGAACCTGAAAGCTGGTTGAGTTATAATTATTGGCGAAAGAACAAACATTATGACCTTAAAAACCCTGCGCGACATAGAGCTAACCGGAAAGACCGTCTTGTATCGTTCGCCTTATGACATAGGCACAAAAGAAGTAGCTCCCGGCCAATGGGCCATTAAAGATGATTCGCGTATCCAAGCCACCTTGCCCACGCTAAATTATCTCTTAGAAAACAATTGCCGGATCGTGATCATAACCTGGGCGGGTAGACCTGAGGGCAAGGTGGAAGAGAGCCTACGGACCACACCTCACGCCAAAGCTCTGGAAGATCTTTTGGGCAGACCCGTGTCCAAGCTGGATGAGTGCGTGGGAGATAGCGTAGACAGCTACGTAGCAGCTATGAAACCTAAAGAGATAGTCATGCTGGAAAATACCCGTTTTCATCCGGAAGAGGACAAGGCAGACAGCGAGTTTGCTAAAAAATTGGTTAAGGGCAAGGATTTGATTGTTTTTGATGGATTTCCCCAATCTCATAGGGAACATGCTTCCACCACGGAAATCCTAAAACTCCTACCTTCTGTGGCTGGAGACTATTTTGAGAAAGAATATAAATCCCTGATAAATTTGATCCAGGAACCCCAACACCCTTTCACTCTCATCATTGGCGGGGCTAAGGTATCTGACAAGGTTGGGGCCATCAGCAGTCTTTTGTATAAAGCGGATAATGTCCTGGTGGGCGGCGGTCCGGCTAATGTCTTTTTAAAGGCGGTGGGCAAGAAAGTGGGTAAATCCTATGTGGAAGATGCCTTTGCTATCCATGACAAGGCCGAACACCGTGACTGGACCGTTTTAGCCAGAGGTATGCTGGAAAGAGCCCCCGGCAAGATCATCCTGCCGGTAGATTTGGTGGTGGCCAACAGTGAGCAGGCGCCAACTGATATAAAACAGGTTGAGGTCACGGATAGCCCGGAGCTGGTGCCCGATGATTACTTTGCGTTTGACATAGGTCCAAAGACCTGTGAAAAATACGCCCAGATAATCAGCCAGGCCAAAACGGTATTTTGGAACGGTACGCCCGGATTGTTCGAAAAAGACCCATTTTATAAAGGTACGGAAACCGTGGCCAAGGCCATGGCGGAAAATACTGGTATGACCATCATTGGGGGAGGAGATACTATAGAGGCGGCTAAAAAATACTGCGATACCGGAAAAATATCTCATCTCAGCCTGGCAGGTGGAGCTACATTGGAGTTTTTAAGCGGTAAGGAGCTACCCGTACTAAAATATCTCAGATCTTGAGGTTAGCCAACGTCTAATTATGTGCTAAAATACACCCTGTTATGAAAGTCGAAGTTGAGAAACTACCAAAATCACAACTAAAAATAAAAGTCACTTTAGAAAATAAGCTGGTCCGGGATTCATATAGCCAGGTATTAGATGCCGCCGTCAAAGAAACGGAAATAGACGGTTTTAGAAAGGGGCATGCCCCCAAGGAACAGGTGGAAAGAAAATTGGGAGTGGACAAGCTCTACGGCAATGTTATAAACGAACTTTTGCAAAAATACTATCCCCAGGCCCTTAAAGAGCATCGCATCATGCCTATCTCAAATCCTAAGGTGGAGATCCAGGAATTCAGTCTGGAAAAAGACTTTGAATTTGTGGCCAGAGTCGCCATTAAGCCGGAGATCACTTTTAAGGAATATAAGAAAGATCTAAAAAAGTATCTGGAGGACAAGAATAAAGAACTTAGAAAAACCAACGAAGAGAAACTTAAAAAGGGTGAACAGATCGAGGCGGACCATGCCCATATGCATACCAACGAGATAATTGAGATTTTGATCAAAAATGCTCAGCTGGATGTGCCGGAAATATTGATCGAAGAAGAGACCAACCGGCTCATTGCCAGATTGGTAGACCAGGTTCTGGCGGCCGGCATGAAGGTTGAGGATTACTTAAAGGCCCAAAACATTAATATGGACAAGCTAAAGACAAATTATCAAATAGTGGCTGAAAAAAATATCAAGGCCGAGTTGGTCCTAAATGAGCTAATTACCTTGGAACACATCACCGCCACCGAGGCCGAGGTTGACAGTGCCATCGCCGAGGTCAAGGATGAAAAAGCCCGGGAAGAACTTAACAAGCCAATTCAAAAAGTATATATTAAGACTGTTCTTGAAAAGCAAAAATTGATCGAGTATTTAATTAAGGAAACACAAGGAGATCATCAACATGAGAAATAACACCCTCGTACCGATCGTGGTAGAAAAAGACCCCAAGGGATTTGAGAGATCTTATGACATCTATTCCAGATTATTGAAGGATTTCATTATTTTTGTCACCGGACCGATTGATATGTCCGCGGCTAACACGTTCATTGCGCAAATGCTCTTTTTGGAGAGTGAGGACCCGGAAAGGGAGATAAACGTCTACATTAATACCCCCGGCGGCAGTGCGTACGACGGTTTGGCCATGTTCGATACTATAAAACACGTGAAAAATGACGTCAGCACCATCAATGTGGGCTTGGCGGCCTCGGCCGGAGCTTTGCTTTTAGCTGCCGGCAAAAAAGGCAAGAGATTTGCTCTCCCCAACGCCTATACCATGATCCATCAGGTTCTGGGTGGGGTAGAGGGTCAGCAAACGGATATTGAGATCACGGCTAAACATATGCTCAGGCTCAGAGAGCAGTACGCCAAAGCCATTGCCGAGCTTTCGGGCAAACCGCTAGAAAAGGTCCAAAGCGACATAGAGCGGGATAACTGGATGAACACAAAAGAATCTATTGAATATGGCATCATAGACCATATCATGAACCCTAAAAAGTAAGGTACGATTTGCCTAAATCTTATGGGCTGGTTAAAATTCAAGGGTACATGTGTACGAGCTCATAGCTCAGTTGGTTAGAGCGCCACGTTGACATCGTGGAGGTCACTGGTTCGAGTCCAGTTGAGCTCACCATTTACATCCAATTCTGCTATCATTTAGGTGTGAAGACTACGGCTTTTTATGTGAAGACCAGTATCATTTCCACTCTGCTTTTTGCTGAATCATTTCTCTTGTCCGGTCTGATCATTAGTTTTGTCAATTCCCAGAAATTCTTCGCACCTTCGTGGTATTTCATGGTTTTAGTGGTCCTACTAATATTTTTGTTATCTGTGACTAATGCGCTGATTGTAGGTTCCTGGGACAAATGGGAACAGTTTGTCTTTGGACCTTTACCTATTAGCCTGGGATTATTTATTAACACCTTTCCTATTAATTCAGCATATGCGGTCGTAATATTTTTGATGGCCTATGTTATGCTCTTTTACGAAATAATCCTTGCTTCCCAGCTGAAAAAACAAATGCTGGTCTTCAACCCCCGGCTGGTCCTAAAATTCACCACCAAAGGCCTGATCTTAGTTTATAGTCTGGCGGCTGCCCTATTGGTAATAATCACTGCCGGACGTCAGCCCGATATCAACATCGGCAACAGGGTGGGCGAGTTTGTTGACCAGTATTTCACCCCGCAGATCAACACCAAGCTGAATACCTCGGTTCAGGAAGGTCTAACCCCGGAGCAAATGGAGAGGCTATCAGCATTTGGACTGGATCCTTCAAAGTTTGAGTACGCCCAGGAATCGGACGTACCTTACGTCCTGGATAATTTTGCCAATGTTGCTGTACCCGAACTCTCCCTTAAGGGGACGGTGGCTAAGGAGGTTAACAAGCTGGTCGAACCTTACAAGAGGTTCGTCAATCCCATTATGGCTTTATTGGTTTTTGGTTTGATCCAGTTTTTGGGCACCGTTGCCTATCTGTTCTATTCTTTGATCATAGATCTTGTTTTCTGGTTGGCTAAAAAAGCTAATGTTTTCATCGTAGAAAAAGTTCCGGCCGAGCAGGAGATACTTCACTTTTAGCACTTATTTGTTGACAGTACGGGCTTTAAGGCGTACAAATATTTAAATGGTCAGCTATCTTAAGTTCACGTCCACACTAGCCACTACACGCCGCGTTTAGCGGTGTAACTTCTCATGACAACAAATTCCATAAATCGCGGTTTAATTACATGACAAAAAAAGTTATTATTGAAAGGTCAAAAATGTCTAATCAAAAAGTTATAGAACAATTAAAAGATGATCCGCTCATGCCGCTAAGGCATACGGCTGAGCATGTACTGCACACCGCCATGAGGGAACTTTATCCGGACATTAAATTGGTCATGGGTCCACCTATTGAGGACGGTTTCTATTTTGACTTTGATCTGGAACAAAGGATCAGCCAGGAAGATTTTCCCAAGATAGAAGAGAAAATGAAAGAGATCGTAGATGCCAAACTGCCTATTATCATCAAAGAAGTAAAATATTCCGAAGCCAAAAAGCTATTTGAGGATAATCCTTATAAATCTGAGAATCTGGAAAGCATCAAGGACCGAAAAGAAAAGATCACCATCTGCCTCATGGGAAATGAAAAGAACCCACGGGATACGGACTTGTGCATGGGACACCATGCCAAAAATACTTCGGATGTGAAAAGCTTCAAACTGCTGAGCGTAGCCGGGGCTTATTATAAGGGTGACGAACATAACAAGATGCTACAAAGGATATATGGCACAGCCTTTGATTCCCAGGAGAAACTGGACAAATACTTGGCTAATCTTGAGGAAGCCAAGGAAAGAGACCACCGAAAGCTGGGCAAGGAATTGGACTTATTCGTTTTTACCGATTTGATCGGCAAAGGTTTACCCCTGCTAACACCCAAAGGGGCAGTGATCAGACGCGAGTTGGAAAAGTTCATTGTGGATGAGGAAACTAAAAGAGGCTATCTGCATGTTAAGACCCCTGATCTGGCTAAGGTGGACCTGTACGAGAAATCTGGCCATTATCCTTATTATAAAGAATCCATGTACCCAATCATGGAATCGGAAGATGAGCGCCTTATCCTCAGACCTATGACTTGTCCACATCATTTTGAGTTATACGCCAGCCGCCCCCGAAGTTACCGTGAACTGCCCATGAGAATTGCCGAATTGGCTCACCAGTACAGATATGAAAAATCTGGGGAGCTGACAGGACTTGTCAGAGTGAGAATGTTCACCCTAGCCGATGCCCACATCATCTGCACCCCTCAACAGGCAGAGGCAGAGATCAACGGCGTCCTGGATCTGATCGAATTTATTTCCACCACCTTTGGGCTGGTCTCTGGTCAGGATTACCGTTACCGTCTCTCCAAAGGCGACCGGCAGGACGAGAAGAAATATTACAAAGATGATAAGGCTTGGGATTTTGCCGAAGAAGTGCTGAGAAACACCTTGATAAAAAGGCACGCGCCCTATTATGAGGCCGACGGGGAAGCCGCTTTCTACGGACCTAAGATAGATATACAAATGAAAAATGTCCTGGGCAAGGAGGAAACCGCTTTTACGGTCCAATACGACTTCGTCATGCCCAAGAGATTCGAACTTAGCTACATTGATAAAGACGGCCAACAGAAAGAGACCATAGTCATCCACCGCTCATCCATTGGCTGCATAGAGCGGGTCATGGCTTTTCTAATCGAACATTATAAAGGCTCTTTTCCGGTCTGGTTGGCACCAGTTCAGGCAGAAATAATAACCATTAGCGATACCCATCTAGATTATGCCTACGAGCTCAAAAACAAGTTTTTAGTCAAAGGCTTAAGAGTGGAAGTTAACGACCGCGGTGACTCTATGGGCGCTAAGATTAGGGATGCCCAACTACAAAAAGTTCCCTATATGTTCGTGGTTGGTGATAAAGAAGCTAAAAACAACACTTTAAGCCTCAGGCTAAGAACGGGTGAGCAGTACCAAGACCTTAAATTAGACGAGGTGCTGGAAAAGATCACGGACATTTATTTGACCAGAAGCCTTAAACTGTGGTAAAAACTAAAGGTCAATATGGCAATTTTTGAGATTAACAGGGGCAGGCGATCATACGGCCGAAAGCACTTTATAAACGAGTTTATCAGGGTGTCCGAGGTACGGCTGATCGATGATAAGGGACAAAACGTGGGAGTCATACCCACCAGGGAGGCTTTAAAAATTGCCCAGGATAGGGAATTGGACCTGGTTTTGATCTCTGAAAAAGCCAATCCGCCTATAGCTAAGATCTTGCAGTACACAAAGTTTTTGTACGAAGAGCGAAAGAAGCAGGCCAGCACCAAGGCAAAATCTGCCAAGAGCGATACCAAGGAGTTCATCTTTGGCCCAAACATAGGCGACGGTGATCTGCAGACCAGAGTGGAGAGAACCGAAGGTTTTCTAGAAGAAGGCCACCGGGTGAAAATGTGCGTTAAGCTCTCCGGCCGCCAAAGGGAGCACCCTGAGATAGGTATGGAAAAGCTTAACAAGGCGGTAAGACTGCTTTCTTATATTGCCAGGGTAGAAGAAGAGCCCAAAATAAAGGGTAATTTGATCACAGTCATGTTTGTAAAAAAATGAAAGTATGACCTATGCCAAAAATAAAAACTAAAAAAACATTATTAAAAAGGATCCGAGTCACCAAGAATAAGAAGTTCATTCACGGACAGATTAGCACCGGACATTTAAAGGTCAAGTGGGACGCTAGCCGAAGATCCAGAAAAGATAATAATGTTTCTGTGGTAAGCAATAGATATAAAAGAAAGTTAAGAAAGTTGCTGGGTAAAAATGCCTAGAGTGAAAAGCGGCCCCCGGGGCCACAGAAAACACATCAAAATCATCAAAATGGCCAAGGGTTTCAGAGGAACCCGTAGCAAGTTGTTCCGTAGGGCCAATGAGGGTGTCATTAGAGCTGGAGAACACGCTTTTGCCGGCCGAAGAAAACGTCGAAGGGATCTAAGAAGGCTATGGATTGCTAGGATAAATGCTGGTTTGAATGGATCCGAGATTTCGTACAGCAAGTTTGTTAATCTTCTAAAATTGGCTAATATCCAGGTAGACCGTAAAATTTTGGCTGAATTAGCCGTCAACGACCGCCAGGCTTTTGAACAAGTAGTTGCCAAAGCCAAACAAAGCTTTAGCAAGTAACTAAAATGTGGGTATAATAAAATATCCGTTCAAAGCTTATGAGCGACCTAAAACACAGGATCTCAGAATTAAAAAGCGAATATCTGCCAAAAATAGCTGAAGTGGTGGAGGCCCATGGTCTGGATGATTTGTACCTAGCCCTTTTTTCTAAAAAACACGGCATCATTACCCAATGGCTTAAGGAATTGTCACAGCTGGGGGAATCAGCCAAAAAAGAGGCTGGTCCTTGGTTAAATGCCCTGCAAAACGAACTCAAGGAGGCTATTGAACATAAGAGGGCGGAACTTGCCACCGCGAGGCTTAAAGATCCTCAGATAGATTTAACCTACCCGGAACTACCAGCCTCCGGCGGGATGCTTCATCCCACCACCCAAATTATCAGAGAGATGAATTCCTTTTTCAGGTATTACGGTTACTCAATTGTTGAAGGTCCGGAAATAGAAACCGAGGAATATAATTTTCGAAAACTTAATTTACCGGAAGGTCATCCCGCCACCGATCTTCAGGATACTTTATACATAGCCGGCGACATTCTGCTTACTTCCCACACCTCTTCCGTAGAAGCCAGAGTTTTGTCAAATCAAAAACCACCTATCAGAGTAGCTTTCCCCGGAAAATGCTACCGCAACGAGACCATCAATAGCTCCAATGCCGCCTTTTTTCATCAATACCAAGGGTTTGTGGTAGATGAAGGTATTACGATGGAACATCTCAAAGGTACTCTGGACGCCTTTCATAAATTTTTATTCGGTGAGGATATTGAACTTAGATATAGATACAAATACTATCCGGAGGTATCTCCCGGTATGGGCATAGATATGAAATGCCGTTTCTGCCAGGGAGCCGGCTGCACAGTCTGCCGCTATCGGGGTTGGGTAGAGGTTTTAGGCAGTGGCATGATCCACTACAACATACTTAAAATGTGCGGTATAGATGCGGACAAATACACGGGTTTTGCCTTTGGCATGGGCCTTGACCGGCTGGTCATGCAAAGATTCGGCATTGACGATATCAGAAAATTATACGGGGGGATAGTCTACCAATGATAATTCCTCTGGAGTGGCTAAAAGAATATGTTAATACAAAAAGGCCGGCTAAGGAGGTAGCTGATTCTTTCACGTCTTTGGGTTTGATGCTGGATAAGCCTATTCGTACCTTCAAGCAGGGGAAATACACCACGGAGATCCTGGACCTCGAACATAGGATGGACAGGTCAGACTGGCTGAGTCTATTAGGCTGCGCCCGGGATTATGCGGCCTTCGAGGGTTTGGAGTTCAAACTGCCGCCGGTCCACCAAAAACCCGGCTTAGGCCCAAAACCTGAGCAGATCATCAAGATCGAGGTTTCCTGCCCGGATCTGGTAAATCGCTTCAACACTAAGGTCTTTAGAAACATTAAAGTGAAGCCGTCACCTGATTGGCTTAAAAACAGGCTGGAAGCCTATGGAATTCCTTCCATAAATAATGTGGTAGATGTCACAAACTATGTCATGGTCGAATATGGCCAGCCTATGCACGCCCAGGATCTGGCAAAGATGAGATCCCCGGAAATAGTCATCCGGCGCGCTCGGGATGGGGAAGAGGTCACTACTTTACTGGGCGAGACGGTAAAACTGACCTCGGACCAATTTGTTCTCACCCAGTCCGGCCAAGCCACCGTCATCGGAGGTATTGTAGGAGGAAATTCCACCGGTGTTGATCTTGGCACAACCGATATAATTTTGGATGCCGGAAATTACAATCAAAATAATATTAGAAAATCTTCCCGTTATTTAAAGATCCAAAACGAAACCGTCCAAAGATATGATAAATTCCTACACCCCATGCTGGCTCAATTGGCACTAGAGAGGGCAATTTATCTGATACTGGATTTGGCCGGTGGAGATTATTACGAGAATGTGGACTGGTATCCAAAAGCCTTTAAAGAGCAGACCATTGACTTTAGCCTGGCTAGATTGGAAAAGGTTGGCGGCCTAAAGATGGAAGCCGCCCATGTAGAAAAGATAATCTCGCGCTTAGGTTATGAGATATTGGAAGAAAAAAGCGGTTTGTACCGCCTGAAGGTACCTTATTTCAGAACAGATGTACTGGTTGAAGATGACGTAGCGGCGGATATTCTGAGGATCAGTGATTACAGAAACATCCCGTTCAAAATGATCGAACAAGCCCCACCCAAAGATATCACACCGGAGATCTACGTTTTTGAAGATAAACTTAGGGATATCATGGTCAGCTTGGGCGGCCACGAGCACATAACTGATCCTATGGTGACCGGCGAACCGGCTCAGTCGGACCAGGTGGTGCTGGAAAATGCTTTGACATCTGACCAAAACGCCTTAAGGACCAGCATCTTAGACACTTTGACACCGGTTCTTAAAAACTATCAGAGGTCGGGTTTTGCTCAGACCTTCCTGTTCGAAGTGGGCAAAACATATCATGTGGTCGGGGACAAGAAAAAGCTTTCAGACTATGAGGAGAGAAGAACTCTCCAGGTACTTCAGGAGGCTAACGGTCTTAGTGCCTATGAGAATTCCCGTCGGACAAAAAAACTTCTGTCGGCTCTTTTGAGAGACCTGGGCATAGAAGCATATTCCATGCGTAAGGAGGGGGAACAGGTAGATATCCTGGTCTCAGGGGTAAAGGCCGGACAACTGGGAATATTTGACTTCTGGCTATCAACTAAGGTGCTTCTTGAGCATGCACAAACCACCCGCCGGGCTGCTTCAGAAGCCATGAACTACACCACCGAAAGGCTATCCCTCATACTTGGCACGAACAAACCGTTTGGCCCTGTCTACCAGGAGATAAAATCACATCATCCTGATATTGTTAGTCTAGATGTAGAGGAAGAATATACCGGTGAAAAGATCGGTCAGGATAAGAAAGCTGTCCTTGTAAAGTTGGTCTACAAGACTAGCCAAACGGAAAAGATCAGACAAGAACTATTAAAGATCCTAAAGACCAAGCACGGAGTTGAGCATCGCGAATGAGCTATTCCAGCTGATAGCCGATGACTTCCAATTTTATCTCCTCTTCGTCGCTGTTTCCATTGTCATCCCTGGCGACCACTTTAAATGTGTGCTGGCCGATATCCTTAGCGGAAAGTTCAAAATTGTAACCGTAAGGTTCTGATTTGTCTGATGTCACCCGCTCACCATCTTTGTAGATTCTGACTTCTTCCATATCACCTGCCGCTGAGACTTCGACGCTTAAACGAAAGTCCAGAGGTACCTTGTCACCGTCCTCGTAATTGACAATATAGACGCAGATATCATCCGAATCCTTCGCATCCCCGTCATCATCAAATTCCAGGCACGTCTTGGTCTTGGGCGGAAAATACTGATCATCATCAGAATAATTCTCACTGATCCACTTATCTACATACATCTGCCATTCCGGTAGTTCCGCTTTGATATCAATAAAGGTCTCCCTCTCCGTCCTGTCCGCCTCACGGCAAGAGTCGTTGGCTATCCTACCATCAACCTTACACACCTCAATTCTTTTGTACCAATCACTGACCGATGAGGGCTGGGTACCCTTGGTGAACCACTCAGCACGGGTGCCTTTTTCTCCATACGGCAGCATGCCTGTGAATTCGTCTATCTCATATTTTTGAACCGTGGCCGGAGGTTCAAACTTGGCCGTGCCGTCCGCATAGTACTCCTTTAGGAAGCTGGTCATAGCCTTATTCCAAACCGGAGTGGCTCCAGTCACACCTGAAGCTATGTAGGGATTCATG
>Ga0209254_10005368_pt1 | contig 11798 bp, 22 predicted proteins | sample FrelakmetDIP11DI_FD_187148 | JGI IMG/M metagenome (GOLD analysis project Ga0209254, IMG submission 187148) | Freshwater lake sediment microbial communities from the University of Notre Dame, USA, for methane emissions studies - DIP11 DI (SPAdes)... | ecosystem: Environmental > Aquatic >... | reverse complement strand
ATCGGAAACTCCATCAGAAATGACCCTCCCCATACCGACAGAACGTCCCGTCGCGTCCTCAACTGCGACCGCGAATGCAAATCTGGACCTGACGAGCTCGGGAAGCCGGGTGGGGTCGTGATCATTGAGCCACCAACCCCCGGCCGTGTACAGGGCTACCAGGGCGGCGGTCTCCCACTCCCGGACAATATGCACGGATATTTCAGGTTCCATCATCCCCCACACCCGGAGTGGCTGAACATTCAATCGTCATCGCGGTATATCCGGCTGATTCATCCAAAATGCAGTACCTCCACATCTTAAGGATTGTGAAAATCCCCTGTTCTTATGAACCGGGAGATTCAGCCTGCCCAGTCCGGGCACGCTGCTGGATAATACCCACAGCCGTAGATACAAAAGCTCCCAGTTCTTCCACCGACCAGTGTTCAGAGTTCAGGACCAGGTGATAGGGGGACAAATCATCGATATTGATGCCATAGTAGGATTGGTATCGCTGCGCCTCACAGGCCTCCCGTTCACGGGTCATCCGTGCTGCGGCCTCAGGATCCCCGATGGTATCCCGGGTCTGAATCCGGGCTACCCGGCATTCAGTTGGAGCCAAGAGCCAGATCTTCAGGTCTGCTTCCCTGACAAACCATCCCGAGAGCCGTCCCTCCACCACGATATCGTCATGAGCACGGGCAATCTCCCGCTGCCGTTCATCGATGAGACGGTCAAACGACGGATCGGATTCTGCACGTTTCCCAAATGCAGCAAGATCCATACCATACTCCTGCGCCATCTGCCGGAAGACCTCCCCCGCAGAGATCATCCCGGTATGGAACGTTTCAGCAACATGCCGTGCCAGTGAGGTGGTCCCGCTTCCCGGGAGCCCGCTCACCGTGATCCGCATCAGATGCCTCCGATCCCCAGCGCTTTCCTGACCACCTGGCTGATCGTCAGGGAGCAGATCATGTACCAGAAGATCCACGCGGGAACCGGCCCGAGAATCATATCGGTAAGGGTATGAAGACCAAAGAATGGCATGGTGATGGCGATATTTTCCGGAAAGTTGGAAAGGCGGTACAGGAGCCAGAAGAAGATGGGAACCGATACGATCATGATGTAGGCCATCGGTTTGAACTGGTTCTGGGACATTTCGAGCTGCTCCTTCATCATCTTATCTCTCCTGCCTTCGAGCTTCTTGATCCGTTTCTCATCACCCGAGAGCTGCGCTTCCCGGAAATCCTTCTGGAATGCCTTCATCCGTTCCTGGACTTCCTGCATCTTCTCATAATCGATGGTGTATTTCTGTATGAGCGATGAATAGATCGCGGTCAATGCCGAGAGGATGATGATGAAGACATAAAAAGGAACGATCCCGGCAAGCGGGCCGAATACCAGGTCTATTCCACCACCGACACCATGACGGATGCCGGGGATACTGTAGGAGAAGATCAGCGCCATCGCCACGACAATCGCGATAATCCCGCCGTATCCCATCTTTGCCATGACCTGATCACCTGAGAACTGAGACCATATCTTCGACTGCTTTATCAAGGAGGAGGTCAGCGTTCGTGATGTACCGGACAGTGCACCCGGTCATCATCGAGTAGGCAGCAGCGATGGCGCGGTTGAACTGCTGGTGCTCACCAATGGCATAGGACCCTTCCCGGTCCCGTATCCGCGTCTCATCTGAGAGCCGCCGGAGCAGGATCTGGTCTTCATCCGTCTCCACGAGCACGATGGTGTCCGGCATCAGTTCAGCGAGGACCCATTCCGGGAGCCCGGCAAGGTACCCCTTCGGGGTCTTGACGGACGCATGGGTATCGATGAGGACATTTCCTTCCTGTTGTGCCATCTCCTGCGCTGCCAGTTTCTGGAGCCGTTTCTGGAAATCCCGGTCGAGTTTCCGCATCTCGTCACGGTCAGCGACAATGCCCTCCTTCTGCGCCACTTCGAACATGAACGTCCCGAAATTGAGCGTCTTGTAGGAGATCCCCTCGTTTTCCAGCCGTTTTAGCGCTCCATTCACCACCGTGGTCTTCCCTACGCCGGGAACACCGGTAATGATTACACTCCTCCCTTTCATTCTCACTCCTTCCCAAAGAACGTCCGCATGAACGGGTACATCTCCATGATCTGCTGGCTCGCGATCTCCTCATACAGGCGGTAGGTAATACTGACGGCGAGGAGGAGCCCGGTCCCGCTGACCGCTCCGATGACTCCAAACAGGTTCGCGACAACGGAAAGGATCCCGACGAACACACCACCTATCACCGTCACCCGGGGAATGTACCGGTCGAGGTATTTCACCAGGACCTGAGGATTTCTCCGGTACCCGGGAATAGACATCCCCGAGAGCTGGATCTGGCGTGCCACATCTTTTGAATCGAGGCCTGCAGTCTTGATCCAGAACAGGGCAAAGATGGCGCCCCCCACCACCATGAACGTGATGTCAATACCCAGCCGGATCATGATCTCCCACGGGGCGTTCATAATATTGTACGCAGGGTTCCACCACATCCAGTCATAGGGACCGTTGATGGGTGCAAGGTAATACATCAGGCCGCTGACTGCCTGGGATCCCTGGAAGGTACCAAAGATAGTAATCCCGATATTATACAGGAAAAGTCCTATCATCTGGATGTTGGCCTGGAGTACCCTCACGAGGATCATGGGCAGTACACTGGCATAGATTAATTTCACCGGGAACCGCGCCCTCGCGCCGCGTACCTGGGCATGCGCAAGCGGGATCTCGATACGGGTGGACTCAACGTAGACCACGATGAGAAATATTACGATGGTAGTAATGAATGCGAGGAGCTCCGGCCCCATATACTGGAGGAAATTGGCGCCGTCTATCAGGACCGCGACGATACGGGGGAAGAATCCCACAGGGTACTGGTCGGTGACCGGTATCCAGGAGATCAGCCCGTTGATGATTGCCTGGGAGATACCGGCAATGATGAAGAGCCCAACGCCGGACCCGACACCCCACTTGGTAACCACCTCATCCATGAACATGACCAGCACACCACCGATACAGATCTGGATGAAAATAATCAGCGAGACGGTAAAGAGGCTCCCGTTGAAGAACTGGTCGGCAATGATCGGATCGGGCAATAAAAACCCTCCGATAAGGTTCGGGAGGGCCGTGATGATGATCATAACGAAAATAAGGAGCTTCTGAAGTCCCATGTACTGGACCTGGCCCCGCACTTCCGTGGTATCAATACGCAGGATATCTGAACCTTTCAGGAGCTGCAGAACAATGGATGCAGTAACGATCGGGCCGATACCGAGCTGGACAAGCGAACCGCTTGCACCGGCAAGGAGGGCACGGTAGAACGTGAAGAGATCCTGTGAACTGGGATCGAGTCCCCAGAGCGGGATATTGGTCATGAAAAAATACAGGATCAGGATGCCCGCGGTCCACAACAGCTTGTTCTTGAAATGGACGTGGCCTTCGGGACTTTTCACAGCCGGCATGGCTGCGAGCAGCGGTTCCATTCGGTCCAACAATGTACCCATGCTTCCACCCGAAAAATTGGTCAGATGACCAGGGCCTGGCCACCCATTGCCTCGATCTTGCTCTTTGCCTGGGTCGAGAAAGCTCGTGCAGTGATGTTCATCTTCACCGTGACTTTTCCGCTGCCAAGTATCTTATCGATACCGATCTGATCCGCGTTGATGATGATTGCATCCCCGTCCCGGGTCGCTATTCCCTCTGAGAGGAGGACGGGTGCCATCTGGTCGATCTGGCCGATCGAGAGGACCCGCATCATCCGGGTGGTCTGGTTATAGAACCCATTCTTCCCGTTGTGGACCTCGCCGTACAGGAGGTAGTGGGAGAACCGGTGGTCGCGGTGACCTGCCCGACCTCTCCCCCCACGGTTTCCGGCTCCTCGCCGGTTCTTGTGAGTTCCTCCACCACATGTCCGCGATCCGCGGTATTTCGAGCGTTTATTTACCGGCATACCTCATCACCTCATCCTGTGGAGGAGTGCATTGATCTCTGTGCCGTAGTACCCGAGCGCTCCACCCTGCTGGACGGTCCGCTTGATGGTCCGGTATCCTTTCCGCGGCGGGTGGAGCCTGAGCACGGGTTTTAATCCCGGCACATCGATCAGGCGGGCATCCCCCGATGCAAGGGAAGCAGCGAATTCCGGGATTCCGGAGAAGGCTGAGTTCGCCTTTATATACTCATCAGTGAGGGGAAGATTACCCATGATCCGTCCCCGTGTACGGAGGATCGTCTCGATTGTTGCTGCATCCACCTCACCGTATGCAACGAAGTCCTTGACTTTCCGGATCATGCCGAGATACTCGGGAGTGTCCGGTACAAGAACACAGTGGTTGATATGGTGCAGGCGCAGCATCTTGAGGGTGTCCTTGATCTCCCGGCGGGTGTTGACAACCCCCCGCACCTGGACAATCGCGTACATTACTCTGATCCTCCTCGCCGTATCATATTGGTTGCTGCGAGCGCGTTGAACGTGGCCTTGGCAAAGTTGATGGTCGTCCTGGTCTGACCTTTCGAGAAGGTCCACGCGTCCCTGATGCCGGCGAGCTGGAGCACCTTCCTGCTGATCTCACCGGTGACAAGGCCGATGCCCAGGGGTGCAGGCTTGAGTGTCACCCGGACGCTCCCCGCGGCGCCTTCCACCTTCATGGGTATGGAGTGGTTCGCTTCGCATCCACATTCCCAGGACCCGCATCCCCGCTTCACCTTGATCATGTTCACCTTTGCGTTCACGATCGCTTTCTTGATCGCATCGCCGACTTGTGAATCCTTGCCCTGCCCGAACCCGATGTAGCCGTTCCGGTTCCCGACAACGACCACGGCACGGAACTTGACCCTGCGCCCTGAATCGGTCATGCGCTGGACCATCTGGATATCGAGGACTTCATCCTCGAGGTCAGGGAGAAACGCATCGACGATCTCAGGTTCCTTGATAGGACGCCCGCTCTCGAGCACCTGGTCGATACTCGTGATCTCGCCGGATACCACCATCCGGCCAAGACCGGTCAGCGGTACCCATTCTGTCTTCTCGTACGGCATGTCACCTCAACTCCTTCATGATGGCGTCGATCGTCCCTTCCACATTTTTCACCAGGTCCCCTGCACGTTCCGGTGCGTAGGCTGCAATATGTGCTCCCTTCGCCCGGTCATCGGCAGGGAGGATCTGTTCTCCGTGCGGTACGTCGAATCCTGCGGTAATTGCTCCTTTCAGTGCTGCAAAGACCCGGTTTCCGGGTGTTGCCCGATGCAGCCCGATATCAAGGATTGCACGGTCAAAATCAGCATTCAGGGCCTTGACGGCAAAGAGCATCCCGGTAAGGTATGCTGCCGGGGTGCTGGATGCAGATCCGGTAAACCCGTATCTGGCAAGCTCGGCCGAGCTTGCGGCGATGAGCGTACGATCTCCGTCAAGTTCTGCCGACACCAGCTGGATGATGATCTGGCGGTTCGTCTTTCTGACAACCATCCGGGGACGGTCAGAGACCACGAGCTTTGCCCGTTTGTAATAATCCGTCTTCCCTTCCTTTCTTCTCCGGAAGGGAACGAAGTACCTCGGTCCTGTCGCCATCTACTTCATCCTCCCTGAAATGATCTCCAGCTGGGCTTTGAGGTGGGCAACGTTCCTGAACTGGCCACCCGCGGCTTTCCGATAGAGCATGCGGTACATATGCGGTTCGATCTCACCGGTCCCGCGGAGCTCAACGAGAGCTTTCCTGATTGCCCGTATCTTCTGGATCCACATCCGTTTCGACGGGTTCCGTGCCCCTGCAGCTCCCCGGCGGCGACCGGGCCCTTTACAGTGACCATAGGAACGTTTCGCCATCTTTGCGCGGGCCCTCCCGCGGCTGTTTCCTGCTATCTGGCGGGCACTGATTGCTCCTTCGCCGATCAGCCCCCGGAGATCCTCACGCGAGATGGCGTTCTGGATATCCCCCAGACGGTCGGGATCAAACCAGACACGGTGAACCCCGCACCCCAGGAGCGATGCCGCGATCCGCCGCTGATTCCCGATATCAGTCATTGCCCGTCACCTCCTCACCGACAGGAGTAATATCCCGCGGGTTCAGGATCTTGAGTCCTGCCGTGACTGCCTGTGCCTGTATCACGAGACGCTTTTTATTCCCTACCGTTGCCCCGATCCGGATAGCAACCTCCTCAGGGTTCAGGCCATCGAGATCGGCAGGAGTGAACACACGGACCTCGTGGTATCCGCTCGGGTGCATGTGCCTGACTGCGACAGGACTACCGTATCCCGGTGTGGGAAGCGGTCCTTTCGCCTTCTTCTGCCTCCGCTGTTTTGAGTGGAGCCCGCGGGGCCGCCTCCATGATTCAGAGAGCTGCTTCTTCTTTCCGGCACCATCGCGCTTGAATGAGGCTGACTTGTCGGAGCGGACCTGGATCAACCTTTTCTTCTCACCGGCCATTTCCATCACGTCCTCTCCACAATGTAGATCCCATCCTGAAAGACGCGCGGGTCACGGTTGCGGATCTTGGTCGCATGCTCGATATTTGCGAAGGTGGTGCCGAGCAGTTCCTTGTCGATCCCGGTGAGCAGGATCTCATCATTGCCAATTTTTATGGTCACGCCATTCACGATCGTGGCATAGCGGGCCTTCTTCTCACCGAGGAAATTGTTTATCTCGAGTTTCCCGGCCTGGAGTTTGAGCTGGATGGGAAAGTGGCTGTAGACCACCTTCATCCGGTACTCAAACCCGGTAGTGACCCCTTTGACCATATTTGCAGCGTGAGCGGCAAAGGTGCCTACCATGGCATTCACGTTCTTTCTCTCCGAACTGGTTGAGAACATCAACTCCTGCCCATCGATAGATGTGGTTACCTGGGGGAACCGGACGCTGCGCTCAAGCTGACCTTTCGGCCCTTTCACCTTGAGCACTGTCCCTGCAAGCTCGACCGTAACGCCGGGGGGTATCCTTACTTTTCGTACTGCTATCATCCTCTGCACCTCAGTAGACATACCCGAGCAGTTCTCCACCGACCCCTTCTTTCCGGGCCTGATCGTGGGTCATGACCCCATGGGATGTTGAGAGGATCAGGATCCCGAAGTTCTTTCCCGGAAGGTACTGGGTTTCCCAGTACTCAATCTCGCTCGCCTGGACCGAATAGCGGGGTGAAATTGACCCGCATTTGTTGATCCTGCCATTCAGCTGGACAAGGAACTGTCCACCACGACCGTCATCGATGTACTCAAAACCGCTGATGTACCCTGATTCCTGCATGATCCGAAACATGGACCCGAGGAGTTTACTTGCCGGCTCGATGGTCACACTCGGTTTGCCTCCATCTGAAGCGTTCTTGAGCGCACTCATCCCGTCTGCCAGCGTATTTAATCTTGCCATATTGACCATCCTCCTCAGTTCATCTTCTTGAAACCCATCTTCTGGGCCCATTCCCGGAAACACTGCCTGCAGAACATGATATGGTACCTGCGAACGAGTCCCTGTTTCCTGCCGCATATCCGGCAGTCAAATGCACCGCGGCCGAACTTCTTCTTCTGCTCTCCAGCCATCATGACACCTCCACACGGTACGTGCCCTTCAGGAATGCAAGGGCATCCTCGTTGTTCACCCGCTGCTTGTGCGGGAGGCGGCGTTGTTCGATATGCCGCCGTGCGATCCGTACCCCTTTCCGGCCAAGGATCACGTTGATATCCATACCGTAAATCCCGATCTGGGGATCATAGGACATGCCGGGAAAATCAGTATGCTCTTCAATACCAAAGGAGAAATTTCCTTCATTATCGATTTGTGTCGGGCTGATCTTCCGTTCGATTGCCGTAAGCGCAGTGTCCAGGAATTCTCCCGCCAGTTTCCCGCGGAGCGTGACCTTGCAGCTGATGGGGGCACCTTTCCGGATCCCGAACGCCGGGTTGGTCTTTTTCGCCACCCCCGTCACCGGGTTATTCCCGGTGATCTTCTTCATGATATCGATGCCCTTCGAGAGCTTATCCCCGCCCTCTCCGACACCCATATGGACAACCACTTTCTCGACAACGAGCTCGCGCATCGGGTTCATTCTTCAATCCCCCATTCCTTAAGGGCAGGTGTCTCGCGGCCTACCATGTAGATGTAGGTCTCAACAGTATCGAACGTCGTTCCTTCCTGCTCGTCTGCGAGAAGGACACGGTTCTGGACACTCCCTGCAATCTTCTCTATCCTGGTTATCCGTGCAATCCGGCCTGAATGCTTCCCACCGGTAATCATTGCCATGTTCCCGACAGCGAACGGGAAGTGGTCAATGATAGTGAAACGGTCTTCCGGCATGAGAGAGATAACGATCGAATCACCAGGTTTGTACGTGTTGTCGGCAAGGATGTTTGCCCCGTACCGAAGGTTGAGCTGTATTTTTCCACCCGGAACAATGGTTTTGTTCCTGACCTTCGCAAGCCGTGTCCTGGCTGACTCCGCATCGATTGCAATCGTCTTGTGCCGACCCTTCTTATCCCTGAGAATACGGTAATGCTTCTCTATCTTTGGCAGGGAGATGATGTCAAAGATACCAATTCCCATCCGTGGATCGCGGCAGACCCTGCCATTGATGACGAGATCGTTCTGGTTAAGGATCTGCTTGACCTCCTTCATGTTCCTGGCGAACCCCATGTGGTCGCGGAGCCAGACTGCCACCGGCATCGCATTTGCATTGTGCGGACCGGGGACGGTCTTTGCCACGAATGTGTTGGTCTTCTTTGCAATGTGCCATGAATCCGGGGCCCGGAGACGCTTGAGGTGATTGGACATCAGCGCGCCTCCGAGAGTTTCCCGGCCCGCCGGGGATCCTTCAGGTTGAGTTTCGTGACCTGCACGTTGGACGGATTCACCGGGCGGGGGACCTCAGTCCCATCCGCCTTCGGAACCGCGACACCCTGGACCACGATCAGGGAGCGATCAGTATCGACTGCATCGACAACACCCTCCGTACCCGCAGCATTGCCCCGCAACACTTTGACCGAATCGCCCTTCACAACCCGGACACTCCGGATCCTGTACTCTTTCCGGAGGTCCGGGGAGAGCGGTGCAGAAAGGAACTTTCCGCGGAGGTGCGCTGGTGCATTATAACGCGCTTTGCGCTGTTTTCTTGGCTGTATACTCTCTATTCTTACCATAACCTGCACACCTCAGACGATCATTGTTGCCATCGAGCCGATCTTTGGAAACCGCTCTGCAACTTCGCGTGCGACCGGCCCTTTGATCTCAGTCCCGCGGGGTTCATTCTTCTCATCAACAACGACGATTGCGTTGTCGTCAAAGGAGACGCGCAGGCCACTCGGGCGCCGCATCTCCTTCCGCTGCCGGATAACCACGGCACGCACGAGTTTGCGCCGCATGTCAGGGGTCCCCTTCTTCACGCTGACCGTGGCGATATCCCCAAGGCCCATCTTCGGCTGGCGCCGCCTGACACCATGGTACCCGAATACGGACACGATCTGGACCTCGCGGGCTCCCGTGTTGTCGGCGCAGATCAGCCGGCTCCCGGTTGCCAGGGCCCTCGGCGTGTGCGACTGCTTTGCCTTCATGACTGCTGCACCTCGACAACCACGAAGCTCGTGGTCTTTGAGAGCGGCCTGCACTCGGCTATCTTCACGGGGTCTCCCGTCTTTGCCTGAATGCAGGGGGGATTGTGCGCGTGAATCCGTGAGCTCCGCTTTTCATACCGGTTGTACTTACGCACGAAATGGAGGTAGTTTCTCTCGACTACTACCGTCCCCATCATGCGATCGCTCACGACTTTACCGGTGATCACCTGGCCGCGCACCGGTAAACTGCCGTGAAACGGACAGTGTGCGTCGCTGCATACCTGTTCAGGCTGCATAACGCCTAACCCAATATCTTTTGCCATTATTTACCTCTGATTTTGATGTTCTGTGTAATCCTTCTCTCGGGAGCTGTTGCCAGCGCCGAACCATCGATCGCAAGGGGTGTCCCGTCCGGGAGCGTGATCCGGAAGCAACTCTGGTGTTTCTGGACTCTCTTGTCCCCACGGGAGGTGCGAATCAGGAGCGTGTTCTTTGTCTCTTCGATGATGCGGCCGCTCATGTTCACGTGAGAGGGGTTTGCTGCCTCTATGACCGAAACATCCAGTCCCGTCAGTTCATGGCGCAGGATGTTCCGGGGAGCAATCATGCTGTTCTCCTCTGGTTCTGTTCCGTCAGCATCCGGGCAACGGTCCTGCGGAGTTCACGGATCCTTCCAGGATTCTCTGTTGATCCGCCGGCGCTCACCTTCCCGTTATGCTGAATCAGCTCGATTCTGAGCTTGTCCACCTGTTCCTGCAGTTCCACGTCAGAGAGCTGGCGGATATCGCGGGCACGGAGGATCGCCATTTACCGCTCCCCCGGAACTTCGATATCATCGAATTCATCGAGATCCGCTGCGAGATCCTCTTCGATCTCCTCACCAACCGGTGTGACGGCGATCTCGGCTCTCGGCATGACCTTCTGCTTGGGAACGATCATTTCAAAGTGGTCGGGCAGTTTCGAATCCGGCGGGATGATCCTGACCTGTACACCAATGACACCGAGTTTCTTGATTGCGACAGCAAAACCCTTCTCCACGATGGTATTGACCGGTTCCCCGCTATGCTTGATGTAGCCTTCTGTGAACTTCTGGGTCCTGGCACGGGCACCAGTCAGTTTTCCGGCAATGATCACCTCGCAGCCAAGAGCCCCCGATTCCATAACCCGCCTGAGAATGCTTGAGCCGGCCTTCCTGAAGTACCAGCCCCGCTCAAGGGCGTTTGCCAGGCGCTCGGCCATGATCTGCGCATTGAAACTCGGGTTTGCAACCTGCTGGACCTCAATCTGCGGAGACTCGACACCGAAATCGTTGGCAAGGTCCTGGGTGAGTTGCCGGACAACTTTGCCGCCCTTCCCTATCACGATACCCGGTTTCTCGGCATAGATGGTAACCTGGGTACCAAGCGGTGTCCTCTGGAGGTCCATGCCGCCGTATCCTGCCCGTTTGAGTTCCTTTATCAGGTGCTTCTCAACGCGGGCACGCCGGGCACCTTCTGCAATGAATTTCCTCTCGACTGCCATTACGCTACCTCCTGGACCACGATCTCGATGTTCACGGTCTCGCGACGCTTGGGTGTTGCCCGCCCCATAGCCCGGGGAAAGATGCCCTCGACACCTCTCCCCCTGTTTGCTGCAACATGGACAATCTCGAGGCGTTCCGTGTCAAGACCAAGATATTCGGCGTTCCTGGTCACCGAGTTGATAAGCCGGATATACTCCCTCGATGCTTTCCTGGGGTAGCGGCCTGCATCCCACTTGACGAGCCCCCGCTTGTGGGCAACCTTGCGGTTGAACCTCCGGAAGGGAATGGCCTTCTTCGCTGCGATGACGTCCTCGAGATAGGCGATGACGTCCCCGGTCCGCTTGTTCCTGATGAACCGCGCGATCTCGATGGCGTGCTTGGGCGAGACGGGAAGTTCGTTTGCCTTCGCCCGCGCCACGGTTTCGCCCTTTATATCGGCTGAATAACCTGTTCGTGCCATCTCCATCACTTCAACGGTACATACTTGCTTGACCGGGTTGCACCGATACCGGCACTCCCGTGGGTCACTTTTCTCCTGGTCAGGGCGAATTCCCCAAGGATATGGAAGACTGCTTCGGGCTGGATCTCGACTTTCATGAACTCCTTCCCGTTGTAGATCTCCACTTCCTTTCCGATCATCTCGGGCATGATCACCATGTCCCGGAGATGCGTCCGGATCCGGGTCTCCCCGCTCCGGAACCGGGACAGGAGATGCTCTTCCCCGCGGCTGAGGCCCCGGT
>Ga0209254_10005367_pt1 | contig 11798 bp, 8 predicted proteins | sample FrelakmetDIP11DI_FD_187148 | JGI IMG/M metagenome (GOLD analysis project Ga0209254, IMG submission 187148) | Freshwater lake sediment microbial communities from the University of Notre Dame, USA, for methane emissions studies - DIP11 DI (SPAdes)... | ecosystem: Environmental > Aquatic >... | reverse complement strand
TTCGATCGGTGGCGCACGCACCTGCCCAACCTGGCGCGCCTGATGGCTGGCGGCACCTACGGGGAGTTGACCAGCACCATCCCGGCCATCACAGTCCCAGCCTGGGCATCCATGCTGAGCAGCAAGGATCCCGGGCAACTGGGCATCTATGGCTTTCGCAACCGGGCCGACTATACCTACGAGAACATGTTCATCGCCACCGCACGGTCGGTCAAGGCCGACCGTGTCTGGGATGTCCTGTCGCGCGCGGGCAAGCAGGTCGTGGTCGCCGGTGTCCCTCAGACCTACCCGGTCAAGCCGATCAACGGTGTGATGATCGGCTGCTTCCTGACCCCCAGCACGCGCAGCTCCTACACCTACCCACCAGAGCTTAAGCAGGAGATCGAAAAGCTGATCGGCGGCGAATATATGGTCGACGTGCCCCAGTTCCGCACCGGCGATCAGGATCATCTGCTGGCGCAGATCTACCAGATGGCCGACCAGCACCACGCCGTGGTCAAGCATCTGCTGGCCGGCCGGCCGTGGGATTTTTTCATGCACGTGGACATGGGGGTAGACCGCATCCACCACGGCCTGTGGCGATTCACCGATCCGCGCCATCCGAGGTATCAGCCCGGTAACCGCTACGAGAATGCCATCCACGACTACTATGTCTACGTCGACCGCCAGATCGGCGAGTGGCTGGAGCTGGTGGATAGTGATACGGCGGTGCTGGTCGTGTCGGACCACGGCGCACAGCCGATTATGGGCGGCCTGTGCATCAACGAGTGGCTCAAGCGGGAGGGCTACCTGGTGCTGGAGCACCAGCCGGAGGGGATCGTGCCCCTGGAAAAGTGCGAGGTAGACTGGAGCCGGACCAGGGCATGGGCGGCAGGGGGCTATTACGCACGGGTGTACCTGAACGTCGCGGGGCGCGAGCCGGAGGGGATCGTCGATCCGGCCGACTATGAGCGGCTCAGGGACGAGCTGGCCGCCGGCATCGCCGCCATCAGCGGGCCGGATGGCCAGGGCCTCGGCTCGATCAGCTTCAAGCCACAGGAGATCTACCGGGAGGTCAACAACATCCCCCCAGACCTGATCGCCTATCTGGGCAAGATGAGCTGGCGGTCGGTGGCCAGCCTGGGCTGGGACAGCATCTACAGCACAGAGCAGGACTCCGCGCCGGACGACGCCAGCCACTCCCAACAGGGGCTGTACATCTACTGCAACCCGGCAGTCCAGGCCCGGGGGCGGGCCGCCCGGCGGCGCGTGCTGGACATTGCGCCGACGGTGCTGGATCTGATGGATCTGCCGATCCCGGCGGACATCAGAGGGCAATCGTTTGCACAAGATGATAGTGAGGTGACAAGATCGTGGAACAAAAAGGGGTAACTGTCTGGTTTACGGGGCTATCTGGGGCGGGCAAGACGGCGCTGGCGCTCCGGCTGGAAGAGGAGATGCGTCAGCGCGGGCTCAAGGTGGAGCGGCTGGACGGCGACATTGTCCGGCAGGGGCTGACCCGCGACCTCGGTTTTTCCAAGGAAGACCGGGACAAGAATATCGAGCGGGTGACCTTTGTGGCCAAGCTGCTGACGCGCAACGGCGTGGCGGTGCTGTGCTCGTTCATCTCGCCCTACCGCGCGGTGCGGGCCCACTCCCGCCAGGAGATCGGCAACTTTGTCGAGGTGTACTGCCATGCGACGTTGGAAACGCTGATCGGGCGGGATGTCAAGGGGTTGTACAAGAGGGCGCTGGCCGGCGAGATCCCCAACTTTACCGGCGTGTCAGACCCGTACGAGGCGCCTGAGAACCCGGAAGTGATGATCGACTCTGGCCAGGAGACGATCGAAGGCAGCCTGGCCAAGATCGTGCACAAGCTGGAGGAGCTGGGCTATATGCCGCCCGCCGCCGAAGAGGAGCTGCCGTCCTACACGCCAGAAGAAGAGGCAGCCATCGAGGCCCGGCTGGCGGCGCTGGGTTATTTGTAGTGGGCCTGTTTGGCAAACTGCGCGGCAAGAAAAAAGAGCGCCGGGTCGTGTTCATCGGCCTGGACGGCACGCCCTACACCTTTATGCAGCGGCTGATCGCCTCAGGCCGGGCTCCGAACGCGGCCCGGCTGGCCGGGCAGGGCAGCCTGCTGCGCATGGAGTCGGTGTGGCCGTGGGTGTCGTCGGCGGCGTGGAGCACGATGATGACCGGGGTCAACCCCGGCAAGCATGGCATCTTTGGCTTTGTCGACCGCGATCCGGCGACCTACAAGCAGTTCATCCCCACCTCGCGCCACATGAAGGCCCGGACGCTGTGGGAGGTGCTGAGCGACGCCGGCAAGCGGGTGATCGTCGTCAACGTGCCGGTCACCTATCCACCCCGCCAGGTGAACGGCATCCTGGTCGGCTGCTTTCTGAGCCCCAGCCTCGACAAGGCGGTCTATCCGCAGTCGTACGTCCCGACGCTGAAATCGTTGGGCTATATCATCGACGCCGATCCGTGGAAAGCCCGCGAATCGAAGGACCTGGCGCTCCAAGAGGTCAACGCCGCGCTCGACGCCCGCATCCGCACCCTGTTCCACCTGTTCGACCACGAGGCTTGGGACTATTTGCACGTACACGTCATGGAGACCGACCGGCTGCACCACTTTTTGTGGCAGCAGATGGAGGAAGAACACCCCATCTACGCGCCGGCGTTCTATGACTTTTACCGGCGGATCGACGACATGCTGGGCCGGCTGGCCGGCAAGCTGGGCGATGACACGACGCTGGTGTGGATGTCGGACCACGGCTTTTGCACCGTCAAGAAAGAGGTGTATGCCAACCGCTGGCTGATGGATCGCGGCTGGCTCAAGCTGCGCAGCGTGCCGCCCGACCCCAAGGCCGGCCTGGACGCGATCGATCCCGCCTCGGCGGCCTACAGCCTGGACCCAGGGCGGGTGTTCATCCGGGTCAAGGGCCGGGAGCGGGACGGCTGGGTGGCGCCCGGCGCCGAGTACGAGGCGCTGCGTGACGAGATCGCCGCCGCTGCGCTAGAGCTGCGCGATCCAGACAGCGGCGAGCGGTTTTTCCAGGCTGCTTTCCGGCGCGAGGAGCTGTACCATGGGCCGTGCCTGGAGCAGGCGGCCGACCTGATCTTGGCCCCTTATGATGGCTATGACCCCAAGGGGCCGCTTTACAAAGAGACGCTCACCTTCAAGGGCGACGAGCTGGTGGGGGCGCACACCTACGATGACGCCATGCTGTACGTGGCAGGAAAAGAGATCCCACAGACGCGCTTTTCGGTGGTCGACGTCATGCCGACGGTTCTGAGCTTGATGGATGTAGCCTGCCCCCCGGAGCTGGACGGGCAGTCGTTGGTGTGAGCTTGGCAGTTAGGGGTTGGGCTGACCGGCTGCTCTGGCCCCTCTCTCGGTCAGGGTCCACAGCGGGCCGGTCGAGCAGCCGCCCAGCCCACAGCCGGCCCGGCAGCCCGGCGAGCCCTCGCATGCGCCGACAGCCGGTCGCAGGTAGCCGAGGCGAACCAGGTCGAGGATCATCGCCTCGACCAGCGGCCGGGACACGCCCAATTGCACTGCCAGCTCGTCATAGCTGCGTATTCCTCCCTCGCCCACCAGTTGCAGCAGCTTTTCCAGCACTTACTCCCCCAATCCGAAATCTAGAACCTGAGACTCACCTGATAAACCAAGATGCCCATCGCCAGTGAGATGACCAGCAGCAGACCAACGCTCAACATCGTCCAGCGCCAGGAACCGGTCTCCTGGCGGATGGTGGCCACCGTGGCCACGCAGGGGATGAACAGCACCTGCATGGTCAAAAAAGCCAGTGCCGCGGGGGGCGTCAGGGCGGCCTGGAGCGCCGCGCCCAGGCCGGCCCCACCCTGACCGGCGGCATACAGGACGCCCAGCGTGGCAATGGTGTTTTCCTTGCGCACAAAGCTGGTCAGAAGAGCGACCATCATCTGCCAGTTGAGCCCCATCAACGCTCCTACAGGGGCCAACATCAAGCCGATAGCTGCCAGATAGCTGGACTCGATGCCACCCCCGGGCAGAGTAGACAGAGCCCACACGACTACCGAGACGATCAGGATGACGCCGCCCGCCTCCTTCAGGAAATCGACGATCTTTTGCCAGACCGACAGGGCGATGCTGCGCGGATTCGGCAGGTGGTACAGGGGCAGCTCGATGATAAAGGCCACGTGCTCGCCGCCCAAGACCAGCTCGTGAAGGGCAACGCCAATGACCACCAACAGGGCCAGGCTCAAGCCCACCAGCCCCAGCGAGACCCACATGGCGTAGGAGCCAAAGAAAAGAGGTGCCAGAACAGCCAGCACGGTCAGGCGGGCCGCGCAGGGCACCAGGGGCGTTACCATGATGGTCAGCAGCCGGGCCTTGGGCGAGTCGACGATACGCGAGCTCATCACGGCCGGCACGTTGCAGCTAAAGCCCATGAACAGGGGCAGAAAGCTGTTGCCGTGCAGCCCCATCATGTGCATAAAACGGTCCATGACATAGGCCGCCCGGGCCAGGTAGCCAGAATCCCTTAACAGATCCAGCAGAGCGAAAAAGATGACCAGGATCGGCAACAGCGTAACCACCGTCCCCGCCCCGCCGATCACACCGTCGGCCAGGAGGCTAGACAGCCAGGGCGGTGCGTTGTGCAGCCAGGCTCGCAACAGGTCAGCGCCGGCCTGCACCAGGTGGGTATCGAGCCACTGTTGCAGCGGGGTGCCGATGGCATAAGTCACCCCGAAGAGCAGGCCGACGATGGCCACCAGGACCAGCAAGCCCCACACCGGATGGGTCACGGCACGGTCCAGCCGGTCGGTCAAGGTCACCTGGCCGGCTTTGGGGTGGATCACCGCTGCCCGGACCATCCGGCCAATCCAGGCGTAGCGGCCGCCGGCAACGGCCAGGATGGCGTCTTCGTGCTGCCGCAGCAGGGCATGCACCGGCTCCCACTGACCGGCCAGGTGGGCCTGCATCATGGGCGTGATCTCGGCGTCGCCCTCCAGCAGCTTGAGCGCCGCCCAGTCCTCGGGGTAAGGCGGCGGCACCCGGCCGGCGATCAGGCGTTGGATCTCGTCCAGCACACGGCGATGATCGGGGCTGATCTCCGGCCGGTGGGGCGCATAGGTTGCCGACTGGCAGGCTACCCGCTGCACCGCCTCGACCAGCTCGCGCACTCCCTGGTTCCTGGCAGCGACCATCGGCACCACCGGCAGGCCGAGCGCGGCCTCCAGGACGTGGGGCTCGAGGCGCAGCCCCTGCCGCCCGGCGGCGTCGAGCATGTTCAGCCCCAGCACCACCGGCACCGGCAGGCACAGCAGCTCGGCCAGGAGGTAGAGGCTGGTTTCCAGGGCCGCCGCATCGGCCACGACTACGATCACGTCTGGGCGGCCGGCGATGACATAGTCGCGAACGATCCGCTCCTCCAGAGAGTTGGCGGTCAGGCTGTGGACGCTGGGAAGGTCCACAATGTGCAGCGCCGCGCCGTCGTGGCGGCAGGTGCCGGTCCTTTGCTCAAGGCCTCCCGCCGGCCAGCGGCCGGTGTGCTGGCTCAGGCCGGTCAGCAGGTTAAAGACGGTCGACTTGCCGACGTTCGGCTGGCCCGCCAGGGCCACGGTCAGAGCCACCTGGCCACGCCAGTCCCCGACGAGGAGCGGTCTGTCCTGTGCCGGACAGGCACAGGGAGTGGGACCGAGCACCGCCGCGACCCGGCTGTCGGCAGGCCGCGTGTCACGCGCCATCGCTGCCTCGCGCCACAGGCTCGATCAGGATCTCGACCAGGATCTTGTCGGCTTCGCCGCGGCCCAACGCCACCCGCGTGTCGCGTACCGCCACGATGAGCGACCCCTGGCCCAGGTTCTGGATCACATGCAGCCGGGCACCCGGGACAAAGCCGAGAGGCGCCAGGCAGCTCAGAAAGCTCTGCCCGCCTGCCAACTGGCGGATGCGCGCCGACTCGCCGCCGCGCACGGCGCTGAGTTTCAGTCTCGTTTGAGCCCTCGTGTTTTCCATTCTCCCGACCTTTCAGGTTAAATGCAATTGCGAATCAGTTGCAATAGAGCAGGCAAACCAAAAGACCTGGTAGATTCCCCGTGGGGGTAAATCGGTCAGATCTGTTTTTGCCGGCAATCAGCGCACCGGCCGGTCAGCTCCACCTGGGCAGCGGCGACGTCAAAGCCGTGGGCCTGGCCCACCGCCTGGGCCACCTGGGCAAAGGGCTCGCTGTCGACCTCGATCACCCGGCCGCATTCCAGGCAGACCAGGTGGGAGTGGCGATCGTCGTTGTCCAGCTCATAGTGGTGGTGTTCCTGGTCGAGGTGCAGCTCGCGTACGGCGCCGCTCGCCTTCAGGGCAGCCAGCGTCCGGTAGATGGTGGACAGGCTGAGGCGGGGATCGCGCAGCCGGGCGCGCTCATAGATCTCGCCGGCGTCCAGGTGGCCGCCGGCCTGGGCCAGGGTGTCCAGGATCAGCCGTCGCTGCGGCGTGATCCGCCTGTTCAAAGCCCTCAGGCGGCGCTCGCCGGCAATCGCCAGGTCGTCCATCGACTGTCTCCCATCCCATTTCTGCAAATGCAAACTGCTCGCAATAACAAAGACAGTATACACCCGGAAGGCAAAAGTGTCAAATCGGGTCAGGGGAGCGGTATCACGTAGCGGCGTCGCTACCGCCCTAACAGGTTGCGCAGCAGGAGAAAGAGGTTTGCCGGGCGCTCAGCCAGGCGGCGCATCGAGTAGGGATACCACGCCTGGCCATAGGGGGTGTAGACGCGCACTCGATAGCCCGCAGCGGCAAGCTGGCGCTGCAAGGCGGGCCGGATGCCGTACAGCATCTGGAACTCAAAGCGGTCAGGTGCGATGCCCTGCCGGCGGGTGTAGTCCTGGACCCAGTCGAGCAGCCGGGTGTCGTGGGTGGCGATGGCAGGGAAAACGCCTGAGGTCCGGGCCACAGGGCCAAAGAGCTGTTCCATCAGCCGGATATAGCTGGCGTCGGTGTCGGCCTTGAGCGGGTAGGCGACATCAGGTGGTTCGTTGTAGGCACCTTTGACCAGGCGCACCGAGGCGCCCAGCCGGATCAGCCGGGCCACGTCGTCGGCACTGCGGTACAGGTACGCCTGGATGACGACGCCGACGTTCTTGGTGCGCTCCCACAAAGCCTCGAAAAGGTCCAGGGTGGGCTGGACATATCCCGAGCTCTCCATGTCGATCCGCACAAAGCGGCCGATCTCGGCGGCGCGGGCGACAACAAGTTCCAGGTTCTCGGCAGCCAGCGCCGGGCTCAGATCGAGGCCCAACTGGGTCAGCTTGACCGACACGCCCGACCGGACGCCGCTGGCTTGAATTGTATCCAGCAGGTCCAGGATCTCGGTCGTGGCATCACGGGCCTCGATTTCACTTGTCACGCTTTCGCCCAGGTGGTCGAGTGAAGCCAGCAGGCCCTGCCGGTTGAGGGCCTGCACGGCGGCGACTGCCTCGTTCAGCGTTTCGCCGGCGACGAAACGGCGGGCCATGGCCCGCGCCGGGCGCACGTGGTTCATCGCGTCGCGCAGACGGGTACTGCGGGAAAGAGCCAGGAGTAGATTGCGCGTGATCGGCATGAATGAGAAAAGCTGCCAGCAGCCGGCTGAATGCCGGCCACTGGCAGCTCCTAGCTGAATGTTACTGTTGGGCGAACTGGACGGCGATGGTGATCTTGGCCTTTGCCTTCTGCTCGTCGAACCAGGCCTGGAAAGCTTCCTGCTTCTTCTGAGTAACCGTCGCGGCGTCCAGGTCCTTCATGCCCTTTTCCAGCACCTGGATGACGTGATAGCCATAGTCGCTTTGCACCAGGTCGCTGGTCTCACCCGGTTCCAGGGCAAAGGCCGCATTCTCGAACGGTTCGACCATCGCGCCGCGGCCAAACCAGCCCAGGTCGCCGGCGTTGTCCTTGCTGCCGGGGTCGATCGACAGCTCGGCGGCCAGTGCCGCCCAATCCTCGCCGGCCGCCAGGCGGTCCAGCAGCGCCTTGCCCTCTTCCTCGGTCGCGACCAGGATGTGGCGGGCGTGGACCTGCTCCTCCTGAGGGGCGACGTCCTGTTTGTCGGTGAAATACTCGATGACCAGCTCGTCTTCCACCAGCCGGGCAAAGTACTCGTCGGTGAGGCCATAGTCCTGTTGGTACTGGACAAAGGAGCTAAAATAGCCGCTGGCCAGGATGTCGTTTGTGTCCGATATGATGCGGGTCTGGAGGTCGGCCTCGGTCACGGCAAAGCCTTCCTGGGCGGCCAACTGGCGGAGCAGGCTGCGGTCGGCGACGTTCTGTAAAATCTGGTCCTGGAGCTGGGGGATGAGGGCTACGTTGTCGGCCTGGTTCCAGTCAACGGCATACTGCTGGGTGACCACGTGCAATGCCCGCAGCAGCTCCGGCTCATAGTCGGCCCAGGTGATCTCCTGGTCGTTGACCGTGGCCAGCACGCCATCCACCGGTTTGACCAGGGCCATTGCGACTTCGACGCCGCCGACAGTGGCGGTCGTCTCGGTGGTCGCGGTGATGGTCGTTCCGGCGGTCACGGCGGTCGCGGTTGGGGCAGGCACGGTCGGCGCCACATAGCCTTCCGGCGTCGGGGTCGACAGCGGCGGCGCGCCGCAGGCAGCGATGGCCAACGCGATCAGGGCCAATGCGAGCAGGTACTTGATCTTCATCTAGTGGTTCCTTTCATCGGTATATCAGCTTTCAACAAGCAGCGCATTGTACCACAGTTTGAAACCTAGACAAAAAGTGGGGGTGGGCAAAGCAGCTAGACAAACCGAGAGAGCCAGGGGTGGCCCCATACCCCTGGCTCTCCGTCAAAAGGAGGAGAAGAGATTCCAATGTTGGGCATGGCCCTTAATGAACTCCGGCCGATGGTTCTGCACGGATGCAGTCCCTGACCTGAGGTTGCTCGCCCGCCCCGGGCCATGCCATGTGCTACGGGTATAGGATACCATAGATCGGGCCGGTTTGCTGGATGCCCGCTATACGACTACCCTACGCTCATGGCACTTTGGACCTGGATAAAAGTTGACAACCGGCGGGAGTCCGGGTATAATGAGGCTGTGATGGCCGGGAGGGATCCCGGCCTGGAGAGGGGAGAACCGCCGAGGATGCAGAACAGCGCCGGGATCACAAGCTGGCCTGTTATTATCCCCAATCGCACGACACCTGGAACTGGACCTAGACCGGGACCGGGCGGCGCGATGCGTGAGCATCGCCGCGCCGCCTGAGCCCGGTTCTTCTTTGGTGCATCCTGACTTGGACCCGGACAGTATCCGCGGTGCCTTGACTGATCCACAATAGGGCATTCGAGTCATTCTAAAGAGCGGAGTGACCAGATTCTTCACTGCGCAGCCAAGAGCGGTCCTGCCTGTCCCTGACTCGGGAATCCCCGGTCGGGCGACCACGTAGAGCGCAGGCAGGACAGGCGGAATGACGACAAAGAAAGGAGGTGAACGGCCCAAACCACAGCTAGCGACTGTCCATTACTCTCGCGTCGAATCTGTTTGCCAAAAAAGAAAGGAGCACTGAGGCTATGAAGTTGCGTAGTTTATTCGCAATCCTGTTGACTGTACTGCTGATCTTCGGCCTTCTGACCGTCGTTGCGGCGGCGCAGGGACCAGACACGGCCGTCGAGCCCAAAGATGCGGCGTCGGGCGAAAAGCCGCTCGAGGACGCCGTACTGGCCCAGCCGGACGGCGCCGGCATCGACTACACCGGCGGGCCCGACGGCTATTACTATTACTACAAAGACAGCCTGGAGGCAGACGGACCGGTCTATTCGTGGGTCGACGCCACAGGCGGAACCAACCTGAACCTGGGCGATATGGACGAAGCCAACATCACCCTGCCGTTCAACTTCTCCTACTATGGCGTGTCGTCCACCGCCCTCCGGGTGGGAAACAACGGCGCCGTCCTGTTCGGCGTGACCGCCGGCGATGTGTCCGACACGAATTCGTGCCCCCTGTCGGGCTCGACCACCAGCAACATCTTTGGCCCGTGGTGGGACGACTGGGCGACCACCGGCGACGTCTACTGGCAGGTCTTTGGCACTGAGCCCAACCGCTACGTCGTCATCGAGTGGTACAGCATGCAGCATTACACGGCCGGCACGGGCGACTATGCCACCTTCGAGCTGATCTTGTACGAAGGGAGCACCGACATCATCTTCCAGTACCTCGACACCGATGTGACCGGCACGCTCTACGACAACGGCCTGTCGGGCACGGCCGGCATCCACGCCGCCTCGGCGGCCAACACGCTGCAGTATCGGACGTGCAACACCGATCACCTGGCGGCCAACCTGGCCATCCGCTACTACCTTCCTGAAGTCCCCATCCTGTCCGCCTCCACCAAGACCGCCCCGGCCACAATCGGGACAGGCGAGGTGATGACCTACACCGTCCACATCGTCAACACCGGGATCAGCGCGGCCGTGAGCGCGACGATGACCGACCCCATCCCAACCGGAACAACCTACGTCCCCAATTCGGTGGCATGCAGCAGCGGGACCTGTAACCTGGTGGGCTCTACCATCGACTGGTCCGGATCGATCGCCGCCAGCGGGAGCGCGACGGTTACCTTCCAGGTGACGGCCCCGGCCAACTGCGGGGTCACGGTCACCAACACGGCGGTCATCTCCGACCCGCAGTTGCTCACCGGTCCGGTGATCAAGCAGGCAATCACAAAGGTCGCCTACGCAGCCACGATACTGCCGTTCTACAAGGAAAGCTTTGACGGCACCCTCTTCCCGCCGCTCGGCTGGGGGCAGGTAATCGTCAACGATCCTGGCACGGACCCGCTCTGGACGCGCGAGACGGCGGGCACATCGCCGACCATCTCGCCGCACAGCGGCGCGGCCATGGCCAAGTTCAACTCATACAACGCTACTGCCCTGGCCTCGGCGCGGCTGTACACCAAAGTCCTGGACCTGTCGACCAAGACAAGTCCGTACCTCACCTTCTGGATGTCGCACTATAACAGCACCACGAACGACCGGATCCAGATGCAGGTCTCGACCGATGGCGGGCTAAACTGGACCAGCGTGGGCCCCGAGATCCCGCGCCACGATGCCACCTGCACCACCGCCTGCTGGAAGCAGCACACGCAGGACCTGTCGGCCTATGCCGGGCAGTCTAGCGTGCAGATCGGCTTCCTGGGCATCAGCGCCTACGGCTACAACATCTTTATCGACGACGTAGAGCTGTGGACACCCTGCCCATTCGTCGCGGTTATGCCCGACCAGGCAGGCAGTGTCTGCCCCGGCAACACGGCGAGCTACCCGCTGACCGCCGTCAACGGCAACAGCATCGCCGACGCGCTCAATCTGAGCGTCTCCGGCAATACCTGGCCGACCACGGTCAGCCCGGCAGGGGTCAGCCTCGGTCCCAACGGCACTGCCGCGGTCAATGCCTCGGTCTATGTCCCCTGGGCTGCCTCAGCAGGCAGCTCGGACACAGCCTCTGTCGTCGCCACAGGCCAGACCAGCGGGCTGAGCGGATCGGCGCAGATCAAGACGACCGTGCCACTGGCGAACGGCTGGACCGACCTGACCAGCGCGCCGCATAACGTGCGCCAGTCGGGCGTGGTGTACTATAACGGCAAGATCTATGTCATCGGCGGCTACAACGTCTCGGCGCAGGCCTATGTCGACATCTATGACATCGCCACCGACACCTGGACATCGGGCACACCCGTGCCGGTGGCGACCTCGTGGTGGGACTGTGTCGAGATCGGCGGCAAGATCTACTGCGCCAGCGGCTATGCTGCCGCTCCTGCGACGGCGCTGTACATCTACGACCCGGCTGGTGGGCCG
>Ga0209254_10005366_pt1 | contig 11799 bp, 7 predicted proteins | sample FrelakmetDIP11DI_FD_187148 | JGI IMG/M metagenome (GOLD analysis project Ga0209254, IMG submission 187148) | Freshwater lake sediment microbial communities from the University of Notre Dame, USA, for methane emissions studies - DIP11 DI (SPAdes)... | ecosystem: Environmental > Aquatic >... | reverse complement strand
TGATGGAGCTGACAGCGCTGGCTTACCAGCCAGCGAAGATTCTGCAGTCAAGTTTGCACGGCGAGATAGGCTATTCCTGTTCTTATCATGTCGCTCTCTGGCTTCAACTCGCGGGTATTCCGTGCTGGCTGCGAGGTAGTAACTCGTTCTACCAGCAGAAGACGGCTGCCCTCCAGGTTCATCAAGATTTGAATTCCTTTCTTAGGGATCCGTATCTTGCCGACCATAGCACCAACCTTGAGCGGCGTGCGCAATGGCAGGAAGCCTTGGAAGAGGTTCTTCTTGATGCGCCGGAATCGCCATTTGTCTGCGAACTTTCACAACCAGAGAAGAGTGCTGGATTGCTGTTCCACTTCAAGGGCACCCCAACTTTACTTCAGCGAGCTGAGGCGGCTGAGATCCTGCTTCAGAAGTGCGACGCTGAACAACGCGGACTGCGTGAGCAGAATCTGGCGCTGAATGCGCAGCTTACCGAGGTTGGGGCCATTGCTCATGATTACCGTCTGCGTGCCGAAGAAGTTGAACAGCTACGTGCCCATACCCTCGCGGTTGAACGAGAAGTTGAACAGCTACGTGCACAAACCCTTGCGCTTGAACAGCGTGCCGATTCGCTCTTTGCAAGCAAGAGCTGGAAAGTTACGCGACCATTGCGCGATATCAGTAGGGCGTTTTCACGTTTTATAGGGAAAAACAATTGAAATCCCAGCGTTTCCGGGCGCTTGCGAAGGCCATTTATCACCGATTGCCGCTTTCACAACTCGCAAAATGGCGTTTGCGAGAGCGTCTGCAACCCTTGTTGGTAGCCATGCGAGCTTCTCCAAGCATTGGAGAGATAGTCAAAGGCGCTGCAGCGGTTGTCAGGCACAATCCTCAAAAGGCTCAATTGGAGCCTGATTATGGGTGCGAGTATGCTCTGGCGACTATTCTCAAGGCGATGGAAGTGCATGCCCGCCAGTATGGGCCGGTTCGCTACTGGGTTGCATTGCCCTTTCTGGCGACTGGTGGGGCTGAGATGGCGGCGCTTAACCTGTGTAGGGCAGTCCGCCAACTGCGACCAGACCAGTCAGTGGCCTTGCTGATCACCGATCGCCGGTTGGTGAGCGAGCGTATGGCCATTCCTGCGGGCGTAAAACTGGTGGTCTTTGACGACTACCTTGGTCAAGACCTCAGATACCAGCGCAAGCAGGCTTTATTGCGGGACTTGCTGATTGCTGCCAGGCCGGAATGCTTTCACAACATCAATAGCGAGGTTGCCTGGCACCTGATCTTGGCTGAAGGGGAGCGCCTGAAGCGGTTTACCCGGCTGTTCGCCAGTATCTTTGCTTTTCAGTTTGCCCCGGATGGGCGCAAAAAAATTGGCTATGCCGCGTATTTTTTGAAGGATGGCATGCACCACCTGACGGGCTTGCTTTCCGACAACCGGCGTTTTCTCGATGGTGCGGTCGCGGAGTATGGATTTTCTGCGCAGGTACGTGCGCGGATGGCGGTGTTATACCAGCCGTGCCGCCTGTTATCATCGGGCAGCGGACGTGAACTTGGGCGTGAACGAGTGGCGCGCCGCTTGGCTCCTTTCACGGCAGGCTCGTGCGTGTCTGGAAGGCCACAAGTTCTTTGGGCGGGGCGGCTCGACGCCGAAAAGCGAATCGACTTGTTCCTCGATCTGGTTCGTTGCTGCCCGTTCGCCGATTTTCGCGTTTTTGGCCAAGTGGTGCTTGAGGACGAGGCTACCTTGCCTGCTTTGCCCAATCTTACTTATGAGGGGCCATTTTCTTCACCACTGGAGTGGATCAATAAATTCGATTTTGATGCGTTTGTCTTCACATCGCGTTGGGAAGGTATGCCTAACATACTGATTGAAGTCGGCGCGCTGGGCATTCCTATCATTGCGCCGACTGTCGGGGGTGTTGGTGAGTTAGTTACCGATGATACAGGTTATCCATTGCCAGAGCAGCCCTCTGCGAGAGATTATCAAATGGCCCTGAACGCGGTAGTGCAACAACCGCAAGAGGCAGCGAAGCGTGCGGACCGAATGCTGGAGTGCATCTTCCAGCGTCACACATGGGAGAGTTTTGTCGGAACACTGGCCGCAGTCCCTGACTACTTGGAGCCGACGCATTGTGAGGCCAAGGCAGGGATGGACTCGGCGCTGGGGGGGGCAGCGATCGCCAGCTACGAGGCCTTGCCGCTGGTGTCGATTATTATTCCATGCTTCAATCAGGGTCGCTATCTCCACGAGTCTATCTCGTCGGTCTTGGCTGCTTGTCATCAGCCGATCGAGATAATTGTTGTGGACGATGGCAGCACCGATGCACGGATTGAGCAGCATCTCGCTGAAACCGAGCAACTCGCGCCCGGCGTTGTGCGTATCCATAGGCAGGCTAATCAGGGCCTGTCTGGTGCGCGCAATAGCGGTATTGCCTTGGCTCGTGGGCAATTCATTCAGTTGCTTGACGCCGACGATTTGCTGGCGCCGGGCAAGATCGACGTACAGATTGCACAACTGTTGGTGAATCCTGCCCTGGATATCTCTGTCTGCAATTTCTTGTTGTGTGATGAATCGCGCTCCTTCTATTCCAAGCCCGAGGAGGCGATTGCTCGGTTTGATTTGAGTGTGGAGGATTTCCTATATCGCTGGGAGCGTGGTTTTGCCATCCCGATTCACTGCGGCCTGTTCCGCCGCCGGGTTTTCGATGATGCCTGGTTTGATACCCTCGCCTACGCAAAAGAGGATTGGCTGTTCTGGACGTCGCTCGCGCTGGTAGGGCGAAAGTTTGGCTACATCCACTGGCACGGGGGAATCTACCGCCAGCATGAGGGGAGTATGAGACGCTCCTATATCAACATGGGACGCTCTTGGCTGCAGGCTGGCCTCAAAATTGATGGCATGCTGGGAGGCTGCGAGCCGCTCTTTTTCGAGTCTGTTGTTTCCTGGTTTGAACAGTGTTATCGATCTAACCCAGACTATCGGTCCGAGATTGCAGAAATCCATGCGAGGCTTAATCGCACTGCACCAACAATGGCCGACACAAAGGGTGCGGCGAAGCCAGTATGTGACACGATTATCGACCCGGAGGATATCCTGAAGCGGCTTAGTGCCTCCCTCAGTTCAACGCAGCCGCCCTCATTATCTGTGGTAGTACCTGTCTACGGGCATTACGATTATCTGCAGGGCTGTTTGGAGTCTCTGGCATCCCAAGGCGATGTGCCATTCGAGATCGTTTGTGTGGATGATGCCTCGCCCGATCCACGCGTCGCGATCCTGATGCGCGGGCTGGCAGACCGCATGCCGCGCCTCAAAATCAGCATTCGGAATGTCAACGGTGGAATAAGTGCGGTACAGAACAGCGCAGTTGAGTTGGCATGTGGTGAATTCGTGGCTTTTCTGGATTGTGACGATGAACTTGAGCCGGGAGCATTGGCGGCTGTGTATGATTGTCTTCTGGCTCATCCGGAAGTGGACTATGTCTTTACGGATCGAATCGATGTAGACGAGAACGGTGGGGTCATTGGTACAGCAAGATATGGCGGCTATGAAGGGCTTCGGTTCTCTGGGCAGGAAAATATTCGCTCGGACCTGCTTGATGGCATGGTGGCCTCACATTTGAAAGTGATCCGTCGTTCGGTGTATTTGGACACCGGTGGCTGCGATGCCATGTTAGCCGGTGTACAAGATTGGGATCTGGCCCTGAAAATCGCGGAGAAGTATCGCTTGCATTACTTGGCCGCTCCGCTATATCGACACCGTGTGCATAGCAAGTCAGTGACTTACAGCGATATGGGCGCTCAGTTCAGGAAGACCAACCAAGTGCGCCGTCGATTTTTCGAGCGCTGGTTTTCCCGTGATGACACTCAGGTGTCAAGCTTAGAGCGTTTGATCTTCTCGGCGGCGCGCTTTCCGGTACCTTTGTCTGAACTGAAGTCAGCTTGGAAAGATGGGGCAGTTTGTGTCGCAGATGCAAGGGGGAAATTCAACATTGATCAGCAAAATTTCCTGCGAGAATTTGGTTCGCTTTTTGACGAAATTCTTTGGGACGATCCAAGGGTGCCCGCAGCGCTCTACGGTTACCTTAATCAAGAGGTGGCGTTAACTTTTTCAATGGACGTATGTCAGTAGTCTTAGTGCCACCAGTTTAGTACTTCGAGCAGAATGGAATGTCAAAGCGATTGTAGGTAAGTTGGAAGTGCACCTGTTATTCGCCGAAAAACGGAAATCAGGTTGCAAAAAGGGATAAAATGGCGGCTTTAGTGTAAAGGGAATGGCCGGATAAAGTCGGCAAAAGGATCATTGTTTGTGCGTATGGCGTCGCAAACCGCCAAGAGAGGCTGCTTGGCCATGGGTCTCGGGCGCCCCAACGCCAAAAGAAGCGTGTGGGGGCTAAGACCGACAGGCTGCTAGTGAATGAATGAGGCACGCAGGCGGGGGATGCTCCCACGGTAACAGCGTTTTGGCCGACCCCGTGGTACCCGTCAGCGGGCTGCGCGCACTCTCGCATTAGAAAACCTGATATGCTCAAAATAGTTAAACCCGCGTAGAAATATTCTGCCGGACATACCCAATGCATAATGAAAACATTTCTCATGCTACCGCTATCAGACATAGAGAAGCGAGACGAAGAACATGATCCCGGACTCAGCCACTGCTACTAACCAGCCGATCACAATCGTTGTTCCGGTATTTCGCAACCTACAAGTTACGCGGGACTGTCTTGATTCGCTGATCACCAGCACTTTACCCGAGAATGTATCAATAGCTATAATCAACGACAGTTCCCCCGAAGAAGAACTGAGTACCTTCTGCAGGGAACTCGCCGCAAGGGTTGGCTTCAGGCTCATCCTGAATGAGAACAATTTAGGATTTGTGAAAACCGCCAACAGGGGCTTTGCGCTTGATCACGTTGCTGACATCCTGCTACTTAACAGCGACACTGTGGTCTCCAACGACTGGCTGCACCGGTTGCACTCCTGTGCTTATAAAGAGCCCAATATAGGTACGGTAACCCCTTTTTCAAATAACGGGACAATCTGCTCCTACCCGGTGTTTCCCGTTTCTAACGCACTTCCCACACACTGGAGCGCCGCCGAACTGGACAACGCTTTCCAGTTGGCCAACGCCGGTGGTTATTTGGAGATTCCTACCGCTGTTGGATTTTGTATGTATATCAAGCGGTCCTGCCTGGACGAAACAGGCCCCTTCGATGAAGCGAATTTTGGTCTTGGTTATGGAGAGGAATGCGATTTTTCCCTACGCGCCAGCGCCTTGGGCTGGAAACATGTCGTCGCCGCTGACGTTTTTGTCTATCACGAGGGCGGGGCCAGTTTCGCCTCGGAGTCGACAGAACGGAAACACCATGCCGAGAAGATAATGAGCAGGCTTCACCCGGGATACCATCAACTAATCAGCGACTTCTTGCAGGCGGACCCCCTGTATGACTTTCGAAAAAATGTTGATGCTGTCCGTCTCAGAAACAAGCCCGCAGACAGTGTCGCTATTCTTCAGGAACACTCTCACTACACCCGAACCATTTTGGAGCGCACGGCTGAGTATCACCGGTTAATACAAAATCTCGACCAAATACTGGTTGATTGCCGCCTGCAGTTCGCAGACACTGACCGCGCTCTAAGCGAGGCCCAGCGGGTAGTTGATAATTTGAACCACGATATCAAGAACGCGAATATCTATGTCCAGCAACTTAAAGCACACATAAAGAACATGGAACAAAGCCGCTCCTGGCGCTACACAGCATGGCTCAGGCGTAAATAGATGAACAACACGGTGCCTCTCTCTCCCGCCATGCTAAACTACAGCACTATGGGTTAGTGCAATTCTCCTTGCAGAGGCTCACCCGTCCCAGCAGCCAGTCGACCTGAACCTGAACTGCCATGCCGTTTTCATGGGTGAGATTGACATAGCCACCACTCGAGCCGCCGTCTGGATAAAATCGAATAACCCCGGCACCGTCCAAGTTCAGCTCACGGCTACCCAGAATCTCAATTTGCAAACTTTCGGGAAGCGTCTTTACAACTCCCCCCAAGGTGATCTCTCTGGTCGTCGGATTAATGAATACATCTTCATTGCCACCACTTCGAATAGCCTGGTAGCGCGCCAATGTCAGCGTGGTAACTACGTCGTTGACTGCCCCGTGATACTGCGAGGATCTATAGAGACGCTGCATGGATGGCGCGCTGACACCCAGAACAATTGCAGCGATGGTTATTGCCACGAGCAACTCGAGCAGAGTAAAGCCGAATTCTCTGTCCGGAAATCGCTGCGCTAGCCTCATATGTCGTATGCAACTATCACTCCCTACCAATTTCCGATATCGGTGTCTTCACCCTCTCCTCCCTGAGCAGCATCCTGACCCAATGAAAAAATATCTACTTCAGCTCGCGTACCCGGGTTGGCGTACTGGTAATCATGGTTCCAGGGATCTTTCGGTAACCCGGACTTCAGGTAAGGGCCGTTCCAGCCATCGGCATTGCCCGGTTTATCTATCAATGCTTCCAGACCTTCACTGGTTTCAGGGTAACGACCGACATCCAGTTTGTACATTTCCAATGACTGCTCCAGATCCTTGATCTGGACGCGCGCCGTTTTGGTCTTGGCGCCGCCTAACTGCTTCAGGACACTTGGGCCAACCAACCCCGCGAGTAGACTAAGAATTGCCAGCACGACAAGAAGTTCGATCAAGGTAAAACCCAATTTTTGTGTGCTGGCATGGGATCGTGTAGAGAGTAATCGCATATTAGTTGTTCCTATTTCGCGTGATGGTGCGTTGACTTAGCAACGCACAGAAAATATTTTGACCAGAATCAAACCGCCAGATCATTGACGGACATGATACCCATTAGAATAGCGATGATGACAACAGCAATCGTCCCGCCCATGATCAGAATTAAAATCGGTTCAAGCAGGATCAGGCTGCGCTTTACCCCCGCCTGAACTTCCTCATCGTAGACTTGAGCCAATTCTGTCATCATCTGATCTAAACTGCCAGATTCCTCCCCGACGCGCACCATCTGAATGACCAGGGGAGAGAAAACCTTGGCATCTTCCAAAGCAACGGACATACGCTGTCCGCGTTTCACCGCTGGCTCCAGAACGCTCAGGGCGTTTTTGATAAAGCTGTTATCCACTGTTTCCACGGCGATCGCGATTGCCTGAAGTAAGGACACACCACTACCCATCAGAGTTCCCACTGTCTTGGAAAATTTCGACACCTCATATTTGAACACCACCGGGCCCAGTAGTGGCAGACCCAGAACACTTTTGTCGAACTTGGCGCGCCCTTCTGCACTACGCAACCAATTACGCAAAAATAGCGCGATTCCCACAATCAGTAGCAACACCAGCCAACCGTAGCTCTTTAAAAACTCTCCGGCAGATATCACAGCCCGTGTGAGGACAGGCAAGGCATCTCCCATGTCATTGAACAAGGTCTCAAACTGCGGGACGACAAAGCTCAGCATGCCAACGATTGACAGAACAGCCACCACAAGCAGGATTGCCGGGTAGATAAGCGCCGAAACGACGCTCGATTTTACCGCTTTGGCGTTGGCAAGGTACTCTGCAAGGCGCTTCAGTACATCGCCCAAATGGCCACTGGCCTCTCCTGAGCGCACCATATTGATGTAGAATTTATTGAAAACGCCCGGGTAGGATTGCATGGCCTGGCTCAGACCTTTGCCGGCCTTCACCGACGTCAAAAGCTCCTGCAGGAGCTCGCGTAACCGGACGTGCCCCGCCATATCAATCATTACCTTAAGACCGCGATCGATAGGCAACCCTGCCCGCAACAGAACGGTCAGCTCACGGGTCATAGCAAGGACGTCATCACTGCCAACACCCTTGCCATCTCCCGCTTGATCGCTGGCACCAGGATTGGCTTCTCCTGTGGGCTCCAGGCTCAACAGGGTAAGTCCCTGTGACCTCAGCTCACGCGACGCCAGTTCAATACGATCAGCCGCAATGGCACCCTGTATTGTTTTGCCCTGGGTGGAGATGGCTTTATAGCTAAAAGAAGCCATGACAATGCCGTAGTTTCGTTGCCATCAGGTTGTCAGATCCAGCGCACCGCTAGTGGCCGGCACACTTTCCTCGTCCTGCTGGTCAAGTGTAACCCTAAGCAACTCTTCGATTGATGTAACTCCGCGCGCTACTTTTCTCAGCCCATCCTCGAACAAAGTATACATGCCATGGCGCCGAGCAGTCGCATGTAGGGTAGTTGCATCCGCCCCAGCGAGTATTGCTGCGTGCATCGCACTGTCCAATACAAATAGCTCATGAATTCCTGTGCGGCCTTTATAGCCAGTGTGCTTGCAGGCCTCACAACCTACCGCCTGATAAATGACATTGTCGGCGGACTTCATGAAACGCCGCAGACCGTGGCCGACCATAATCTCGTCGGTGGCCTGTACCGGCTCCCGGCATTGCTCGCACAGCTTCCTTACCAGCCGCTGCGCCAGAACCCCGTTTACCGAGGAGGTAATCAGATAGCGCTCAATGCCCATATCTTCCAGGCGAGTAATAGCGGCCGCTGCAGTATTGGTATGCAGCGTTGAAAGTACGAGATGGCCCGTCAGAGCCGACTGCACACCGATTTGTGCCGTCTCACCATCGCGCATCTCACCTATCATGATAATGTCCGGGTCCTGGCGCAGAATCGAACGAAGCGCCAAAGCAAAATCCAGATTGATCTGTGGCTTGACCTGAATCTGGTTGATACCACGCAACTGGTATTCGACAGGATCTTCCACTGTGATGATCTTACGGGACTCAGCGTCCATGGAAGACAGTGAGGCATACAAGGTAGTTGTCTTTCCTGAGCCGGTAGGCCCCGTCAGCAGCAGCACGCCATGGGGACGCGCCAGCAGCTCCTGGTAGCGGACCAGCGTCTCCTGATCAAATCCCATGTCCGACAAACTAAGACGGATATTCTGTCGGTCCAATACCCGCATCACGATGCTCTCACCGTGCACAGTAGGGATGGTGGAAACACGCAAATCAAGTTCATGGCCCTTGACGCGGGTCATGATCCTGCCGTCCTGCGGCAAACGCTGCTCTGCAATGTTCAAATTTGCCAACAATTTGATACGGGATGCTATGGCAGGGGCATGACTCGCCTGCGGTGGATCAGCCGCCTCCTGAATAACGCCGTCAACACGATAACGAAGATGCAAGCCGTCATCGAAAGGTTCAATGTGGATATCTGAAGCACCAAGATCCAGTGCCCGATGAATGATCTGGTTTACCAGGCGAATAATAGGCGCTTCACTGGCGAGATCCTTCAGATGCTCAATGAACTCCCGGTCATCCGCGTAGACATCAAAGCTGGGTTCGTCTGTGTCCCCATCGACCTCATCTTCCGATGCCGTATGCTTCTGCAGGGCTGCCAATATCTCTGACTCAATACCCAAACACAATGTGACGGGGCGATCCAGCGCCAGAACGAGCGCCTTAAGCAGGAACTCATCCTGTGGCACTACTGCGGCGAATACTGCGGATTCCTTGGTAGCCACGACAGGAACCACAGTATTCCCTAACATAAAATCGAGGGAAAGACCTGGAATATCGACCGCCTCATCAGGGTAATCGACTGTCGCCAAGAGCCGAATATCCAGTAATTCAGACAATGCCTGGCAAACATCCACCTCGGATACCAGGCCCAGCTTCACCAGGATCTGTCCGAATAGCCCGCCCATCTCTGCACGGGCAACAAGAGCCCGCTCAACGTCACGATGGGTGATCTTTCCTCGTTCAACTAAAAACTCGCCCAATTTCATATATTAACCGATCATTCCGGTCGCAACGTATCTTTGTACTCGTTTCGCACTAACGACACCTCGGCTCGAAGCACTGCCAATACCCCAGGATAATATGAAAGCTAACCACATCCCTCTTCAACTATACCGCTGGCCAGCCATAAGCCGGTCAGTTTACCACTAATATGAAGGTGGGAAACGGGGGCAATACAACCCCCGGGGCCTAGGAACTCGCCGAAAACTAGTTCCTAACCAGGAATCCAGATGGTGCAAACGTAAAGCCGAATTTAGCTTCGCGGCGTGAATCCACAGTGTAATCGCAGGGATGCATCTCAAAATAGGCTCGCAGGGCCTCTGTTGGTCCATCGCCCCATCCGGGCAATACTGGATGACCGTTAATATTGCCATCCTCAACTACCAAATAGTCTCCTGGTAGTACGACGCTGCGGAGCAGAGCAAGTTCAGCCAGAACATGGGCTCTGGTATGATTACTGTCCAAAATGAAAAAGACCTTGCCCGGGGAATCATGGCGCATTTCAATGATGGTATCCGCGACCCTTGCATCAGTTGTTAACATCGTCAACAGCTTGATGGAAGGTGTATCACGCACGATTTGGGCAACCTCAGCATGCGAAATATCAACTGAGAGAACTGTCAAATCGGGATTGATCGCGCGACCAATAACACTGAAAAAAAGTGCCGACCCGCCAAACCTAGTACCAAACTCGACAATGAGACTTGGTTGTAATTCGAATAATATTTCCTGATAGTTCCACATGTCTGAAACAGACTTATTGGTCACCACTCCCAGAAAGCGAACATCCTCCCAGATCTCGTTATCGTAATACCACTTGTGGTACTCCTCTGCTGGATTATATGCAGGCATGTATGCTCTACTTGATTTATCAAAATTTCAGTAGCCGACTCACGAAAAGAAAGAATTAGTCATTCTCGTAAGTGCAATTTTAACTAACTGGCAGCGAGCTGTTCCATTTCAGTCGTATGCGCGAGCGCGTCGCGCACTGCCTCCAAATAGCGTGTTCCGTAGTGCTGGTCGGGCTCGAGATAGCAACCCTCTGCCCACTCGTTCCACGCATTCAGAAATATAAGGCGTTCGTTCGACGGTCGCTGTGCAGTCACCTCAACCAGCTTGCGGAACCAATACGAAAAGCGCTCCGGCGACGCGCCCCGAAATATGCGCGCACGCTTTACATACCGCGCCGTGTTGTCCCAGTCAACAAACGCCCCGGGGAAACATGGCAGCCCGCCCTCGCGCTCTACCTTGAGGATTTGCTTCCACACGCGCTCGTAGTCGTAGAACGTGAGTCCGGAGAAGAAGCGGTAACGGATGGCACGCAGCACGTCCTGCGTCTTCTCCGGCAATAAGCGCGCCGTGGCAAGCACGCGCGCCCGCCCCTTCACAATCGCCGCGGGCGAGCCCGCCGATAGTGGTTCAAAATCAGGCGAGTAGATCGCCTCGAAGGGCTGGAACTGCATCACTGCATCAAAATGCGTCAGCACTTCCGGTATCGGAAACTCATACTGCTTCATACACACCAAATACAGGCCCGGTAGTCCACGGCGCAAAGACTCCTCGCGCCACATTGTGAACATACGCTCGATCTGAGTGACACGGTGTGCGCGATAAATCAGGAATATAGGCTTGCCATCCACTTTTATTGAGCGCTCGTCACTCCAGCAGCGGAATAGGTACTCGAAGTGCCGCATCCAGGCGGCGGGGTCCGGCTTGTGTGTCTGTTCCTGCAGGATGTGATGATCACGGCCATCCCAGCGGCGCGACCATGTCTCATTTGCCCATGCGAGACAAAATGGCAAGTCGAGTGACTTGTTCTCAAGCATGAGATTCGTCGGCTTCTCTAGCAGCTGCTTGCCGTCAAACCAGTAGTGGTAGTGGCAAAAGCCGCTGACGCCGTGACGCTTGGCCACCTGATCGGTCGCTTGCAACAATTCCTGGAACAGCGCCCAGCCGCCCCAGGCGTCGATCATCTGCTTGTACTTGCGCAGGCTGACGGTGGTTAG
>Ga0209254_10005365_pt1 | contig 11800 bp, 7 predicted proteins | sample FrelakmetDIP11DI_FD_187148 | JGI IMG/M metagenome (GOLD analysis project Ga0209254, IMG submission 187148) | Freshwater lake sediment microbial communities from the University of Notre Dame, USA, for methane emissions studies - DIP11 DI (SPAdes)... | ecosystem: Environmental > Aquatic >... | reverse complement strand
CCAGTGCCACAGCAGGATTTTATCAAGGAAAGTCCCGGGCAGGTTGTCGAGACGGTCTATTCCAGGGTCCTTGAAACTTATAAAAGAAAGATCGATACCATTTCCAGGCAGGCATATCCGGTCCTCAAGGATGTCTATGACAGGATGTCCCACGTTTATGAAAATGTTGTTGTTCCAATATCCGATGGAGTAAAAGTCTTTCAGGTTGTTACAAACCTTAAAGCCACTGCTGAAAGCGAAGGCAGGGAACTCGCAAAATCATATGAGAAAACTGTTGTTCTTGCTACAATCGATGATGCGTGGAAAGAGCATCTCCGCGAAATGGATGAACTGAAACAATCAGTTCAGAATGCCACCTATGAACAGAAAGATCCACTGCTGATCTATAAATTTGAGTCATTTGAGCTCTTCAAGACTATGATTGCAAAAGTAAACAAGGATGTTGTAAGCACATTGATGAAGGGACATATTCCAACACAGGATCCTGAACAGGTAAAAGAAGCGCAGCGAAAGCGTCAGGTTGATATGAGCAAATACAGGGCATCGAAAAGCGACTTTTCTCAATACAGCAGCACCGGCGGAGGCGGCCCGGAGAGGAATCAGAAAGTCGAACCTGTAAGAGTTGAAAAGAAAGTTGGCAGAAACGATCCCTGCCCGTGCGGAAGCGGAAAGAAATATAAACAATGTCACGGGATGCATCAGGCTTCGTCTCCCGGCGACCTGAGAGCGGGAAGGTAATCAGGTAATCATTATTTCCTCCATAGCCTTCTGAATCCTTGTCATGTTTGTTCTGCTTACCGGTACAAGTGGAAGTCGCAGGATGTTCTGACAGATATTCAGAACATTAAGCATAGCCTTGATTCCTGCAGGATTACCATCGGTGAACAGCAGTTCTGTCATTTCCATATAACGAAAATAAATCTCTCTCGCCGATTTGAAATTATTTTTCAGAGCATGGTTAACCAGTTCAGAACATGCAGAGGGAAAAGCATTTCCCAGGACGGAAATAACGCCTGTTCCACCGGCAGCTATAATTGGAATTGTTAACATATCATCACCTGAAATGACACCAAAATTCTCAGGTTTTCCCTTTATGATTTTCATTACCTGTCCTAAATCACCTGATGCCTCCTTAACACCGATAATATTTTCGCAATTATTTGCAAGCTCCAGACATGTTTCAGCTGATAAATTGCAGGAAGTCCTTCCGGGGACATTATACATAATAATAGGTACCGGGCTCCAGGTTGCTATTGCCTTGAAATGCTGAAAGACACCACGCTGAGTCGGCTTATTATAAAACGGAACAACTGACAATATTCCGTCCACTCCTGAAAGATCAGCGTGCCTGATACTGTTGACAACCTCCTGTGTATTATTACCACCGATACCCGCAACAATCGGGACTCTCGAATCAACAGCTTCAATGACATACGAGATTATGGCCTGTTTTTCATCTTTGGAAAGAGTAGCTGATTCACCTGTTGTTCCCAAAACAACTATGTAGTTAATCCCCCCTTTTATGACATGGTCAATTATGCGGCCAAGTGCTGAAAAGTCTATGCTGGAATCATTCTTAAACGGTGTCACAATTGCAATACCTGTTCCTTTGAATTTTTTCATAGTATTCTGATAGTTAAACAGCTTTTTTTGTCGATTCTGAATTTATCATTTCAAGATAATAGAGAATCTGTACAAGGTAATTTTCTATGTTTAATGGACTTTTCATGGATATCATCAGATCCAGATAAGATAATTCGGGTTTTGAATCAGCAGCTCCGACTTTCAGGCCTGCTTTAGAAAGCGAAGCAACATAAACAAGCGGAAGATGTTTCTTGAAATTGAGATCTATAAGCACATCAAATTTAGTTTTAATGAATAACTCTGCCTCAGGAATAACCGGGAGGTAGAAGAAATTCATTTCTTTCCTTTTAAGACATGTAAGATACCGTATTGCAGTATACTGGTCAGGGAAACCCTTTTCAGGAAAAAATCCGAAAATTTTCACCTCCTTCCCAAGCTCCGACATTTTCTGATGAAACCTTGTTAAGATACTAAAATCTTCAGTTTTGGAGGCATCCCAGACAATTCCAATGGTTTTGATACTGTAAAAGTTTAAATAATGTGGTTTGCGCTTAGTTCTGGCCATCCTGGCTTTAAGCATCGATTTGCCTGCCCTGATCCGAAGATTTCTGAAAAATTCCATGATGCAAACCTAACAGTTTTTTAGAAATGTAAGCATTATATAAATATTATTCTTCACCAATGATCTTCATAAATTCAGTTTCATCAACTATATTGATTCCAAGCTCCTTTGCTTTTTCTCTTTTCGATGGACCCATATTTTCACCTGCAAGAATAAATGAGGTGCTTCCTGATATTGAACCGGCGATTCTGCCTCCGTTCTTCTCAATTATCTCTTTGTATTCTTCCCTTGTATGCATGCTGAAGACTCCGGAGATAACTATGACCTTACCGGTGAGAGCATCCCCCCGGTTCTGATTTTCTCTGTCTCCTTTAAGTCTTATTCCTGTCGATCTGAGTCGACTTATTATTTCAATATTCTCCTGGTCGTTGAAGTATGATATTATGCTTGAAGCAATCCTGGGACCTATTTCCCGTACGGATGTCAGCATTTCCTGATCTGCTGAAATAAGTTCATCCAGTTCCCCGAACCGCGATGCGAGCGTTTTTGCAACCGTTTCTCCGACATGTCTGATCCCAAGGGCATAAAGTACCCTGTGATACGGGACATTGACAGATTCCCTGATGCTGGAAATAATATTTCCGGCTGATTTTTCTCCCATACGCTCGAGAGGTATAAGCTGTTCAGGCTTTAGTGAATAAAGATCAGCTATATTCCTTATCAGTCCTTTGCTAAATAACAGGTCAATGGTTTCTTCCCCAAGTCCTTCTATATCCATTGCCCTTCGGCTTATAAAATGTTCAATCCTTCCTTTTATCTGTGGCGGGCAATGAAGATAGTTAGGACAAAAATGGTTTGCTTCACCTTCATTTCTAACCAGAGCGGTTCCGCATTCGGGACATTTATCAATAAATCTGACAGCCGTGTTCATTTCACTCCTTGAGGAGTAATCCACACCGACAATTTTAGGTATTATTTCACCTCCTTTTTCCACAAACACCATGTCATCCAGATGAAGGTCAAGCAGAAAAATCTGATCGGCATTATGGAGCGATGCCCTTTTAACTGTTGTTCCCGCAAGTAGCACCGGCTCCAGATTGGCTACAGGAGTTACAGCCCCTGTCCTGCCAACCTGGTAGGATATTGATAATAATCTTGTAATGGCCTGTTCGGCTTTGTACTTGTAAGCAACCGCCCAGCGTGGTGATTTGGCAGTAAATCCCAGTTCTTTCTGCTGGCCGACCGAGTTAACCTTGATTACAACTCCGTCAGTGTCGTATGGCAGGTCGCCTCTTTTGCTTTCCCATTCTTCGATATATTTTATTACTTCATCGATATTCCTGCATATCCTTATGCTTTCCGTTACTTTAAAGCCCCAGCTGGCAGCTTCCATAAGATTTTCATAATGATTATCATACGGAAGTTGTTCCCCGAGAAGGAAATAAAAAACGCAATCAAGGTTCCTCGATGCAACTGTTGAGGAATCCAGAGTTTTAAGAGTTCCGGAGGCAGCGTTACGCGGATTGGCAAACAGGTTAAGTCCTTCTTTTGCCCTATCCATGTTAAGACTTTGAAAAACAGCCCTGGGCATCAGGATCTCACCTCTTAAAACAAATTCCTCCGGTATCAGGGGTCCCTGAATGTTAACGGGAATACTTTTAATTGTCCGGATATTTGCAGAAACATCATCACCTTTGGTGCCGTCACCTCTGGTAACAGCTGTAGTCATTAATCCTCTGACATATGTTATACTGATCGAGGCTCCGTCATACTTAAGCTCGCATACGTATTCAACAGGCCCGCTGACCGATCTGGTAATCCTGCTGTCAAAATCCCTGAGTTCTTCGAAATCGTAAGTATTCCCAAGCGACAGCATGGGGTATCTGTGCTCATATTGCCTGAATTCTCTTGTCAGGTCACTGCCTACCTTTCGGGTTGGGGAATCATCAACTGCAAACTCAGGAAACTTTTTTTCGAGTGTTTCAAGTTCATTTATAAGGAGGTCATATTCGAAATCTGAAATAACAGGCTGATTTAAAACATAATATCTTCTGTTATGCTCTTTAATTTCCTTTCGTAGCTTTTCAATTCTTCTTTTAGCCTCATCATTATTCATAGGGTACATCCGATTTATAAATTTCAGAAAAGTGAGTTTCAGTTCCACTCTCCGTCTATCACAATACCGCATTTTCTGCATTTCCCGTTGATAAGATTGTTGGAGGCAATCCTGTATCCCTGCCTTACTATCAACGTCTCCTTACATTTGGGGCATTTTGTGTCTGACCTCTCATGCCCTGGCATGTTACCGGTATAAATATATTCAAGTCCTTCTTCACTGGCTGTCTGTACGGCCTTGTCAAGAATATCAACAGAGGTTGGAGGTAGCTGTTCCAGTTTGTAGGTAGGATAGAATCTGCTAAAGTGTATCGGCACTTTGTTAAAACCGTTTTCACTAAGCCAGCCGCACATTTTTCTTATCTCATCCATCTTGTCGCTCCATGTCGGAACTATGAGGTTCGTTATTTCAAGCCATACACCCATATCCCTGTATATCCTGAGGGAATCGAGTACCGGCTGTAACTTCCCTCCTGTCAGTTTAAGATAGGTACTCTCGCTGAAGGCTTTAAGATCAATATTTGCAGCATCAATAACGGTACATATTTTTTTCAGCGGCTCAGGATAAATATATCCGTTCGATTTGAAGACATTTCTGATGCCAGCTTTTTTTGCGAGTGTCGCCGTTTCAAAGGCATATTCATAAAAAGTTACGGGTTCAGAATAAGTATAAGCAATCGACTTGCAGCCTTTGTCCATACAGTCTGAAACAACCTTCTCTGGAGGCAGATTGTAATTTCTGGTTTTATCAGGACTTGTCTGTGAAATTGTCCAGTTCTGACAGTTAAGGCAGACAAGGTTGCAGCCGGCTGTTGCAATTGAGTATGCTGTCGTTCCGGGCAGGAAATGATACAAAGGCTTTTTCTCAATAGGATCAATATTCACTGAACATGGATTCCCGTATGCAAGCGTATAGAGCCTGGATTTAATTACTTTCCTGTTGTTGCATTTGCTAAGTTCGCCTTCTTTAAGGACACATTCATTAGGACAAATCCTGCACATAATACCTCTTGCTGTCTCTTCCTGGAACATAGCTTCCTTACTGAAGGAAGGCTGATCGCTTATTCCTACAGCCGGCAAGGTCTCTGACAACGGCAGACAGAACATCCCGGCTGAAAAAGCAGCACATTTCTTAATGAACTGCCTTTTGCTGTTTTGACAGTTTGGGCTCTCCATGAGTTCTGTTTGTTTATGATTTCCTCAAATTTAAAAAAACTAACGTTTAGTGCCAGCTAAAATGGAAAGAAAGCCGGTTAAAATCAAAAGTGGCAGCAGGAAGATCGATATTTTTATTCCAAGAAGAGGAACAGAAAATCCGGAAAAAACAATAAATCCGGTTGCTGAACCAGCCAGGTCAGCACTGTAAATATCAGAAAGATTAAAATTATCTGATTCAGAGAAGGTCAGAACCCTGAAAAAACTACCGGTGATCACTGCGGGTAAAAAACCGGAAATGATAAGCAATACAACAATTGTCAAATGTCCGCTCAATGACATTAACCTTTCAACAGTAAGACCAGAAAGGAGATAAAATGATATCAGGATCACTGTCTTAAACAAAAAGGATCTTTTTTCAAGGAAATCAATTCTTATACCGGAACCAATAGCCAGCCCGGCCATCAATCCGGAAATTATCAGACCGGTGATCTGGTACATATTACCTACTGTAAGCTGTAATATCAGAAGAAGCAGTATTTCATAACCGGCGAGGGCAAAAGCACTGAAAAACATTATCCCGTTATGTCTCCTTAATGTTCCGGCTGAAAGGATAAAGAGTACGAGGAGAAGTAAAATTGCCGGTATCTTCTCATTCAGGTCTTTGGTCAGATTAAATGACTGATAATAAAAACTTGCTATCGGGAATGATGCCCGGTTCAATCTTACCGGGTGTTCAAAAAGAGAACTAACCTCCTCTGATTTTGAAGCAATGAGATCATCTGCAAGGTAATCCGGGCCCACATAGATATTGTCAACTTTCTTATCCCTTGCCATCCTGCATATCGAGGTTGACAGGTCTTTATCTGAGGCTATAAAGTATATTTTATCGCCACATATCGCAATCACATTCCTGAACACAGCTTTAAGGCTGTTAAAGATCGAGGAGTACAACCTGACTGATTCCTGATTCAGATAGTTTGTATTGACCCCGGGAGAACATGAAAATACACCTCCCTTGTTCATCCTACTTTTTGCCGAGGTAAAGAATTCAAGAGTATAATACCTGTTAAGAGAAAGTGATGAAGGTGGCGGCAGAAGCATTATGATCGCATCAAACGTTTCATTAGTCTTTCTGACAAAGTTCAAAGCATCATCATTTTCAATCTGCAGGACAGAGGATACTTTTTGATTTGAAGTTCTTTCGAATTTTGTCAGTGCCGGATCGCGTTCCACATATACCACTTTCCGGATATCATATTTCATTATTTCACCGATCCTCGAGATGAGCGGACCCGAGATAAGCAGAACATCCCGGGGAGTGTCAACCTGAAGCATTGCATAATGTATATCTTCTTCACTCTCAGTAATATCATTGTTGTAGATCAGAAGCCTCTGATTATAATATATGCTTGTCTCATTTTGATATTCTCCCGTGGTGACATTACCATATGGTGTATCGATTGTCTCAGAAATTTTTAATCCCCGAAGCAATATCTGTCTGAAGAAAACATCAGGAGATGAAATTATTACGACTGTTGAAGCGGCCAATACAGCAGCTTTAAATAATATCCTATGACTTTTATGGATTAAATAAAATGTCAGTAATGAATATGATATCCCCAGAATGATAATAAGTAAAAGGCTCTGATAAGTATTTAATATACCTGCACTTAATAATGATATTATTATTCCTGCCATAATCCCGCCAGCTGTCTCGATGGAAAAAGATTTCCCTGGCATAATATTCTTTTCTTTTCCGGCAGATATCATCTTGATAAATGTGAATCCTGAAATGAAACAAAATGGAATCAGTACCATCGAGGTGAAGATGATACTTACAAGGAACGAGGGAGTTTCCCCTGGTTTCAGGAAAAGTCGCGACAATAATAACAAAAGGATCAGTGAGAAGAAGGGACCAAATGAAAAGTACAGGTTTATTCTGCCGGTATCAGAAAGAGGAGATCTCGGTGCTAAACGTGATCCTGCTGCTGATCCGATTAACCAGGAACAAAGAAAGGCTCCGGCAATAATTTCATAGCCGCCAGTAATATTCATGATTTCTTTCAGAAACAGGAACTGGACCGAAGAGCTTATGAATCCTATAACAAACAGATTTGTTGAAATGTCAGTTGCTGAGACCGGAATGAGAGTAAGCGGTGAAGGATTGATTTTTTCCTCCTTTTTAAATATTTTAATGAAGTAAGATGAATGCCAGATAAAGTGGAAGAGCCCTGTTACAGCCAAAGCCACTCCACACTCTACATGCCATCTGAGAATGGTCTTAATAGCAGGTATGTTCCACTTGTAACTAATCTGCAGGGCAAGAAACAGGCCTGCAAGGGCTGTGACTACAAAAGCTGTTGCCAGAATTGAATTCCAGAGTTTCCGGTGAAATTGTAAGGAATAAAAGTTGCTACGGTAAAAAAAGTAACTTATAAGATATAGAATAACTAATGTAGCTCCTGTGCCGGCGACATGATACATAGTCACTTTTCATTTTCTTCGAGTACTATACCTTCGTAGATATAGAGATCAGCATCCTTCCAGCCATCCCAGCCAATCCCTGCCTTATCCCGTGATGTATATCCAAGGAACTCTTCAACGGTCCAGTTGTTTTCTATTGCAACCTGGGGCAGCATTGTCCCCGACCTGAAATCCTTTTTTATGTAAATACCGTGTCGGCCAAGAATAATTTCGTCGGTGGATTTTATTTTTTTCATTGGCCCCAAAACTGTTATCTCTATATCTGTTTCTTTCAGTTCTTCTTTTGTAAGAGGAGAGAAGCGGGAATCTTCAAAGGCGGACGATTGAGACGACTCCAGAACAACTTCATATAAGGGCTGCGATGAAATAAACCTTCCTATACATCCTCTCAGCGAGCCGTTAATTTTTAATGTCACGAATGCTCCGAGAGGCATTTTAAAGATTTCGGGAAGAGTCCTTGTGTCAACAGATATTCTTTTCTTTTCATAAAGCAATGATCTGATATTATCGCGGGCAAGGGAAATCAACTGATCCTTTTCTTTTCTGCTGAACTTTATTTCGTCTGCAAGACTCTTATTATCCTGGATGGCAGAATTCTTTTCGTAAAGGACAATTGCATTATAACCAACTACTTCATCCCTGTTGCCATAGCGGGAGTCGCCTGAGTTGCAATAATCTACAAGACTGAATTCCAAATTGCGGTTTCCATCAGTCATATAAAGAAGAAGAAGGCCTGATGTCCATCCGCACATACTTGTTGATAATCCCGGATCATTTACAGATGAGTTTTTCTTAAGTATTTCAAGGAATTTTTTTGGATCGCCGGAGATAATCGCGTCAGCGGTAGCCTTATCTACCTCATTTGCCGTTTTGTATGAAGGATAGTGGGAAAAATCGCTGCTTATGATGAATAGGTTTTCAGAAGTGAACCAGGGTTTTAGGATATCAGCTATCCTTTTAATATTGTCACTCCTGTTTGTACCGATTATTATTGGTATAACCTGTGGATCATTTCTGAAGTAATACTGGATGAATGGCATCTGCACTTCAAGACTATGTTCCTGAAGATGAGCACTTACGTTATAATCAAAGAGCTTTTCCTTTTTCAGTGCCCCAGCAATTTCCTTGTTTACCGGCACCTTGCCAAGGGGCGTTATATAATCCCCGGTACTGTAAACCGAAGCACCTTCAAAAGCCATCACATGGCTTGATCCGATGACAAAGACATTCTGGTATCTGGTATCTCTGTCTATTGCAGAAAATGCTGATGCGGCAACCTTACCGGAAAAGATATAACCTGCATGCGGGCTGATAATAGCCCTTACCCTGGCATGCGATGAAGGCTTTGCACAATTCTCAAATAACCTGGTGATATCATTTGTAAGGGTTTCCTTATCTGCGGAATAGAAACGTCCGGCTGCAACCGGCTGTCTGTCAGATGTCCGGGGTTGTGAAAAAATATCCATAACGATAAAAATTGAAAGCAAAACAAAACACACTCTTTGCATGACGTAGTGCAGTAAATTTACCGTAATAAAGTTAGATGAAAAAAACAAGAATAACTGTATAGGGAAGAGGATTATAGGAGGATGATACTAAATAAATATCATCGACTCTTTCAGCACTTTTCCTGATTCGTCAGTTCCGTAGATTTTAAGACCTACGCTCACTGTCGCATTGCTTATAACATCAATAACAGGGCTCAGGTCATCTTTTATGTCATCAATGTCATCAAAATCCTCAATGGGGAAATATATATGAAGGATAAGAACGCAGTCGGTTTTGTTGATTCCTGAAAGAGCTTTTACTATTTTTGCCAGCCAGATAGAGGAAGCTGTATTGAAATACTCCAGATTTAATCGTAAATTTGTCGTTGGTTTCGGATTTTTGATATAATCATTGACCCAGTCAAGAATAGGCTCAAAAATTCTGGGAGCATTAATTGGAATCGACTTCCCTGAGAGAATAAGTTCACCGCTTAAAGAGTTTAAATCCACAAGTGGCGTCTTATCTGTTTGTTCAATAAACATATTTTTTAGCTCCTTCATAACAGGCTCTGTTTTTAAATTCCTTCTTTTGTGATGTTTGTTATTCAAAAGTATAATTTCTTTTCATTCGATAGTAAAATTTTAATCAAAAAGAAATGGTCAGTAGTCAAATAAAAATGTTTGTTAATATAAAAACAGCCGGACAAACAGTAAAAAACGCATTCTGAGCTTCCCGTATCACCCTGTTATACGACAGTTGTTTTAAAATGTTATATTTGCTGGCGGAAAAAAAATAACTATAATGGACACTGTTTTAAGGGATAAAATTATTGAAGCTGTAAAAGTCCTTTATACTTGCGTTCTCCCCGAAAACCTTATACAGTTACAGGAGACAAGAAAGGAATTCAAAGGGGATTTTACCCTTGTTGTATTCCCTTTGCTCCGATTTTCAAAAAATACCCCAGAAATGACTGGCGAGAGTATAGGTAATTACCTTCTCGCTCATTACCCTGCTGTTTCCGGTTTTAATGTCATTAAAGGTTTCCTGAACCTTGAAATTTCAGATAAATGGTGGATTGACTACTTTGCGGAATTATCGTCAGGAAAGGATCTGCTCGCAGATTGTCAGGTTGAAGATCGCAGGGTGATTCTCGTGGAATACTCTTCCCCAAACACCAATAAACCTCTTCACCTGGGTCATATCAGGAATAATTTGCTTGGATATTCACTATTCCGTATTCTTAGTTCATGCGGACATAAGGTTATTAAAACAAACATAGTCAACGACAGGGGTATCCATATCTGCAAATCGATGATCGCATGGAAAAAGTATGGTAATGGTGCGACACCTCAGTCGACCGGAATTAAGGGTGACCATCTTGTTGGTGAATATTATGTAAAGTTTGAACAGGAATATAAAGCCCAGATCGATACACTGACTTCGGAAGGACTTAATGAATCTGATGCCAGGAATTCTGCACCTCTTATGCTCGAGGCAAGGGAAATGCTGCTAAAATGGGAATCGGGCGACACGGAGGTGGTTGACCTCTGGAGAACAATGAACTCATGGGTATATGAAGGCTTTGATGAAACATATAAAATGCTCGGTGTCGACTTTGATAAGATATATTATGAGTCGGAGACCTATATCACAGGTAAAGAGATAGTCCTTGAAGGCCTGAGAGAAAACATCCTTTATAAACATACTGACAACTCAGTGTGGGTAGATCTTACTTCCCAGGGACTTGATCATAAACTTCTGTTACGTTCAGACGGAACAGCAGTTTATATGACACAGGATCTTGGTACTGCAGTTGCAAGGCATAATGACTTTCATTTTGATAAAACCCTTTATGTCGTTGGCAATGAGCAAAACTATCATTTCCAGGTTCTTAAAGCTCTGATGCGTAAAATGGGCTACAAATGGGCCGATGGACTTATTCATTTTTCATATGGTATGGTGGAGCTTCCCGAAGGTAAAATGAAATCGCGTGAGGGAACTGTTGTGGATGCTGATGATCTTATAAAGGAAATGAAAGATACAGCCAAAACTGTTTCACATGAACTTGGCAAACTGTCGGATTTCTCCGAAGAAGAAAAGGAGGAAATCTTCAGGAAAATAGGACTTGGTGCACTTAAGTACTTCATCCTGAAAGTAGATCCCCATAAAAACATGACTTTCAACCCCGCGGAATCCATCGACTTCAACGGCAATACAGGACCATTTATTCAATATACCTATGCAAGGATAAAATCAGTTTTCAGGAAGGCTGATCAAATGGGAATAGCCCCCGACAGTGTGGCTATTGTTAATGCAAAACCCGGACCCAAAGAGATTATCCTTATTAAGCTGCTTAGCAAATTACCTGATATTGTCTCTGAAGCGGCTTCGGAATATACTCCTTCACTT